>JADMIO011246833.1_pt1 | contig 102195 bp, 101 predicted proteins | sample 8958161 | NCBI WGS metagenome assembly JADMIO01 (sample SAMN16585339, study PRJNA669376) | soil metagenome | isolation source: Crop rotation soil | place: USA: Cullars Rotation, Alabama | collected 2011 | reverse complement strand
CGCGACAACTTGTCCACGTGGAATTCTAAGCTTAGGATCCCAATGTGCTGGAAAGTTGGAAAATCGAGGCTAGCAATCAGTCCAGGCAGCTCTTTTGCAAGAATCTCTCTGGTTGATCTTCCTTTCTCTTGAAGCAGGACAAACAGGTACTCATGTTCTTTCACGAGACGCACTTCAAAACCTTTTACTTTGCCCTGTCGCACCTCTTCTAGGGTGAGAGGAGAGCTTCCGGCGGCATGAAAAAATCCTTTGCCTTGCGGCGTCGGCTTGCCGGCTGAATCGAAGGCAACAGAAATAGGAGGACCTCTTTTTTCCACCTCTTTGTCCTGCGTGCCTTCGACAAGGCTTTTGACGAGCAGAGCCAGTCGTCGTGGAGTGCCGTAGATTTTTATCTCTGCAAAAGGAAGTTGATAAGCTAGCAGAAGTTTTTGCATGGCTTTCTCGAGGTTTTTGCAGCCGATGGGTACAAAAGTCTCAGGAAGCTCTTCCGATCCGATCTCGAGAAGAAAATCGCGCCCTAGCTTTGGATTAAAAGTGCGGGAGAGTTTATGTGCTATGATCTTCTGATGTTTCGCTTTATTTTTTTTCAGAAGAGGAAAGGAGAGTTTTTCACGCGAAGCGATATACTCGATGCCGACAAGGCGAGCCAGATCTCGGATGCGCCCGATGTAGCTCGTTCTTTCGGTTGCAGAAATAACGCCGCGTGCGTCCAGAATATTAAATGCATGAGAGGCTTTGATCACAAAATCGTAGGCAGGGATGGGCAACTGCCGTGCGATGAGATTCTTTGCTTCCCTTTCATAATCATTGAAATGGGAAAGCCACATTGCGCTATTTGCTTCTGAAAAGTTATAGGTGCTCCACTCGACTTCGCTCTGGTGGGAGATGTCACGAAAGGTGAGCGTCTCGTTCCAGTGGACATCAAACAGACTATCCACATTTTGTACGTACATCGCGAGCCTCTCGAGCCCATAGGTAATTTCAGCAGAAATGGGCTGCAGGGGTAGACTAGCAATCGCTTGAAAGTAGGTGAATTGAGAGACTTCCATCCCGTCACACCAGACCTCCCATCCAAGCCCCCACGCACCCAAACTGGGCGACTCCCAGTCGCTATGGACAAAGCGGATATCATGTTTTTTTAAATTGAGACCGATCGCTTCGAGAGATTCCAGATACCAGCGCTGCACTTCCGGCGGAGAGGGTTTTAAAATAACTTGATACTGGTGAAACAGCTGCACGCGATTGGGGTTTTCACCATAGCGGGCATCCTGTGGGCGCCGCGAAGGCTCGACGTAGGCTGTGTTGTAAGGCTCTGGGCCTAAACAGCGGAGGAAGGTGGCCGGGTTAAATGTCCCTGCACCCACCTCGAGGTCGTGCCCCTGGTGGATAATGCACCCTTTCTTCTCCCAAAATGCAGAGAGCGAAGAGATAAGTTTTTGAAATGTCATCATGGGTCACACTATATCTTGAAAATTGCTTTTTCCTCCAATATTCTAGGTGGTATGAGTAGCAAACCGAGCTTTTCGATCATTGTCATTGCAAGGGAGGGGAGCGCGCACCTTCTTCCCTTTACCCTCGCCAGCATTCTGGAACAAGACTGTCCCCATTTTGAAACAATTGTTGTAGAAGAGGGAACGCTGGGAGGGGAATACCCTCCGGGTGTGAAGCGAGTAGTTTCTGAGAGAAAATCGACTTTTGCCATGAAAAATGAGGCGACATCAGTTGCACAGGGGGCTTACCTCCATTTCCTTTCTCCTGGAGAGTTCTACCTTTCGCGCCACTCACTCACCTTTTTAGCCCAGTTCATTGAAGAGAATTTTTATCCAGACCTCGTCAGTTCGGGCACGATTGTTAAGCATAGTTTTTCACCACCTGAAATTCTTTTCGAGTCGATGAGTCCAAAAAGACTAAAGCGGGGTAGCATCGTACCCACACTTCAGCCCTTCTTTTTTCGCAAGGAGGTGCTGGTCGGACTTGGAGGATTTAGAACATTTTATAGAGAGCAGAGCGGCTTTGATCTGCTCTGCCGGTTTTTTCGAGCTCCCTCCTTGCGCAAAGCCTTCTTAAAACGTGTCCTCACTGATTATGAGTATAGACCAACATCTGCAAAGAAGATCATCCGGAGTTTTGTGGAGACGCTCGTCATTCTTTTCGTGCACTTTGGTTTAAGCTCGGCACTTTTTGCTTGGCTCGCAAAAAATCAGCTGCGCCTCTTTGCCTGGTGCTGGGGGGGGATTAAAGGGGCGTTCAGAAAACAGCGCCCCTCCGAAATTTTCTAGATGCGACATTCAATTACACAGCCCTTGTCTTGAATTGCTTTTTTCAGAGTGTCGTTCTTCGAAGGAAAAAAAGCGCCATCAACTATGAGAGTGCGCAAACGGGGAAGTTGTGCAACTACTGTTGGAGGGGATGAAAACTTGTTCCCATTAAGCATCAGATGCCGCAATTGTCTCAGCTTGAAAAACTCTTTAGGAAGTGCCTCGAGTTTGTTCTTAGAAAGATTTAGAAATCTGAGTCTGAAGAACGTGCAAATTGCAGATGGCAAACATTTCAAATGATGACCTTCTAAGTTGAGCTCTGTCAATGAGGGAAAGAGTTCGATTGCAGGCGAAAGCTCTGTGAGAGGGGAGTAGCGTAGGGAGGCAAAATAACCAGACGCAAGGTCGAGGGTCTTAACAGCGAGCAGCTCTCTGCATTTTGTGTCTTTTAATAAGCTGTGAAGTAGAGGGGCTTGTATGCCATTTCTCTGTTTTGCCGCACGCGCAAGATAAATTCCTACAAACGAGTCTTTTGGAAGCGCTTCTTTGTGCGCTATCCACTGGAACAACTCGACCAGACTCTCCTCCTGTAGGGGTTCCCCAGCCTTTTCCAACGCTCGGAGGGCGATAGGGGTCAGCTCGCCTGCATAAGCGAAGATCTCTTGACAAATCTCGCGATGAGGCAAAAATTTGCAAAGGGTTTGAAAACCAGTTAAGGCGTTACACTCATCTTTTGTATTAATAGGTAAACTCATTTTATTTCCTTTAATTATAAGTTGTGCGCTAAAGTTTAACATCAACAGCTGTTTCTTAATAGATAAATAATCTTTTGAATTGTTAATTTAATATTTTAATATGCGATGCAACTTGAATCGATTTCCGGTTTTTTGTATACTTGCACTTCTCTATGAGTAACCTATTTGAATTAAGCAGATCGAAGGCCATTTTTAATCTTGATCCGGCAGCGCTTGCTGTTAGGGTGGAGTCGCATCAGCTGCTCGCGCTTGTTCTTCGTAGCGCCACAAATATCAGCAAAAAAACCATAGAAAATACACGCAAGCTTCTGGAAGAGGCGCGTGAAGCGCACCGCCAGCTTGCAAATCAAGAAAGACGCACGAACGACTATCAACGTCTTTCTCTGCGACAACCTTCACAGCCGAACAGATGAAAGCTCTCCACAGCATGCGCGAGGAGGAGCTCAAAACGTGGCTGATTGCACACGGTGAAAAACCCTTTCGGGCTGGACAAATACTCGACTGGATCTACCAAAAGGGCGTTCTCAACTGGGATCAGATGAGTAATCTTGGTTCTTCTCTAAAAGAGAAAGCCGCCGCTCATTTTCAGCTAAATGCTCTAAAACTTGTAAAAACGGTCGACTCTTCTGACGGAGAGACGACTAAGTATTTGTGGGAGCTTGGAGATGGAAAACTTGTAGAATCTGTGCTCATCCGATCCTTTGAAAGACGCACCGTCTGCGTCTCTTCTCAAGTGGGCTGCCCAGCGCGCTGCGCTTTCTGCGCGTCAGGAAAAAAGGGGCTCATTCGCAATCTGTCTGCTGCAGAAATTTTCGAACAGACATTTGCGATCGATGCTCTTCTTAAAAAAAACGGCGAAAGAGTCTCGCACGTGGTCTATATGGGCATGGGCGAGCCATTTGAAAACTATGAAGAGGTGGTGCACTCGATTCAGCTCTTATGCGATCCGGCGCGTCTTGGGCTTTCGCAGCGGCGTATCACCGTTTCAACGGTGGGTGTAGTTGAAGGGATTACGCGTTTTGCTGAAGAAGAGCTCAAAGTGAACCTCGTCCTCTCCTTACATGCGCCAAATCAGCGCGTTCGCCAGAAAATTATCCCTTATGCACGCAAATACGCTCTCGAGGAGATCTTAAGTGCGATGCGCTATTTTACAGAAAAAACGCGTCGAGACATCACTTACGAGTATACTCTTATGTCAGGCATCAATGATGGACTTGATCATGCAGAGGAGCTTGCACAACTTCTCAAAGGTCAGCAGTGCACCGTAAATCTCATTCCTTACAATCCTGTAGATGGCCTGCGTCTTGATCGTCCGTCAAAAGAAAAGATCGAAGCATTTCGCGATCTACTCGACTCACGCGGTCTCAACGTCACATGGCGCTACACCAAAGGCAAAGACATTGCAGCTGCCTGTGGGCAGCTAGCGCTCCAAGAAAAAAAGGACTGAAGAGCGCCGTGGACTGTGGACTTGCGTGGACGATGTGGACGACATGGACGCTTGTGGACGTGGCGCTAAGAGAAAAAGAAAGTCCACTTCATGCGCTGTCCACTTCGTCGACAACGTCCACCAAGTCCACAACGTCCAGCGTCCACCGCGCTCTTTCTTTTTCATAAACGCACCTGTGCCCGCGTGCGTGTCCGATCCCTTTCTTCTTCTTTTCTTGAGGTCTTCTTCTCTGGAGGATTTTCTTTTTGTTTCAAGAATTTTTGACAAGCAGTACTATGTCAAGGAAACGAAGGAGCTGCTGTGGGTTTGCCTCACTACTTTACATTGCTCAGACTCTTCTTAGGGCCTCTATTTCTTGCCGCTTATCTCTATCATGATGAGATGGGAATTTCACTTTTACTCTTGCCCTACGTATTGCTTCTACTGATGGCCATCTCAGAACTATCCGATCTGTTTGATGGGTTTTTTGCGCGCAAAAAAAATCAGGTGACAGAACTCGGCAAAATCTTGGATCCGATGGCAGATAGTATTTTTCGTCTCTCAGTGTTTCTCTCTTTTACACAGGGATTTATCCAACTCCCACTTCTCCTTGTGCTCCCCTTTTTTTATCGCGATATGATTATCAGCACACTACGCACGCTATGCGCCTTTCGGAGTGTAACTCTTGGTGCGCGCCTTAGCGGAAAAATTAAAGCGGTGGTTCAAGCGGTCTCTGCGTTTGCGATTATTTTGCTCATGATTCCTTATTCGAAAGGCTTTCTCGACGCCGCCGATCTTCAAAGGATGAGCTTTATCTCCGTATTGATCGCATGCATCTACACGCTCTATTCAGGCGTCGAATATATTTATGCAAACAGAATGTACATTAAAAAAGCTCTAATGCGAACATGACCAATCTGTCACTTGGCGCACTCAGTCAGAGAGAAGATGCGCTCCTTTTTTCTGGCTCTCTGAATTTAATGGCACGAACCATAGAATTTCGAAATGGTGCGAACTATACTTGGGGAAGAATTGCAGTTGCAGAAATTTCTTTTGCTGCACTCGTGGTTACTTCTCTTGTAGAAGCCATTTTTCGTGGAATCTTGGCAATCCCAGGAGTTTTGATCGTTTGTACGGATCTAGCAATGCTCGAGAGTGAACAGAAACAGCTCATTATCACTGCAACTGTTGCAGGCTCTGTGATTTCAACGTTAAACAGTGTCGTTGCACTTGCGGCCCTGTTTAAAAATTTGTTCGAAAGACGAGTGGATTACGATGAGATTTTCCCAGCTCTTACGATATGCGTAGCGCAGGCGGAGCCTCTGTTGAGGACAGGGCTACGTTTGATGAATGGAAACGCATCATTTTTGGACCTGGTACAAATGGCGCGTTCTTAAAATCAAAATCGGTAGAGGTGTTCACATGGGTGTGAATATGGGTGAGATTGCGCAGCGTCCTGGAGCATGGTGCATCTCTTGCTCTCTTTCGTGGATGGATTATGCAATCGGCCTTAGCAATGGCCCTACAGGGTCGCAACCCTGGTATGAAAAAACTTCGCGAATCGTAGGATCAGAACTCTGTTTTGCTCTCATAGTAGTCGCCTCTCTCGTAGAAATTGTCTTTCGTTCTTTTTTTACACTCCCTGGCCTGATGTTCACTCTTCCACGCTGTTTACCCCGAAGAGTTGCACACCTGATCGATGAAGTGACGTTTATTGGACCCATCCTCTCTTTTTTAAACACATGGGTTGCGCTTGCAGCGCTTGTGAAGAATTTGACTCCAGGAAGGTTACACTACAACGAAATTTTGCCCTGCACACAGTCGGTCTACCACTGTCTTTTTGATCTTTGTTGTGATGGCGATGATTAGAGGAGAAGAAAGAAAGAGAGAGGAGAAGAAGAAAGAGAGAGGGGAAGCAAGGATCCGCTTCGCGGGCAGGATCGCGACTATCCGTCGCGGCACGATGAAGAAATAAAAGAGGAGAGTCCTGCCGCCGCAGCTAGCGGCGATCCTGCCCGCGCAGCGGATCCTTGCTTCCCCTCTTGTTCAGGCGACTTTGGCTTTTTTTTGTGTAAGAGAGGTGTAGATTTCGAGGTAAGCTGCCGTGGGATTTTTCCATGTAAAATCTTGTTGCATGCCGTTGAACATGATCATTTCCCATTTTTTTCGATCGTTTGCCCAGCATGCAAATGCTCGATCAAGCGCCCAGTCGATCCCGCCCGTGTCATAGAAATCAAAGTTAAATCCGTTGCGCAACTCTTCAGGAACTGTTGCCGTATCGACATCAAAAATGGTGTCTGCAAGCCCGCCGGTGCGCCTGACCAGCGGAACGGTGCCATAGCGAAGAGCAATCATCTGAGTGAGTCCACAGGGTTCATAGTATGAGGGGATCACAATCATATCTGCAGCAGCGAAGATGAGATGCGCCAGCGCCTCATCTCGATCGATGCATATGCCCACTTTTTGTTCTAGTCCATGTAGTGCAAGAAAATCTTGTTCGGTCTTTGATCCGTGATCTGAACCTAGCAGAACAAACTGTCCCCCTTTTTTCACACTGCGGTTGAGTGCGTAGAGAATGAGTTCGGGTCCTTTCTGTTGTGAGAGGCGGGTGACAGAACAGACGAGGGGTGAGTTCTCCTCTTTTAATCCAAAATGCATCCGCACATGATTGCGGTTCTCCTTTTTGCCTTCATGCACATCTTGGAGTTGATCCAAAGAGTGGAGGCCACGAGTCTTGTAGCGTCTGACGAGAAGAGGGTCTTTTTCCGGATCCCAAAACGCTTCATCGATACCATTTAAAATACCCTTCAATTTTGTTTCATATTTGAGAAGTATTGTATCGAGACCTGAGCCACCATGTGGAGTTTTGATCTCTTTTTCATACGCAGGAGAGACAGTCGTCACAAAATCGGCATACTCGATGCCTCCTTTGAGGAGATTAATAGTTCCTTTCACAATTAGATCTTCTAGTTTTTCCCGCATTTCTGGGGTGTCTCCATGAAGCCCGATGCGTATCAGCTGCTGGGGAAGGCATTTGCTCTGGTACTCCAGATTGTGAATGGTGAGTACAATCCCTTCTGGTTTAAGACCGAGTGGTTCGTAGACCTCTTTACAAAGCGGCGCGACCAGTGCAGTCGGCCAGTCATGGAGGTGCAAAATATCGGGTTGTGCTTTGGCTTTGATCAGATATTCTAATGCGGCCTTACAAAAGTAGGTGAACCGCTCGATATCATCGCCGCACCCATAAATTTTACCTCTGTTGAAATAGTAGTGGGGATGATGGGGCTCTAAAAGTAGCACCCGCAGGCCATCAAGTTCTGCCGACCAGACGGTATTTTGGATTTGATGCGTTCCCTCGATGCAAGGTACCTCCCGCATCTCAACTTTCAGATGTTTTAATTGACTGTAGTCGATAGAGTCGTATTTAGGGATCAGGATCTCGACCTTGTGTCCCTGGCGAACAAGCTCTTTCGAAAGACCATAGAGGACATCCGAAAGTCCACCTACTTTTGCAATGGGGGCAAGTTCAGTCGCGATATGAAAGATGTGCATATAGTGGTAAATATTTTATTTCTGAATTTAGAGCCAGAGTATAGATGTGAAATTTCCAGTTGTTGTCTCGTTTTACACTAAAAATACACCTTATGAGCAGGAGGTGCAGGCCCTCATTGCTTCTTGTAAACGTTTTGATCTCAGCTTTTCGATCGATGGGATCGATTCTTTTGGGAGTTGGGAGCTCAATTGCGCCTTTAAGCCATTTTTCCTCTATCAAAAACTTCAAGAACTTAATACACCGCTGCTTTGGGTCGATGCGGATGCTGTCTTTGTTGCAAAACCCGCGGTACTTCAAGAATTTTCTGGAGACCTTGCGGTTCGCCTCAACGAAGAGTTAGCAGATGATCACCCCTCAAAGGTGATGTCGGGAACGGTTTACGTGAATCATACAAGTCGTAGCCAAGAGCTTCTGCGTAGATGGGCACAAGAGTGCGTCAAAGAACTGATGCGCGAAGGTCGCACAGAAGAGTTTTGGGAGCAGACAGCTCTGCGCGACATCCTTTTAGCAAAAGATCTTAAGATCGATCTTCGCTCTCTTCCTCTCTCCTATGTAAAAATTCCTGGCCATCCCCTTGATGAGAAAAATATTCTTTCCCCCATCATCGAGCACCATCAAGCCTCGAGGCGCTTCAAAAAAATTGTCAACAAAGTGAATTAATTCTTCGTTTGTTTAGTACTCATCGCTCATCGTTCATCACTTCCCTGTTGTCATCTCATTGCTTTAAAAGCTGCCGCTCGCTACCATGATCCTTCTGAAATTTTTTGGTGGGGCGTCGCCAAGTGGTAAGGCAGCGGTTTTTGGTACCGCCATTCGGAGGTTCGAATCCTTCCGCCCCAAGAGTGTGATTACAAGATGCACAATGACAATGAATTTATGCTTTTTGCTGGGACCTCCCATCCGGAGCTTTCACAGCAAATCGCAGATGCGGTCGGAGTGCAGCTTGGGAAGATTCAGATTGAGACTTTTCCAGATGGTGAGATAGGCGTTCATGTTTTAGACAACGTCCGTGGTAGGGATGTTTTTCTTTTGCAATCCGTCGCACGACATCCCAATCTCTATCTCATGGAATTGCTCATACTAGTCGACGCGATGAAGCGCGCTTCGGCTCGTTCGATTGTGGCGGTTTTGCCCTATTTCGGGTATGCCCGCCAGGATCGTAAGGGGACAACACGAGAGCCAATTACGGCAAAACTCGTGGCGGATCTTCTAGAGCGAGCAGGGGTCACACGGGTGCTCACAATGGATCTGCATACTGAGCAGATTCAGGGGTTTTTCAACATCCCAGTGGACAATCTCTATGCGATGCCTCTTTTAGTGGAGGCGATCAAAAAGCAGGGAGCAGTCCAATGTGCGGTGGTGACCCCCGATTTAGGGAGCATCAAGTTAGCGCGATCTTTTGCAGAGGCGTTGAAATGCGACTATGCAATTGTAGACAAGCGTCGAGTGAGTGCAAAACGTGTCGAGATGAATGCCCTGATAGGGGACGTGAAGGATAGAGATGTCTGGATCGTTGACGATATTTGCTCGACAGGTCAGACGCTCGAAGCCGCAGCCAGAGTGTGCAAAAGAGCAGGCGCGAGAAACGTGTTTGCTGCTGTTACACATGGTATTTTTAGCGGTGAGGCGTCTGAGGAGAGTGCGATTGAAAAGATGTTTGTTAGCAACACGATACCCTTGCCTGCAGAGAAGCGCAGTAGGCTAGAGGTCATCTCTGTTGCTCCTCTTTTTGCAAAGGCGATAGATTCTATCGTCGGAGCAAAGTCGATCTCCTCCCTGTTTAATTGAGCGTAGTTGTTACACATCTCTAAAAGTTTATATTATTAACGGAGTAAGGGTTATGAAATTAACTGTGACCAGCCGCACTGGTGAAAAGAAAAGTGATGTGAAGAAGATTAGACGCGAGGGGAATATTCCTGGCATTATCTATGCCCCAGGCAAATCTCCTGAGCAAGTAGTTGTAAATGGTAACGAATATGGAGCTCTGATGCGGCAGGTAAAACCCGGCCGACTTTCGACGACAGTATTTACACTTATATCGGAAGGCAAACAGCGCAACGCCATCGTAAAAGAAGTCCAGTATGAGATCACGCGCTATGAGGTTTCGCACCTCGATTTTGAAGAGCTCCAAGACAGCGTAGTGGTGAAAATTAAAGTTCCTATTACCATTGTCGGTGCAGTCGATTGTATCGGGGTAAAGCTCGGAGGCACATTGCGGCAGGTGACCCGTTTTATCGAAGTGGAGTGCCTACCTAAAAATATTCCCACAGAATTTGTCATTGATGTGAAAGATCTCGGCATCGGTCAGGTGAAACGATTGGGAGATATTGCGGTGTCTGAAAAGGTGAAACCTCTTGCGAAAGCTGATGAGGTTCTGGTTGTTGTCGCAAAAGTTTAAGGTCCTAGTGTATGGCAAGTGATGGACAAAAGTGTTTGATCGCGGGTCTAGGCAATCCCGGTTCTGCCTATGACCTCACGCGCCATAACATCGGATTTGAGGTAGTAAGGGCGTATGCAAAAAAACAGGGGCTCTCCTTCAGACATGCGGCAGATTTTATTGGGGATTTGGCGCAAGGGTCTCTCTTTGGAAAAAAGGTTTTTTTGCTGCTCCCTTTGACCTATATGAATAGCAGCGGTGAAGCGATCCGCGCTTGCAAAGAGTACTTTGACATCAAACTGTCTGACCTGCTCGTGATCTGCGATGATGCTGCATTGCCATTTGGCAAACTGCGCTTTAAAGCAAAGGGAAGTAGTGGTGGGCATAACGGGCTGCAGAGCATAGCGGAACATTTGGGAACAAGCGAGTACCCTCGATTGCGGATCGGAATTGGTAAAGAAGGCGAACTGGCGGAATATGTTTTAGGAAAATTTACTCCGGAAGAGACAAAAGCTTTGCCCGAGGTAGCAGAAACAGTGGGTGGTGCAATCGACAAGTGGCTCTCTTCAGGGATAGAGGGCGCTATGCGCGCATTCAATATTGAAAAAAAGGAAACAAGAGAATCAGGAGAATAAGCAAAGATGGCAAAACAAAAAAATCAGCTTTACGAAGGCATGTACATTTTAAGTACAACGCTGAGTGATGAGGCAAGGCAAAAAGCTCTCGATAAGATCCTCGGAGGAATTTCCGAACGAGGCGGCGAGGTACATAAGATTCATGATCAGGGAAGACGCAAGCTCGCGTATGAGATTAATGGCAAGCGCGACGGGCACTATTATTTGCTCTACTTTTCAGTAGTCACCCCGGCTATTAAGGATATGTGGAGGGAGTACCACCTCAATGAGGATCTAGTCCGTTTTTTGACCCTCCGGACAGAGAAGGTCTTAGAGACATTAGAATTTAAACCCATCGTTCAAGAGTGAGGAAAAAGATGACGACGATGACACAAAAACGTAACGATCGTGATGAAAGAGATGAAAGAGGCTCGAACAGGAGATCAATTCCAGAAGGGCCTTTTGTCCGCAAACGTAAACAGTGTCCTTTTACCGCTTCAGGTATAAAACACATTGATTACAAAGATCTGAATACGCTTACACAATTTATTACGGAGAGAGGAAAGATCATTCCACGCCGGATTACTGGCGTCTCCTTTTATCACCAAACACAACTTGCAAGAGCAATCAAAAGAGCACGTCATATGGCGCTTTTGCCTTTTGTAGGACAAGAATAAATTAAGGTTGAACGATGAACTATCAATTATTACTCGTAGAAGACGTTGATGATCTTGGAAGAAGTGGCGAAGTCGTCAAGGTGAAACCCGGTTATGCGCGTAACTTTCTTCTGCCACAAAAAGTTGCAGTGATCGCAGATAAGAACACCTTACGCATGCAGGCTCGGCTTCAAGAGGAGCGTGCGCAGCGCGCCAAAGTAGATAGAAAAGAAGCAGAAGAGCTTGCGCTTAGCATAAATGGCAAGGAACTCTCTATTTTGGTGAAGGTGGATCCAGATGGTCACATGTATGGTTCCGTTGCAGCACCAGATATTGTTCAACTCTTTGTAAAAGAGGGAATCTCTCTTGAGAAGCGCCATGTCATACTTCCACAACCCATCAAGGCGCTTGGAGAATTTACAATCAATCTTCGACTCAAAGAAGGGGTGCCTGCTACATTTAAGCTGAGTGTGCAAAGCGAAACGCCTCTTCCACAAAAAGAGATAAAGCCCGCAGAATAAAGAAAAAAAGAATGAAGAGCGCCGTGGACTGTGGACTTGCGGTGGACGATGTGGACGGCATGGACGCTGGTGGACGGGGCGCTAAGGGAAAAGAAAGTCCACTTTTTGCGCTGTCCACTTCGTTCACAACGTCCACGAAGTCCACGTTGTCCAGCGTCCACTGCGCTATAAAAATGATGAGCATGAGATCATGAACGAACGCTATATCGTTGTCACGGGTGCGGCTGGGTTTATCGGATCGTGCACGGTGCGTCATCTCAACGAGTTAGGGATTGAGCAGCTACTTCTCGTCGATGACATCAAGAAAAGCGAAAAGTGGAAGAATCTAGTTGGTAAGAAATTTGTCAAGATCCTCTCCAAACACGCACTCTTCGAATGGCTGCAGGGTAGAGAGACGGAAATTCAAGCGTTCATTCATTTGGGAGCCTGTTCTGACACCTTAGAAACCGATGGTGATTACCTACTCGAGAATAATACCCGATATACCATTCGACTTGCCGAGTACGCACTTACACATGGCATTCGTTTTATCTACGCTTCCTCTGCTGCCACCTATGGCGACGGAAGCCGCGGCTTTTCTGATGAGCACGCGCTGTTAGACGAACTCAAACCACTCAATTTGTACGGGTTTTCTAAACATCTTTTCGATCTTTGGGCAAAACGAGAGGGTGTTCTCGACAAAATTGTCGGTCTCAAATATTTCAACGTCTTTGGTCCGAACGAAAATCACAAGGGGCGCATGGCCTCGATGGTCTACAAAATGTTTCCCCACGTTTTACAGGAGGGAAAAATCCGCCTTTTCAAATCCTCCGATCCCACACGTTTTAAAGACGGGGAGCAGATGCGTGATTTTATCTATGTGAAAGATGCGGTGGAAGCCACTGTCGATTTCTTGAATAATAGAGTGGGCGGTATTTACAACATCGGTATGGGTGCTCCAACCACCTGGAAAGTACTTGCCGACGCGCTTTTTAATGCGATGAAAAGGCCTGTCGAGATCGAATACATCGATATGCCAGGAAATCTCGCTTCTCAATACCAGAATTACACCTGCGCTGACATGACAAAATATTTTGCGCTAAGACAGAAAAAGCCTTTTCGCTATACGATCGAAAAAGCAGCAGAAGACTATGCCACAAATTATCTCATGCAGGATACCCGATGGTAAAACTGATTGGAAAGCTTAGCCACTTTTCACCCGCGCGCGTACTGGTTGTCGGTGATTTCATGCTCGACACCTACACAACCGGTAAAGTGAAACGGATCTCTCCTGAAGCCCCCGTATCCGTGTTGCACGTCCAGAAGGAGGAGAGCCGGCCGGGCGGCGCTGGAAACGTAGCTCTCAATTTGATTTCTTTGGGAGCGATGGTCTCCGTGATCGGGCGGATTGGTCGCGACGATGCTGGTGAGAAGATTTTATCTGAACTGTCGCGTGAAGGGGTAAATACCGATGGACTCTTACGCGAAAAGGCTTATCGCACTCCTGTAAAAAATCGATTGATTGCCGATGCGCAGCAGGTGCTGAGAGTAGATTCCGAAGTCATTTCTGCTCTTGCGGAAGATCTGGAAGAAAAGATTGTCGAAAAGTTGCCAGCGCTCTTAAAGACCGTACAGATCATTGCCGTTTCGGATTATGGAAAAGGGTTTCTTTCCCGCTCTCTTCTCATGACACTTTTTGAACTCGCCAAGGCAAAAGAGATCCCGATCATCGTCGACCCAAAAGGGGATGATTTTTCTAAATATCAGGGAGCCACCGTCCTCAAGCCCAACCTTTCTGAAGCCTATACCGCCGCTAAATGTCCTCCCGAAACACCACTTGATCAAGTTGCGTCTAAAATTCTTCACTCCTGCTATGTAGAAATGCTTCTCATAACAAGAGGGGAGCAGGGCATTTCTCTTTTTGATAGAAAGGGCGAGCGCTTTGATTTCCCTGTCCGTTCAAAAGAGGTCAAAGATGTCACTGGAGCAGGAGACACGGCTCTTGCGATGATTAGTATGGCACTTGCAAACGGCTTAGATATCAAAGATGCCGCGCAACTGGCAAACATCGCAGCAGGCATTGCGATCGAAAGGCTTGGTTGTGCACGCATCTGTCTCGCAGATATGGCGACAAGGCTTCTTGAATTTGACGTCGAGAACAAAATTTTCGACGAGGAGCACCTCTTTGCACTCCAGCAAGTTTTAAAGGGAAAGCGTTTTGCCATTCTAGGACTAGAAAGCGGAAGTGGGATGTCAAATCTCGTCTTTCGCACCATTCGCAAGCTTGCTGCAAAAGATGAACAGAAAAAACTCATTGTCTATGTACGTGACAACGACCCGGACGAAGAGTTTGTCTCTCTTCTCTCCTCCCTTGCCGAAATCGACTTTATCGTTCTCAAGTGTGAAAGCCTCAAAAATCTCTGCGAGATCATCCAGCCCGAAGCTGTCTTCTCCATCGAGAAGAGCAAGCTCCTCACCTTCGACCATCACGGCGCGCTCCTCGCGCCCATGAAAAGCTAAATTCTAAGAGTTCTACGCAAAGGAAGAAAAGAGGGCAAGGGCACAGACACGTTTACGGTCACGAAAGAGGTAAAGAGATTTGCAAAAGCATCGCGATAAGTAGAGGCTCTTTCTTTCTTTCGTGCCCGTAAACGTGCCCGTGCCTATGCCCGATTTTTCTTCTTCTCTATTATATTTAGCCGTTTTCTTGAAGCCTTGCGATGCGTTGTTCGAGAGGCGGGTGGGTTGCGAGGAGCGAGAAAAATCCGCCTCGATTGGGGCGAGAGATTTTAAAAGCAGCAATGGCAGGCTTTTCTTCGAAAGCTTTTTTTGTGTTTTGCTGTGCAAGGAGCGACTCGAGCGCAGAAATCATTTTCTGTTTGCCGGCAAGCTTTGCGCCACCTGCATCTGCGCGAAATTCTCTAAAGCGAGAGTAGGCAGCAACAACGAGCTGTCCAAGAATCATGAACACCACTTCGAATAGGAAAACGAGAAGGGTATAGGAGAGATACGAGGAGCTGTTGTTTGACTGCTCGCGATTACGACCCATACCAGAGAAGATCGAGGCAAGAATGCGGGCAAGGAACATGACGAAAGCGTTCACAATTCCTTGTAGAAGCGTCATCGTTACCATGTCTCCGTTTGCGATGTGGCTCATCTCGTGCGCAACAACTCCTTCGAGTTCTGCAGGGGACATTTTGTTGAGAAGGCCGCGTGAGACAGCAACGAGTGATCTTCGTTTGGTGGGGCCCGTAGCAAAAGCGTTCACATCTGGTGAGTCGTAAATTCCCACCTGGGGCATACCAGGTAGATTGGCTTCACGGGCAAGTTTATGAACGAGAGTCACAAGTGCATGAGAGTCTGGATCGGCTGTATTTTCATTGATGATCTTCACGCCCATGAGCCATTTTGCCATCTGACGGGAGAGAGCAAGAGAGATGAGCGCGCCTCCCATTCCCCAGACAAGACAAAAAGCCATGAGGGCTTTGTAATCGATTCCATAAGCGGTCAGATAGGGACGCACGTTAAGGATGTTTAACACAAGTGAGAGGGTCACCACGACAAGTGCATTAATCACAAAAAATAGAAATATTCTTTTTATAAAAGCCATAGCTTCTCCTATAGATTAGATGAATAATTTAACAAATTTGTTCAACCGTGTCAATGCCACTAAACATTTTCGTTTGCGCTTAATATTTCGTTGTGCCATTTATCAACAAAAAGAGAGCAAAGAAATTAATGGCCGTGCGCAAATTAGTGGACAATATCTTAAAAAAGTCGCATTTCGCACGCGGAAAAATTCCTCGCGATGTTAAAAAAGTCTTAGAAAAAAATAACGCATGTTACATTCTGATTACATGTGCAAAACCCACAGCCGACGGCAACATGCAAGTTGAGATGAGCTACGAAGGCGATGCTTGTCTTGCAGCCTATCTGATTGAAGGCGCGCAAGAGATCATCGACGACGATATCCGCTTGTAATCGGATCATGAATATTTCAGATTTTAAACGCTGGTATGCATTACATCGCGAAGAGATCCAGCGCGATTATTTCACATTTCTCAGCTTTCCCAGTATTAGTACAGATCCTGCTTATGAGGGAGAGGTACAGAAAACGGCAGAGTGGCTCTCGACTTACCTGACAAACATTGGGATGAAGAGCTCTGTGATACAGACAACAGGTAAACCTGTTGTCTATGCAGTAGAACTTTCCGCGGGGCCGAGTCGTCCTACTATTTTGATCTATCAACACTATGATGTGCAACCGGTCGATCCGCTTCCTCTCTGGAGCTCCGATCCATTTAAGCCAGAAGTGCGAGGAGGCGAGGTATTTGCTCGAGGCGCTGTCGACAACAAAGGGCAGTGCTTCTACTCGATTTCTGCGATCCGTGCCTTTCTTCAGCTCTGTAAAGAAAGGCGGGTGAATGTAAAGCTTTTCATCGAAGGCGAAGAGGAGAGTGGAAGTCGTGGCACCTTTGCTTTTCTCGAGGAAAAGCAGGTTGATCTCACAGCAGACCACTTGTTTGTGATCGATTTCGATCTTCCGAAGAAAGGAGAACCTGGAATTACTCTTGGAATGCGCGGACTTGTCACCTTCACGTTGACTTTTCAAACTGCCGGGATCGATCTTCACTCTGGCATGCATGGCGGAATCGCTCTTAATGCAAATCGCGCGCTTGCAACGACGCTTGCCAAACTTTGGGATGAAAATGGAAAAGTGATAATTCCCCATTTTTATGATGATGTGCAAACCCCTTCAAAAGAGGAGAGCGCACAATTCTCAATGCGCTTTGATGGGGCAGAATATCTTGAAAAATTTGGAGTAAGCGCCTTTTGCATGGAGAAGGGATTTTCTCCATTAGAGTCCAACTGGTTTCGTCCATCGCTTGAGATCAACGGCATGCTGGGCGGGTATGCCGGTCCAGGTGTAAAGACGGTGATCCCCGCACACGCCGAGGCAAAGCTCTCGTGTCGTCTCGTTGCAAATCAGGACCCGAAAAAAATCGCAGAGAGCATTGTGCATTTTCTTAAAAAAGAAGCACCCAAAGGTGTCAAAGTCGAATCCAATGTTTTTGAAGGCGCGCGCGCCTTTCAAACCTCCTCGAAAACAGATGCTGTCCAGCGTGTCAGGCGCGCACTTGAAGAGGTCTTTGGTAAACCCTGTCAATTTCAAATGTGCGGTGCAACGGTGCCTATCGTTCCTGCACTCGTTAATGCCTCAGGCGCTGAGGCTGTTCTCTTTGGCATGGGACTCGATGATGATAGTATCCACGCTCCAAATGAGCATTTTGGTCTAGACCGTTTCGAGCAGGGGTTCTTAACCGTTGCTCACATCCTCAGCAGCTTCTGAAAACAAAGAAAAAGAAAGAGGAAGAAAAAGAAAGAGGAAGAAAGAGAGAGGGGGAAGCAAAGATCGGCTTCGCCGGCACGATCGACCCTGGCCGGGTCGGCACGATGAAGAAAGAGAAATTTAATGAAAAAGCCCAAGCTTTGCTTGGGCTTTTTGGAACATGGAACTTGCCTTATGCCCGCCTTATGCGCGCACAGGCAGCGGCTGACCTTGATTGCGCGCGGCTGAAGCGCCCACGCCGTGGAGTGCATCGTTACGAAGATGCTCAAAGAATAGCGCTCTGGTAGGTTCTGTTCTTGCGGTGTAAATCACAAGACCTGTGAAAGAAGCAGCAAGAACTCCACCGATGAGGTCTCCTAATGGAAGAATGCGAGAGACTCCAAAGAATGCACAAGCAACTGCCACAACAATGGCAAGAATAGGATTGTCAACGATAAATCTTTGTAGACCTTGGAATGTATGGCTCAGCCATGTCCAAGCGCGTTCCATATCTTCTGCAACGTTTCCTTGGCCTGGTCTGTCTGCTTGAGGAGCGAGGCGTGGTTGTGCTGCCGCATTCGCATTTTGGGCGACAACTGCAGATCCGCGTGGTGCTTTTGGTACAAGGAGTGGATACCTAGACTTATCTGCGTCTGGTACTTGCTCAGGTATGAAATCATCATCCGGATTACTCTTTGGAACCGTCGTAGAATGCAGCCCGGGCACACTAAATTTTGTGGGGTTGAGTGCAGATTCTGCTGGTAGATTTGCCCATGACATAAATTTTCCTCCGAAAGGTTTAAGGTTAAAAAATCAAATGTAAATTCTACAACAAGTGGGGGAATCGCGCCAGTGCGAATCTAAGTTTGTAAACATAAAAATTTACTACCTGTTGTGGAAAAAGAGAATTGTGTAAGCTCAGCCTTTACTTAAGGAAAAAATATGGTGTCAGGACTCAATGTTTCAGTCGATCAGCAGCCTCTACGTGCACTGGTGCGGCTTGAGGGGCGATTAGACGCAACGACCACGCCTCAGCTTGAGAAAAAAATTTTAAGTTTTCTTGAAAAGGAGAAGCAGAAGCTCCTCATCGATTTCTCAAAAATTACATATCTTAGTTCTGCCGGTATGCGTCTCCTCCTTTCTGCTACAAAAAAACTCAAAGCGCGTGGAGGTAAACTGGTCTTCTCTGCAATGAGTGATGATGTGATGAAAATCATTAAAATGGCGGGGTTCGAAAGAATTTTAGAGATCTATTCGACAGAGGCCGAGGCGTTAAAAGCGCTTACGTAAAGGGGGGCGTCTGACGTGAATACTCTCATAGAAGAGTCCAAAATTCTCATCACTCCTTTTGATCTGTCTAAAAAGCAGAAGATTCCTCCCCATCTCAAAAAGAAAAAGGTGATTGTGATCGCGGGGCCGACGGGTGTCGGAAAAACGCAAATCTCTCTTCGCATTGGAAAGGTTTCTGCGGGTGAGATCGTCTCTGCCGATTCGATGCAGGTCTACCGTGGCATGGATATTGGAACCGCCAAAGTGAGCGAAGAGGAGAGGATGCAAGTTCCTCATCATCTCATCGATATCCGCGATATTTCACAAACTTTCAACGTGAAGGATTTTTATGACGAGGCGATGACCGCGATTAAAGGGATTATCATGCGAGGTCATGTGCCTATTGTTGTCGGAGGCACAGGCTTTTATACCCATGCGCTAATCTATGGGCCTCCAAGCGGCCCTCCTTCAGTTCCAGAAGTGCGCACGCGTCTTGAGCAGGAGATGGATGAGCAGGGAAGCATTGCTCTCTTCGATAGGCTGCGTCTACTCGATCCAGAATATGCGAATACGATCACACAACGCGATCGACAAAAAATTGTCCGCGGTCTTGAGATTATTACACTGACCAATCAGAAGGTTTCCCATTTTGTAAAAGGGGCGGCAGGCGATCATGAGCAGTATGATTTTCGCTGCTGGTTTCTCTATCTTCCCAAAGAGCTTCTCTACGAGAAAATCAATAACCGGTGCGAGGAAATGCTCGCGCGAGGGTTTGTCGAAGAGGTTAAAAAGCTAGAGAAGCAGGGATTAAGGCTCAATACTTCCGCTTCTCAAGCGATCGGCTATAGACAATGCCTCGAGTATCTTGCCACCACACAGGCGAAAGAGAATTTCGATCATTTTGTGGATGATTTTAAACGCGCCTCAAGAAGATACGCAAAGCGTCAATTCACCTGGTTCAAAAAAGAGCCGCTCTTCCGCTGGCTAGACCTAGACACCACCACCCCCGAGCACGCCATAGAACTAATCCTCCAAGACTACGAAGTAAGTTAGTGGATGGGGGGGGGGAGGGGAGTTGCACAAGTCTTTGGCGGTGACACCAGAGACAGTCGGGCAACAAGTCACTGCGTGTACTTGTTCCCCGCTGCCCTCTTGAGCTTTAATCGGCTTCGATAAATCAAGTCCTCGGAGGCGGGGTGTGCGAAGCACTACCCCGCACGCTTCGCTCTCCTGCGGTTTGATTTCTCATTGCCGCTTAAAGCCATGGGCTGCGACAAGCACTCCCTCCCCATTCGTCCCTCATGGGGCCCCTTCCGGTCATGTCGCAGTACTAGGTTAAGACTTCCGAGACAGCTTCTAAACTCTTAATTGGTAACTGCGACATGACCGGAAGGGGCCCCGCGACGAAGGAGTGGGGAGGGAGTGCTTGTCGCAGCCCGAGGCTTCGTATGGCAATGAGGAATCGCACCGCAGGAGTGGGGGTTAGTGCTCCGCACAACCCCCCGACGAGGACGCGGTTCCTCGAAGCCAGACGAAGCTCAAGAGGGCAGCGGGGACGCGTACACGCTAGTGACGTGTGCCCGACTGTCTCTTTTAAACTACCAAAGACTTCCGTTTTTCTTATTTTTATTTTTTCTTATCACTTATTCGCTCATGACGTAAATTGGGAAAAACGGTGGGGGTTGTATGAATGCTCGGGAGATGGCGGTACGGGATGCGGCGGCACGTAAAGCACGCGTATTTTATACAGAGAAAAGAAGAGCGGCAGAGGATTTTGGGCGGCTTGTATTTAACCGCACTGTGATGGAGAAGCTACTGCCGAAGAGGGTGCTTACAAATTATCTTCAGGCGCTTGAGGGAAAAGAGAAGATCCAGCCTGAATTTGCTGATGCAATTGCGCTTGCGATGAAAGATTGGGCGATTAATCTAGGTGCGACTCACTTCTGCCACTGGTTTCAACCCCTTACGGGTTACGCTGCTGAAAAGCAGGACGCCTTCATCGACTGGAAAACAGAAGATACACTTATTGAAAAATTTTCAGGAAAAAGTCTCTTGCGCGGCGAGCCTGACGCCTCCTCCTTTCCATCTGGTAGATTGAGGAGTACGTTTGAAGCAAGAGGATACACAACGTGGGACCCCTCCTCCTATCCTTTCGTCTGGCAATCGGGAGGCACAAGCATTCTCTGCATTCCTGCCCTCTATTTCTCCTGGTCCGAAAAAGTGCTCGATATGAAAATCCCTCTTTTGCGCTCCGACGCCAAGATCAATGCGGCAGCCACACGTCTTTTAAGACATCTTGGTATTGATGCGGCGCAGGTCTTCTCCACTTTGGGGTGTGAACAGGAGTATTTCCTTGTTGATAGAGCTCTTTTTTCTCTTCGTCCCGATCTTCTCATGGGAGGGCGCACGGTACTTGGCGCTCCTTCGCCTAAATCGCAAGAGATGGAGGACCAGTATTTCGGCATTTTGAAAGAGAGAGTCCTTGCCTACATGAAAGAGTTTGAAGAGGTGGCTTTTGCGCTCGGGATTCCACTCAAGACGCGCCACAATGAAGTTGCTCCGTCTCAGCATGAAGCTGCACCGATTTTTGAAAGGGCTTCGCTTGCAGTAGATCACAATCTTCTCCTCATGGAGGTGATGAAGCAGGTTGCGATTAGACACGATCTCGCATGCCTCCTTCATGAAAAACCCTTTGCAGGAATTAATGGTTCTGGCAAGCACAACAACTGGTCGCTTGCGACGGACAAAGGGCTCAATCTTCTCGATCCCACCTCTGGAAGTGAAGATGGACTTCTTTTCATCATCATGGTGACAGCGGTCCTCACAGCAGTGCATGAACATGCGGCCCTTCTCCGCGCATCGATCGCCTCCGCAGGTAATGACCATCGTCTTGGCGGGCATGAAGCACCCCCTGTAATTATCTCAGTCTATCTTGGTGCGGCACTCGAAAAACTTTTGAACAATATCGAAAAGGAGCTAGATCACGAGAGAACACATTCGATCACGATGGACCTCGGCATTCCTATGCTGCCGGAACTGCCCAAAGATGAGACAGACAGAAACCGCACCTCTCCCTTTGCTTTCACGGGAAATAAATTTGAGTTTCGCGCGGTCGGCTCTTCCGCAAACTGTGCCCTTCCGATGACCGTCATCAACGTGATTGTTGCAGAGAGTTTGCATAAAATCATCGATGAGATCGAAAAGAAGATCGGAAAGAAAGAAGATTCTCCTAAAGCTTTCAAGAAGGCGGCCATGCCTGTCATCCGAAAATTCTTAAAAGCTTCTCGTCCTATCCGCTTTGCTGGTGATAACTACTCTCATGCATGGGAAAAAGAGGCCAAAAAACGGGGGCTTCCGATTTTGAAACGATCCTACCATGCCTTTTCTGTATTTGCTGAGAAGGAGAGTATTTCTGTATTCAAAGGAGTTCTTTCAGAAGCAGAATTAAAGGCGCGCGTTGAGGTGATGACAGAGCAGTATAGCAAACTGATGAACATAGAGTGTAAACTCATGATCGAAATGGTGCGCACGCAGATTCTTCCTGCCGCCTTTTCCTATCAGCAACTGATCGCAAAGAGCATCAAGAACATCCACGAAGTTACTCCTGGAATGGGCAAAGAGCAAGCCTCCCTATTACGCAGACATGGAAAACTCTTGGATGAGGTGATCAAACTCGCGCAACATCTCGATGAAAGGCGAGAAAAAGCGTTTGATCTTCCATGGAATACACGTGGAAAAGCATTTTGTGAAGAGGTAGGACCGCTTTCCCATTCTCTACGTTTGCTGGTCGATCAACTGGAGGCAATTGTTGATGATAAGCTCTGGCCCTTCCCTAAATACAGAGAACTTTTGAACATCATTTAAAGGAGAAGATGGGGAAAAAGAAAAGGGTCGGTCTTTTCGGAGGAAGTTTTGATCCAATTCACTTTGGACATCTCAACTTAGCGCTTTCTATCTTAGAAATAAAAAAACTCGATCAGATTCTTTTCTGTCCCGCACACACCTCTCCTCTCAAAAGTGGAGAGCCGCCGCGCGCGTCAAAAGAGGATCGGCTGAAAATGGTCGAGGCTGCAATAGAGGGAATTGAGCAGTTCTCGCTTCTCGATTATGAGCTGAATCGTCCTCCACCCTCTTACACAATCGACACTGTTCGTTTTTTACAAAATAGCGAGAGCGAGCTACATCTGATTTTGGGACAAGACTCTCTTGCACATCTTTCAAAGTGGAAGGAGATTGACCAGCTTCTGCGCATGGCACCGCCATTCATTGGTAGCCGCGCGGGGGAGCTGCCTGTTCTGCCGCCTGCTTTTAGTCCCATCATCGAAGCCGGGCTTGTGACCATTCCGCTCATGCAGATTAGCAGCACAGACATTCGGGCACGACTAAGGCAAGGTCTATTTTGCGGCCATCTCCTTCCTGCACAGGTTTTAAAATTTATTAACCAAAAAAAATTGTACAATGCCACATGATCCTCAAGATCTCCTAAATATCATTGCGCAAGCCATTTATGATAAGAGGGGGGTAAATATTTTAGCCTTAGATTTACGAAGACTAAAAACCATTACAGATTTTGTAGTCATAGCAGAAGGAAGCGTGGACCGTCATGTGATCGCAATCGCTACGGCAGTGGAGGAAGCTCTTGCCAAAATCGGAGAAAAACCCTCTTATGTTCAAGGGGTTGAGCATGGCGATTGGGTGGTTCTCGATTACATGGATCTGATGATCCATCTTTTTGCGCCGGGTATAAGAGAAAAATATCACTTGGAAGAGCTCTGGAAAGCTGGAGAGATCGTGGAGCTTTCAATAAACATAAGTAGCTATGGTTCAGCAAGTTAACTTAATTTCTTCCGAAATTAACCTTGCGTAAAGCGCCTTATTTCGCTATCATATGTCTTTTATTACTAAAGAGAACATGACAAAAAAACGTATTGTTGTAACTGGAATGGGACTGGTCTCCTGTTTTGGTTCAGATGTAGATCAGTTCTATGAGAAGCTTTTAGCCGGGGAAAGTGGGATTGTACCCATCGAAGAGTTCCCGTGTGCGGAGTATCCTACCCGTTTTGCCGGAGCCATTCGCAATTTTGACACCGGCATTTATATCGATAAAAAACAGGCAAGGCGCGTCGATCCTTTTATCCGCTACACCATGGTAGCAGGAAAAAAAGCATTAGAGATGGGCGGGCTTCTTGCGGGCGACGCCTTAAATACCATTGATAAGAAACGCGCGGGCGTTTTGATCGGCTCTGGAATGGGGGGCATGTCTGTTTTTCTGGATGGAGTAGAAACGCTTCTCAAACAGAGCTATAAGCGCATCACACCTTTTTTCGTCCCGTATATCATCACCAACATGGCAGGCGCCCTCCTCGCAATCGACCTCGGCTTCATGGGTCCTAACTATTCGATCTCGACCGCATGTGCCACCTCAAATTATTGCATCTATGCCGCTGCCAAGCACATTCAAAACGGTGAAGCAGACATCATGCTCTGCGGGGGAGCTGAATCTCCGATTAATCCTATTGGTCTTGCAGGGTTTGTTGCCTGTAAAGCGCTCTCTGAACAGAACGATTCTCCTCAAACTGCCTCTCGTCCTTGGGATAAAAAGCGTGATGGGTTTGTAATGGGAGAGGGCGCGGGTGTTCTCCTCCTAGAAAGTTTGGACCACGCTCTTGCACGAGGAGCGACAATTTATGCAGAGTATTTGGGCGGCGCGATCTCCTGTGATGCGCACCACATGACCAGCCCTCGAGAAGATGGAGCAGGCGTTGCGATGTGCATCGAAAATGCGCTCCGCGATGCGCAAATTTCACCCGATGCGGTCAATTATATTAATGCCCATGCCACCTCGACGATTGCCGGCGATCTCTGCGAAATTGATGCTTTGAGAAAAATTTTCGGGCCTGCTCTCAAGGAGAGCAAGATCAATGCAACCAAATCGATGACAGGTCACTGCCTCGGTGCAGCTGGTGGAATCGAAGCGATCGCAACCATCATGGCGATCCGTACGGGGATGCTACACCCGACGCGTAATCTGCACGAACCAGAGGAGATTTTGGCGGATCTCAATCTGGTGCCACATGTTGCACAACCTCACACTGTCAATGTTGCACTCTCCAACTCGTTTGGATTTGGTGGGCACAACTCCTCACTTCTCTTCACGGCATACAGATGATCCTAGAGGAGTCTTTTGGCATCGTTCCCCTTTCGCAAGAGGGTGGAACATGGAAAATTTTTCTCATTCTTCATAGAGCCGGACGTCATTGGAGTTTTCCCAAAGGGCATAGCACCCAGGGAGAAAACCCTCTCGATACAGCAAAGCGCGAACTCCACGAGGAGACCGGCCTTACGCTTGTTTCTCTTGTGCGCGAAATCCCCTTTATCGAAAATTACCAGTTTAAGCGTCGAGGAAAGCTCATCTCAAAACGCGTGAGCTACTTTCCTGCAATTGTAGAGGGAGTGCCCAAATTACAGCCTGAAGAGATCCGCGAAGGAAGATGGTTTGATCTCAAGACGGCACTCCAGGTGCTCAGCTTTCCCGAAGCGCGCGCTATCTGCCAAGAGGTGATGAAGATTTTGAATTTGGGTTAAGACACCCAATTTCAACCACCGAGCACACCGAGAGCACCGGGAAGAGGAGAGGAAAATAACAAGATCACCAGATTGTTTTCATCTCGGCGCTCTCGGTGTGCTCGGTGTTTTATTTCGATCTTTGCGTGAACCAAGGATGATGTATGCTACGTAGTTTGTTTGCAAAGAAAGAGCGGAAGATCGAAGTTTTTGTCAGGCACTGCCACTTTTCAACAATTAGCGCACATAAGAAGAGGCTCACCGCGATCTCGCGCGAAGTCTGTTTCAACAATCTCCTTCAAACCACACAAGACGCTTCTATTAACCTGACATTTTTTCTCGACACGTTTCGTCCAGCTACACAAACCCATTTTGTCAAACTACAAAGCCAGTTTCCTGTCGTTGAGATTTCAGAGGGAAGTGAAGCAGGATCTTTTTTGCGGCTGTTGGATCATGTCTCCCAGTTAGATCTCCATCCTGATACCATCATCTACTTTCTCGAGGATGATTATCTCCACCGAAAAGGCTGGGTAGAGATATTACGTGAGGGATTCACAATTCCAGAGGCAGATTACGTCACTCTCTACGACCATCGTGATAAATACTTTCACCCCGCGTATTCCACTCTCCAATCGAAAATCTTTCACACAAAATCGTGCCACTGGAGAACCACGCCATCTACGACCAACACCTTTGCCATGCGCTTCAAAACGCTCCTGCGCGATCTCGAACTACAACGCTCCTTTTCTCAAAATGTCACCATCTCCAAAGACCACGAAAAATTCTGCAAGCTAAGCGAGCAGGGAAAAATTCTCATCTCCTCCATTCCTGGCTGGTCAACCCACACCGAGGAAGAATTTGCCTCGCCCTGCATCGAGTGGCACCAGCTGATTAAAAGAGACTAGTCACTATGTCGATAGCAGTTGCTCTTAATAAATCTAGCGTTGTCCGGGAACCGATCAGGAATTGTAGCGTGGCGGTTCTGCAAAACATCTTCAGCTTTTGCACTGGGGATGAATTGAGGCGATTTGAACTCACCTGTCGCTTTTTCAGAAAGTTTTTTTTCGGTCCAATCAGTAGCCGGATCTGGTTTCATGTGTTGGAACACGAATTGGCAAGTAAGCATCTTATTACTTACGAACGACGCGTTAACTACAAGGTTTTGCATCTACTCTTTGCTGTCAAAATCTATCGGCCCAAAAAATCCTCCTATTTGTGGGGTAGGTTCGCGCAATCTCCATCTTATTCTCATCCAGAGCGAGAATGGTACAGAGACTTCAAATGCCCACATGAATGCTGCAAAACGCAAGAGGCAGAATTATATAAAGGACTCATGACAAAGGGCTGCCATGACGAGGTTTTTCGTAAGACCTTTAGTGCGCTTGCACGAACACTGGGAACGAGAGGCTTGTACGACGGTTCTGGTAACAGAATCCTCTGGTGCGTCGATTGTGAATATTACAAACCCGCCAGCCATGGTACCCCGCGTCTTGGTAGTGAAAACCAAACCAGCTGCGCTTGGGTCCATACAAATGAAAACACCATTGTTTACATCTGATTGAACGGAGTGCTTGTCGCAATCCCGGTCCTTTAGGGCCGAGTTAGACAAGCTATCTTTCAGGTCAAAATCCTTTAGGAAGGAGTTCTTCAAATGAAAAAAATCATCGAATACTACATCGAACGCTACAACAATTTCAGCATCCAATCCATGCTCGAGCTTTTTTCCGAGGAGTGCATGTTTCAACAAGTGACAAACGGCTCTGTTGTGATTACGGCGCGTGGAAAACAAGAGCTGAAAAATTTGGCGCAGCAAAGTAGAACGCTTTTTTCTTCGAGGTCACAGACGGTTACAAACTGGATTATCGATGAAGACAAAGCCGCTATCGAAGTCGATTTTACCGCAACTCTTGCGCAGGATTTGCCAAACGGAGCCAAAAAAGGAGCAATCCTAAAACTTAAAGGTGTCTCGATCTTTGAATTTAAGTCGGGGAAAATCAGCCGGCTTGTCGACTATGCGTAAAACGGATTAAACGCCGCGCGCAATTCTAGAGAAGAGTGCACTGATAAATTGGCCAATAGGCTGTAGTATTCTCCAAAGCCATCTTGGAAGCAGTTGTTCAAGGAGACTAGGCTCCGCTTCTGGCTCCCTATTTTGTGGCTGGTCGAAACGTGGTGCAGGGGGAAGGAGATTTGCAACGGCAACCGGTGCCTGAACAATCACCTCTAGTTCTGACATGGGTTGTGCGATCGGTTCTACAGCTGCGATGGGCGGCATCTCTTCCGGAGCAACTGGTTCTGCAGCATCTCCGTTTGGTGGAGGCGAGGATTTTTTTTCTTCCTGACCAAATTGGATACGCGCTGCCTCTTCAAGAAGCTGCATGATTTCGGGTGGGGCATTGTTTATACGAGCAAGCTCTAAAGTGCCATACCATCCTGGAGAAGGCAGAGAGAGAGGGGCGCCTAATGAGAGCAGCCATTTGATGCAATCTACATCAGGTCTTTGGTGTATGAGGACCGGCGGCATTTCCAGTGCAGTGTCGATACTTCCTAAAATAGGCCGCCCATTTTCAATCACTGTTGCATTAGGTTTCGCGCCTGCATCAAGTAAGACTTGCATAGTCGCCGGGTGGAAATATCTACCAAGTGCACAATTGAAAGTGCCATGCGTCCGATAAGGGACAGCCATTGTTGGATAGAGATCGTAAACAGGATGCTTTTCACTGATTTCGGCTTTCGCATCAAGTAAGCGTTTGATGATCCCATCATGCGATACCAAATGTCGATTCAAGATAACATTTCCTAATGTTCCGCGGCTCGCCAAAAACATATCGAAGCCATTGCGGTCGCCACCGTGCTCGTTAAACCGAGGAGGGGACGGTTGGGGATGAAGGGACAATATAAATTGAAATGTGGGCGGACGACCATATGCTGCAGCAATATTGAGAAGCCAAGGCAACCTCCCTGTGCGACGCGCATTAATTGTCGGATCATCGGGTCGCGAGTATCGCCATAAAACTTGTAATGCTTCCACATTATTTGGGTAATGCTTCAAGACAAGTTCAAGTGGACTGTCTCTCTGTAGTGGACTGCCTCTCCCTTGTCTATTGTAGCTTGGATCCGCGCCTAGTTCTAATGTGAAGCGTACTAAATCAGGATCTAGACCATGGGGCACCTCGTCATCTTCATCCAAAAGTTCATTAAGCCCATGTTCCGCTTGTCTTTTAGTCTGATCAACGCGGAAGCGAACGAATGATGCAAAAACGTCATATACATCAAGATGCTGCGGTCCCATGATCTCTTCGTAACGAGCTTTTGAGAGAATAACACGATCATCGTTCTGCCCCTGTTGATCTGCGTGATATTGACGCTGCCGCAGCTCGCGCGCGCAGGTAGATAGAGCATACGCATACTCATTTGGAATAATAGCTGTCCCGAAAAGAGCGCAACACTTCGTGAAATATTCCGTGATTCGTCTGTGATAGTCAGGAGCATCGAGGCGGATGCATCTCTTCTCAAGAAATGGCCTCCAAAGCCGATGGTCATTCGCAGCCTGTTGCAGCTTTTTGGATGACCGCCAAACAAAGTGGAGATCTCGCTCATCCAAGTATGAAAACGCACAGAGTTGATGCTGAAATGGTATTTTAGTAATTGTCATAATTTTTCTTTATTTTAGGAGCAAGTATACCATTTTTGAAGTAACACGTACACTGTTAACTACATTGTCCTCCTTAACTAGGTAGTTGTTGAATGAAATGCAATGAAGATCCATGCTTTATTGGAAAAATCAAGGAGTTATTATGCGTTTAGCGGATGTGCACCAAATATTACATTTTACAACTTATGAAAGAGGGGTGGTGGCCCTTTGCATCGACTCATACTCCCATGACATGACACTCGAGGTGCTTGTTTCCAGAGTTTGGAACGCGATTCGCCATATTTTTGGAACATCTGATTGGCAAATTGCTAAGAACGTATTAGAACGGCGTATCGCTCCCATGATCGCGTCTTACGCTATAGATAGGGTAGATCCTGCACCTGCTACAACTGCCTTATCGGAGTTTGTCTTACGTTATCTTGTTACGCGAGCTACGATCGAACAAAGAGAACATCAGTTTCTTATCCCTCAAAGAACCTGGAATGAGGAGAATTTTTCAGATCTTGAAGCCGAAGTAGTGTTTGCCCGCAGCATGTTGGGTAACGGCACTAATTTGCCCGCGATAAGTCGAGACCATCTTGTTGAACTCTTACAAAGAGAAAGGCGCGCCTTTCAGCGCAAAATGGAAGCATTTGAAAGAAATCTCGATGAAAATCCGATGGTACAGGCATGCGAACGTCTGAACCAACAGTTCGCCAGTCTAATCGGTAATGGTCCGCGAATTGGCGGAAGACCAAAACAAGAGATGCAAGACCCCAATGCCCAACCTGAATCCCCAGCTGAACTCGCCGAGTGGCTAATTGTGAAATCGAAAGTTGTCCTCACTAAGTGCGCACAAGTTGAAGATGCGAATTTTTTAAGAACACGTCGAACGGAAGAACTTTTAAAGGCTGCCTTGATCCAAAGGATATTTTATAGAAAATTCGATGCACCAATCGCACACCTTCGGAACAATCCACTCTACGGTGGCGTATTTGGTTAGTCTGTTAGAAGGAGTCTCCTATCCTATGTTGAAGTTTTTCTTTCGTGTATTCTTTCTTTCACTGTTATTTTTACCGTGTGGAGTGTTTGCGATGGAAAAAAAAGCTGCGCCTTATGGTTCTTGGAAATCACCGATCACTGCGGACAGAGTGGCGATGGGAACGCTAAAACTTTCGGAAATCAAGGTGTGCGAAGGAAAGGTCTACTGGCTTGAGCGGCGTCCACTTGAAAATGCGCGGTGTACCTTGGTCTGCTGGAGCCCGGAGCAGGGAGAGAAGGAGCTCTTGCCCAAAGAGTATAACATTCGCAGCAAAGTCCATGAATATGGGGGTGGCGCGCTCCTTGTTCAGAAAGCGGGGATCTATTTTGTAAATAATGCAGATCAGCAGGTTTACCAGATAAAGCCTGGAGGAAAAGTTGAGAAGATTACAAAGCAGGAAAATGCGCGTTTTACAGATGGAGTGATCCACCCAAAAGATGGCTCTCTTTTTTATGTGATGGAGGTGCACGCAGAGAAAGAAGTGACCAATTCGATCGTGTGCATCGATCCGAAAACAGGAAAAATAGAGACCATTGTTTCGGGAAATGATTTCTATTCGAATCCGCGGCTCTCTCCTGATGGAAAAAAGCTAGCCTACATTTCTTGGGATCATCCCAATATGCCCTGGGACAGTACTGAGCTTTGGGTGCATGATCTTGAAAGCGCCAAAAGAGTCAAAAAAGCGGGGAGCGCGTCAGAGTCGGTCGTGGATCCTCACTGGTCCAAAGAGGGTGATCTTTACTACATTTCGGATAGGACAAACTGGTGGAATATCTACAAGGGAGATAAGCCCGTTTGGAAGGCGGATAGTGAATTTGCACTGCCTCAATGGGTTTTCGGAAGGTCGCTCGTGGGCTTTTCAACAGAGGGAATTTTTTGCAGTTATGTGAAACAGGGGGCAAGCGCGTTTGCAACAGTTGCAAAAGCGGGAAAAGTCGAGCTGCTCGATCTTCCTTTTACGAGCGTTGAGGATGTTTCTGTAGAAAATGGAACTGCAGCTTTCATCGCGAGCTCTTCTACGCAACCCTCTTCGGTTGTACTCTACGATCTTCACTCCAAAAAGTGGCAAATTTTAAAATGTTGCCGTTCTGATCTATTCGAGAAGGAGTTTATCTCGCAACCACGCGCCATCGAATATCCTAGTGGTGGGCGTACCTCTCATGCGTTTTACTATCCTCCTAAAAACCCCAATTTTTCTGGGCTCCAGAATGAAAAACCTCCACTCATCCTGAACGTGCATGGAGGCCCCACAGGGCATGTCACTCCCTCCTACAATGCTGAAATTCAATTCTGGACCTCACGTGGTTTTGCCTTTCTGGATGTGAACTATGGTGGAAGCTCGGGATATGGACGAGCCTACCGCGACTCCCTCAAAGGAGAATGGGGAGTGGTTGACATCGAAGATTGCACGAATGGCGCGCTCTACTGTGCAAAACAAGGGCTTGCCGATCTAAATCGTTTAACGATCGCAGGACCGAGCGCGGGTGGATACACTGCGCTTGCCGCCATGGCATTTAAAAAGGTGTTCAAGGTCGGTGCAGATTATTTTGGTGTGAGCGATCTTGAGAGACTGGTTTTGGATACACACAAATTTGAAGCGCGTTATCTCGATAGTTTAGTTGCACCCTATCCTGAGCAGCGCGACGTCTATCTCAAACGCTCTCCCATTTACAATGTAGATAAGATCACCTCACCACTCATCATTTTTCAGGGAAGTGAAGATGCAGTTGTTCCTCCCTCGCAGTCTGAGATGATGTTTCAAGCTCTTCGTGACCGGCAAATTCCAACGGCCTATCTTCTATATCCTGGTGAAGGCCACGGCTTCCGAAAAGCGGAGAACATCAAACGTTCTCTCGAAGCACAGCTCTATTTTTATTCCAAAATCCTCCACTTCCCCTTAAGCGAAGAAATCGAGCCCATAAAGATTGAAAATCTTAAGACTCATTGAGGGCTTTAGCGGGTTTAGTTTTATATAAGGAGCTTTCAAATGGTAGTTACATTAGAACTTGCAGCAGAACGTAGTGCGGTGTGGTTTCCAGAACGACCAGTAGGAACGCTGATGAAACGGGCTGCATCTGCTATGGAGAGCGCTTATCCTGTTGCTTATGATGAAAGGCATCAGAAATCGATAGGTTATTGGATCTGTCGGACTTGTATGAGCTCACTAATATATCATCGTGTGGAAGACAATGACACATGGGGACATGCTAGAGCATGCGAGGTAGAACAATGGAGGATCAAAAACTTTAGAAATCGAGAGGCGATGAATGGAGAAGAATGGAAGAAGCGACTGCATAGAAATTTAATCTATGTTTTTGGCCCTAATATCTCTGGGGAGGGAGCTCCTTTTCCTAAAGAATCGATTGAAAAAATAAAAAAAGCAGCACGTTGTGCTCAAATTCGTTCGAAAATTTAACACGCTGTGCATGGTTTATGAAATTTGCGATGAAAAAATATCTATTATTACTCACGATAACAATAACCTCTTGTTTGCACGGACACACTATGGAGAAGATGCGTGTGCCTGTTGATGGGTATAACGTCATGACCTATTCCTTCGGTCATGGCGACAATGTACTCCTGTTGATTTCAGGTGGTCCAGGTTTTCCAAGCAACTTCAATCAATTTAGAGATTATCATCAGGTGTATGCAGACCATGGGTTTCGGGTCGTAACATGGGATCAAATGGGATGCGGCGAATCGGACATGCCAGACGACAGCTCTTTGTGGACATTGGAGCGCTTTGTAAAAGAGACAGAAGTCATACGTAGTGCTTTAAATTTGGGCAAAATCCATCTTCTCGGACATTCGTGGGGTGGGATTATCGGTCTTGAATATTGCTTTGCTTACCCGCACCAGGTAAAAAGTTTTATATTGGCTGACTGTGCAACCTCAATCCCAGAAATCCAGCGGAGTTGTGATGAGCTAAAACTGGAGTTTGGTCAAGAGGTTGTGCACATGATGGCACAAAGAGAGGCAAATGGAACTACCGATAGCCCCGAATATCGGGCAATTGTCCAAAAGTTCTTAAATCTGCACACATGTCGTAGTCCAATTTGGCCCGAGGCACATGGAGCCTCAGCTGAGAATATTAATCCTCAAGTGCGCGAGCAGATATCGGGGTTACAGTTCTTAAAGTGGACAGGCCCAATTAAAGATTGGGACCGTCTGCCCGATCTACACGAGTTGCAGATGCCCATACTGATTGTGCAAGGGGAGTATGATTGGGTTACACCTGCCATTGGTGAGATGACCTACTCACGGCTCTCAAACGCAGAATTGAAAATACTCAAAAATTGTTCTCATCTGCCTTATTTCGAAGATCCGCAGACCTATGAAGCAACAGTGATGGCCTTTCTAAAACCAGATCGCTAAGGCCAAGAATAGTTTAGAAATAGAGAGAAATCATAAAAATATTTTCGATATTTTTTGATTTATTGTGTGATACAATTTGTTTATAAAAGACTGATGTGATAGAATTTGTGTATTAAAATACTAGATTTTAGTAAATTTTTTATTTAAAAAAGATTATGAGTTTGAAAGTATTATTCGGTTTGCCCCCCTTATCTATGGCGCACAGCGAACCCACCGAGTTCGACCATCTGCAAAGAGCGAAACTACCTAGGGGGTGCATGGATCATATCTTTTCTTATGCAGGCGATCCCACTTTGCCTAATACCCCGCGGACGTACCAGCTGATCCTCGAAGCCTATCAAAATCAGGGGATCCTCTCACGTTTCAGGGTCATTATTCCCACAACACTCGACGAATGTGAGGCGTGCGTGAACGCGGTTTTCAGCGCAGTCATGGAGCTAGCTCAACCACAAAATCTTATTCCCACCATCCAAGATGCCTGGACGAATAGGGCACCTTATGCCCTTGCTCCTGCAATCCAGATGATTGAAGATCGCAATCTAATTGTGGTCGTTGACACCATTACCTCGCGATTTGCGCCCCGCATTCCCAAAATTACCAAGTATCTTGCGCCCCTTTCTGAAGCAGATATCGCGCATAAGATCCGCGCATGTATGCAAAACAATACGGGTCTTATCGCTGAAATGATCTACGGGTCCTATTATAAGAGAAGCAGCGCAGATTGTCTCACCGAAATTACCGCTCTTGACCTTAGCAGCAAGAAACTTTCGACCCTGCCTCCTGAAATCAGTCACCTACCAAATCTTCAGGTTCTCGATCTCGCCAATAACGCGCTTACAGCTTTACCAGAGTCGGTCGGTAAACTGGTTCAGTTAAAAGAGCTCACGTTAGTAGAGAATCAGCTGCGAGAACTACCTGAATCTTTCCGCGATCTTAAAAACCTTGAACAGATTTTCTTGCCGTTGAATCGATTCAACACAATTCCCGTACAGCTCAGCCAGTGTGGTAATCTGGAATACCTATGCATAGACCGAAATCGACTGACTTCACTACCGGAATGGTTAGTAAAACTTGATAAATTGAAAGACCTTGACGTATCCGACAACTCCATAGATGCGCTCCCTGAATGGATCACTCAACTTCCAGTCCTTAAGGTGTTGTATGTGGGCAAAAATCCTTGCGTGGAAAAATCTCGGGCGATCCTCCTGCAGTTAAAATCGAACGATGTGGATGTAGTTTTTTGATATTTAGTCGGCTGCAGAAGGTGGCACAGCAAGATGAGAGTTTCGCGCGCACCAGATGCTTTACGATTAGGTTCAAGCAGATGACAAGAAGTCCATCAACACATTCTCTTAGGCTTGTATGTTAAAACTTCTGATCTATCTATTAGTTACTATCCCACTATTTTCGGAAATAAGGACGATCCACTCTTTGGATGAAATTGCACTAGAAGAATTTACAAGCAAAACTCTCGTGATGTTTGATCTCGATGATGTACTTATCTATCCGCAAGATGCTTTGATGCAAAATTGGCGAAGCAATTGGAAGCCTGAAGGGATAAGAGTGTGGACCGCAGAAGAAGACACTATTGCTTGGATAAGTGCAAAATTCCAGCTCATGGATCCAGTTGGCCCGCAACTTATCGACAGGCTGAATAAAAAAGGAATCCCGACAATCGGGTTTAGTGCATTTGCGCTGGATCAGCCGGGTATTGTAGAGTCGATTCCTGCATGGCGTGATCAGCACCTACGAGAATTGGGCATCAACTTTACAATCGACCAAGAAGTCGTTTTTTCGAGGCAGAACGGATTCATTCCACCTTCGTTTGAAAGAGGGGTTCTCTATTGCGGGAATTTCTATAAAAACGACAAAGACAACAAAGGAAAAACCCTTTCGCTCTTCCTTGAATGGCTTGATTGGACACCTGTTCTAATTGTATGCATAGATGACGGAGAAAACAATCTCAACAGTATTCAAAAAGAGCTCGATCGGCGCGGGATTCCCTTCATTGGATTCCTCTATATTCCAAAGAGTCTTGATCCAATCGACGTGAAAGTTGCAAAGCTGCAATACAAAACCATCATCAGTGCAAAAAAATGGCTAACTGATCAAGAAGCAAAGCAGATTTACAGCTTCGAACGAATCTGAGGATCTTGCACAAGGCCGATGAAGCGAAGGCCTTTGTCTGTGTAGTGAAACTCTGCGATGCCGCAATTTTCTGGGTAGGGGATGCCAGTTTCTTTATTGAGGGCTTCTGCGATGAGTGTTTTGAGTACGCGTCCGTGTCCCACGACCAGAATCGTTTGTGCGGGATGTTTTCTTGCGATAAGGGCCAGAGCATCGCTACTTCTTTTTAGGAGCGTATTGTAGGTCTCTGCGCCTGGAAATACAGGCAGCTTGTCCCAGCGAATCTTGCGGTTCTCAAGGCCTGGATATTTCTGATATACAATTTTTTCAACCCGGTCATATTTGTCACTCATTTTAGATACAAGTTGACCATCCGCATCGCCCCAGGAGATCTCTTGGAGCTCGGCTTTCTGCTGGACGGGCAGCCCAAATGCTTGTGCAAGAGGTTCTGCTGTTTCTACAGCTCTTTGAAGTGGGGAAGAGTAGATCGCAGCGATTTTGCCAAAAACGCCCTGCTTGGAGAGGTGGGCGATTTTTTGTGCGCAGGCATCGGCTTGGAGCCTCCCTTTCAACGTGAGAGAATCGTTCGTTCCACATCCAGTATAAATATAATTCTTTGGATCTGGATCATTCCCAGGAACTTCTCCATGACGAATGTATAGAATCCGAGTCGGCGAAGAAAATGAAATGCTTTGTGTGGTCATAATTCTCCTAATTGCTCATAAATAAAATAGAAATTTTAAAATAATTCGAAAAATAAAGCAACCATAACTCTGAAAATGAAAGATATAAATTATTTATTTTAATCTTATTGGTTTGATTCATTTTTTACTGGTTTGCTGATAGAATGGCGGGCTTATGGCAACAGTCGTATCCAGTCCTTCTCCCAGTGTAAGTCGGAACACTCTACTTCGCGCAGAGTATGACCATCGTGCGACGTGGAAAAAAATTGTTGACCTGGTCGTGAGTTTGGTGAGGGAGCTGTTTTATGGTCTTAGCTTATTCTATCATTGGGTATTTGGTTCGCATCCTCAAAGAGGCGTCCGAGAGCTTGCATTGCAACCAGAAAGTCGGGGGCTTTTTGTTCTCATTCATGGTTTGCACGGGAAGCCAGAGATCTGGGCTTCTCAACTTGCGCTACTGCAAGAAGAGCGGGCAGACCTCTTTGCTCCTGATGTTCACGCTACGGGGATCTGCTCTCTAGAAGAGGCCGCAAATCCTCTCCTTCCTGTTCTTGTCGACTATGCTCGCAGGAATCCTGCAAAGCCGATCTGCTTACTTGGAGTTTCCAACGGAAGCCGTATTGCGACCTGGCTTGAAACAAGGCTAAGGCAAGAGACGCCGCAAACTGCAATCATGGTTTCTACAATTGCGGGTGTGCACTTAGGATCAAGCAGAATGAACTTAGTGCATGATTGGAGAGTCGCCAACTGGGTTTACCCCGCGGTTCTGCGAGAAGAGCTCAGATATGGGAGCAGCACAGCACGGAGGCTTCTCGACCAGGTGATGGCACCCCTTCCAGCAGGATGCGCTCCTCGTAACTACGAGTTTTACGCCACAACAGAAGACCAATCAGTGCCCGATTTAGACTCCTCCCTTCCAGAGCTCAACAAGGGCGAGAGATACCATCTCATCCACGCACACAGCCACGACTCGATTGTTGCTGCCGTCGCTGAGCAGCAGGTGCGGTCTTGTTTGAGGTGGATGGCAACTAGTGAAGTTCCAATCAGATAAAATCAAGAGACTGGCAGATTTTTCGTAGATCAAAATAGCAGATCAAGAGAAATTGTTAAGCAGACAAGCGAAAAGGACTCGATATGAAGCATGCAATTGTAGAAAAACCAGAAATTCGGCTTGTGGGCATTTCTGTGCGCACGAACAACAAGTATGAGGTCAATAAGACGGATGGGAAGATTTTTCCTTGCGTTAAGAGGTTTTATCACGAGGCGCTTGCTGAAAAAATACTGCACAGAAAAAATCCTGGTACGACATTGTGTGCGTACACCGATTATGAAAGCGATGAGCACGGAGACTACACCTATTTTATCGGCGAAGAGGTAACTTCCTTCGACGAACGGTTACCGGAAGAGTTGCAAACGCTCCTCATCCCACAACAAACTTATGCCAAGTTCACCACAGATCCAGCACCCATGCCCGATGTATTGCTGAACGTTTGGAACAGAGTCTGGAAAGCTTCTCCAAAAGATCTAGGCGGAAAACGGACCTACGTCACAGATTTTGAACTCTATGACGAGAGGGCGACAGATCATCAGAAGATCGTGCTCGATCTTTTTATTGCCATCGAGCCCAACTACTCAAAACTTAAGGGTCGTTGAGATGCTTGTCGTTTTAAAATATCAACGTAAAGATCGAAAAAATGATCGTTCGGCACGTGTCCCATCCCTTCGACAAACCGATATTCTGAACCAGCAATGAGATGGTGAAGCGCTTCACCGTGATCGGCGCGAAAAATAGGATCTTCTGATCCTTGCAGAATGACGACACGCAGTTGAATTTTAGAAGGCGTTTTCCGGACGAGTTCTTCTGAACGTGGGCTACGCATCATGATGACATGGTTGACAATTCCTTGCGGGTAACGAAGTCGAGAGAGAAATTCGGTATGAATCTCCCGATTGATCGTTTCATCTAATGGCACTTTTTGACCATTCAGTTTATTCCAACCTTCAAGTCTTTGAGCAAGATTTTCTTCATCGGTTTTTGGGGATAATTTCATAAACTCCTTCATCCAAGCGAGATATTCAGGTGTAGGGGGCGAAAGAATGGCATCTGGTTCTGGAGGGAGACCAGCATATGCGAGATTCATAGGTCGGATCTCGCAAGAAGAGCCCATCACTGTGATCGTCTCTATTTTTTCCGGATAATATGCTCCTATGATTTGCGCGAGCCATCCTCCCATGGAAACGCCAAATAGATGGGCTTTTTTTACGCCTATTGCATCAAGAAGACCGATCGCATCTTTTGCCATGTCCATCAGGTCGTAGGGATTTGTTTCTAGATTGAAGCAGGTGGATAAACCAGTGTCGCGATTGTCATAGCGAATGACATAGAACCCCTCCTTTGCCAATCTTTCGCAAAAGACTTTAGGCCAGATCACCCCTTGGCAGCACCCGCCCATGATTAGCAAAAGAGACGGATTTTCTTTTTCACCAAACGTTTCGTACCAAATGTCGATGCCATTTGCTTTGACAATCTCTCCCTGTCCAGCAAATAGAGGAACACCAGACAATAAAAAACTGATCATTTTCTTGAACATGCTGTTCTCCTAAAAATGGATGTTTACCGTGAAGCTTGAAAAAATGGATTTCACGCTTCTTCAACAGCCTCCATTAGAGCAGCCGAATCATGGCGCCTGCAAATAGTTAAGAATGTCATTCGGTCAGGGTGTTTATCCGAATGACGCGAGAAAACATAGAATTTGAGATTTTATTCTACAAAGCAATAACCACCTTTCCTATGTGTTTTTGAGATTCAAGATAGCGGTACGCCTCTTTAACTTCTGAGAAAGAAAAGGTTTGATCGATCGCGGGTTTTATTTTTAGTGTTTCTACCGCGTGCATAAGAGCTCTTAATTCTTCACAAGATTCCATGAAAATTCCTCGGATCTGTATTTGACGCGAAAGAAGGTCGCGAATAAGGATGTTAGCATGCTGTCCCGAAAGAACGCCGATTGCTCCGACTCGAGCTCCATAATTACAAACACGCAAAACTTGGGCTAACATATCGCCCCCGACAACATCAACAACCACATCAACGCCTTTACCTGCCGTAAGATCCTTAATCTGGTCTATCCAATTATTGTCCTTGTAATTAACAGTTGCGGTCACACCAAACGTTTTTTTAACAAAGGTGGCTTTTTCCTGAGAAGATGTCATTAGGATTGTCCTCGCACCCAATGATCTAGCCAGTTGTGCTGCAAAAATAGAAACTCCACCGGTTCCTAGTAAAAGAACCCATTCACCCGGGCGTGTTTTGCCATGTGTTACAACCGCTGCCCATGCAGTAAGACCGGCGATAGTAAAAGTAGAAGCCTCCTGAAAATTGAGATGTTCTGGTACTTTTACAAGAGCTGCAGCAGAGTAGATGATCTCTTCTGCTAGAACACCATCTACGCCACCACCTCCAACAAAAGTTTTTGCCCAACTAGCGCATAATCTTCCGGCAGGGTAATGCTTAAAAGGCGCATTTAATACCCTATCACCTGCCTTTAGTTCGGTGACATTTTTACCAGTTGCCTTTACGACACCGGCCATATCTGAAAGCGGAATAAAAGGAACTTGCTGTGTATTTTTATATTGGTATTCGCCTTTGGCAACCATCAGATCTCGATAGTTTAGGGACCAAGCTTGAGGTGCCACTAAAACTTCATCATCTTTGGGGGAATTCAGAGAAGGCCTTTCAACTAATTCGATTGCATCTATGCCTTGTCCATTGACTAAGTAATGTTTCATAAAACGCCTCCTTAAGAAATAACGTGTATCATGAGGTCTGCGACAAAATGTGCTACCACAGCCATGTAAAATCCCCTCGACCAGTAGAGCCATCCGAATACGAGACCGGGAATTCCATTAAGAAGAAGGACGCGAGATATTTCAAAGGTCGTGGGCGAAACTAGCTTGAGCGCAGCGGGTAAATGTCCCAAACCAAAGAGGAGTGCCACGAGAATATTTGTGCCCCAGAGTAGATAGGATCTTTGTTTAGTGTGTTTGCAAATTTTGATCAGAAGAAAATAGATTAACGAAAAGAGAAAAAGGCGGAGTAGAACCTCCTCGTTAATCGCTCCATAAATTGAGGCAAGCGCACCTGCCCAAGCAGAAGGATGGATTCCTGAAAGTGCAGAATGTAGAAATAGAGTTTTTTCGAGAACAATAAGCGTTAATCCCACCAGAATTCCAGGCACAGCCCCAGGAAGAAATATGCCTTTAGAGGGCTTATTGGTTGCAAAAGGTTTAAGATCTGTTTTAGGAAGAATCAGAGAAGTTAGCCATAGGATAGCTGCATAAATGAAAGCTCCCAGCAGCGTGTTTATGAACAGCAACTTTGCAAGAGGCACCGATTCAGGAATAAGATGGGACTGCAGAAGATAGGGGATGATCGACCAGGTGCCAATGATACATCCCAGCCAGACGAGAAAAAAGTGTCTATTTTTTGTCATAATCATTAGATCATACTCGCATTATCAAAAACTGAGGATCGTGCCCGTACCTACTTTCAGGCAGTTTGGTCCGTAGGCTTCTTGAAATCGACGAATGAGGTGATCTCCAGAGCAGTGACATGGAGCCACTTTTTGTACGTGGAGCTTTTGAAACTCTTGCACGAGAGGCGCACATGCTTCTCCTGGAGAAAAAACATAATGAAAGCCACCTACAACAAATGCGATATCGTCCTTCAGCTGTCGCTGAGCTTCTTGTAAAATCTTTGTGATTCCTGGGTGAGCACAGCCTGTGATGATGCCCAGACCGTTTGATGTTTTTAAAACTAGTGTTTGTTCATAGAGCCAAAACCCTCCACGCAGTACTAGGGAGTAGATATTTGGCGCGATAGTTTCAAAGGACTTCACGACTTTTGTTTGTCGTAGGTGTGAGGAGGCATTTTTGATCAAAAGTCGAGGAAATGTTTTGGGAACGTAGAGGATAGCTTCTCTATTCATTCGGCTCACAATTTTTTTAAAGCCTGCGATATGATCCCAGTGCTTATGAGAAAATAACAGGTGAGTGATCTCAGAATAGGGGAGGCGGATCTGATCGGCATTTGAGAAAAACGCCACAGGGTCTCCACCAGTATCGAAAAGAATTTTTGCGCCTTCGAATTCAATCAACGCAGAAAATCCCCATCCTTCTTGCAAATGACGATTGTCACAACGATTATCGTATAGAACTGTGATTTTTACACTCATGTCAATAGTGATATCTCGATTGCTATTTAGGGTGCGAGGAAAACATCGAAGCGCCACTTGGTCTGATAGCCTAATTTCGTGCAAATGCCGTAGGCCATGCCTTCTGCCATCAAGTAGGAGCTGCCGACACGACAGCCTCTTGCAATGGCATCTCGTAGCGCCATGCTGCGAAGAGCGGTGCTGAGTCCGGTTTTGCGAAGTTCTGGAAGAGTGGCACCATTCCAAAAACTCACATGGTCGCCATCGATAATGGTGGTGACTGCTGAAACGGCCTTACCATCTTTTCGGGCGATCCAGTTAAAAGCTTGAAAATGCGTTTGGTGGGCTGCGTTCCAAAGAGCCGTTTTGTACATCTCTTTGCAGGAGTCGGGGATTTCAAAAATAGAGCAGACGAGGTTGTTAAAGTCCTCCATTCCAGCTTCATCCTGGATGAGCTCAAACTCATAACCTTTGGGCATCTCTGATACCAGCAAGTTTGGATTCAGGTTGCCTGTTACACCGCGAAAAACTCCGATGTTTTTGAAGCCCAGTGCAATCAAACTGTCTTTGAATGCTTGACTGCCATTTGCATCGATGTACCAGACGAAAGGGAGGTTAAATTTCTTGAAAAAGTTTAACTGATCCTGAATACAATCATTCCAGCCCGCGCGTTCATCTGGATAGCCAAAAACAGCATTCTGAAAAGGATAGGGGATGCCGGTGATGCACCGTTCGATCCCATTTGTCATTTCAAATCCTGCATTTGGGATGAACTTATTTTCGGCTAAGACGCGGTAAAAACCTTTAAAATGATTGCGAAGGGTTTCTTGGATTTTCTCATCATCAACCCGATAAACACATTCGGTTTCTGGAGGCTGTGGTACCATATGATCTCCTTGCAGATTAGAATGACTATATCTAGAAGCACTCCTTCCCTAAAGAAGGAGTGCTTCAAAAAAGCCCTATTTTTTGGAGCGGCTGAAGAAGGCATGGAGCTGTTCTTCAAAGTCTGCGCAGCCCTGCTTCTTTTCCATCTTGTTTTTCCAACGCGCGTTGTTGGTTTCCGCAACGAGCTTTGCGAGTCCTTTCATACGGTCTTTTTGTGTGGCTAGGATGTAGTTTTTGATCTCATCTTTTAGCACTTCTTCCCACGCGCAATCTGCGATTTCGAGAAAATAGTGTCCCGAAATCTCCTCGTGATTTTCTGTGTGGCAAGAGCTCTCGCTCGAATGGCATGGACAGCAGCATTGTTGATCTGAACACTCTTTCATGGCTTACCTCATGTTGGGGTTGTAACAAAGAAGGCATGATATCAGCATTGAAAATTTTGCACACAGAGAAAGAAGTCTTATACCGAAACAACATGAAGAATCGGTTTCTAGCGGCGTCGGCTTTGCTTCGAAATTTCCGTCCTCACTCGAGCCTTGTTCTCGAACAATGGTCTCTCGTTCCGGACGAAAAATTTCGAAGGCCTCCTTGCCAGAATTTCGATTCTTCAAGTTGTTTCGGTATAAAAAACGCTGGCAATAAATACTGGCATATGCGAATTGAAGCTAGAGAATATTTGGTATAACAACAGGAGAACGTTATGGCAGGAAAAGACTTTGAAAAAATAAAAGCGAAAATCATTGTCCGAGCTTGGAAGGACCCCAAGTTTAAAGAGAGACTGCAGAAAAATCCGCGCGCCGTTTTCATAGAGATGGGGCTTAAGCCACCTGAAAATATCCAGATCAGAGTGATTGAGGATAAAATAGGTAGCTACACATTCGTATTGCCGCCATGTGTTGCACAGGCTGAAGAAATGACCGAGCAACAATTGGAAAAGGTAGTAGGAGGGGTAGGCGTAAATTTGTTCGAGACGATCCAGTGGATGACGTGTACTTGCTAGCCCATAAAGAACAATAGAGAAAAATTACTTGTAGGGGAAAAAAGGAGGCTATGCTAGCCTTTGATTCTTAAGCAAAAAGGAGTTTTTTATGGAGTTAACATTCCCTAGGATTGCCAAAGAAAATACCTGGCTTAAAGAGGCTTCGATTATCTTGGGGGCGAGCATTTTCATTGCGCTCTGTGCTCCTTTTTCGATTCGGATACCCTTCAATCCTGTTCCTATTGTTTTGCAGAATCATGTCATTCTTCTGATGGCGGCGTTTCTCGGTAGTAGGCGGGCCACTCTTGCTGTGCTTGCGTTTCTTGCGCAGGCCCTAGTCGGACTTCCCGTGCTTGCAAGTGGAAAATTTGGCATTCTTGCGTTCACTGGTCCGACAGGAGGGTATCTTATTGGCTATATCGCAGCAGCGTATGTGGTTGGACGACTTGTGGAGAGACGCAAAAACCCGGGTTCTATACGAGCAATCGCTTCTTTTCTTGCTGGCAGCCTGTGTGTTTTCTTCTTCGGCGTGATGCATCTTGCAAGCTTTATCGGCTTTAAAAAGGCGCTCCTGGTAGGAGTTGTTCCTTTTATCCCTTGCGACCTGCTAAAGACCATTGTTTGCGTGCGCCTTCTGAAAGGCTTTTCATCTCAAGAGCCGCTCGCTTAACTTGTCCCACTAAACGCGCATTGTTCTTTTGTCGTCTGACAGTGCGCGTTTTTAAATTACGGGCTGCTGTATAGATCTGATCTTCGAAGTGGGCCTGATTTCTCATTATCTTCTTCTCCAGCTTTGTGATGGTGTCTGCTTCTTTTTTTACCGCTTTCAGGGATGCGCTTGGGATTTCTGGTTTCTCTCTATGTATACGTGTCATAATAAACCTCTCGTTAAAACCTGTTATTGTTATACCGGAACAACCTGAAGAATCGGTTTCTGGCGGCGTCGGCTTTGCTTCGAAATTTTCGTCCTCACTCGAGCCTTGTTCTCGAACAATGGTCTCTCGTTCCGGACGAAAATTTCGAAGGCCTCCTTGCCAGAATTCCAATTCTTCATGTTGTTTCGGTATAGTTGGTGCATGTTTTTCAGATATTTCCTCCTCGTTACTGAAAAGGTATTACTAAAAATTTCACGTTACGAAGTGTCCTTCTTTTTTTCAAATGAAAAAAAAGAAATTATTTTCTTTTTTCAGTTTCATGAACTTTTCGTCGTAAAAGTTGCGCGATCTGTTCGATTTTTGGCGCGGGGCGAGGGGTGAGTCTGATCTCCTTCTCATGGAGAGGACGGGTTTGCACTTCGCGGCGTATGAATTTGGCCACCCCCTCGACAAAGGCGGCTATTGAGCGCATCTTCATAAATTTGCACCCTAGCAAACCAAAATAAAAATGTATAATCTTTCTTTTAAAGCAAGAGAGTCCATTAGTAAGAGAGAGGAAGAAGCACGATCAGCTATCCGCTGGCACGATCGCGACTGCCCGTCGCGGCAGGATAAAGAAAAAGATAACCACAGAGGTAGGAAGAGTTTATTTCTTCTCTGTGGTTTCTTGTCTCTGTGGTAAAAAATCCCTCTTTCTTATCGTGCCGCCGCGGTAAGCGGCGACCTAAGCTCGCGGATAGCGGATCGTGTTTTTCATTTCTTTCTTCTTCTTTCTTGTAGTTCATCGTTCATCGTTTCAAAAAATTCCTCACTAGGGCAAGCTTTGGGGTGTATGGGAAAGCATATTCGAACGGCCTGTCTCACGCTTCTCTCAGTATTTGTTCGCGCGCTGCTTCGGCTGCGCTATCGCTTGCATATTGTGGGTTTGGACGAGCTGCACAAAGAGAGAAAAAAAGGCGGCATCCTCTTTTTGCCGAATCATCCTGCAGAGATCGACCCGGTCATGCTCATGGCTTTTCTCTGGAAAGATTTTCATCCGCGTCCCCTTGTCGTCGAACACTTTTACTATTTGAAGTGGGTGCACGGGCTCATGCGCATGGTTTCTGCTCTTCCACTTCCTACCATCGATACGATTGCAAACTCCTGGAAGGCGAAGCGTGTTGAAAAGATGGTTCAGAAAATCAAAGAGGGAGTGCATCACGGAGAGAACTTTCTCATCTACCCCGGCGGGAGATTAAAGCTGAGCGGATCGGAAATTTTAGGCGGCTCCTCATTTTTGCACAGCTTGCTCAAAGAAACTTCTTATACAAATATCGTGCTAGTACGAGTCACAGGGTTGTGGGGAAGTCTTTTTTCTCGGGCCCTCACAGGCAAGGTCCCAGATTTTTGGAAAGCGGCCTGGCAAGGGTGTAAAATTCTGCTGCAGAATGGCCTTTTTTTTGCTCCTCGAAGAGAAGTGAAAATCGAGTTTGTCCCCGCGCCTGCAGATCTTCCCATGAAAGCTGAGAGAGCTCTTCTCAACCGTTATTTGGAGAACTGGTACAACAGATATCCGCAGCCCGGGCCAGAGCCTCTTTCTCTTATCTCCTATGCATTTTGGAAAAACAAGCTGCCGCTGGTTACAAAACAGGAGCCGAAAAAAAGGGGCGCAGGCGCAAGCGTTTCACCAGCCATCCAAAAAGATGTTTTCAGTCAGATTGCCACTCTTTCTAGACGTTCTCCCGAAAAAATCCAGCGCGAGATGTACCTCTCTCAAGATCTTGGCTTAGACTCTCTTGATCTCACTCAGCTCTATCTGTTTTTAGATGACAGATATGGAGCAGGCGACGTCGCTCCAGATGATGTTCGAACTGTTGAAGATCTTCTGCAGATCGCTGCGGGTAGTTGGAAAGAAACGGGGGATCGAGAGGAGAGAAAAACAGTCATTTGGCCAGAAGAAAGTAGCCGCCCTGCTCCCGCCGCACCTGAGGGGATCACACTTGCAGAAGCATTTCTTCGCGCATGCGACAGGATGCAGGGAAGCGTTGCATGTGCAGATGGGCTATCGGGTCTTCTTACCTACAAAAAACTTAAAAGATCTGCCCTCATCCTCTCGCTGAAAATAAAAGAGATGAAAGGAGAAAAAATTGCCATCATGCTTCCTTCAAGCGCTGCTGTTTATATCTTGATTTTAGCAACGCTTCTTGCCAAGAAAGTTCCAGTGATGCTCAATTGGACGGCCGGCTTGCGTGCCCTCGAGCACGCGGTAGAACTCTCACAGATCGAAACAGTCATCAGCTCGATGCGCTTTTTGGGTCGAAAAGAGATGGGAGATTTAGGAAGCGTCGACGAGAAGATTCTCTTTCTTGAAGATATCCGCTTTTCTATTGGAATTAAAGAGAAGCTAAAGGGGCTTTTTTTCTCCTGCAAAAATAGTCGCTCACTTCTTAAAAGACTAAAGCTCGACACCATTTCAAAAGACGAGTGTGCCGTGATTCTTTTTACAAGTGGAACCGAGTCGCTCCCAAAAGGGGTGCCACTTTCTCACGATAATCTCCTTAGCAACCATCGTGCAGGCCATGCGCGTGTCGCCTTGCATTCCGATGATCGTCTCGTCGGTGTGCTGCCTCCTTTTCACTCTTTTGGATTTTCTGTCTCCGGGCTCTTGCCGCTCTTGTCTGGACTTCAAGTTGTCTTTTCTCCAGATCCGACAGACAGCCATGCGCTCGCATTTGACATCGAACACTGGAAACCGACGCTGATCTTTTTAGCCCCCACGTTTTTCAAAGCACTCTTCCGTGCTGCCAAGCCGGAACAGCTACGCACGATTCGTCTCTTTGTTGCCGGCGCAGAAAAAGCCGCTCAAGAGCTTTTCGACTTCGTGCAGGCGCTAGGACCTGGACATGAGCTGATAGAGGGGTATGGGATCACCGAATGCGGTCCGATTGTTACGCTAAATCTTCCTGGAAAACCTCCAAAAGGGGTGGGGCAGCCCCTTCCAGGTATCTCCCTCTGTGTGATTCGCCAGGAGACGGAAAAGCTGGCTGGCGTCCACGAGGAGGGGGAGATCTGTGTTTCCGGGCCCAATGTGTTCCACGGGTATCTGGGGGATCGTCCCTCCCCATTTGTTCGTATAGAGGGCACAAAGTGGTACCGCTCCGGAGACCGGGGCTCGCTTGATGAGGAGGGAAACCTTTTTATTTCAGGGAGATTGAAGCGGTTTATCAAAATTGGGGGTGAGATGATTAGCCTGGGCGGGCTAGAAGAGGAGCTCTTGCGGATTGCAAAAGATAAAGAGTGGATCAAGGATGCTGACGATGGACCTAAACTTGCCGTTGCGGTGAAAGAAAAAGAGGATGAAAAACCTCTCATTCTGCTCATCACCACGTTTGATGCAAATCTTGAAGAGATAAATCAAATATTGAAAAACACAGGCTACGGTAGGCTTGTCAAAATTGGCGAGCTTAGAAAAGTCAAGGAGATCCCCTTGACCGGGACAGGTAAGACCCATTATCGTCTTCTCGACGAAATTGGGTAATCAATGACGCAACTAAAACTTTACAACACAGAAACACGCGAAAAAGAACCTGTTACGGGGCACGCAGTGAAAATGTACACCTGCGGCCCCACGGTCTACAATGTTGCGCATATCGGCAATTTTCGGACCTACGTTTTTGAGGATCTTTTGCGTCGCACTTTAAAATTTTTTGGCGCAGAAGTCGTCCAAGCGATGAACATCACGGATGTAGAGGATAAGATTCTCGAGGCCTCGCTAAAGGCCAAACTCTCCCTACACGATTTTACTGCTCCCTACATTCGAGCGTTTTTTGAGGATCTTCGCGCTCTCCATATCCAACCGGTTGAATTTTACCCACGTGCAACAGAATTTATTCCAGAAATGGTGCAGATGATTGAGAAGCTTGTGGATCTCAAGGTCGCCTACCGCGTGCCTGATGGAAGTATTTTCTACTCGATTGCACATTTTCCTGCGTACGGGAGGCTTTCGCACCTCTCTCTAGACAGTCTTAAAATAGGCGCATCAGAGCGTAATAAGAAGGACGAATATGAGAAGGAGAATCCTTGCGATTTTGTGCTCTGGAAAAGTTACGATCCTGAGCGCGATGGGGGAGTATTTTGGGAGACCTCTCTTGGCAAAGGGCGCCCGGGCTGGCATATCGAGTGTTCAGCGATGGCAATGAAAGTGCTTGGAGAGACGGTTGACATCCACGCTGGCGGTGTCGACAATATGTTTCCTCATCATGAAAATGAGATTGCCCAGTCGGAAGCCTATTCCGGTAAACTCTTTGTGCGCCACTGGGTACATTGCGAACATCTTCTGGTCGAACACAAAAAGATGTCGAAAAGTTTGGGCAATTTTTACACCCTGCGCGATCTTCTTAAAAGGGGGTACACGGGCACCGAGGTGCGCTACATGCTCATTCATACGCATTACCGCACGCAGCTCAACTTCACATTTGAAGGGTTGGAGGGCGCAAGGCGCTCTCTCGAAAGATTGGGGGATTTCATTGCAAGATTGCAGGCTGCTCCGGAGGCAAAAAAAGAGGGAAAGATCGCTCAGATTTTAAAGCAGGCAGAAACTGATTTTCAAGGGGCGCTGGCAGACGATCTCAACATCTCTGTTGCACTTGCTGCACTATTTGAACTTGTTCGAAAGGTCAATACGCTCTGCGACGAGCAGAAAATTGGTAAGGAAGAGGCGGAAGAGGTTCTTTCGCTTCTTCACCGTTTTGATCAGGTGCTCGGTTTTCTGCCCTTTGAGAGAGAAGAAGAAATCCCTGCAGAATTGACGGCGCTTCTACTACAGCGAGAAGAGGCGCGCAAATCCAAGAATTGGAAAGAGGCAGATGCATGCAGAGACAAGATCTTTGCGGCTGGCTATCTGATCGAAGATACGCCAGGAGGAGCAAGGCTGAAGAAGAAAGGCGGAAGGAGGAAGGATGAAGGATGAAAAAAAAGAAAGAGTGAAGAAGCAAGGATCCGCGTTGCGGGCACGATCGCTGCTCACCGCGGCGGCACGATGAAAAAGAAAAATTTTTACCACAGAGAGCACAGAGAACACCGAGAGAAGAGAGAAAAATAACAGTCGAGAAGTGTGAGAAACACCATGAAACGTGCGACGACAAAAGATGAGCTTTTTCTTCTCAAGCTGCATGAACTTGCTTGTGCGCGAGGAGATTTTGATACAGAGATCGACCGATACGAGATCGGCCGTGCAATTGGCCAGAACATAAAAGGCGTCAATACAATCACAAAACATCTTGCCCAAGCCAACTTCGTGAAAAAAGGGGAGGGCGATCGTGTCTACCTCACATCGCACGGCCTCTGGCTCGTTGAGCAGCTCACCGAGCAGAGTTGAAAATGGTCGTTTAAAAAATACTGAAAGGGGGAGTCATGGCAGTGGCACCACTCTTAGCAAATGACACGTTGGGAGTCATGTTGACCACCCCAAGCATAAGTTATAGGCCACTAGCACAATCAATAGGACTAGGGGTTGAGAGACAAATATTTAGCACAATACAACCAGTAGAGGTTCCACAAACAGTCACCCTGGATGCACAGGCATTCAATGAAATGATGTTGAGGAACAGGACGCTCATACAAGACCTAACCACACAACACACCTTGATGCAACACCTCGTACAACCGACCCAGATGAGACAGCAGGGTAATGTGGTTACACTGCCAGACGGAAGTCAATACGAGGGTGATCTTAATGATAACGATCAGCCTCATGGGAATGGCACGCTCACTTATCCTGACGGTCATATTTGCAACTATGACACATATACGGGTCGATTTAGGAAGGGCGTTCCACATGGCTATGGTCGTATCACGCAAACAAACGGTGACACTTTTCAGGGCATGATGGAGAACGGGATGCCTGATGAAGGCACCTTTACTGCGGCAGACCAAGATCCAACCTTAACCGGGACTTTTTATCCCATTACGAATGGTAATTTTACTCTAAAAAATGGCAAAGAAAAGTGGTTGGGTCGTAACGGCTGGCGTGTAACTCAATACAGAAATGGCAAACAAGTGTACTGCAATAAGTGTCCTGCTTGCGATGGTTGCGTGATCTTGTAATTATTCTTCGGGTCGAGTGAGCGGGAAGAAAAGGACCTCTTTGATGGTGGGGGAGCTGGTGAGAAGCATGACCAGGCGGTCGATGCCGATGCCGACGCCTGCCGTAGGGGGCATTCCTTGGCAGATCGCTTCGATGAACTCTTCGTCGAGCGGGTGGGCCTCCTCATCACCCTTGAGCCGTTTCTCTGCTTGCTGAAGAAGGAGTTTGCGCTGCAGCTCGGGGTCGTTGAGTTCGGTGTAGGAGTTGCACATCTCACTTCCATTGATAAAGCTTTCAAACCGTTCGACGACCATTTCAAGTCGCATTTTCGGGTCGCGATGGAGTTTACAGAGAGGTGTCGTTTCGATAGGGTGATCGATGATGTGGTGTGGCTGAATGAGGTGAGGTTCGACAAGATCTTGGAAGAGATGTGAAATCAAAAGACCGCGGGAAAGTGCGTCAATTTGCTTTGGTATAAGCGTCGATTTCTCTCTTAATAGCGTGCGCATCTTCTCATCTGAGAGAGTATCGATGTCGATTTTGCCATAGAGCTTTATGCTCTCTTTCATGGTCAGGCGTTTCCAGGGTGTTTTAAGATCGATTTCAACGCCATCAGAGGTGCGGATTTTTGTTGTTCCGTGGAGGTCAAGAGCCAGCTCTTCGAACAGCTTTTCGGTAAAGCTCATCATGTCAAAGTAGTCCCAGTAAGCCGCATAGGCTTCGAGCATGGTGAATTCTGGGTTGTGCGTCCGATCGATTCCTTCGTTGCGAAAGATTTTCCCAATTTCAAACACTTTCTCCATGCCGCCGACAATGAGCTTCTTTAAAGATAGCTCGAGAGCAATACGCAAATACATATCTTGGTGCAGGGCGTGCAGGTGGGTGATAAAGGGCCTAGCTTCAGCACCACCATACAGGTGTTGTAAAATGGGCGTCTCAACTTCAGCAAATCCATGACGTGAGAAGTAGTCGCGAATTTTATGGAGGATGCGACTTCTCTGTTCAAATCTTTGGAAGACTTCTGGGTTGGAAAGGAGATCGAGCCATCGTTTGCGATGACGTACGCCTGCATCTGCAATACCGCTGTGCTTGTCTGGAAGAGGAAGAAGTGATTTGCAAAGAAGGGTGACCTCTTTTGCAAAGAGTGTAAGTTCGCCTTTTTGCGTCCGAAAAATGTTGCCCTCAATGCCCAAAATATCGCCGAGATCGATCTTCTTTTCGATGAATTTAAGGGGGGTGAGCTCCTCCTCTTTGGACAAAAGTCCAGCGATCTTTGTGAGGTCTCGATTGAACATGACCTGGATGCGATGAGTGCCATCCTGGATATGAGCAAAAGCATTTTTGCCCATCGCGCGGAAAAGAATTAGCCTTCCTGCAATAGAGAACTTTTCAGTCGATCCGTTTGCCGCCTCTTCGCTATGACCTGTTTCTTTATCTTTGTATTTTTCAAGCAGTTCTTCAATAGAGATCGAGGGTGCGTACTTGGCAGGATAGGGGTCTATTCCCAGCTGGCGGATCTCCGCGAGCTTGAGGCTCCGATTGCGAAACTCTTCGTGATGATGATATTCCGGCTCTTGAAACATAGAGGGGATTATAAAAGATGAAGGATAAAGGGTAAAGGATGAAGGATAAATGCAGAGAAGAGGATCGGGCACAGGCACGGGCATGTTTACGGGCACGCAAGAGGGAGAGAAGAGATGAGCATGGAATCCGTTTTTAATTTCTTTCTTTCGTGCCCGTGAACGAGCCCGTGCCTCTGCCCGTTCTTAGAAGAATGTGGATTCGGGGTCGACATCTACCAAGGTGCGCACGTCTCGCTTGGCTGGTAGCATCTGCTGTACGAGGGCAAGTTTTTGGGAGAGGAGGGTTGACCTTGCCCCCTTGATGAGGAATTGAAAACGAAACTTGTCTCGCACCTTGGGATGACCGCAGGGGACAAGCGGAAGAATCTGAAAAGAGGGGGGCAGTTCTTGAATGAGCTTCATGCGGAAGCGCTTGCCTGTTTCTTCAACATTTTTGAGTTTTTCTCCAGAAAATACCACTTTTGCGAGTCGGCAAAATGGAGGAAAAGAGAAGAGTTTACGCACTTCTAGCTCTTGATGAAAAAATGCCTCGTAATCTTGAGCTGCGGCAAGCTGTAGCATCGTATGTTCGGGCATATGCGTCTGGATGATCACTTCGCCTGCGAGCTCCGCGCGCCCAGCGCGTCCGGCCGCTTGAGTGAGCAGCTGGAAGGCTTTTTCACCAGCGCGGAAGTCGGGAATATTGAGCGCGCCATCTGCGCTTAAAATACCGACAAGCGTGACGGCAGGAAAATGGAGCCCCTTAGCGACCATTTGCGTACCAATGAGGAGATCTGCTTTTGCGGAGCGAAATTGTCGAAAGATGAGTTCGTGGCTCCCTTTGTGGCGCGTCGTATCTGCATCTAGGCGCAGTGTGCGAATTTCTGGCAAGATGGCGTGTAGCGCGCGTTCGACCATTTCTGTTCCGGCGCCTTTATACTTTAGTGTCTCATCGGCGTGACACTTTGGACAGCTCCTTAATTTGAGCAAGCGGAAATCACACAAGTGACAGGTGAGGATCTCTTCACCTAGATGATAGGTGAGGGCAAGGTCGCAATGTGGGCACCGGACAGTCTCGCCACATTTTGTACAGAGGCACGAGGTCTGGTAGCCGCGCCTATTGAGGAGAAGAATTGTCTGCTCGCCTAAGCTCCGCCTTTTTTTTATTGCATCGAGCAGCGCATCTGAAAAAAGGGTAAAACCTTTGGTCTTTTCAAATTCAAGGCGCATATCCACTACCTTCACTTGCGCAAGATCTGCATTTCCGCGTCGATGAAGGGAGGAGAGTTGAAATTTCTTCTGGTCTGCGTTGTATCGACTTTCTAAACTAGGTGTTGCGCTTCCCAATATGACGACTGCATTTTCCAATTTTGCCCGCATGAGTGCGACATCTCGTGCATGGTAGGTGGGCTGGTCATCCTGCTGCTTGTAGGAGCTCTCATGCTCTTCGTCGAGAATGATCAAACCCAACTTTGGCGTGGGGCTAAAAATTGCAGAGCGTGCGCCCATGACAATTCTCACATTGCCGTTCCGGATCTCATGCCAACTCTCGTGTCTTTCACCATCGCTTAAACGATGGTGGAGCAGCACAATTTTTTCGGGAAATCGGCTGCGCAGCCGTTCAAGTGTTTGTGAGGTGAGGATGATTTCCGGTACAAGAAAAATGACATTCTTTCCCGCTTTTAAGGTGGAGTTTATCGCCTGGAGATAGACTTCTGTTTTACCACTTCCAGTCACGCCGTGTAAAAGGTGAGTAGCAAAGACGCCTTCCTCGAGACTCGCCGTGATTTTTGTAAGCGCTCTTTTTTGTTCGTCGCGGAGTGTTTTGGGTTTTGTGGAAAAGACCTCCTGTTCATCGATCGGGCTCGCCTCTTGCGCCATCTCCTCGGTGTGCAGGATATTATTTTTGATCAGGGTTTTGATCGGGCTTTCAGAGGTTTGTGCTTTTTCTATCAGCGCTGAAAGAAGAAGCCCCTTTGGGTGGAGGAGTAGCTGGTCGAGGACGAGCGCCTGTTCAGGCTTTTTGATACGCAGCTCCTGACAGAGGTGCAAAAGCTCTGGACGGGAAAGTTTTGAGCGGACAAAAAGTTGCTTGCGTTTCTGAATGTTTTTACGAAGGCCTGATGGGAGCATCACTTGCACAACTTTACGTAGCGGAGTGCAGTAGTAGAAGGAGATCCATTTGGCGAGCGCAAAGAGTGAGTCGGATAAAAGTGGCTTTTCTGATAACAGCTCAATGATGTTTTGGACTGAAGCGACTTCGGCCTCGCGTTTTAGTTCGATAATCGTTCCGTGTTTTGGATGTCCACGTACGGGCACGAGTACACGGACACCGACTGCGCACGTGCTACGAAAAGCGAGCGGGACCGCATAATCGAGGGGACGATCGATCCCCTCATCAAGAAGAACGGAAGCTATCTTGAGAGCTGGTGACATATTTTTTTCCAGAGACCGACCTTATCCTGCATGATGGGGGGTGTGAGAATGAAAAGTGGGGTTTTTACTGCAAAGCTAGGCTCTTCAACAAGAGCTTTAAATAGCTCTGTTTTCCCTAGGCCCTTCTGTGTCACAAGAATTAGTTCAAATGCATTCACGCGAAAGAGTGTCTCCCAGCGCTTCTCTTTTTCGAAAGCATATCCATCGAGAATTTTTGCTCCCTTGAGACGTGTGTGGATCGCCTTTGCAAGATTTTTTAGATACGTGAGCTCCTCCTCCTCTTCTCCAAACGAGAGAAGGATCACTGGCGCATTGATCTTCCATTTCTTCCAACGAGTCGCATTTTCCTTCGCACGCGAGTCATCAGGAGGGGTTGCAATGTGATGCATCTCGGGAAACAATGAGGAGAGGTTGAACGAGGATGGGGAGGGAGCGGGCATGGGCACGGAAGAGGGAGGGAGCAGGGGAGAAGAAGTGATGATTGATGAGTGAGGAGCGATGAGCGGAGAAGATAGGGAGGGAGCGGGCACAGGCACAGTCTCGGGCGCGGGCACGAAAGAAGGGGAGAGCGAGTTTGCCGTGCGCTTTGGAGGGGGGGTTGGTGAGAAAGAGGTTTTTGGGGGGGGGTTACGAGAAAATGTGTGTTTAGACAGTGGAAGAGTTGTCCGTCCATCTTCCTTCAACAACAGAATGGTATCGCGCAGAAGCGCTCTGTAGGCGTTTCTTTCTTTCGTGCCCGTGACCGTGCCCCTGCCCGCGCCCGATCTTTCTTCTTCTTTTTCTCTTTCTCTTCTATTCACTGCCGAAGATTCCTTGTATATAGCTCTCTTTTTCGAAGGGAATAAGATCTTCCATCTTTTCTCCAATCCCAATCCACCGTACAGGGATGCCTAGTTGTTTGTAAATGGCCAGGGCGATCCCTCCCTTTGCTGAACCATCGAGCTTCGTGAGAATAATACCCGTAAGCGGCGTGAACTCATGAAAGATGGCTGCTTGATCAATGGCATTTTTCCCAGTCGTTGCATCTAGCACAAGAAGCGTTTCATGGGGTGCAGAGGGGATGATCTTGGCACACACTTTGCGCATCTTTTCAAGCTCGCGCATGAGTTCCGATCTGTTTTGCAAGCGGCCAGCGCTATCGATGATAACAATATCATGACCTCGTGCTTTGGCAGCGGAGATCGCATCATACGCAACTGCTGCGGGATCGGCAGCAGACTGTGATTTGATTAGGTCGCAACCCACCCTTTCTGCCCAGGTGGCAAGCTGCTCAACGGCCGCGGCGCGAAAGGTGTCTCCTGCGGCAAGGACTACTTTTTTTCCTTCCTGTTGAAAGTGATATGCCAGCTTGGCGATGCTTGTTGTCTTCCCGCTTCCATTCACTCCTACAATGAGGATGACGAGAGGGTCTCCCGCTGTTGTTTCTCGCGGCGTAACTTTTGCAGGTGCATTCAGGATTTCAAGTGCAAAATCTCGGAGTGACTGGACGATCTCCTCTTGGGTTGCATCGGGTTTCTTGCGCAAAAAATGCTTCGTTTTCTCTACAAACTCTCCTACACAAACATTTCCTAAATCCGCTTCGTACAAGATCCTTTCAAGTTCTTCGAACGTCTGTTCGTTCCAGGGAGAAGAGAAGAGTGCAAGAATTTTTGCGCTGAGCCGCGAGCGCGTTTTAGCAAGTGCCGACTTAACCCTCTGAAAACTAGTTTTAATAAAATTCAACATATTCTCCTGTGCAAAAGAGAAGAGGGATCGTGCTTCTTCCTTTTTCTCTCTCTTTTAGCCTTTATCCTTAACCTTCAGCCTTTTTATTGCTGGAAATCCGATTCTATCAGATAAGGGATTTGAGGGGAGCTGCATGAATATTCATGAGTATCAGGCAAAAGAGATTTTACAATCCTACGGGGTGCCCATTCCTCCATTCGGAGTGGCGAGTAAACCTCACGAAGCAGAAAAAATTGCGAAGGAGCTAAATCTCAAAGAAGCAGTGATTAAGATTCAGGTGCATGCAGGAGGGCGGGGCAAGGCCGGCGGCGTAAAATTTGCAAAAACTCCACAAGAGATTCTTTCTACAGCAGCGCAGCTTCTCGGGATGAAAATTGTCAACAATCAGACTGGAAAAGAGGGAGTGATTGCCCATCAAGTGCTCATCTCGCGACCGGTCGACATCAAAAAAGAGTACTACCTTGGCGCGATTGTTGATCGAAGTCTTGCGCGCGCCATTCTGATTGCCTCTCCGGAAGGAGGCATGGAGATCGAGGAGATCGCATCAAAGCACCCTGAAAAAATATTAAAGATTCCCATTGGGTTAGATGGGTCTATTAAACCTTTCCATCTCTTGCACCTCTCCAATTTCATGGGATGGAGCGGGGAGATGGCAAAGCAAGGACAAAAGATTGCAGCAGCGCTGGGCAAGGCTTTCATCGAATGCGATGGAGCTCTTCTCGAAATCAACCCACTCGTTGCAGATAAGAAAGATACGCTTTGGGCACTTGATGCCAAGCTTTCGCTCGATGACAACGCCCTCTTTCGCCATCCGGAACTTGCAGCTCTATACGATCCGACACAACAGCTTAAAAATGAGGTGATGGCAAAAGAGCACGACCTTGCATACATTGCCCTAGATGGAAATATCGGCTGTATGGTGAATGGCGCAGGACTTGCCATGGCAACGATGGATATCATCCACTACTACGGGGGCAGGCCAGCAAATTTCTTAGATGTGGGGGGCGGCGCATCCAAAGAGAAGATCGCAGAAGGTTTTAAAATTCTTCTTCTCGACCCTCAAGTTAAAGCAATCCTGGTCAATATTTTTGGGGGCATTATGAATTGCGCGACGCTGGCGGAGGGGATTATTTCTGCTGCATCCGAGCTCTCGCTAAAAGTGCCTCTCGTGGTGCGCATGGAGGGGACACATGTCGAACAGGGAAAAAAATTGCTCGAGGAGTCGGGACTTTCGATCACGACAGCCGACACCCTCGAAGAGGCCGCATTAAAAGTAGTGGCAGCAGTCACCACCTAAGAGTAGTTTATGGCAATTCTTGTAAATAAAAAAACGCGCGTCATCACACAGGGTATCTCGGGTAAATCGGGACGCTTTCACACAGAACAGGGGCTCCTCTACGGAACACATTTTGTAGGTGGCGTCACTCCTGGGAAAAAGGGACAAGAGGTTCTTGGCCTTCCAGTGTTTGATACGGTCATCGAAGCAAAAGAAGCTCTCAAATGTGACGCCTCACTGATTTTTGTGCCTGCCCCTTTTGCCGCAGATGCCATCTTGGAGGCAGAAGACGCGGGGATCCCGTTAATTGTATGCATCACCGAGGGGATTCCAATTCGAGATATGCTAGAGGTGAGCCGTGTGATGCGCAGCAGTAAAACAAGTCGTCTTATTGGGCCCAATTGCCCAGGCATCATCACGCCGGGCGAATGTAAAATCGGCATCATGCCCGGCTACATTCATCAACGAGGCAAAGTAGGAATTGTCTCACGTTCAGGAACGCTCACTTATGAAGCTGTCTGGCAGACCACTCTTTTGGGACTCGGTCAGACAACCTGTGTTGGAATTGGTGGAGATCCATTAAATGGAACTAATTTTATTGATGTCCTAGAACTCTTTGAAAAAGATCCCGAGACAAAAGCTGTTCTTCTCATTGGAGAAATTGGTGGAAGCGCGGAGGAGGAAGCCGCCGAGTGGATCAAACAGCACTCTACCAAACCCGTCGCGGCATTTATTGCGGGCGTCACTGCGCCTCCAGGCAAAAGGATGGGACATGCAGGCGCGATCATTTCTGGTGGCAAAGGAGACGCAAAGGGAAAGATGGAAGCGCTGAGAGCTGCGGGCGTTCTTGTCACAGAGTCCCCAGCAGAAATGGGACTGGCTGTCGAAGAGGCGCTCGGCAAATGATTCAAATCCCCGGACGCATTCCCATCTTCATCTATCCCACCTTTTGGATCGTTGCAGCGCTCATTGGCTATGTCAATAGCATGAGTTTGATGGGTACCGTCATCTGGATCGGGATTATTTTTGTCTCGGTATTATTTCATGAATTTGGGCATGCGCTCACCGCGCTTCTCTTCGGGAAAAATCCACGGATCGAGCTTGTTGCCTTTGGAGGACTCACCTACCACGAAGGGGAGGATCTCCCATTTTGGAAACAATTTTTTGTTGTGTTGAATGGTCCTCTTTTTGGCTTTTTGCTCTTTCTTATTTCGACTGCACTTTTACATTTTTTTACTTTTGAAAATGAGATGCTGCTCTCGGGTCTTAAGTCGATGCAGTGGGTGAACCTCTTTTGGACCCTGCTTAATCTTCTTCCCGTGCTTCCGCTCGATGGCGGTCAGCTTCTGAGAGTCATCTGCGAGGGATTTTGGGGAATACGCGGTTTTAAATATGCGCTTCTTGCCAGCATGCTCATTGGTACTGGTCTCTCGCTTTTTTTCTTTCTAAACCAGTACTTTCTTGTGGGAGCGATTTTTTTTCTGCTCGCCTTTCAGAGCTATGACACCTGGAAAAAGAGCCGTTCCATGTCTGGCCGAGATCGAGACAAGAAGCTTAAAAACCTATTAGATCTTGCTGAAAAAACATTTCACGATGGCGACAAGGAGAAAGCAAAACAGCTGTTCGAAGAGGTCCGCACGCGTGCCAAAGAAGGGATGATCTACCTCCTTGCCACACAATACCTTGCCTATATTTTGTACGAAGAGGGAAACTCGAAAACAGCTTATGACCTGCTACTTCCGATCCAGGATGAGCTTGCCTCCGATGCGCTATGCCTCCTCCACAAAGCAGCTTTTGACCAAAAAAACTTTCCCCTTGTCATCCAGATCGGCGGAGTCTGCTTTCAAACCTGGCCTAGCGTCGAGACAGCGCTTCGCAACGCCTGCGCCGCCGCAGTTTTAAAGGATCTTACTGCATGTGTTGGCTGGCTCCAAACGGCGCTCAAAGAAGGGTTGGAAAACCTACCGGAAGTGTTGGAGGAGGAGTACTTTGATGAGGTAAGGCAAGATCCGGCTTTTAGAGAATTTATTGCAGGGTGTAAGTGACTTGTGTATAGTGGCTGTTGTTGAATGATGTCTACTCAAGCTGCAATCTCCGCTACTCTACAACCTGCGTTTCCTATCGATATCGGCCCTATCATTGTTCAAGCTGTAGCGCGCCAAGACCCGCAAGTTGCTGCTCTCGTTCAGAAAGCTTTTCATGCGCATGCTCAAGCTTCTCTTGCGGTTATGACAAAACAACATCCAGGAATGGACTATCAAATCATGGTTAGCGCTCAACAATATTTTAACGATGGGATAGGAGAGAGGACCCACGTTGGGTGGGCAATGAACGACAATTTCTACTGCACTCTTAAAAAACACCTTTTGAAGGAAGAGATGCCTCCTCCATGCAAGCTCCATCCCATATTGGATAAGTTGTATGGCTTACACATCATCGATCCTGAAATGCTCAGCATCTACCAAACTTACCAGCGCGTTATTTTAGTAAATAGCCTTGAAGAGGCACTAAAAAGAGGAGACTCTAAGAGCGCCTTTGCTCTCATTGAGTCTCCAAATCACAAATTTCTACTGCAAAAAAGATTCAAAGAGGAGCTCGGTCCAATCACCGTAGAAAGGCTCTTGAAGGCAAACTCACAGCTTGGCCACGCAATCTTAGCAAAGCTAGGCGTTGTAGTGCTAGAGAAGACAGAAGAAGCTAAAAAGTAGATCTGAAGGAATCGTGTTGAAGACACTTCTCTAAACTTTTTAAAGTGGCGGTGAGAAGCAGTCCATGGTGGTCTGACAATGCCTTTTCGGGTCGCTCTAAATCAAAGGTCTCTACCTTATTAACTTGAAGGACGATGACGCTCGAAGAAGAAAGGGAAGACTTTGTCACTAGGGCGTAATCAATAGATTCATACGGGTCCTCTTGGATGTTTTTTTTGCCGCGCATCCACCTTGTGAGCTCATTCGTGCAGGTTGCGTTGTCGTCCAACTTTGTTTCATCATACTCATCCCAAAACAGCAGGGAGATAAATTCGACCGGGTTCTCTTGTGGTACACAGTTCAAATCTCCAAGGAGAAAGAGAGGTTTCGAAGATTGACGGAGATGTTGAACAACATCGTGAGAGATGCGGACGCGTTGCGTATGTCGCATTTGTTTGGATGATTGCTCTTTTCCGGGTGTAAGGTGTGTTGTCATGACAGTAAAGCGCTCGGTTGTGCAACAGAACCAGCCGCGGCGTATCCCATTTTGATTCGGGAAGGCTTTGAAGTAGGGAATGGCAGCAAGATTTCCGCGCATGGCGAGGAATAGGCAGCTTTCAAGCCGCCAAGGGTTGGGAGCGATGTTGAGGAAAATGTGCGTGTAGGTCTGCTTCAGCTCTTTTGCAAGAGCTAAACCAGCTCTAAAGGAGACCTCTTGTCCAACAAAAACAGTGGGGTTGATCCGTTTAATGAGCTCTGCAATCAATTTTACTCTCTGCTCTGCTGGTGAGACTCCTCCAAAAAGCATTGGAAGACTGCCCCAGAACATGCAAGTATTGAGTGTCAATAGAGAGACTCTATCCTCGTTAGAGGGATCAGCGCCACCTCTCATGTAGTAGTAGGGGTGGGGCGAGACCGCATTTCCTACAATTTGTAGCACGCCGGCCGAGAGCGCTGCCACGAGAGTGATAGGTGTAAGAAGGATAGTAGTGCCCAGACGTACCGTTCTTTTTGCAATTTCAGCGAGCTTATTGGAGCAGTTGTAATGGCTACCGGCTCCGACTCTGTCTAGAGGAATGATAAAGGCAGATGCCGCGTGTGAAGACCAGTGAAGTGGACGGTAGAGCTCCAAGCTCATGCGATGGAAAATTTGGCCAAGCCGCTGCATATTCACACAGCAGTAGCGCGGCTGAGCATCAGTCATGGGATGGTAAGAGGAGACGGGGCGTGTTGCCATATCAATTCAAAATAATTGTAATCTTGTTGGGCAAATATGATAGCCTAGCAGTTGTTTTTCTGATAGGGTCGCAACATGAGGATGTATGACTGAATTTATGGAAGCAGAAAAATTCAAAGCTGAATGTCTCAAAGTGATGGATCGAGTTAAAAAAACCCGTCGAAAAATTGTCATCACTAAACGAGATATTCCCGTTGTTCAGCTTGTGCCAATTGAAGAAAAGGAGATTTCAGTGTTTGGAAGACTCAAAGGTACTGTTCATATCAAAGGCAATATCATTACCTCTTCTAAATTTTAATTTCGAGCAGTCCGCTCCAGCGTGTGGTATAACCAGCGGAGCAACTCTTCTTCTCTCCTTTCCATTTTTTTGAAAAGCCTTCGGCGGCGAAGCGGAGCTCGCCGCGGCCATAAGACTTATTCACCTCGTCGAGGAGTTCCATGGCGCGTTTTTTCTGTGCGTTCTGTGTCTCTGTGATACCAAATAGATCGGGCTGAGTCAGTCTGGAAGAGGTGATCTCTCCGAAGATAATGCCCGCTTTTTTATAGAGAAATCCTTTGCGGTAGATGCGGTGGAGAGCCTCCTTTGCAGCTGTGATAAGAGTAGGGGTGTAGGAGGTTGGTTCGACAAGATTAAGTGTGAGCGCATTGGCATAATAGTTGGGTGGCTGAAGGAAAGGAGAGGTGGTGATGTAGACAGTGAGAGACGAGGTGAGAAGCTCTTCTCGCCTCAATTTTTCTGCAGAACTTGCGATAAAGGAGGAGACCGCTTCTTCAAGGTCTGGGAGTTCTGTAATCCTCTCTCCAAAGGAGCGGGAGCAGGTGAGAGATTTGCGCATCTCAGGGACCTCTTCAAGTGAAAGAGAGGGGATGCCGCGCAGCTCAAGCAGGGTGCGCAGCAGGACAACGGAGAACCGCTTTTTGATCTGTATTTCGTTTGCATTTTTCAGTTGAAGCGCCGTAAAGATTTTTTCTTCTCGAAGCTTTGCATTTAAGCGAGAACCGACTCCCCAGATCTCTGAAGGGGAAAGTCGTCCAAGATGCGCATCGATCGCAGCAGGTTCCGACAGCTCCAAGATTCCCGATGCGCTCTTCTTCGCAAGATCATTTGCTACTTTGGCAAGAGTTTTCGTAGGACCAATGCCAATGGAAACCGGAATGCCCGTCCACTTTAAGATCTTTGCCTGGATTGCTGGAGCCTCTGCAGCCGGTGCCACAAGAAACGCCTCATCCACGGAATACTCCTCTACATCAGGTGAGATGGTGTAGAGTGTTTGCATCACACGGCGCGACATGTCCGCGTAGAGGGCAAAGTTGGAAGAGAAGAGGTGCACTCCCTTTGCTTTGAAAAGTTCAGCGTACTGGTAGGCGGGCGCGCCCATGGGAATTCCGAGCGCTTTAGCCTCTTTGGACCGAGAGACGACACACCCATCGTTACACGAGAGAACAACTACAGGCTTACCCTTGAGCCGTGGGTTGAAGAGCTGCTCGCAAGAAACAAAAAACTGGTTACAGTCGATCAGTAAGTAGGTCATAGCTCAAAGAGAGAACAATGAAAGCGCCGTGGACTGTGGACGTGGAGTGGACGAAGTAGACGACATGGACGCTAATGGACGGGCGCTCGAGAAAAAGAAAGTCCACTTCTTGCGCTGTCCACTTCGTCCACAACGACCACAAAGTCCACATCGTCCAGCGTCCATTGTGCTCTTTTTCGCATGCATCACTTCTTCTTATTTTGCTGCGTGGATAATGTATGTCACCACTCCCCACACCTCGAAATTGTTTTCGACGGGCGGATACGTGGGATTCTCTGCAACGAGCTGAGTTTTACCTCTGCTCTTGACAAGGCGCTTAACAGTGAATTCACCCTCTACGATGGCAACGACGATTTTGCCACTTGTGGCTTGAAGGGAGCGATCGACCACCAGAATATCTCCCGAAAAGATGTTTGCTCCTTCCATGGAGTTTCCACTCACGCGGACAAAAAAAGTCGCGGCTGGATGACGAACCAGGTGAGCGTTGAGATCGAGCGTCTGGTCGACAGTATCTTCTGCAGGAGAGGTAAATCCTGCAGAGATACTGGATGAGACAAGCGGAATCTCGTTAGTCGACTTTGATCGAGTAGAAGCGGGTGACATTTCCTTGGCGTACTAAGAGAAGAATCCTATTTTTGTTGCCGAGTTCATTGAGAGCTTCGTTGAACTCATTCACATTTGTGATCTTCTTGTGGTTAATTCCCTGAATCAAAAACCCGGGGCGCAGGCCTGCACGGGCGCTGATCGAACCTGGTTTAATTTTGGTGATGACAACTCCCTCTTCTCCTTTGTTGTAACCGAGTTCTCGTGCATTTTCTGCAGTGAGCGTTTCGACTTCGAGGCCCAGCTTCTGAACGGCCCCTCCCATCGAAAGTTTGTCGCCTGTTGCAGTACCTAGAGAGACAGGGACGCTCATCACCTTGCCCTTACGGCTTACTTTTAAGGTAACCTTTGAGCCCGGAGGCAAGAGGGAGATGTCGTTTCTAAAGCTTCCAACAGATTTGATTGGTGTGTTGTTGTATTCGAGAATCACATCGCCCTGTTTTAGACCCGCTTTATCAGCAGGCGAGTCTTTCACAACTTCAGAAACAAGCGCGCCTTCAGGCTTTTCCAAGCCAAAAGCATCTGCGATATCTTTGTCCACTGGTTGAAGGGAGACGCCCAAGAAGCCGCGAGTCACGCTTCCCTTATCGATGATCTGCGTCATAATATTTTTGGCCATGTTGCTAGGAATGGCAAAACCAATTCCCATGTAGCCACCTGAACGCGAGACGATAGCTGTATTGATGCCGATGACCTCACTATCCAAATTGAGGAGTGGTCCGCCTGAGTTTCCTGGATTAATGGCAGCATCTGTTTGAATAAAGTCTTCTAGATCGTTGATACGTAAATTTTGTCTACCCTTGGCACTGATCACACCCACAGTGAGAGAGGCTTCCAACTGGAAAGGGCTACCGATCGCAATAACCCATTCGCCAATTTCCATAGAGTCTGAGTCGCCCAGAGCAATGAAGGGAAGATCTTTGTCTTCAATTTTAATGACCGCAACGTCTGTATGAGGATCCGATCCAATTAAGGCGGCATCCAGTTCTCTTCCATCATTCAAAACCGCTGTAATTTTATCGGCTCCTTTCACCACATGGGCGTTGGTCATGATATATCCATCAGCGCTCACAAGAAAGCCAGAGCCTTGGCTCATCTGTTGCGGTTGAGGTTGCTGCGGTCTTCCGCGTGGAGAGTATCCGAAGAAACGGTTGAAAAAGTCGTCGCCAAAGTAGTCGAAAGGATTTTGCTGGTATCCTCCTTCTGGATATCCCTCTTCTGGCTGTCCGCCTTGTACTTTTATGAATACGACCGCGGGCATCGCTTTTTTGGCGACCGCAGTAAAAGCTTTTGAGGTTTGTCTTGCAGAAGAGATGTTTTGCTGGGTGCTTGAATTGTTCTTCTCATTTGCTGCAGAGACAGGAAGAGATGTACATCCAAGAATGAGTAGAGTCGAGATGAATAGATTTTTCATAGTATTTTACTCCTCAAATTTTCATCGTATTAGGTCGGATCATAGCGAGAGAGACAGTAGAAAATCAACACTGATGTCAGAGGTGAAGTTCTTTTTGAAGTTTTTGGGTCATGGCATAGCATCGGGTGATCTTTGCTTCGTCGATCCAGCCAGAGGCGCTGTGAACAATGCTGTCCACACTATCAAGATACTCGCTCACGACTTTGGGGAGGCGTCCTCCCATTTCTTCGGCAATTTTTTGCATATCTGGACCAAATTTTAAGAGATCGCTCTTAGTCCTTTGCTGGATGAGTGCCATCTGTTCGGAGGTGCCCTCTGAAAGGAGAACGAGGAGAGCGCCCACATCCATCGTCAGTCTGCGTTCAAAATCGGCAATCTTCTGCTTCTGCAACTCTTTTGGTGAAAGATGCTGGTTTGGTCTTTGTGGTGCTCTCATAAATATCCCCTTTTTCATGTTGTTTTGGTATATAGGGGTTTACTCCAAAGCGTTCAAATAAAATCTTTGCTTTTTACCTAAATGCATTTCAGGCATACCCTTTGAGGGAAAGGCTAAAAAATGGAGTTTTACATGATTGCTTGGATATTACCCGTACTTTTGTTAGGAGATATTTCTCAGGGGGGGCTGGTGCCGGAAGCTTCGGCCGCTTCAGGAGGCAAGACCCCGGCTTCAACCGCTCAACCGATCGACGACCCTAATGATGATGAATTCTCCGATGAGGAGGAGGGGTATATCGATGAGGATTTCTCAGAGGATGAGGAATCTGATCAAGGAAGTTAATTCAGTTTTTGTTCTTTTTAATTAAAGTCCCAATATTAATTTGGGATTTTTTTATTTCTATTGTCATATTAAAAAATTAATTATAACATAAGCTCATGAGGGGGATACTGCAAAGGAGGTCCTCATGGCGCCGTTAGGTATGAACCCATGGCTTAAGATGTGGACAAAGCCAAGGGAAACGATACGATCTATTGTTAAGTCCGACTCCAATCGTCACCTCTGGTGGCTGGCGGGCATCTATGGATTTCCAATGCTCTTGCACTTTTCGCAGAGCCTTTCACTTGCCATGAAAGTTTCTCCCTATTTGATCGTTATTGGTTCTGCGGTTTTCGCTGCACTGATCGGGATGATCGGGTTTCAAGTGACGAGTGGTCTTGTCCACTGGACAGGCAAATGGTTAGGGGGCGTGGGTCACTTTCTGCAAATCCGCGCAGCAGTTGCCTGGTCCAACGTGACAAATATCGGGACGGGGTTTTTGTGGCTGCTACTGATCGCCTTTTTTGGGTCTGATGTCTTTATGCGCACTTTTGCCGAGACGCCCTTCGTTGGAAGCGCGATGGCTCTTGTGACAATGATTTTTCTGCTTCAGACCGTCTTGTCGATCTGGTCGTTTGTTCTACTCGTTTGCTCTCTTGCTGAAGTTCAGCAGTTTTCAGTTTGGAGAGCGATCGTCAACATCATTTTGCCCTTTATCATCGTCACTGTTGCACTCTGGGCACTATTTGTTTTTGTCTGCTGGGCTGTAGGAATGAAAAGCTAATTTTTTTAAGGAGAAGGTATGAGTATGTCATGGATAAGGGGAATGATCATCATTGGAGCTCTAGCGGGACTTGCATTTTTCCAATCATTTGCAAACGCGGACGTCAAAACAAAAGAGATTGAGCTGAAAAGCAGATGGCAAGAGTTTCACTCTGCTCCCGGCTGCTGTTCGATGAAATTTCCACGCCAACCGGAACACATTAGCGAAAAGATGTCCGGCGGAGATGAGGGGTACGATTTAAAGTATGATGCCTATGTCTCTTCGATAGATAAGAAGACTGTCTTTATGTTGCTAGTCGCAAAGTATCCAGAATTTGTAGATGAGACCTATGCACAGGTGAGCCTTGAAAGCTTTTTGAACGGTCTTCTCTCACACAACCCCGCAAACCAGCTCATCTTTGCTGATCTAGTCCTAGTAGGCGGAAGAGAAGCTCTCGACTTTTTCATCCGCACCGGCTCTGTGTTCTTCAAAGGCCGAGCCATGATGGTGAAAAATAGCCTCTATCTGATGGCCATGGAGTGCGAGATGCAACACTATGATGAGAACGAGTTCAATATGTTCATCAGCTCCTTTAAGCTTGTAAAGTAGTCGCCGGACCGGGGTAGGGAGCTAGATTTCCGCTGAGAACAAGGCCAACGAGGTAACGATACAACGATAAGAACGATAAATTTTTTTCAAAGAAACTAATAGCCCGCAAACGCAAACGTTACGATCGACTTGTGTCTTGCTCCTAGTTGAACGCTGAATGTTTAGCTCGCGGGGCCGTCTTTTTTGCCCTCTTCTTTTTTAGGGGCTTCGATTTTTGGGAGATGGTCGACAAAGTACAATTGACGAACGCTGTTCGGCGCAGGGTGGAGGTTGAATGCACCTGGAGAGGCGTCCACACTCAAAAAAGAGGCGTCTTTCTTTGGAACTGAGCGGGGAAGTTCGGCTAGAACGTAATTCGAGATTATATTGATGTGGATAGCGCGGGTATCGTAGGTTAAATCTACCGGCAACATGCGGGGTATGACGCGTGACGACCGATCTCCAGTCATAAAATTCACTGCATGAGTATACGTTGCTCGGTGAAAACGAAAGTCCTTTTCTGGAATAATATAACCGGCTTTGCGTAAGGCCGCTTCTTGCTGTGGCATCATCCCCGCAGTGCCTTCGTAGGATACCGTTGCTTCCACGACCTCTAGGTTCTGCAGTGTGAGGATGCGGCATACATTCTCTAAGCTTCCAAAGCGACTATCACGTTCGTAAAAAATAGCGCCTAGTGTTTGCGGATCTGTTGTCATCCCGTTGAATGCGCTGTCGACGCGGCGTAATCTTGCAAGATCGCTGCACGAAAGGAAAGAGAGAGCTGTCACGAGAGCGTCAGGGGGCAGCATAGGAGAATTGCGCCTTGCGGGTATTTCACGCGGAGTGACGCGCAGAGGTTCTAAATAAAAACGTCTCTGGAGGTTGTGTAAGGGGAAGGTCTCTTTATTGGGTTCTAAGAAAAGTTCTGTAGCGCAACATGCCTCTTGGTCGTCGATTTTAATTTGTTTGGGTTCAGAAATCTCTCCAACGAGGTGGTTTCCGTAAGCGGTGTCCAGGTGAATTTGCGTTGCATTATTCAGCTGGCCAACGGGACAAGAAATCTCTCGACATCTGGGATCCCCAAAAGAGAGTCTTTCTCCTGACATGAAGTTGAAAATATCAGCGAATTGTACTGGGCAGAAAAGGTTTGGGCTTACGCAGTATCCATGCCTTTCTACGGTAGCCTGGAAAACGGGATGTAAGCGCTTTCTATCTCGAGAGGAAAATGTAGTGTCCCGTGCAATTAGAAGTTTTTGAGTTTTAATAAGGTCAGCTACCTTTTTTAGGCTGCCAAATCGAAAGTCCTGACAAACAAGGACATCTGCAAGCCTATTAGGATCAGTGAGTTGAGTGCTGAAGCTCCTATTCATCCTTCTCATTAACGCGATATTTGAAGGCGGAAGATATGTCATAACTGCAAAAGATGTGTTTGCATCCAATTTCCAAATAGTCATAAAACCTCATTAATCAAATAATTATAAAACATGTTCAAATATCTTATATAAATTAATCATTAATTTCAACTAATTTGTATAATATTTATTTTAAGGTAGTTGCGTTGCTCGGGGTCTGCCAAGATAAAGAGAAAATAACAGGATGAGCAGGAAAGACAGGATTAGTATAAAGAGGGTATTTTACGTCGCGAACGTTTGCGTGCGTGAATTTCATAGAGAGGGCTAATTTTTGTCTTCTTCCATCGTTCTTATCGTTGCCTCGTTGATCTTCTCCACAGACTCACAATGCCATCCAGCGCGCGCTGGACCGGGGGCTCGAACAAGATTTCCGCTGAGAACAAGGCCAACGAGGCAACGATACAACGATAGAATGATAAAATTTTTTCAAAGAAACTAATAGCCCGCAAACGCAAACGTTACGATCGGCTTGTGTTTTGTCCCTAGTTGAACACTGAACGTCTAGCTCGCAGGCCCGTCTTTTTTGCTCTCTTCTTTTTTGGGCGCTTCTAAGCGCGGAAGATGGTCGATGAAGCACTCTTTACGAATACTCTGTAAACGAGGATATGCATCCGATGGTTTTGGTGGGCTGTTTCGCTGTGCAGTAGACATCATCTCCTTTGGTTTCGAAGAGGAAAGTTCGGCTAGAACATAACGATTCAATTGTGGAATGTGTATGGCGCGTGTGTTGTACACAAGATCTGCTGGCATCCTCCCGGGTATGTGTGCGCCGAGCGTATCGGCCGCCCTTTTTCCGGTCATAAAATTCACTGGGGTAGTGCATGAGAAGGAATGAAAGTTCAAATTTTCAGGAATATCATAACCCGCTTCTTTCAGGATCTTTTCTTGTTGTGGCAACATAAAAGTGGTCATGCGGTACGAAACGTGACCCTGAGTAACCTCTAGTCTTTTGCTACTGATAAGATCTATCACCTTGCCTATTGTTCCAAATCGGGCATCCTGTGTCACAAGAATTTCTGCAAGTCGCTTAGTGTCAGTGAGCTGTTTGTGAAATGCTTTATTTGTGGGCCTTATCCGCGCCATATCTGGCAGAGGAAGATAGGCCATGATAAGAGACGACGTATTTGAATCTAATTTTCCAATAGTCATAAAACCTCTTTAATTAAAAATTATAAAACATATTTAAGTATTTTATATATATTAATCATTAATTTCAACTAATTTGTATGTTCTTTATTTTAAGGTAGTTGCGTTGCTCCGGGTCTGCCGAGATAAAGAGAAATTAACAGGATGAGCAGGAAAGACAGGATTGGTATTAATTAAATTCCCAGCATGCGCTGGAGTTCTTTTTTGCGCTCTTGGGGGGAGAGAGAATCGATAAGGGTCACAGTTCTGCCGTTTGTCTCTTGCTTTTGGATGCGGAGGTGCTGATCGGCAAATTGCGCGACTTGAGAGAAGTGTGTCACGCAGATCACTTGACGAACTTTTGAGAGCTCTTTGAGCTTGCTTCCAATGAGTGTGGCGGTTTTCCCACCTACATTTGCATCGATCTCGTCGAAGACAAGGGTGGGAGTCTGGTTTTTTTCTGCGAGCAGTGTTTTAAGGACAAGAAACAGGCGCGAGAGTTCTCCGCCACTTGCACTCGTTTGAATGGGAATTTTTGCCTCTCCATGGTTTGCCTGCATGAAAAATGTCACGAGATCATCGCCTGATGTGCTGCGCGTCGTCTGCTCGACTTGGATTGCAATCTCTGCTTCCTGCATGTTGAGGGGACGAAGAGCATCTGTTAATTCTTTTGAGAAGGTAAGGGCCGCCTCTCTTCTTTGCTTTGTGATCGCGTGGGCAAGTGTATCTGTTTTTTCTTTTAATTTTCCGACTTTTTCGCGAAGCTCTTGAATTTTCTCTTCTAATGTTTTGAGCATTTCCAGTTTTTCGCGAAGAGTATTCTCCTTCTCTTTTGCCTGTTCTTGAGTTTGAATGCCGAGCTTGCGCTTGATCTGATGCATCTCACTCAACTTCTCTTCTAAATGCTGCAGTCGTTTGGGATCGGCCTCTTTTGCATCCAAATTTCTGCTTAAAATCGCTCCGACCTCATTGAGAGGAACGAGTGCCTCATGAAAACAGGTGACTGCTTCTTGTAGTGCAGGGTCAATTTTTGCGGCAGCTTCTAAAGGGTTTTTCAGGCGCAGCAGCTGGGATAGTAGCGCTTGAGGCGAATCACAAAGGGTTGTATGAACATCATACACCTTCTCTAGAAGCTCTTTTCGTTTAGAAAGGGTTTGATACTCTTCAAAGCAGCGCTCCTCTTCCCCAAGATCTGCTTTCTCAAGCTCATCTAGCTGAAATCTTGCCAATTCGATCTCCTGCTCCCGTGTCTCGTTCTGCTTGAGAAGAAGATCAAGCTCGCTGCTCATTGTCCGCTCTTCAACAAGTGTGCTTGCAAATTGTTGGACGCTCTCTTTCAAGTCTGCATAGAGGTCTAGCTCTTCTCTTTGATGCGCAGGTTGACGCAGCTCCTGGTGGGAGCTCTGATCGACAAAATCGCAGAGAGAAGAGGCGATCTCTTGTAGCAGGTGAAGAGGCACCGTTTGCCTATTGATCTGAGTTCTACTTTTTCCCTCTTTTGAAAGTTCGCGTCTCAAGAGAAGAAGATCATCGGGATCGTAGTTGATCTCATGTGCAGAAAGTAGGGTAAAAATGGGTGACGAGGCGGGGAGATCAAAGGCGGCCTCTACGATCGCCTTCTCCTCCCCCTCACGCACCATGGAAGCTGGTACGCGTTTTCCTAAGATGAATGCAAGAGCCGAGAGGAGGATGGTTTTACCCGCACCGGTTTCACCGGTCAAAATGTTGAGGCCGGAGGAGAATGTGATCTCGGCTTCTTCGATGAGAGCAAGATTTTTAATAGAGAGCTGGTGGAACACGTAAAATCTCGTTTTTTGTTTTAAAATGTAACTTTCCAACTTTCTGTAAAATCTCTTCTCCTTTCTCTTTCACAAGTGTACGTCCCGCCTTAATCACGTGAGTGGACGCACCTTTCGGAAGCGGATGTCCAACCATCTTACCCAAACTTTCGAGGCCTTCTAGAAAAGCGGCACGCGCAAGGATCGAGGCGGCAGCAATGACAGGATCGGCCTCTCCTCTATGAGATTGGGTGAGATCAACTTCAATATTTTTGCGTTTTATAGCCGTTTCAACAACATGGTCTTTTGCAAACTGGTCGATAGTGACTTTATGACAGCCGGTCTTTTCGACCAGCTCGGCGATGGCTGTTGCATGTCCCCATGCAAGGAGAAGATTAAGATTGTTAAAATGTCCGATTAGCTCGTTGTACTTTTCCGGAAAGATCCTCACGATGCTATGGGGAGAGCAGGCTCGGATTTTTTTGCTCATTTTCAAAACGGTATCATCGCTGAGCGTTTTGCTGTCACGCACTCCAATTGCAAGTAGTTCTTTGATCTTACTCTCATCGGCTTGGACTCCTGCGATGCACAAAGGTCCAAAGAAATCCCCTTTGCCCGCTTCGTCAATTCCGATACGTGGTGTAAAGTCGACCAGTGTTTCCGGATAGGAGTAAACGATGCTTTTTAGAATCTCCGGCTCGAGATAAAATGTGATCAGTTCTTCCATCTCTTTGCCCTGAACCGTTAGTTTTCCCGACTTGTAAAGCGTGCACGAGACACCTTTTTTTTGTGCGGAAAAAAGCGTGTGAGCTGGTTGCGTCATCTCAAACCCTCGTGCGATCAGATCAGCACGCAGCTTGTCTGCAAGACTAAGGTCGATCGTCGCAACAAAACAAGACGGCTTTTTAGGAGACATCCACCCACAATACCAGAACACTTTTTTTAACGAGGAGCCTTTCTTCCTCCACAAGAAGAAAGTGATGCTTGCTCAGCGTTTCTTTTCCTCGCGTCCCTTAAGAGTTGTGTGGTTTTCGGCGATCTGGTAAAGATTTAAGTAAGGATAATAGAGAGGAGCGGTTTATGAGCGAGGAGATGAAGCGTGTAGGTAATCTTTTAAAAACAAAGAGGAGAGAGTTAAATCTTTCTTTAAAAGAGATCGAAAATTCGACCTCCATTCGCTCCTCCTACCTGGAAGCAATTGAAGAGGGGAAAATTTCGCAGTTCATAGCCGCCGTTTACGCTCTTGGTTTTGTGAGACAGTACGCCTCCTTTTTGGGACTTGATGCCGAGAGAATCATGCTCGATCATCCACACGCCTTTAAACTTCCTGCTGAAAAACATGAGTTCTCCTACGGAATCGGAACACTCGAAGTGCGTGGCAGCATGAGTGGAGGGGTGAAATGGTTTCCGAATCTCATGTGGGCGGCAATCTCTGTTGCAGTGATTGTTCTTGCGTGGTATCTTGCCAAGTACCTCGGAATCTTTTAAGGTTCATGTCTAATCAGCCCGAATCGAATCTTCCCTCTACTAACAGGCTGATCCACGAAAAATCGCCCTACCTTTTACAGCATGCGCACAACCCCGTCGACTGGTATCCATGGGGCGAAGAGGCGTTCGAAGCTGCACAGAAGCAGAACAAGCCCATTTTTCTTTCAATCGGGTATGCCACCTGTCACTGGTGCCATGTGATGGAGCGCGAATCTTTTGAAAACCCGCAGATCGCAAAGATGATGAACGAGCTATTCATCTGCATCAAAGTCGATCGCGAAGAACTTCCGCACGTAGATAGTCTCTACATGGAATTTGCCCAAGCCCTCATGTCGACTGCTGGTGGTTGGCCGCTCAATGTCATTCTCACGCCAGACCTTAAACCTTTTTTTGCTCTTACCTACCTTCCTCCAACAACGCGGCAGGGATTGATCGGGATGGATCAGTTTATGGTGCAGATCAAACAGCTTTGGGAAAGTGATGAAAGAACGCTTCTCATTGAGCAGGCGAATCAACTGGTTGCCACTTTTAAGAACATGGCGCAGAGCGCAGGAACAGATCTTCCTTCAGACCAGCATATCGCTGCAGCGGTCGAGGTGTTGTTTGAACTTGCAGATCCCGTTCACGGCGGGATCAAAGGTGAACCAAAGTTTCCTTTGGGCTATCAGCTTGAGTTTTTACTTGAAATTGCCAAGGAAAAAGGGGACAGCCGGGCACTTTTTTACATCGAACTTACCCTGGAGAAAATGCATAGAGGTGGGATTTACGACCATCTGGGTGGAGGTTTCTCTAGATACGCAGTGGACCAAGAATGGACCATTCCTCATTTTGAAAAAATGACGTATGACAATGCGATTCTTGCAAAAACGTACCTCGAAGCATGGAAATACACCAAGAAGCCTCTATTCCGCAAAGTTGTAGAGGAGACCTTGGACTACATGCTGAGGGAGATGATGAATCCGCAAGGGGGTTTTTTCTCAGCGCAAGACGCCGATACGGAGGGAGAAGAGGGGCATTACTACACCTGGACGGCTAAAGAAATTAGGCAGCTTTTGCCCGCGGATGAGGCGGCTCTATTTTGCGCCTTTTTCGGCGTGACAGATGAGGGGAATTTTGAGGGGAGAAATGTGCTTTACGAACAAACCTCTCTAGAGGAGTTTGCAAAACAGTCGAAAGTTTCGGATGATCAGCTAGGCAAAATTCTAGAAAATGCAAAAAAGCTTCTCTTCAAAAAAAGACAGGAGAGGGAGAAGCCCTTCCGCGATGAAAAAATTCTCACCTGTTGGAATGGCCTCATGATCGATGCGTGTGCGAGCGCCGGTGCAGCCTTAAACAATCCGAAATTTACAAAAAGCGCGCTGCAAGCTGCGACATTTGTGCGCGACCATCTTTGGAAGGAGGGCAAGTTGTTACGCCGCTTTTGCGATGGTGAGGCGAAACATTTGGGAACCCTAGAAGATTACACATTTCTCATTCGTGGTTTGATCACTCTGTTCAATGTTGGTCTAGGGGTAGAATGGCTCAAGTGGGCGCTTGAACTCACAGAAGTTGTAAAAAAACATTTTAAAGCGCGCAAAGGGGCTTACTATCAAACAGAAGAGGAGCTGATCATCAGGCGTTGTGACTTTTATGATGGAGCAGAACCCTCTGGTAATGGAGTGCACGCCGAAAATCTTCTCCGTCTATTTCAGCTCACCCGCGAAGAAAAATACTTGGAAGACGCCGAGGAGATTTTAAAGACCGGCAAACAGCACATTGAAACATACCCCCCGGGCGCCTGTTATCTTCTCATGGCTCTTTCTCGTTACTACAATCCAAAAGCTGGAACCCTCGTCGTCGCGTTAGATGAAAAGCGCACGTTTGAAAAGGAGATCTCTTCTTGGATTTATGAACATTTTGCTCCCCACCTCGTAGTGATATGGAAAAGCGGGGATGGAAAAGAGATTGATCAGCTTCTTCCAGAACATAAAGAGATGACTCCGGTCGATGGTAAGACCGCAGTCTACATCTGTCGTCAAAATCAGTGCGAGCAAGCTCGCACAGACAAAGCAGAAATCAAACAAGCACTTGAGCATCTCTAAGATGGAAATCTTGATTTTGATTTTTTCGCGCTTGTTCTGCTAGAGTTCAGGATGATATGAAGACGCTGGGTGATTATCAGATTTTTAAGGAGATGGGACGGGGTCCTTTAGGGACGCAGTACGCTGCAGAGCACAGGTTTCTTAAAAAGCCGGTTGTCTTAAAGGTGCTGCCGGAGGACCTCGCCGGAGATCGCGACTTTCTCACACGCTTTGAAGCACTTGTCACATCACTTGCAAAATTGGAACACCCTCACCTCGTTCGCATTCACAATGTCTCCTTTTCTGAGGGTAAATATTTTCTCATTTGTGATTATATGCGCGGCTCGATGGAGGATGCACTTCCTCTTTCGCGCTATCTTGAACTGCATCCGCGACCGTTGCAAGAGGAGGAGCTTCTCGTGTTTGTGCGCGCAATTGCCTCTGCGCTCCAGCATCTCCATGAAAATAAGCTGTTTCACGGCTCGCTCAAGTTAAGCAATGTTCTCATTGCCCAAGAGGGCGAAAAGAGAGTAGTTGCTTTAGCTGACGCAGGGGTCTCTTCACTTTTTGCGCAAGGTGCGCTCCTCACACGAATCCGAGATACACTTGTGCAGGGTATTCAGAGACAAGAGCACTCCTTTTTGCAAGATTTTATTTTCCTTGCTCCGGAGCAGAAGCGCAACCTTCCCTTCGATGGTGTAAGAGCTGATATTTATGCTTTTGGGGTGATTGTTTATTTTTTAATTCTGCGTCACTATCCCGAGGGTTTTTTTCCTCTTCCTTCGCATCAGGAACCAGGTTATACACTCCCCTGGGATCGTCTAATTATTCAGTGTCTACAACCCGATCCGTTGAAACGGCCATCTTCTCTCACTGCTGTGATGGAGGAGTTGCAAGCAGGTAGTGCGAAAAAAGAAGAGCAGCTTAAGCCTAAAATCAAACCTCAAGAGCTAGCGCGTCCTGAGTTTGATGCAGATCCTGGGGCTATCTTCCAAAAAGAGAGTTTCGTTGCACAATTTCGCCCAAAGCCTGCAGAAGTGAAAAATCTGGAGCCTTTGCTTTCTGAGATGGTTGTTATTCATGGTGGATCTTTTCTGCGCGGAAGCAACAACGGAGGTCGCGATGAGATGCCGCGTCACGCAGTGACATTGGAAAGCTACGCTATCGATGTGCACCCTGTCACAAATGAACAGTTTGTTCGTTTTCTTGAGGCGATGGGTGGAGAAAAAGATGCAAATAACAATGATACAGTTCGTTTGAGAGAATCGCGCATTAAACGTAGCGGTGGCAAATTACATATCGAATCTGGCTACTCCAAACATCCAGTTGTAGGCGTGACCTGGTACGGGGCGCTCGCTTATGCGAAATGGGTGGGCAAGAGGCTCCCTACGGAAGCTGAGTGGGAGGTTGCAGCTCTAGGTGCGCTCGAAGATGCGCTTTATCCAACGGGCGGCAATATTGAACGTTCGGAGGCAAACTTTTTTAGTTCGGACACAACAACTGTAATGAGTTACCCCGCCAACGGGTATGGCCTTTATGACATCGCGGGCAACGTTTATGAATGGTGTCAAGACTGGTATGGCTACCACTACTATGATGAATCTGTTCAAGAGCCCAATAATCCCAAAGGTCCTCCTCAGGGTGTCTATCGCGTGCTTCGCGGTGGCTGTTGGAAGAGCTTGAAAGAGGATCTCCGCTGTTCTCATAGACACCGCAATAATCCTGGCACGATGAATGGAACCTACGGGTTCCGCTGCGCAGCTGATGTAGTCTAAGTACTCTTTCTTCTGCTTCTTTTTCTTCAACCTTGCAGAGATATGCCCATTTGTTCATTTTGTGCATAGAACCCAGTTTTGAGGACCGGGTTCTGCTGGAGGGCAGATGAAACGCATTTTGGAAGGCATCAAAAGCGTCACACAGATTGAAAAGAGAAAATTGCGAAGGGTCTTAAACGTTTCAGACCTATTTGCAATCGGCTTTGGTGATCTGGGATCATCTATCTATTATGCCTTGGGAATTACAGCGCTCTATGCACTTGGGGCGACCCCCATTGCACTTGGTCTTGCAGGTCTTGTTTTTGTTTGCACTGCGTTGACCTATGCTGAGCTCACTTCGATGTTTCATGAGTCGGGGGGCACAGCAAGTTTTGCGCGGCATGTTTTCAACGATCTCATTTCCTTCATCGCAGGATGGGGACTGCTTTTTGATTACATCATCACAATCTCTATTTCTGCATTTGCTGTTGCGCCCTATCTCGGCTTTTTTTTCTCTGGACTCGAAGAGAATATCTCACTCAATATTGGGGTGACGATCTTTTTGATTCTTCTACTCATGGTCATCAACATTTTTGGTGTGCGCCAATCCACGAGAATGAGTTTTGTCCTCGTGACTGCAACAATCGCAACACAAGTGCTCATTATTTTTATCGGTTTCGTCTGGCTCCTTGATCTGCCAGGAATTTTAGACCACTTGAGGATCAATATTCCTGGTGCGCCTCTCTCTCCCTCTTGGCCAGAATTTTGGAAGGGTACTGCCATGGCGATGGTGGCCTACACGGGGATCGAGTCGATCGCACAATTAGGCGCAGAGGCCAAAGTCCCTGTAAAAACGGTGCCTCGCGCTGTACTAATCACGATGGTAGTTCTTGTGGTGATGTATCTGGGAATTGCCATCACTGCTCTCTCTGCCATTTCACCACATGAACTTGGCACCACATTTGTCAACGACCCGATCGCAGGCATTGTCAAGCACCTTCCCTTCGGGAGTGAGTTTTTGGGGGCGTGGGTGGGCGTTTTTGCAGCTTTTTTGCTGTTTACAGCGTCAAATGCTGGTTTGATTGGGGCTTCCAGGCTCTCTTTCAATATGGGGGAGTACTATCAGCTGCCGCGCTTCTTTTTTTCTTTACACAAACGATTCAGAACTCCGTACGTTGCGCTGGCCTTTTTTGCGATTGTATCGATTGCAATTGTCCTTGCAAGTCGTGGACGAATGGCATTTCTTGCGGATCTGTATAACTTCGGCGCGATGCTCGCCTTCTTTTTTGCGCACCTTTCGCTGATTGTGATGCGCATTAGAAAACCGGGCCTTGCGCGTCCCTTTCGTGTGCCATTAAATATCCCATTTGGCAAATATTCTATTCCTATTACTGCGGTTGTGGGGTGTCTTGCAACGATGAGCGTCTGGTGTCTAGTCGTCATCACCAAGCCAGAAGGAAGATATTTCGGATTTGCCTGGATGATCTTTGGCGTCTGCATGTATTTGTACTACCGTCGTAAAAAGCAGATCGCTCCGATGGGCCAGTTAGAAATTCAGCGCATCCATCTCCCGCACTATCAACCTCTCACGATTAAAAAGATCCTTGTCCCAACGCGTGGGGATGGCCAGACAGAGAGCGTTCAAGTGGCATGTGAACTTGCCCGTCTTCACAACGCAACGCTCACAGGTGTGCATATCATCGAGGTGCCCGCTTCCATGCCTCTTGACGCTGCCCTCACGCAAAGAACTCTACTTGCGGCAGCAGCATTGAAGCGAACCGATGCGATAGTACGTGAATTTGATCTTCAGATCGATCTACGAGTGATTCGCTCTCGCTCCACGCTCGACGCGATTCTCGAGCTAGTGCATAAAGAGAAGTTTGATCTCATTGTACTTGCTGCCGCTAAATCTCCTGAGAAAAAGGGCATTGGACTTCTCAATACACGCATCTTGCGTGAAGCTCCCTGTCGTGTCTGGATCTGCACAAGCGAGAGAGAAAGACACAAGACGAAAGAGGTCTAATAAGATCCTATTTTTCGGAAGGTTCGAGGGCGGAAAGTGGGCGGACTTCGAGATGGGATTCTGATACGAGGATCTGCTTGCCTTCGACTTCCAGAAGATAGAGCATTGATTTGGCACTGAGCGCACGTTTTTCGAGAATCTTGATGCTGCTGTTTGCATGCATACGGCCCAATCTTCCTGCAGAAAGTTTTCTCATCATCCAAACAGTGACAAAAATCAAGACAATGAGCCCCAAAAGGGTAAGCAGCATTTTTCCCAGCGCATGCTCGTAAGAGGGCGGCGTGACAATCGTTTCACTCTGCGGCTGTCCGGGTATTATACCATCTGCAAAGCCCATAACAGGCATAAAAAGCATCGCATAGCGGATGAACAAGCGCATCATTTTTTCCATTTCAGCCTTCATTCTTTCCCTGGAGAGTTTGGCTATCGACAGCAAGACCCATCGCGTGCATGCCATTGTCGACATAAAGTGTCACGCCTGTAATGGCGGAAGCAAGAGGGGAGAGAAGGAAGGCCGCGCTCTGACCCACCTCTTCTGCAGTCATCTCCTTCACGAGAGGCGCATTGGCATGTGAATATTGGATCATGCTATCGATGAAGCCGATGGCTTTCGCAGCACGACTTCGAAGAGGCCCTGCTGAGATGACGTTGACTCGTAAATTCCACTTGCGTCCTGCTTCCCAAGCAAGCGTCCGGGTATCGCTTTCAAGTGCCGCTTTGGCAGAACTCATGCCGCCGCCATAACCAGGGACTACGCGTTCGGACGCCATGTAAGAAAGAGAGATGGCAGAACCGGCGCTTCCCATGTGTGGTCCAAAATGGGCGAGCAAGCTGACAAAAGAGTAGGCAGACGAGCTCATTGCAGATAGATAACCTTGCCGAGAGGTCTCCAAAAGAGGCTTTTTGACTTCAGGTGCGTTTGCAAGCGAGTGCACGAGAATATCGATCTCACCATAGTCTTTAGCGACCTGAGCGGCAACTTCGGAAATGGTGTAACCAGAGGCTTCTTGATACCGTTTATTTTCACGGATCTCCGTTGGTACATCTTCTGGCTTGTCGAATGCAGCATCCAATGCGTAGAGCTTGGAATACTCCATTAATTTTCCATTTGAAAGAAGACGTGATTCGTCAAATTTTCCTGTGGACCAAGCTGTTGTGAAGATTCTTACGAGAGGAGTCCAAGTGCCGATGAGAATTTCAGCCCCTGCTTCGGCAAGCGATTTTGCAATTGCCCAGCCGTATCCCTGATCATCTCCAATTCCCGCGACGAAAGCTTTTTTGCCTTTAAGATCGATCTTCATCTGTTGCCCCTTTTTTAAAGAGGTGAGGATAACAGAAGGCAAAAATTGCTGCTATAGACTTTGCGCGCTCGCATAAGTCAAGGCAAAGGCGATGATATCCGTTTGCGGTGACAGTTATATCGGCGCTGTTGTTGCAAAGCTACAGCAGCAGTCTCTTACGCTGCTTTTTTAGCATGAGTCTTTTCCATCCCTCAGCAGTCAGGATCCGTGGGGTGTGGCCTGTACGTGGCAGCTCTGGTGTAGATTTTGATTTTGTTTGCATAGAAGCTTTGAGCTTGTTTAATACTTTGCGAACCATCTGGGTCTAATCCCCCTAAATCCGATACTACCTTCTAAAACGAGCTATGTCAATAAATTTTTTAAATTTTGCAAAGAGGGTGGTGGATAGGATATACGAGAGGTGTGAAGTACCAGAACCTTCAAGCTTTTAAAAAACATCTTAAGGAGGCTTTTCCGGCCCACCTATCGCGTGTCTACATGGTGATCTCACCAGATGCGATGGAGAGAAGACGCATTGTGGAACAGATTGCTCTCATGCTTTTGAAGGGCGGCGGGGAGAAGAGGGTCTTTTCCTGCGTGTCGGAGAAGAATGTTTCTCAAGCCTTTGAACTTTTGCATACCCGCCCGCTCTTTGAACAGCGCTGGATTGTACTTCTCGATGGGATCGATCATCTCAAAAAAGGGGAGCTCCTCGCGCTGGCATCCTATGCTGCATCTCCTTCGAATTTTGCCTATTTAATCATGAGTGCTGAAGAGGCCCCCTCTTCGAAAGAGTTTTACGAACAGACGAAAAAAGAGCTCATTCTTCTGGACATGAGCGGCGAAAAACCTTGGGAGAAAAAGACACGGGTAAAGGAGTGGCTGATCGCAGAAGCAGCACGCGAAAAAAAGGTGCTCGACGATGAGGCCGCTCTCTTTCTTTTGGAGCATGTGGGCGTGGAACGCGCGGCACTCGAGCAAGAGCTTTTCAAACTACTCACATTTGCTCATGAACGGCCGCGGCTCACACTCGCGGAAGTAAAAACGATCTCTTCTTACGCACAGCAGACCAGCCTCTGGAAACTTGCCGAGCAGCTTGTCTGGGAAGATAAAGTGTTATCAAGGCAGCCTCCCGAAGATGTGAGCGGACTTCTTGCTTTCATTACGCATGTGCGGACGCAAGTAGAAATGGGCCTTCGCGGAGGCGTCGCTCAAAAGCATCAGGCTACTGTAAAAAGAAGGGGTCCTGAATTTTTCTCGAGGGCGCTTGCGGTTCTTTTTGAGAGCGAGATGCAAGCAAAAAGTCTCTCTCTTCCTGCTCATCTTTTGTGGGATCTTCTCGTGTCAAAAATCAGAGCCTTAAAATAGTCATGAGTCTACTTCTCTTTCCCAATCTTCTTGCCGAAGGAATTTTACCAGATCAAGTATTGCCGCGCAGTGTAGGAGAGGCGGCGCGAACGATCGAGGGGTTGATTGCAGAAAGCGAGAAGGGAGGAGCGCATTTTTTGCGCCTTTTTTCTATTGGAAAGCTTCCCATAAAAATTCTGAATGAGCATACAAACGATCGAGAAGTTGATGAACTTCTGATCCCCCTCGTTCAGGGAAAACGGTGGGGACTGGTCTCCGACTGCGGCCTTCCCTGTCTTGCTGATCCTGGGGCAAAGCTTGTTTTTCGCGCGCGGAAACGCGGCATTATCATTCAGGCATTTGTAGGCCCATCCGCCATCACACTTGCCTTAATGCTTTCCGGGCTTCCAGGACAAAAATTTACCTTCCATGGTTATCTTGAACGAGAAGAGGAGACGTTAAAGAAACAGATCCGTCTACTCGACCGTCGCTCTCAGCAGGAGCAGTCGACGGAGCTGTTTATCGAAGCGCCCTATCGGAATCAGAAGCTGTTGCGCGCACTTCTGGAAAATCTGCAGGGCACCACCCTTCTCTCAATCGCGTGGGATCTCACACTCCCCAGCGAAGGCGTCATCACAGAGAGCGTAAGCACCTGGAGGGGAAAGTCTCTACCTGATATTCACAAAAAACCCGCAGTCTTCCTTTTCTCGAGCCGAGGATAATACCAAATATCAGAAAAGAAAACACGATCGGCTTCGCCGGCACGATCGCCGCTCACCGCGGCGGCACGATGGGGATAGAATTAATACCAAATATCAGAAAAAACTTTTAGTTGTGCAAGGAGGCTGCGCAAATTTTTTGTCTGGAGTGAGTGACCATTGCCAAAGGGCAAGGCACGAACGAAGACAAAAAATTTGCTGCAAAGCCGACGCAGCAAAAGTAAAAGTTTTTTCTGATATTTGGTATAAGCTTTTCCGACTCTCTGTGACTAAAATTCTTCTCTTTCTTCATCGTGCCGACCCGGCCAGGGTCGATCGTGCCGGCGAAGCCGATCGTGCTTCTTCGTCTTTCTTTCTTTCTTTCTTCTCTGTGCGATGTGGTAGGATTTTTTTCGTTAGATGAGTTCTGAGGCGACAGAATCGTAGAAGAGCAGACCTTCCTGAGTGAGCTTAAGCTGGTTTTGGCTCAGTGAGAGCCAGCCCCTCTGGCTGAGTGTTTGTATCTGTGCAAGTGTTGCCGCCGGAAGGACTCCATGTCTCGCCTCGAATTCACCGAGTGAAACGCCTCGGAGAAGACGCAGCTCGACTGCCAAAAGTTCCAGAATGTTGTGTGGGTGTGTCAGCTTCTCTTCGAAATCGACAGGGGATTGATCTTGCTTTAATTGCATTTCATAGGCGTTTAGATCGGCAACATTACGGTACCTCTTGCCCTTCCAATGGCTAAAGGCGGAAGGGCCAAAACCAAGAAAAGGACGGGCAGTCCAGTAACCGGTGTTATGAACAGACTGATACCCCTTTTTTGCAAAAGCTGAAATTTCGTACCGTTCATACCCTATATTTTCAAGGTGCGTCACAGCCATTTCTAGCATCTCTAGGTTCTCATTGGGAGAGGGGAGCAGGGGCTGCAGTTTTTGCTTCCTCTTGAAAAATACGGTTTCCGGTTCAAACGTGAGGTTGTAGAGGGAGATATGGGATAAAGGAAGCTGCGAAAGTTGTCTCAGTGTGTTTTCAAATGAGGAGGGAGTCTGTTTGGGAATCTCATACATGAGATCCAGAGAGAGATTTTGGATGCCAGCATCATAAATGGTGTCAAGAGTTGAGAGGGCCTCTTCGGGAGAATGCTTTCTGCCCAAAAGCCGCAAGATTTCTCTATCCAGCGACTGCACGCCAAGACTCATTCGATTAACACCGGTAGATGCGAAGGCAGAAAGAGTTTTTCCTTCTTCCGGGTTGGCTTCTAAAGTGATTTCGCAGTTGGGTGAAAGTTGCGCGCTATTTTGAATCCATCCCAATACCGTACCGATCGCTTCAGGACCAAAAAGGGAAGGGGTGCCGCCGCCAAAGTAGATGGAAACAATTTCAGTGCCAACAAGTTTTGTGAATTCGCGTTTCCATTCAAGATGAAGAGCTTGTAATAGTCTATCTTTCAACTCCTGCTTGTTAGGCAGGACGAAGAAGTGGCAGTAGGGACATTTGCGCGAACAAAACGGAATGTGAAAGTAAAGAGAAACGAGATTATTGCCAGTCACTCGCGTCAGGATCTTCTAGAACGCCGCGTCGCCAACGGTTGCGATCTGAAAAGGGGTCCTCCTCCTCTTCTTCCTCTTCAGGAGCTTCCTCCTCTCCATCGCCTCCACCTCCACCTTCAGCGGCTTCTGCCTCTTCGCCGGAGCTTGTTTCCACCTCATATCCTTCAGTTTCCATTTCCAGACCAGCTTCTGTGAGCCCTTCTCCTTCCATCTCCATGCCAGGCATGCTAGCCTCTTGAAAAGCGGGACGTCCATGTGCAGGGCGTTTAGGGGGAGCAAACTCCTCCATTTCGCCATTTTCTTTCAGGAAGCGGAGTCTTTCTCGTTCCTCGTTGATTTTTTGTTGGAGGCTTCCGATCTCTTCTTTGTGTTTTTCGAGATCTTTTTTTGGGACTAGGCCCAGTTTTAACCACTGCTGTAGATCTTGCAGTTCTGTTTCTAGCTTTTTAAGTCTTTCGCTTTTGATGTTCATCAAACACTCTCTTAAAAGGTTCCAACTTTTTTCTCAAATGCGGACACGATAACGAAAGGGAAATTTTCAATCCACGAAATTTAAACGCAGGACCATTCTCGATGTGAATTTTTCTAAAAAAAGATTCACATCGCGAAAAAAATTGTCCCCAAAACCTTCTCTGGTTACACGCTCCAAGATCCGAAAGATCTCAAAATTCATACTGCAGGTGACGCGCGCAAGGTTTGCTGCTGAGCAACAAGACCAACGAAATAACGATGGAACGATATGAACGATAAAATTTTTCAATAGTTTTTTCCTTCTTCAATCGTTTTTATCGTTGTATCGTTGCCTCGTTTATCTCGTACTCAGATGCACAACGTCCGTCACGCAAAGTGGCCGACAGGTGTGGCTATAAATATTTATTTTAATCTCAGGCGCAGTCTGCTATATGGCCTAGTTATGAGTCCAGATACTTTTTCATTTGCCAATTTGATCAACCTTCCAGCGTTAGAAATCCTCTATGAGAAATACACACAAGATCCGAGAAAGGTCGACCCCTCGTGGCGTCTTTTTTTTGAGGGTCTGGAGCTTGGTATTGCATCGCTACCCCTCACGTCTGAAAGGGGGAGCGCGGATCTTCGCGTGCATGAGCTAATTTACGCCTATCGCACTTATGGCCATCTACTTGCCCATGTCAATCCTCTCGAGTCGAAGCAAAACAAAAAGGTTCCAGAACTCGAGCTGAACAATTTTGGTTTTACTGAAGCGGACCTTGATACAAATGTTCCTTCTATCGGGTTTCTTAAAGAAAAAGAGGTGCCTTTAAGAACTCTTGTGGACGCATTACAAACGACCTACTGTCGAACGATCGGCGTCGAATACATGGATCTTGGGGAGCCCAAGATTGAGAGTTGGATTCAGAAGCGGATCGAACCCTACTTTGAACTCAATCTTTCCCCAGAAGAGAAGATCGATATTCTGCATGCACTCAACAAAGCGGAGATCTTTGAATCCTTCTTGCATACTAAATACGTTGGACAGAAGCGGTTTTCTCTCGAGGGAGGAGAGACGATCATCCCCATGCTCGTCGGGCTGCTTGAAGAGGGTGCAGAAGAAGGAGTAAAAGAGGCGGTGCTCGGCATGGCACACCGCGGAAGGTTAAATGTGCTCGCCAACATTTTGAACAAATCTTACACAGATATTTTCCGCGAATTTGAAGATCATTACATTCCCAACCTCTGCGAAGGAACAGGTGATGTGAAGTACCATAAGGGATTTCGCGGGACTTATCTCACAAAAAATAGAGAAGAGATCAAAGTGACCCTCTCTCCCAACCCAAGCCATTTGGAGTCGGTCGACCCAGTCCTCGAAGGAGAGGTCCGTGCGCTCCAGGAGCTGCGAGGAGACAGGAGCAAGCGCAAAGAGGTGGTCCCGATTTTAATTCATGGTGATGCAGCGATTGCAGGACAGGGGGTTGTGTATGAGACTGTGCAGCTTTCGCGTTTAAACGGATACGCGACGGGGGGAACTCTTCACATCATCATCAACAATCAGATCGGATTTACCACGCTTCCCAAAGACACACGCTCCACGCGCTATTGCACAGACATTGCGCGTGCGTTTGGCTCGCCCGTATTTCATGTGAATGCGGAGGATCCAGAAGGGTGCATTGCGGTTGCAAAACTTGCGATTGCGCTGCGTCAGACCTTTGAGTGCGATGTTTTTATCGAACTTCTCTGCTACCGCAAATATGGACACAATGAAGGAGATGAGCCAACTTTTACTCAACCTCTTGAATATCGTCAGATTCACAGTAAGCAGTCGGTCCGTACGCTCTACCGCGCACAGCTCATCCGCGCAGGAGTCATCGATGAAAAGACAGCAGCGGCATTAGAAACCGAGTTCAAAGAGGGACTTCAAAAAGCGCTTGAGTCGATTACATCCGTCGCTCCCACAAATGGTGAGGAGAAACCCAGCGCAAAGGGTGATCTTTTTGCAAAAATAGAGACAAGTGTCGGTGTAGAAAGATTACAACTCCTTGCTCGCACCTTTTGTCATGTGCAGGAAGGATTTCACATCCATCCCAAGATTCAGAAGCTGCTCAGTGAGCGGCTTGCAATGATGAGCAGCACTAAGGCTTCGATCGATTGGGGCATGGGAGAACACCTGGCTTATGCGACCCTTCTTACCGAAGGGGTCCACGTGCGCATCGCTGGACAGGATGTCAGAAGAGGGACATTTTCGCACCGTCATGGCATCTGGGTGGATCAGGAGAGCGCAGAACACTATTTTCCTCTTTCCCATCTCGATCCTAAACAGTCTCTCTTCGATCTTTTTAATTCACCTCTCTCAGAGTTTGCTGCACTAGGGTTTGAATTTGGCTACACTCTTTTTTATCCCAACGCACTTGTGATCTGGGAAGCGCAGTATGGCGACTTTGTCAATGGCGGACAGATCATTATCGACCAGTATCTCTCTTCGTCGGAACAAAAATGGAATCACACGAGTAATTTGACCCTATTTCTTCCGCACGGATACGAAGGGCAGGGGCCCGAGCATTCCTCTGCAAGACTGGAGCGCTTTTTGCAGCTCTGTGGTGAGGAGAATATGCAGGTTGCAAATGTCACAACTCCTGCGCAACTTTTTCACCTTCTCCGAAGACAAGCTAAACGAGCCGTTAAAAAGCCGCTCATTTTGTTTACGCCTAAAGCTCTCTTGAGACACCCCCAGTGTGTGAGTTGTCTACAAGATTTTACTGAAGGAACATTCGAAGAGCTACTCGACGATCCGCGCCCGCGCGAGAAAACCGAACGGATTCTTTTTTGCAGCGGTAAAATTTTCTATGACCTCATAGGAGAGAGAGAGAAGAGAAACGCCTTTCATATTGCGATTTTGCGGGTTGAACAGTTATATCCACTAAATAGAGCAAGGGTGCAAGAGCTCCTGCAAAAATATTCTGGTTTTAAAGAGTGTATCTGGGTGCAAGAAGAACATGAGAATATGGGAGCGTGGGAGTATATGCGTCCCCTCCTAGATCGAGAGCTCGGAGGCAAGATGAGCACAAGGTATGTCGGACGTGGCAGGAGTGCTGCCCCGGCAGCTGGCTCCTTTGCTCGACATAAAAAACAGCATCTCCAACTCCTGCAGGAAGCATTCGCATGAAAAAAGAGATTAAAGTTCCACCTTTGGGCGAGTCGGTCAGTGAAGGGGTTGTCAGTAATATTCTGAAACCTAACGGAACCTATGTTCAAGCTGATGAGGAGGTTTTGGAGCTTGAGACCGACAAGGTGAATCAGGTTCTTTATGCTCCTGCAACAGGTGTGTTATCCCTCGGGGTTTCGATCAATCAAAGCGTGAAAACAGGCGATATCATCGGATCTGTCGAAACAGAGGCAAAAGAACCTGCTGCGGCATTAAAAGAAGAGCCCGCAAAGAAAGTAGAGGAGGAGCGTCCAGCCCCAGCAAAACTACCAGACTCTTCTAACGCACGCGTGATGGGAGAAGAGTTTGTTGCAGAATTAAAAGCAGCTCCTGCGCAGAAGATACGCGAAATGCCACCCAAAGAGAGCGTGGCAAGGCCCACTTCTGCATCCCAAGAAAAACCTTCAAAGGCGGTCATCGACGAGACAAAGGTGACGCGCAAAAGAATGAGCACATTAAGGCGCGTGATTGCTCAAAGACTTGTTGAAGTGAAGAATACCACTGCGATGCTCACTACCTTCAATGAGATCGACATGAGTGCTGTGATCGATATTCGAACGAAGGAGAAAGAAAGTTTTGCAAAGCGGTATGGCGTCCGTTTAGGCTTTATGTCCTTCTTTGTGAAGGCGGTTGTAGCCTCTCTCAAAGCGATTCCCGAAGTCAATTCCATGATCGATGGTGATGAGATTGTGACATTCAAAAGCTATGACATCGGCGTTGCGGTTTCTACTGAAAAGGGGCTCATGGTGCCTGTCCTACGAGAGTGTGATAAACGCAGCTTTGGCGAAATTGAAAAGGCCATTGAAAATTATGCAAAAAAAGCACGCGACGGGACGATTGCTGTGGATGATCTGCGCGGGGGAAGCTTTACCATCACCAATGGCGGCGTGTTTGGATCGCTTCTCTCAACACCCATTCTCAACCCACCTCAGAGCGCAATTTTGGGCATGCACACGATCGTTAAACGTGCTGTCGTTATCGAGGATCAGATTGTCATCCGCCCCATGATGTATGTTGCACTTAGCTATGATCATCGCGTGGTGGATGGAAGGGAAGCTGTGCTCTTTCTCGTTCAACTCAAACAGATTTTGGAAGAGCCAGCGAAACTCTTCCTGGAAGCGTAGTATATGGATGAATTTGATCTTGCGGTGATTGGATCGGGGCCTGGTGGCTATGTTGCTGCAATTCGCGCAGCACAGCTTGGCCTTAAAACCGTCTGTATCGATAAAAATTCTGCTCTCGGCGGCACTTGTCTCAATATCGGATGCGTTCCCTCAAAAACACTTCTCCATTCCACAGAGCTTTTCTGGAAACTTCTTCATGAAGGAAAAGAGCTCGGAATAGAGGGAGAGAAGCTGATATTTGATTTCCCGGCGCTCATGAAGCGTAAGGAATCGGTAGTGAAGGGATTCAACGAGGGGATTTACGCCCTTTTTAAAAAAAATCAAATTCAAGTGCGTACAGCACATGCAACACTGCTCTCTTCCAACAGTATTCAGGTGGGGGAGGAGAAGATCGCAGCAAAAAATATCCTGCTCGCAACCGGCTCGGAGCCCATTGCACTCCCTTTTCTGCCATTTGATGAGAAACAGATTCTCTCTTCTACTGGTGCGCTGGCGCTAGATAAAATCCCAAAGAAACTCATTGTGATCGGTGCTGGAATTATTGGAGTTGAGCTCGGCTCTGTCTACCAGAGGCTAGGCGCCCAAGTCACTTTTGTGGAATTCATGGAGAGGATCTGTCCTACACTCGATGATTCTCTTTCGAAAGGCCTCTACGAGAGCCTGATGAAACAGGGATTAGTATTTCATTTCAGCAGCAAAGCAGTCTCATGCGAGCGGTCAGGTGGAGAGATAAAACTGACCGTAGAAAAAGGAGAACAAAAATTTGTTCTCTCAGGGGATACTGTTCTTGTTTCTATCGGCCGCCGGCCGTATACAGATCAGCTTGGTCTCGAGCGAGTCGGCATTAAACCGACAGAAAAAGGATTTATTCCTGTTGATGGATGTTTTCGCACGACACAACCCAATATTTTTGCCATCGGAGATCTCATCGACGGACCGATGCTTGCGCATAAGGCCTCAGAAGAGGGGGTAGCCGTTGCAGAAATTCTTGCAGGCATGAAGCCGCGTATCGAGTACTTAGCAATACCAAGCGTTGTATACACCTACCCTGAAGTCGCATCTGTAGGAATGACAGAAGCCGAGGCGAAAAACTTTGGTTTGAATATTCTCTCCGGGCTTTTTCCCAGCAAATTCAATACGCGTGCACGGTGCACGCATGAGGAAGAGGGATTTGTGAAGATGCTTGCAGATAAAGAGAAGGGTCGCATTCTCGGTGTGCACATTTTGGGTGCGCACGCTTCAGAACTCATCGCACTAGGTGCGCTCGCCCTCCAGAACCACCTGACTGCGCTCGACCTCGCCCACACCCCCTTCGCACACCCAACCCTATCAGAATCCCTCAAAGAGGCCGCTCTCGCACTCCACCAGAGAGCAATACACAAATAAAGAAAAGGATGAAGGATGAAATAAGAAAAGCACGAGTGTTCTGGATGACAACTCTTGCATTTCTTCTTTTAGCCTTCAGCCTTTATCCTTCATCCTTTTCTTAGTAGCTTTGGGATTTGCCGCAGCCGCAGGAGCCCTTCGCGTTGGGATTGGTGACTTTGAAGCCTGAGCCGTTGAGGCCATCTACATAGTCGATCTCTGAGCCCATCAGGCGGCTCACCATCTTTTTGTTCACGTGGATGTCTACACCATGAGAAGAAAAAACCTCGTCATCAGGTTTAGCTTTTTCTGAGTAGTCGAGAACATATTCAAACCCGCTGCATCCAGCTGCTTTATCGCCAAAACGTAGACCCCATGTTGACTTTTCTTCATCGGCGAGGATGGTGCGATATTTTTCAGCCGCGCGTTTTGTAAGGCGAATTGTGGATAGATCGACCGGTTCTGATAAGACTGCGTTGAGTTTATCGACGAGACCGTCGATCTCCTCTTCCGCAAAGCCGTGTCCTAGCATGCCAGCTTCAAGTGTTTCCCATGTGGAAGCTTGGCATCCGACACAGTGGAGACCCGCGTTCGTGATCTCTTGTGCGAGTTTTTGACTCTTGTCGGGAAAGCCGCCGAGGATCTCCTCGATTGTCATGTCGCGTCGAATTTGCTCTTTTTTTACTGTCATAGACTCTCCTAGAATTTAATTTTTACGCAGCCGCTTTTGATCTTACACTGACAGGCAAGTCTTTCAAATTCGGTCTCACCCAAAAAGTCGAGCTCCTCCTGTGTCCGTGGGGTAAGGTTTTCCATCCCTTCTTCCACCTCGACAATACAGGTGCCGCAAATCCCCTCTGTACAAGCAAATGGGACGCCCGCTTCTTCGCAAATTTGCTGGATGGGAGAGCCATCTTCAATTTCTTTTTCTTCGCCAGTTGGACCAAAAATCAGTTTTGCCATAGATGGTAAAACTTACCAGAGGGGAGGATAAAAAAAAAGCCAAGTCATTTTGTGACTTGGCTTGTATGCTCAAAAATAAGTTTTTGTTTTAGAAGAGTTCGCCGCCTAATTTTCTTTGAGGAGGATTGTCTGCGATCAGTTCTTCAACAGTCATTTTCAGCGTTGCAATCCCTTCAGGAAAACCGCATTCGACAAGAATCTGATTGAGATAGGTGAGCTCCGATTCCAAAAGGTCTATTTTGCTTTCCAAATGAGCGATTTTTGAAAGAAGAACGGCTTTATTATGATTTTCCATAAATGTCTCCAATTATCAAAACTATAAAATTAATTATATATTTAAATTAATATTTAGACAAACTATAATTAATTATTTTTAAGTCGTTGACAGTGAATAAATAAAACAACCAGGCGCAAGGCCTGGTTGATTTGGGAAGGCTGGTTATAGATCCTCGAGGTCAGAGCTGTTGGGATCGGGCTGGGCTACAGCGAGGAGCCCAGGGGCGGCATTCTGTTTGCGTTTGCCCTCTTCACGTTCTAGACGAGGAGCCGGCTCGCTAGGTACTAGATCGCTTTGTAACGTGTGGATCGAGGGCGGAGAAACTAATTGTTGATGAGGCTCATCGTTGTCGCTTAGTGCGTTAGGAAGAGACCCACTTCGCTTGAACGCCTGCGGTCCTCCTACGTCCTGCTCCTGTTCCTGCTCATCGTCAACAACCAAACTGCCGCTGGGAGGTGTTTCTGTTTTTCCGAAGAGCCGTTCTACGTCGGGAATCTCCCTAATGCATTTCATGAAGAATCTATGGCACCATCCCGCAAAGCCGATCAGGTGTTCCGCTTCGATCTTCTTGTTTGTGAGGATATCGAGGAGGAATAACCGGGTGATGAAAGCCAGTATAACCATCGCGAGAGCCACACCACCATCGAGTGATCCCAAGCAGACGACGGCGAGAGCTTCCAAAGACCACCACGCGAGCGCGATGCCCAGCATGATTGCTCCTATACACAGCTCAAGGGCGTAGCCGGCGACTGCAACGATCGCAAACACACCAATGCGTGCTACAGCTGCAATAACGTTAGCGGCGATGCGGCCAAGTCCTCCGCCTAAGGCGAAAAGTGCTCCGGGTAGGATGTTGACAACTGCCGCTGTTCCCATGCCCCAAGAGTCTGCAATCTTCAGAGGTTGGAAGAGGATATTTGAAATCACATTCTCACGTTTTGTCTGGTCTACCCATGCCCCTTCGACTTTCTGTTGTAGAAGGGTTGCTGCGACGTCAAGGGACCCTGAAATCTTTGCTTGGAGTGAGGAGGGCTGCCTCGCACGAGGAGCTGGTGCGTTCTGCTCGGATAGCCGTACATGAGACGGTCTTACTGGAAGATTGTCATTTGGAGTCGCGGAGTTACCGAGAAGCGATGGAATGTTTGCTCCATTTGCATGTGAGGGCGCCTCAGATGATCGTTGTGTTGGTGCGACTAAGTTACGTGGAGAATTATTCCTACTTCCTGCTCCTTGAGGCGGTGCAACCGGGTCAGCTTTGGGGGCATGCGGATCTTCTTCTAACCGAGTGCGAAAAGCGGGGGCTGGGCCGTTTTGGTCGAAAGCTGCTTGAACTAGGGTTGTGTATGGTCTCCAATGTTTTTCCTGCGATAAGTCTTTTCCTAGCTTTCCCGCACCCGTAAGCGTCTGAATGTTCGCTCCATTTCGAACAGCATCATTAAATCCCTTCAAGATTGCTTTTTGTTGTGCTGCGCTCAAAGAGACGGGGGCAGCTAATTGATGCTTATATCGACGCCCATTCGGCGCTGTTATTGTTCCAATTGTTTGAAAATTTACAGCGTTACTCATAATTACTCCTTATTATTAAAAATCATAATAAATTATATATAATCAAATAATTTTATTCTACAAATATACCAATATTATTTAAACAATCTCATCCAGTTTGTAATCAGGCGCTTATAGAGCATCTAAGGCAAAGAGATGAAGAAAAATAACAGGATGTCCAGGATCAACAGGACCAGAAAGAAAATCGGTACCTCTTTACTTTTAAAGATGGAAGGTGTTGAATGTCTATTTCTTACACTTAGGGAATCTATGGTATCCAAGCAGCCACTCATTGAAGAGACGCATCAGCCTTTTCGCTCGATTATGATCTTTGGTCCACCCGGTGCGGGGAAGGGGACGTTGGGCAAATTTTTGAGCAGCGCTGGCAACCACTTTCATCTCTCTTCGGGCGATATTTTTCGAGGGCTTTCACCGGATTCTCCTGCAGGCAGGCTTTTTCATGCCTATGCTGGAAAAGGGCATCTTGTTCCAGACGAGGTGACACTTCAAATTTGGCGTCATTTTGTCAACGGTCTGATCGCAACCAACCGGTATTTTCCGCATGAGCAGTTTCTGCTTCTTGACGGCGTGCCGCGCACTGAAAAACAGGCGGAACTTTTTGCTCCTTATCTGAATATTCTCCATGTGATTGTTTTGGATACGCCCAACATCGATGTTCTCATCAAACGGATGCAGCGCCGAGCCATTATCGAAAGACGTATGGACGATGTGGATGAAAAGGTTCTTCGTACCCGCATGGAAGTCTACGAAAAAGAGACCTCCAAGCTTTTATCTCACTACCCTTCGCGTCTGATCTCTCGTTTCAATGCAGATCAGAGCCCCCTTAAGGTTTTAAGGGATGTCCTGGTCAAGCTATGCGATCTTCTTACGCACAGCAAAGAGTAAGCTCTTAAGCAACAGTCACTTATAAACATTCTGGTATTATAATATTTAATTGTCTTATTTAATCGCATTAATTTATAATTAATACGTAAATAACTTTAATTAAGATTTAATAGTTTTATGTCAAATATAGCTGATCAATTGCTGCCTCCGTTTCAGCAGCTTCCTCCCTATCGGCCAGGTTCACAAGAAGAAACAGATCTTCTTATTAGCCTGAACGGTGATTTTGCTAATGTGCGTGAACCAGCGCAGCGTGTGAATGCTGTTGCGAACGTGCGTTTTGCACCTAATGCTGCTGCATTTGCACCAGCTGGCAAACACTCCTTCTTGAGCGAACGCGTGCACGGGGGCCAGGACGTTGCTACCGACATCTCATTTTTGGTGCGAGGGCTTCCTGGGGTGGGATGTACCGCTCTTGATGCCACGCTTGGAATGTCCACTGGAATCAACACCCCTCTTGGTTATAACTCCTATCTCCACAAAACCGAGCAGGAAGAGCATGCGCAAACCGTCGGCTACGATGCAGGCGCGCGCATCAAACAGATTGAACGCGCGCGTTGTGCCACGCAAATGGTAGGCGGTGCGCTCTTTTTTGGAATACGCGCCCTCACGCTTGCTTCATATGTGAAGGGGGTCGATACCTCCTCCGCAACCGCGCCCACTCTTCTCGGCAGAGTCACGTGTATCACTTCTTCCATCGGTAGCGCCCTTTGGGGGTTTGCATATACGCTGATCGCGGCTGTATCGAGTCTTGGCATCTACGAAGGATACAAGTTCCGCAAAGAGCTGAACGCTGCGTTTGAAAGCCCAGCAGCAACTGCTGCGTTCATCCGCAAGTGGAGCGGTACCGATGAGGAAGAATTGGGAAAGGCTGTTGCAGGACATTCAGAAGAAGAGTTGAGACAAGAAGCGATGCAATGTACGGTCCAGCTCTTGAAAAACGAGGGGCGTGAAGGGACACAGCAGGAGCTCGAAGCAGAAGCTCTTCGAATCATTCAGGAAGATGCGGAACGGGTTCGTGCTAATACACAAGCCCATCTTGTTCAGGTGGGTGAAGAGTGGAAAATTGAAAAATTAAAAGCGATGCGCGACCTGCAGGTGGCAAGTTTGACGAGCAAAGCCTGCGCAGACAAGTTGTTTGGGCGACGCACATATCTGGATCCGCAAGATCTTCTCACTGAAATGAAGACCGCCTTGGATAAAAACTTTTGGATCAATCTGGGCTATCTTGTCACGTGCGTCATTGGGGTGCTTGCGACCATCGGTGTGTTTGTTTTGACGGCGGGGGTAGGGCCTATGATTGTTGCGGGTGCATTCCTTCTCGTCGCTCTCATGATGACAGCGCTCGATGGCTACTCGCTCTACGATGTGATCAGATCGCAAGAAGCGCAGGGCACCTTTGATAAGCATATGCTCACGATGAGCACGGGGATCTCTTTCCTCTCATTTGTGGGATCGATCGTCCTGATCTCCGTTCTCTCCTTGGGAATTGTGCCGCTTGTTGCCGCAATTGCAATCTTTCTCTTCTGGATGGGCGTGAATCTCAAAGTCTGGAGTGCGCTTCCTCCTGCAGGAAGGCTCCCGCTCCATGCCGCTGCCGCCGTGATCTGACTTTTAGTTTTAAAAATAAATTTATTATATTAAATGTATTAAAAATTATTTAATATAAACAATTAATTAATAATTAAGTATAATTATAGCTGAACTTATTAATTAGGTTGTTATGACTGTTGTTTATGAAACATTAAATGGTTTTGTGACCTGGGTCCAGACAGATGAGGATCGCAGGAAGCCTGTCTTAAGCGGCGCTGCTCTTAAGACGGTTAGCTTTGTATCGAAGAGCTCTTCTTTCATGCGAAGCCTTGTATCTGCGTATGATTCAGTTTATAAACTCAAGGCTCCCCTAAGCTTGTCTGCGCTTGGATTTACAAGCGGTTTTGGCATTGTCACAGGTGCTCTCAATCTACGTAAAGGAATTCACGACTACAAAAAAAGGATGCAAGATGAAGATGTCTCGGGAGCTGTACTCGGGGGCATGCATGCGACTGGCGGGGTGCTACAAATGGCTGGAAGCGCGGCATTTATCACGATTAGATCCCTAAGTACGCTGGCTCACGTTACAGAGAACAAGACCGCAAAAGCTGTGGCCGGTATTTTTGGATACATCGCAAGCGGAGTTTCTCAGGCAGGAGCACTGCTTTCTTGCGCCTCTCTTCTTATGGAAATCTACGGTTCTTATGCGATCATTGAAGAGTGTCGCGATCGTGAGCCGTTGGATTGTTTGGAAAGTCTTCGGGAAAAACTTCAGAATCGAGCAGAGCGCAGCGCGCTGATACGTATGACGAGCGAAGCGTGCGTGCGGGAAATTGAAACGGTCGATCCAAACAATGCAGAAGCGGTAGAAGCTGTAATCGACCGAACGTATCATGAGAGCGCTCAATCGATGCTCAGTCCAATGATTTCGCTAGCTCTCATGGGCCTTGGTATCGCCGCATCAATGATCGTGACAGTGACGACAGCACCAACGGCTCTTCTTGTTGCCACGGGCATTAATGGCTGTCTTGCAATCTTCGGATTTTCTACTGCCCTGATCAGCTTTATTCAAGCATTGAACAAAGAGGAAGCTCCTGGACGGTATGATCAAGCACTGCTTGCTACACTGTCGCTGGGCTGTCTCTTTTCCTTAGGCATGACCCGCATGTACCATAATAGCCGTGAAGCAGAGGTGATCATCGGAGCTTTAGGGCTGGTCTGGTTCGTGGCCAACGCCGCAACCTACCTCAAAGTAAAAAGGATGAAGACTGAAGGCTCAAATCTAGAAAAGAGGGATCGGGCATAGGCAGGGGCACGGGCGCGGTCATGAAAGAAAGAGCGCAATGGACACTGGACGAGGTGGACTTCGTGGACATTGTGGACGAGGTGGACAGCGCAAGAAGTGGACTTCTGTTTCTTTCTTTTCGCCGCGTCCATTCTAGTCCATATCGTCCACCCGAGTCCACTTCGTCCATTTTTCTTCTGCGGCGCTCTTCCTTTCGCGACCGCGCGTGAGCCTTTGCCCGATCTTCTTCTGCCCCTTTAGCCTTTATCCTTTTCTTGGAAAGTTGTATGTTGCATTTGTCATGGAAACAAATGCTCTTCTTATCTCCGATTTTCTCTCTTATCTTGCGTCGGAGCGCGGCCTTGCGCGGAATACACTCCTTGCTTATGAGCGAGACTTGCAACTATTTTGCCTGCGATTGGGCAGAATGGATCTCACTGAGACGCGTGAAGAGGATCTTATCGGTTTTTTAGGCTATTTAAGAGAAAGCCGCTATGCAACTAGTTCTATTGCGCGGATGCTTGTCGCAATAAAAGTCTTTTTCCGCTTTTTAAAACGCGAAAGCAAGATCGAAAAAAATATTGCGCTCTACCTAGATTCTCCGAAACTCTGGCAACTGATTCCTGAGGTGCTCACCCCGGACGAGGTGGGTGCTCTTCTGCAAGCGCCGGCAACTGACACTTTTATGGGTGCAAGAGACCGAGCCATTTTGGAAGTGCTTTATGCTTCCGGTTTGCGTGTTTCAGAAGTGTGCAGTATGAATATTACCGATCTTGATGATGCATTTGTCCGCGTGAAAGGCAAGGGAGGCAAAGAGAGACTCGTGCCTATCGCAAAAGTTGCAGTTGATGCAGTAGATCAGTATCTTCTCAATTTTCGAAAGGTGGAAGGGGAGGAAGAGGCTCTTTTTGTAACGTCGCGGGGGAAGAGGATCGAACGTCAGGAGGTGTGGCGCCGCATTAAACTGTATGCAAAAAATGCGGGGATTACCAAGAAGATTTCACCTCACACTCTCCGTCACTCATTTGCGACACATCTACTTGAAAATGGGGCGGATCTCCGCGTCATTCAAGAGATGTTAGGCCATGCGAGCATCTCAACAACCGATCGCTACACACATATCAGCCAGAAACATCTGCAAGAAGCATTTAAGGCATTCCACCCAAGACCGTGATGGGGAAAGGGGCAGAAGAAGATCGGGCACAGGCACAGGCACGTTTACGGGCAAGAAAGAAAGACAGATTTTACGTTCATCCTTCCTTCCCTCTTGCGTGCCCGTAAACGTGCCCGTGCCTGTGCCCGATCCCTCTTTTATCCTTTAGAAGTAGAGTGCTGTCCCGAAGGTGAAGCCCTGAAGGTTCAGATCGCCGCGCTGGCGCATGCCAAGACCCACTCGGGTGTCATCCGTAAAATAGAGCGTCTGGTTCTGATGCGGGTAGAGGGTAAACTCGTAGCCTGCAGTGATCTCACAGCGCTTCAATACTCCACAGGGACCTAGCTGTACGCGCAGGCCGAGGGAGGTATCAAATTCGGGAACTACTCTTAGAAACTCTTTGGTATGGAGCACACCGTAGACCGTACCTGCCACAGCATTTGTGTAGGTTTGTCTAATGTCAAACGAGCCATGAAAAAGCGTCATCCCTGCTTTTGCATAGATTGAGACAAGGCGGTGACACTCCCAGTTCGCATCGAGAGCTGTGCGGATACCAACACCGCGAAAATCATTGTCTAATTTGACTTTGTGAAGAGGATCACCCGGATCAAGTGTTTTTGCTGAATAGTTTAAACGGTAGTGTTGATCAATCCATGCTCCTCTTACTCCCGCAGAAGGACGCACTGAAAAGTATTCGTTAACGCGGAACTCGCGTCCGAGAAGAAAATCTAATGTATCATATTCGATTTGTAGTTTCGCAGATGCCGCGTCTAAAGGTGTTCCTACTCCACTTACACCAAAAGAGGCGGTGGGAAGATCTAACATTGGAAACAGTCTGTTTGACAACAAGATCGGTTGTGGAGCTGTTGTTTCGTTACGCGCCTCTGTACGGAAGCGTGTCCAGGAGATGCCTGCATCCCAGTTGCTTTTTGGAAGTGTGTAGCCGATGCCCAATCTTAATGCGGGCTCCCATTCAAATTCTGGCTCCCGTACTTTTCCTTGAGAGACAGCAGTAGTGGAGCCGCTGTTGCTGAGTCCACTCACAGCATATTCGAGTCCATCTTCACTTGCGATCCAGTAGAGAAAATCTCCTGTGACGAAGGGTCCCTGATCAACCTTCGCATCTGCAGCTTTTGGTGCAGGAGGTGTGCTAGGCTTTTTTGCTCTGCGCGATGAGGTGTGGTTGCCATCAGAATCTGCGTGTAACAGCAAAGGAAGTGCAGCTGTAAGTGTCGTGAGGGAAAGTAATGCTTTCATGATTTTCTCCAAAAGTTCAACAAGCGTAAGAACCCAGTTTTAGAGTAACGAGGAATTTATTGCACCAACTTTCTGAAAGAAGAAAGACAAAAATCCCACCAGAGACACAGAGTAAGATGAGGATAGGCGTTGTTGCATAAATCGGAAAAACAAACATCGAGCGCACCGAGAACACCGAGATGAAGAGCAAATAGGATGACCAGCGTGGTCATTCTGTCATCCTGCAATTTCCCTCTTCTTCTGCTCGGTGTTAAGAATGGATTTATGCAACAAAGCCGATGAGGATGCACAAAGATAAGAGAGAGGTTTCTTTTTAGTTTGTGAGTTTTTTGCGGAGGAGGTCTCCCACAACATTGGGAGCTGCTTTTCCTTTTGTGGCTTTCATGACTTGCCCTACGAGAAAATCAAAAGCGCGCCCTTTGCCAGCTTTGTAGTCGGCGACCGACTGAGCGTTCATCAAAAGCACCTCATCGACGATCGGCTCGATGGAACTTGTCTCATGTACGGGTTTGAAATCCGGATTTTCATTTACGATGGTTTCCGGATCTTTTCCGGGGTGGAGTAGCATCTCATCCGCAACGGCTTTGGCAATTTTTCCGGTGATCAGGTTGCGATCGATCATGTTTACAAGGTTTGCGACATGTTCACCCGAGATACCCGCCTGCGCAATCGTTTTTCCACTCTCTTTCAGCCTTCCTGCAAACTCGATTGTGAGCCAGTTGCACAGGCTTTTTGCATTGGAAGAAAACTGCATTGCCTCTTCAAAGTAGTCGGCAAGGGGTTTGTCGTTGATAAGGACAGATGCGGAATACTCTGGAAGTTTTAATGTTGTGACATACCGTTTATATTTTTCATGGGGAAGTTCGGGTAGTTCTTGGCGGATCTTTTCGATATACGCATCGCTGAGAATAAGAGGAACGAGATCAGGTTCTGGAAAATAGCGGTAGTCATCAGCCTCTTCTTTTTGTCGCATGAGAACCGTCTCTTTTTTTTCGACGTCAAAGCGGTAGGTGCCCTTCGCAACCACTGTTGCATGATCTTCATGAGGTTGCAGGCTATAGGCGCGAATCTGCCGACGTATCTCCGATTCGATCGCCATTTCCATGTGCGCAAAAGAGTTGAGGTTTTTGACCTCAATTTTTGGACGGAGTGAACTCTCTCCTTTGGGACGGACTGAAACGTTGACATCAAAACGCAAAGATCCCTCTTCCATATTACAGTCGGACGCATCGAGGTAGAGCATGATAGAGCGGATGGCCATGGCGTATGCGGTCGCCTCTTTTGGAGAGCGGATGCAGGGCTCCGACACGATTTCAAGCAGGGGGACGCCAGCGCGATTGTAATCGACGCCTGCAAAAGTCGTGAAGTGTTTCAACATTCCCGCGTCATCTTCGAGATGAGCGCGGTTGATGAGAAAATGTTTTGTATGTCCCTCGACATCGGCTGTCACACTCCCACCAAGAATAATTGGTTGGTCGAATTGGGTGATTTGGAAGTTGCGCGGACTGTCGGGATAGAAATAAGATTTGCGGTCAAATTTACTAAAGGGGGAGATGCGGGCATGCACAGCGCAGCCAAACTGCACTGCTTTTTTCACCGCTTCCTTGTTGAGAACGGGGAGCGCTCCAGGTTGGCCTGTGCATACTTCGCTAATATTGGTATTTGGTTCGTCTCCAAAGCCGTTGGCCGCCGTGCTGAATAACTTTGATTTTGTGTTAAGCTGCACATGGATCTCAAGACCGATGATCGGCTCCCACGCGTCGTAATGGATGTCGCTCATAAAACCTCCTGATCGAAGAGGGGAGGCGTTTTTACATGCTGTGTAGTTTTTTGAAAGGCGTGTGCTATCGAGAGCACCTCCTTGTCATGCAGTGTGGGCCCTAAAATCTGCAAGCCGAGGGGTTTCTGGTCTTTGGTAAAGCCCGAGGGTACGCTGATTGAGGGTAGTCCGCAGAGGTTTGCGCAAATCGTATAGATATCTTGTAAGTACATCTGTAAGGGTTCTTGGATTGCCCCCAAGGGGAACGCGGCAAACGGAGAGCTGGGAAGAGCGATGACGTCACAGAGTGCGAATGCTTCGCGAAGCTTTTGGATGATGAGTGCGCGCACTTTTTGAGCTTTTTTGTAGTAAGCTTCCTGGTAGCCTGATGAGAGCACAAAGGTTCCAAGAAGGATGCGGTTTTTCACCTCAGAACCAAACCCCTCTTGTTTAGAAAGGTCATAGACCTCGTCAAGCGTTTTGGCGCGTGCGGAACGGTGTCCATAACGTACACCATCGAAACGAGCTAAGTTTGTGGAGGCTTCTGCGGTTGAAAGAATGTAGTAGACCGCAATCGAATATTTTAAAATATCGAGATCGACATCCACGATTTTGGCACCCAGACTTTCAAAGGCTTGCAGATTGTTTTGAAAACAGCCCTTGGCCTCCGTGTTTAAATCATCTAGAAAGCGGCGAGGGACGCCAATTTTTTTTCCTTTGAGGTCGGAAGCGAGATGCTGCAGATACTGCTCGGACGCGATGGAGAGACTCGTGGAATCTTTTTCACAATGTTTGCCGATGACCTCCATGATCAAAGCAGTATCTTCTACGGTTGTCGCGAGCGGACCAATCTGATCGAGGGAGGAGGCGAAGGCGACAAGCCCACTTCTTGAAACGCGTCCGTAGGAGGGCTTATAGCCAACCACACCGCAGAAGGCGGCAGGCTGCCGTACGGAGCCCCCGGTGTCGCTTCCTAACGCAAGAGGAGAGAGGCGGGCAGCCACAGCGGCAGCGGAGCCACCAGAAGAGCCGCCGGGTACACAGTTCAATGCCCAAGGGTTCTTGGTTTTCTGGTAGGCGGAGTTCTCCGTAGAGGAGCCCATGGCAAATTCATCCATGTTTGTCTTGCCGATGATGAGGGCGTCCTCCTCTTCTAAGAGGCGGGTGACAGTCGCATCAAAAATCGCGCGGTAGCTAGCAAGAAAGCGAGAACCGCAGGTCGTCAGCTCATTTTTGACATGTATATTGTCTTTCAAGGCAACAGGCACCCCTGCCAGTTTGCCGAGAGGTTTTCCTGTAGCGCGCTTTGCATCGATCGCCTTGGCGCGCTCTTGCGTCCGTTCTTTGAAAAGGGATAGGAAGGCGCCTACTTGGGGATCAAAATGTTCAATGCGCTTTAAGGTTTTATCGGCGATCTCTGAGGCTCGGATCTCTCCTTTTTGCACGCGTGATGCGATCTCTCTTGCTGTCAGAGTATGCATCCTATTCAGTGCCTTTCATAACCGGAGGTACGCGAATCATGCCCCCTGTGTGTGCAGGAGCATTGGAGAGGAAGAGCTCTCGAGAAAGAGTCTTTTCAACAAGATCCTCTCGCATCACATTGGACACCGTTTCCAAAATATGAGTAAAAGGGGGGACATTTGAAGTGTCTACCTGATCCAGCTGATTGACATAGGCCAAGATACTCTTTAAGCTGGAAAATAATTTTTTTCGCTCCTCTTCCGACAGGGCGATACGAGAAAGTTTGGAGAGTTTAAGAAGATCTCTTTCCTCAAAATGAGCCATATGCCAAATAAAGTAATTGGCATATGTTATAGCTAGAGAGAGGAAGTGTCAAGCATGTCTAAAGATATTCCGAGAGATATTGTGATCTACGTCGATCAGGGGGTGTCTGGAGAGGCGCTTCGGCAGACCGTCAAATGTCTGCAGAAAGAGGTCGATCTCAATGCCCATCAACTAAAAAGAAAGGACGCCGCCCAAATTCTTGGGAGTGACTGGGAAAAAGAGACGCAGCTACTCATCATGCCCGGTGGACGTGACATTTATTACCATGCCCTTTCCAGCACAGTGGGATCCGAAGCTTGGAATTCACGTGACTTGAAGTCG
>JADMIO011116420.1_pt1 | contig 102195 bp, 79 predicted proteins | sample 8958161 | NCBI WGS metagenome assembly JADMIO01 (sample SAMN16585339, study PRJNA669376) | soil metagenome | isolation source: Crop rotation soil | place: USA: Cullars Rotation, Alabama | collected 2011 | reverse complement strand
CCGCGACTTCAAGTCACGTGAATTCCAAGCTTCGGATCCCACTGTGCTGGAAAAACTCTATAAAGTGATTTCCGCCGCCGAGCGAGCCGAGCTGATTCATCCCGCGTTCGGGCTTGCCCTTGCCGCCCCAGGGAATCTGCCAGTCGTCGTCCACAGGCATGCGGTGACGCTCCGCGCGGCTGCGGTCGAAAGACGCGCCGTACTTCTCAACGTAATACTCCGCGCCGCCCCGGACCAGATTGTTGAACTCGGGCTCGTCCAGGTTGCCGAGCTTGACGCTCTTGCCGCCCGCGCCCATGTTGACGCGCTCCATCACCGCGCGATTAAACTCCATGCGCTTCTCCGGCGTGGCCGCGTCAACCGGCACGTCTGATTTGGCGCTGAGCATCCCGCAGCCAATGTCATACCCGACTGGACCCATCGCCACCGCGCCGGATTCAATGTCAGTGAGAATCACGCAGCCGACAGGAACGCCGTAGCCGTAGTGCGTGTCCGGGGTGATGATGACCAGCTTCACGCCTGGGAAGCGCGTGGCGTTGACGACCTGCCGGTAAAGTATGTCCTCTGCCTCGCGCAAAAGCTGCGGCGTCAGGAACAGGCGCACGGGCACGTCGCCCGTGTCTTCGGTTTGCAACTCGTAATAGCCGTCCCCGTGCCAGCGCGCGAGGTGCTTCCAGTTGTCGGCGTTCTTCAGTGTCTTCGCTACTTTTAAAGCCTTGGCGTCTTCCGTGTGTTTAGTCATCGCTTGCTCTTAGTCTGTAATGCCAGCGCACCGGCGATCTCTTCCGCAATCGCCCGCGCGCTTATGCTGTCATCAACGTTTATGCGCAGGCCGGCCCGGCCGTAGTCCGCGCGCCGCGCGTCGTAAAGGGCGCGAGCCCTGGCGGGGTCGCGCGCGAGCGGCCGGGTGTGCGTGACGCTCTCGATTCTTCGCCAGCATAACTCAAACGGCGCGTCGAGCCATACCGTGAGGCCGCCGTGCTCGGCAACCAGCGCGCGGTTGCGCTCGATGGTCCACGTCCCGCCGCCGAGGGCGATAACGCCGGCCTCCGTCTTCAGAGCGTCGCGCAGTGCCTCGCTTTCGATCTCGCGGAAGCGCGGCTCGCCGTCTTCGTCAATAATTATTTGCGCCGTGCGCCCCTCGCGCTCGGCTATGAATTGGTCCAGGTCAATCATGCGGCATCCCAGCCGCTCGGCCAGCGCCGCCGCGACGGTCGTCTTCCCCGCTCCCATGAAGCCCGTGACGACGACGGGCCGCCGACGCGCATTCCCCTCCCGAATTCTCATGCGACAAATCATATCAAAGCAGCGGGCAGCAGGCAGTAGGCAGTGGGCAGTTAAAAACAGAAGGCGGAAGGTAGAGAGCAAAAAGCAGTCGAGTTAAGCGAACCTGCCTGCTGCACGCTGCCTACTGCCTACTGCTTTCTTGACAGGCGCTCTGCGGGCGTGTTAAACCCTCAAGTCTTCCGGCTCGCTTTTCGAATCCTGTATTAGCAGCCGTACCCGGACGGCTTTGGGAAAGGCCACGCCTCATTGACCGAGGAGACGACTGAACTGGTATTGCCGAGCCGCCTGGAGGCCATCACGGACGCCGCCGAGGCCGCCGCACAGTTCGTCAGGCGCGCGGGGCTCGGCGAGGACGCCGCCTACGGGGTTGACATGGCCGTCCGCGAGGCCGTCACCAACGCGGTGCTCCACGGCAACCGCCGCGACGAGTCGAAGGCGGTCGAGGTCAGCTTTAAGAGTCTGCCGGGCGAGATTGAAATCACTGTCCGCGACCAGGGCGCGGGGTTCGACCCCGAATTGGTCCCGGACCCGACGGACCCGCAGAACCTGCTCAAGACCAGCGGGCGCGGGCTCCTGTTCATGCGCACCTTCATGGACGAGCTGCACTGGTCGCGCCACCCCGACGGCGGCACGGTGGTGCGGATGACGAAGAAGAGATAGGCAATTTTAGATTTGCGATTTTTGATTTGCGATTGGAAGAGGACGAGCATGAGGCCGCTCCTTGATTCAATCAAAAATCAAAAATCAAAAGTCGCAAATTCGTTTAAGGAGATTCTGCAATGGCTGAACTGAATATTAAAGAGCGTCAGGCCGGAGACATCACCATCCTCGACATGGACGGCAAGATCACCATCGGCGAGGGCTCCGTGGCGCTGCGGAGCGCGATTCGGCGGCTGCTCGAAGAGGGCAAGAAGAAGATTCTCTTGAACCTGGGCGGCGTCGGCTACATTGATTCGAGCGGCATCGGCGAACTGGTCTCAAGCTACACGGCCATCAGCAACGCGGACGGCCAGCTCAAGCTCCTCAACCTGACGCAAAAGCTCAAAGACCTGCTCGGCATCACCAAGCTCCTGACCGTCTTCGACACCTACACGGACGAAGCGGAGGCGCTCGGCAGCTACAAGTAATAAAGGGATGAGGGATGAGGGATGAGGGATGAAGAAAGGCAAACGCTTTTACTTCATCCCTCATCCCTCATCCCTCATCCCTTCTTTCTTCCCCTCATGCCTCCGCCCTCATGCGTCATCCCTGGCATCCGTTGACCGGCGCAGGGCATCTCTCTATCATCTCCCTTTGCATCAGTGCACAAAGAGTCTGGCACACGTTATCCCCGTCGTTGACTCAAAAATTCTTTAGCTTTATGAGAAGACCTTATTTCATCATCGCCGCGCTTCTGCTGTCGGGCGTCGCCACGGCGCGTGCGCAGAACGCCACGCCGACGCCGACTCCGCAGCAGCAGCAGCGCACGGCCCCGCCGGCCGCACAACGGCAGCAGCCACAGCAGCGCCAGCGCGCCGTGGACCTTTTAGAGTACGGCGCGCAGATCAAACCGGAGCCGCGCCTGATAGCCGTCATGGCGGCGCTCGACGCGGCCGGCTTCGACCCGACGCCGAAGGACGAAGAGCCCTCCGTCTTCCGCGCGCAGCTCAGGCGCGACCTCGCCGGCCTGGACCCGGCACTGCGCCAGCGCATGGTGGCCTTCTATGAGCGCAACAAGCTGAAGGAAGTCGCGGGGCGCGCGCCCACGCCGGCCGAGCAGGCCGCGCGCTACGTGTCGCTCGCCTACGCGCTCGGCCCCGCGCCCGAGTTTCAAGAGCCGCCGCGCTCGCTGGACCTGCCCTCCGGGCTCCTCGAAGTGATGGACTTCGCGCCGCTCGTCCGCGAGTTCTACCGCAAGTCCGGCCTGGACGAGCGCATGCCCGTTTACCTGCGGTCGTACCAGGAGGAAGGCAACCGCCTGCGCCGCTCGACGGCCGCGATGATTATGGACGTGGTCTCATACCTCAACACGCGGCCCATCACGACGACCATCGAGCGCATCGCCATCAAGTCGCCCGAAAGCGAGAAGCCTAAGAAGAACGCGCCGCAACGCTTCGAGACGCGCGAGCACGACCGCCGCTTCGTCGTCGTGCCAGACTTGCTCGCTGCGCCCGGCACGACCAATTTCCGCGTCATCACGGACGACTACTTCGTCATCGTCCCTTACTGCGACGAGACGAAGCGCAACTGCGCGGGCCGCGACGACAACCCGGCTTCGCCCGAGCTGCGCCGCGCTTACATACAGTACGTCGTTGACCCGCTCGTGGTCCGCTTCGGCCGCGACATAGCCGCGCGCCGCGAGCAGCTCAAGCAGCTACTCGACGCGCGCACGGCGGCGGGCGCATCCGTCTCGCCGGACGTTTTCCTGATGGTCACGCGCTCGCTCGTCGCGGCCGTGGACGCGCGCATTGAGGAGGTCGTGGAGCTTCAAGCCCTGACGCGCGACGCGACCGCGCGCATGGACAAGGTCACGGACCAGAACCAGCGTGCTGAAATAGTAAAGGAGCTTGAGGCCCGGCGCGCGGCCATCTCGGACGAGACTGTGGCTCAACTCGCCGAGGCTTACGAGAACGGCGCGGCGCTCTCCTTCTACTTCGCCGAGCAGTTGCGCGGCGTAGAGTCTTCCGGCTTCGACGTGAGCAACTCGCTCGCGGACATGATCGCGTCGTTCGACCCGGCGCGCGAGCTGAAGCGGCTGGACGAGGCGGACGCGGCGCGCAAGCGCGCGTTGGCCGCGCGCAAGGAGCGTGAGGCGCAAAGAGCGGAGACTGCCGCGACGCCGGCCGCGCAGTTGCCGAACGCTGCGCTCGTCAAAAAGCTTCTGGACGTGGACAAGCTGGTGCGGATGAAAAATTACGCGGCGGCCGAGGAGCAGTTGCTCGCCCTCGTGCGCGAGTTCCCCGGCGAGCCGCGCGTCTTCTTCGCGCTCGCCGAGACTGCGAACCTCTCCGCGCGCGACGCCACCGACGAGATGGTCCAGAGCCAGCGGCTCAACAAGGCTTTCACCAACTACCGCAACGCGGTCCAGGCGGCCGCGACAGCCCAGACCGAGACGGACCACTGCCTGCTCGTGCGCGCGCACGAAGCGATGGGCCGCATCCTTGAGTTTTTCGAGCAGCCCACGGAAGCCGTCAAGGAGTTTGACGCCGCCATCCAGATTAACGATGCGTCCTGCGAGTCCTACCGCGCCGCCGTCGAAGGCAAGAAGCGACTGGCACAGTCGCAGTGAAGGGCAGATAGAGCGGATTAACAAGTCAGTACCGCCTGCGGTAGTGGGCGGGTGATTGGAGGGATGAGGGATGAGGGATGAGGGATGAAGTCAAGACTTAAAGCTTTTCATTCATCCCTCATCCCTCATCCCTCATCCCTTGTTACCCCGCCGCTACCGCAGGCGGCACTGACTTAGTCGTAATATCCGTCAAGCACCAGCGGCACGGGCTCGTTGCGCGGGACGTTTATCACGCGCGGGACGACGAGCTTTTGCAGTTTCGGCAGAGTGAAACTCCCGACTCTCGGTATGGCTCGAAGCGCGCGGTACATCGTCTCAACCTCTACGCGCGGGGAAATTCTCAAGGCCATCGGCATGGGCTGAAAGTCCGTCATGTTGAAAGACGGGGTGGTCCTCCTGCGCTCGGGCGTCACCTTGATGGTCCGCTGCGACTTGTCGCGGACCACGGTCAGCGTCACCTCGCCATCATCCTTGCGGTTAAGCTCGCGTATGAAGTCCCCGCTGTCCTCGACGCTCGCGCCGTTGACTTCCGTAATCACGTCGCCGGCCTTGAGCCCGGCCTTCGACGCGGGGCTGTTCTCGTTGACCGAAGTGACGAGCACTCCCTTGCCGCCGGAGACGCCGAGGTGGTCTGCGAGTTGTCTGGTCAGCGAGGTCGTCAGGATGCCGACGCGGCGGTTGCCGAAGCCGAAAGCGAAGACTTCGGACTCGGGCGCTTGACCGGGGCGCGGCGGGTGGGGCGCGGCGGGCGGGAACTCGAACTGGAACTCGCCGGGCTCTGGCGGCATCAGGTTCCAGGAACCCGCGCGCGCGGCCTCGCGCTTGCCGAGCGTGGCCGTCAATTGCTGCTCCGAGCCGTTGCGGCTGACGGTCAGGCGGACGGTCTGTTCAGGCGCGGCCTCGCCTATCAGGCGCAGCAGCTTGCGCGTGCTCGTCACGGGCTCGTCGTCGAACTGTAAAATCACGTCGCCCTTCTTGAGCCCCGCGCGCTCGGCCGGGCTGTCCTTCGACACGTTGCCGACACCGACGCCGCGCGGCTGGCTCATCCCGTAGCGGCCCATGTTCTCGCGGTTAATCTCTTCGGGCTGGATGCCCAGGAAGTTGCCGCCGTCTAGGAAGAACGAAAAATTCATCGGCTCGCCCGGCACGGCGACGAGCGGCGCAGGCTGTGGCTGCGCTGGCGCGGGCGGCGGCGTCTGCGCCCGGGCAGTCGCGCCCACCAATAGCGAGGCTGTCAAGACTAAAAGCAGATTCCTCATTCTCATGGACAGAAATCCTCCGAGGTAAGTTTGTGAGTTTCACGCCCAGAGCAGGAATGAGTTCCAAAAACAGTAGACAGTAATCAGTAGTCAGTAGTCAGTAAAGAAACTTGCTCTTACTGAAAACTGAAAACTGAAAACTGAAAACTGAAAACTGAAAACTGATTACTGTTCACTAACTTTTCCGGTAGATTTCGCGCCCGTCGCTGATTTCGACGGCGAGCTTGCCTTCGGAGTGGGCCAAATCCAGGTGGGCGACCGATTCGGAGACAGCGAGGAAGCGGTGCACGTCGTCCGTGCCGGGGAACAGCTCGCGCGCCACGTCCCAGGCGGTCGCGCCCGTTTTTGGCACAAGCCGGATGACCTGCGCTTGCCGCTCGCCGACGGCCCGCAGGTAACGGTTGAAAAGCTCCTCGAAGTCCGTCACAGGCTCACCGTGCCCGCCGTGGACGAGCGTCGGCGAGAGTGTGCGTATGCGCGCGAGGCTGACGAGGTACTCGGCGAGCGAGTGGAAGCGGCGCGACGGGTCAACCGGGTCGGGCGAGAGGATGGGGTTCGGCGTGATGCGTTTCAGCACGCAGTCGCCCGCGAGGAGCGTGCGATCCGCCTCGCGCAGGAACGAACAGGAGCCGGGCGTGTGCCCCGGCGTGTGCACGACGCGCAGGCTCCCCGAGGCGAACTCCAACTCCATCCCGTCCTTCAGCTCGCTGTGCTCGTGGTCTTCGAGCGCGTCGGCGTAGGCGCGCACGCCCTCGTACATGCGCCGCATCTGCGCTATGTCGTCCTCGGGCACGCCCGCGCGCACGAGCAACTGGCGGTGCTCGTCGTATTCGAGTCGGCCCACGCGATGGCCCGTCTCCCAGCCGTGGACCAAAACCTCCGCGTCCTTCGCCTCGTCGCGCAGGCTGCGCGCCAGCCCGCAGTGGTCCTCGTGCGCGTGCGTCAAGACTATGCGGCGAATGTCCGCGACGCGAACGCCAGCGCGCCTCAGCCCATCGCGTAAAGCCTCCCTCGCTTCCTTCATCTTCGGACCCGTGTCAATCAAGGTCACGGGGTCTTCCGCGATGAGATAGCAGTTGACCGGCCCGACGTAAAAGGGCGTGGGGACTGAGATGGGAACGATTTTCATAAAGCAGGAGTCAGAACACAGAAGGCAGGAGTCAGAAGAAAAGAAAACAGAATGGTCTTAGCCTTTCATTCTGGATTCTGGATTCTGACTCCTGAATGCTGCTTTTAGTAAGCGTACTTGTTCGCCTTAATCAACACGTCGGCGATACGCTGGCGCGCGGCGACGGTGTTCATGGGCGTCAGTCGCGTGAAGCGGCGGAGCGCCGCCAGGAGCGTGCGCAGCTCGTCGCCCTCGCTCATGGCGGCGAGCGTGTTCCTGGCGTGGGCGTCTATGCGCTCGACGGCGTCGTTGCAGAAGACGCGCGTCATGTCTAGGTAGCGGGCCGCCGCCTCTTCGCCCTTCGCGGCCGCCAGCTTCTGCGCGCGCAGGATGGCGGACTCCATCGCGTAAGCGTCAATCGTGATGTCGGCCACGCCCATCAGAATTTCCTGCTGCTCGGCGAGCGCCATCATGTACTTCTGCGCCGCCGTCCCCAGCGTCATCAGCGCGACCTTCTTCGCGTTCTGTGCCAACTTCATCTCGGCCGCGAGCACGCCCTCGTCCTCATCGAAGCTCGGCATGGAGGGCGAGAGCACCTCGTCCATCAGACTTTGCGCGGCGGGCAGGAGCGCGAGCTTGCCTGTCATCGCGCGCTTCATCAGCATGCCCGGAATCAGCATGCGATTGATTTCGTTCGTCCCCTCGAAGATGCGGTTGATGCGCGAATCCCTGTACGCCTTCTCCGCCGGGTAGTCCGCCGAGTAACCGTAGCCGCCGTAAATCTGGACCATCTCGTCGGCCACGAAGTCGCAGTACTCCGAGAGCGCGACCTTGATGATCGAGCACTCGGCCGCGTACTCCTCAATCGAGCGCAGCTTCGCGTCCGGGTCCTTCGTGTCGCCGATGGCCGACTCGATCAACCCGACCGTGCGGTAAGTCATCGCCTCGCCGACCCAGGTGCGAATCGCCATCTCGGCGAGCTTCGCCTTGATCGCGCCGAAACTGGAGATGGACTTGCCGAACTGCCGGCGCTCGTTCGCGTAGCGCACGGACTCGTGAATCATCAGCTTCATCCCGCCGCAGCACGCCGCGCCGAGCTTGAAGCGGCCGATGTTGAGAATGTTGAAGGCGATCTTCGCGCCCTTGCCGACTTCGCCGAGCAAATTCTCCGCTGGGACTTTCGCGTCTTGCAGGATGACGGCGCGCGTCGAAGAGCCCTTGATGCCCATCTTGTGCTCTTCCTCGCCGGTCTTGACGCCCTTGCCCGCTTCGACGACGAAGCCGCTGAACTTGTCGCCGTCAACCTTGGCGAAGACGATGAAGAGGTCCGCGAAGCCCGCGTTGCTGATCCACATCTTCTCGCCGTTGAGGACGTAATATTTCCCGTCCTCGCTCAAGCGCGCCGTGGCCTTCGCGGCGAGCGCGTCCGAGCCCGAGCCCGCCTCGGTCAAGGCGTAAGCCGGGACCAGCTCGCCGGTCACAATCTTCGGCAGGTACTTCTTCTTCGTCTCCTCGTTGCCGAAGTAGACGATGGGCAGTGTGCCAATTCCGGTCTGCGCGCCGAAGGTGACGGCGAACGAGGCCGCGCGGCCGAAGTTCTCGGCGACGAGCGTCCCGCTCGTCTGGTCCAGGCCGAGGCCGCCGTACTCTTCGGGGATGACCGCGCCGACGAGCCCGAGGTCCGCGCTCTTCTTGATCAGCTCGCGCGACAAGGCCCAGTCGTGCTTCTCCAACTCTGGGATGCGCGGGCGGACCTCGCCGTCAATGAACTCGCGCGTCGTCTCGGCGATCATGCGCTGCTCTTCCGTGAAGTCCTCCGGCGTGAAAACCTCTTCGGGCGTGCGTTCCTCGATGAGGAACGCCCCGCCCTTGATAATCTGTTTCTCTTCGGCTACCGCTGACATAAAATTTCCTTTCTCCTCAAACTCTTACTGCATCGGCTTGAGACTGGCGAGCAGTTGCTGGTAGTCGGCCTGGTGCATCTTGAACATCTGTGGCTCGGCGAAGGTCACGACGAAGAAGGGCTTCTTGGCCTGTAGGATGTCCACCTCCCAGAGTATCGTCTGGCCGTTGACTTCGCCGCTCCCGGCGGCGGTGTAAGCGCGCATCCCGTTGTGCGTCGTCTCCTGGCCGGGGGTAGTGACCTGCGGGTTCTTGATGATCTGCTGCAACTGCTGCTTCAACTCTTCCGTGGCCTGGTCGAAGTCGTTGCCTCGCGGGACCCAGAGGACGACGCTGATCGCTTCGTGCTCCGAGGTGGCGATGATCTTCTCGCCTTCACCCTTCGATGTCCATCCGGCGGGCAGCGTGAACTGGACGCCCGCCTCCGCGTGCCTGAAAATCTCGCCCGCGCCCGTCGGCGAAGAGGTGCCGTCGCCGTTGCCGGCGGTGGTCGGAGTGCCCGTCGGCATCGTCGGCATAGACGGCATAGGCGTCGCGGCCGGGGTGGACACTTTCGAGCCGGTGTTATTGGTAGTGGTCGTGGTGGTCGTCGTCGTGCCGTTGTTGCTGTTCGTACTCTTGGCACAACCGGCGAAGAGTGCCGCGACGAGGGCGAGGGTAAGAGTAACTTTCAGGGTTTTCACAGCGGGTCCTCCTAAAATTGTTTTTAAGCGGCGCGCGTCGTCAGAGCGTGGGCGCGCGTCGTGTTCGATTAAAGTCTCTCGAAGATTCCGGCCGCGCCCATCCCGCCGCCGACGCACATGGTAACCATGCCGTAGCGGCCGCCTCTGCGCTCAAGCTCTCTCAGGATGGTGGCCGTCAGCTTCGCGCCCGTGCAGCCGAGCGGGTGGCCCAAAGCGATTGCGCCGCCGTTGACGTTGACCTTCTCACGGTCCAGCCCCAGCTCCTTAATGACGGCGAGAGACTGCGCGGCGAAGGCTTCGTTGAGTTCTATCACATCAATCTGGTCGAGCGTGAGGCCGGCCAGCTTCAGCGCCTTCGGAATGGCGAAGACTGGGCCGATGCCCATCTCCTCGGGCGGGCAGCCTGCGGTCGCGTAAGCGAGGAAACGCGCCATCGGTTTGACGCCCAACTGGCGCGCTCGCTCGTCCGACATGACGACCGCCGCGGCCGCGCCGTCAGACATCTGCGAAGCGTTGCCCGCCGTGATCGTGCCCTTGACGTGGAAGGCAGGCTTCAATTTCGCCAGGCCTTCGATAGACGAGTCGCGGCGCACGCCCTCATCCTTGTCGAACGTGACTTCGCGCCTGCGCTTCTTGCCCTTCTCGTCCAACTCCTCGAACGTGACGGTGAGCGGCACGACCTCGTCTTTGAACTTCTCTTCGTCGAGCGCGCGCGCGGCGCGCTGGTGCGATTGCAGGGCGAAGGCGTCCTGCTCCTCGCGCGAGACTTCATACTTGCGCGCGACGTTCTCGGTCGCGAGACCCATGTTGAGATAAAAGTCCGGGTAGTGCTCGACCAGGTACGGGTTCGGCCGGATGATGTGCCCGCCCATAGGAATCATGGACATCGTCTCAAGCCCGCCCGCGACGATCACCTCCGCGCCGCCCGTGCGAATCTTGTCGGCCGCGAGCGCGATTGATTGCAGGCCAGAGGAGCAGAAGCGGTTGATGGTCATGGCGCTGGTCTCGACGGGGAGGCCGGCGCGGATGGCGGCCGCGCGCGTCACATTCATCCCCTGCTCGGCCTCGGGCATCGCGCAGCCCATGATTACGTCTTCAATCTCTTTCGAGTCCAACCCTTCGACGCGCGCGATTGCTTCCTTGATGACGGCCGCGCCCATCTCGTCCGGCCGCGTGTTCCTCAAAGTCCCCTTCGGCGCTTTCCCGACTGCCGTCCTGACGGCCGACACGATCACTGCGTCTCTCATAAATTCCTCTTCCTCAGTTTGCTTGCTAACTCAAATGGCCGCCTCGACCTCTTCGACGTTCAAGACCGCACGCAAGACTTGCGGGTCAATCGAGATTAGAAACCCGCGCTTCCCGCCGTTGATGTAAATCTTCGGCAACTCAAAAATCGTGCGCTCGACGTAAACGGGCAACGTGGCGTGCGTCCCGAAGGGGCTCGTCCCGCCGACCATGTACCCCGTGTGCTTCTGCGCCGTCGCGGGGTCGCAGGGCTGAACGCTCTTGGCCCCGATGGCTCGCGCCAGTTGCTTCGTGGAGACCTCGCGGTCGCCGTGCATCAGAACGACTAGAGGCCGGCGCGTCTCTGTCTCCATCACGAGGGTTTTGACGACCGCGTGCTCGTCAACGCTCAAGGCTTGCGCCGAGTGGCGAGTGCCGCCGCGCTCCTCGTAGGCGTACAGGTGCGGCTCGAAATCAATCCGTCTCTCGCGCAGCAGCCTGACAGCGGGCGTCACCGGGTAACTCATCGCTAGTTTCTCAGAGGCTTCCCGGTCTTCAGCATGTGCCCTATGCGCTCCTGAGTTTTTCTCTCGCCGCACAGGCTCAGGAACGCTTCGCGCTCTAAATCCAAAAGGTACTGCTCGCTGACTCTCGCCGGGTGGTTCAAGTCGCCGCCCGTCAGAATCCGCGCGAGCTTTTCACCGATGAGCGCGTCATAGTCCGAGATGAAGCCGCCGCGCTTCATTTGATGTATGCCGAGCTTGATAGTTGCAAGCGCGGGCAGTCCCAACGCGAGCACATCTGCGCGTTGCTGCGGCCTGACGTACCCGGTCGAGGCGAGCGCGATGACTTCCTGCTTGGCGTCGGCAATCAAGCGGTCGCTGTTCATCGAGACGGAATCGTCCGCACTGAGGAAGCCCAGGCTGCGCGCCTCTTCCGCGCTCGTCGCGACCTTCGCCATCGCGATGGTCTCGAACGCGCGCTTGACGAACGGGAACGGGTCCGCGTCGTCCGCGCCCTTCGGGATGGAATCGAGCGCGCGCACCAGCATCTCCTTCGTCCCGCCGCCCGCCGGGATCAAGCCGACGCCGACTTCGACCAACCCTATGTAAGTCTCGGCCGCGGCGCGCACGCGGTCGCCGTGCAAGGCCATCTCGCACCCGCCGCCGAAAGTCATCTGAAACGGCGCGACCACGACCGGCTTCGCGGAGTAACGCAAGCTCATCGTCGCGTTCTGGAACGCGCGGATGATCATGTCAATCTCTTCCCAGTTCTCCTCCTGCGCCTCCAGCAGCAGCAGCATCAGGTTCGCGCCGACGGAAAAGTTCACGCCCTGGTTGCCGACCACGAGCCCCTGAAAATTCTTTTCCACTTCGGCCAACGACTGCTTCAACATCTGTAGCGTGTCGCCGCCGATGGCGTTCATCTTCGAGTGAAACTCAAGACAGGCCACGCCGTCGCCTAAGTCAACCAGGGACGCGCCCGCGTTCTTCCTGATGACACCCGTCTGGTCCTTGACGGATTTCAGGATGATGACGCCCGGCAGCTCGTTCACCGGCTTGTACTCGTTTGACGCGAAATCAAAGTATGACTTCTGCCCGTTCTCAGTCTTGTAGAAGGAGGTCGCGCCCGCGTCGAGCATCTGCTGCACGTTCGCTGGCACAGTTTGTCCCTCTTCCTTCATCCGCGCGACCACCTTCTCGACGCCGATGGCGTCCCAGGTCTCGAAGACGCCAAGCTCCCAGTTGAAGCCCCACTTCATCGCGCGGTCAACCTCGACGACTGTGTCCGCGATTTCCGGGATGCGGTTCGCCGCGTAGCGGAAGGTTCGTGACATAGTCTTCCACAGAAAAGCGCCGACGCGGTCCTTGCCCCAGACGAGCGCCTTGATTCTCTCGGGCGTCGCTTCGATGTTCTTCGCCATGTCGAGCGCGGGCAGTTTCACTTTCTGCGCCGGCTTGTATTCGAGCGACGCGTGGTCGAGCGTCCAGATTTCCTGCTTCTCGCCCTCGCCCTTCTGTCGCTTGTAGAAGCCGCCCCTGGTCTTGTTGCCCAGAATCCCGCGCCCTATCATCTGCGACAAAAACTCCGGCGCGACGAAGACCTCGCGCTCGTCGTCTTCGGGCAAAGCCTCGTAAAGGTTCTTGACGACGTGGCCGAAAACGTCCAGGCCGACGAGGTCGAACGTGCGGAAGGTCGCGGTCTTGGGACGCCCGACGGGCTGCCCGGTTATCTTGTCAACCTCTTCGATTGAATAACCGTCTTCCAGCATCGTCTTGATGGTCACCATCGCGCCGTAAGTTCCGATGCGGTTGGCGATGAAATTGGGCCTGTCCTTCGCGGGGACGACGCCTTTGCCCAGACGCTGGTCCAAAAACCCGGCAAGCGCGCAGGAGATTTCCGGCTTCGTCCATTCGGTACGGATGATTTCGACCAAGTGCAGGTAGCGCGGCGGGTTGAAAAAGTGAACGCCCAAAAAGTGCGCGCGGAAATCTTCACTGCGGCCTTCGGCCAACTGGCGAATCGGGATGCCGCTCGTGTTCGACGCCACGACCGACCCCGGCCGCCGAAACTCTTCGACGCGCTCGTAGAGCTTACGCTTGATCTCAAGGTTCTCGACCACGGCCTCGATAATCAGGTCGCAGTCTTTCAACTGCTTCATGTCGTCGTCGAAATTCCCGACCGTGACGAGCGATGCCAGGTCGGACGTGAAGAACGCCGCTGGCTTGGCCTTCTTCGCCGCTTCGAGCCCCGCACGCGCAATCCGGTTGCGCACCTCTTTCGATTCGAGCGTCAAGCCTTTGGCCTGCTCTTCGGGCGCGGGCTCGCGCGGCACAATGTCCAACAGCACGGTCGGAATCCCCGCGTTCGCCAGGTGCGCCGCGATCTGCGCGCCCATCGTGCCCGCGCCCAGCACGGCCGCCTTTTCAATCCGAAGCATTTTACAAGGATACCTTTCAACTACAGGGTCAGACGAGGACGGCCTATCATACTGAATGAGTATTCATTCAGCAAGGGCCGAAGGCTCAATAAGCCACTGGTCGTTCGTCCGGCTTTTCTCTCTCCGGGGTGTCGCCTATCGGCAACGTCGTTGTCAACAATTGTACACAACCGTACGGGGGCCGGGCCGGGCGCTGGGGCTTGCTTGCTGGATTTAAGAGCACTGCGCCTTTGGGTATGACGATTGCAGTCCCCTGTTTAATTGCGCGCGGAGATGTTCTTCAAAGCTGGCGAAGGACCTTACTCGCACCGAAGTCGCCGGCGACATCCGGCCGCGCGTTAGAAAGGACATTCTCATGACACGTCTCAACCCGCGAGAAGATAGAAGCCCTCGTCACGTCACGTCCGAAGTTTAAGCTGGCCGACTTCGCGAACGGTCTCGAATGTTTACTGTTCGTGTAAGCAATCAAGTGCCATGACAATCACGCTGCCCCTCACCTCTTTCCTCGTGGGGGTTCTGGCCGTGTGGCGCGTCACGCACCTGTTGTGGGCGGAGGACGGGCCGGGCGATGTCTTCGTCCGTTTCCGCCGCCTCGCGGGTCATGGCTTCTTCGGACGCTTGCTCGATTGCTTCTACTGCCTGAGCTTGTGGGTTGCGATTCCCGTTGCGTGGGTGCTCGGGGGAACGTGGGTAGAGCGTGGCTTGCTCTGGCTCAGCCTGTCCGGCGGCGCGATTCTTCTCGAACGCGCCACCACGAGGACGCCCGCCGCCGCCCCGCCGCCCGCCATCTGGCATGAGGGTCCTGTGCCGGTAGATCAGAAGGAGGAGGACAAAGACAATGTCATGTTGCGGTAGTCAACGCGCCGCACTTCGACAGGAGACGGCTCAGTCGTCACCCGGCGAGCCAGATTATTGGGCTCCGGCTCCTATCGAATTTGAATACTCGGGTTTCAGTCAGCTCACCGTGACCGGCCCGCTCACCGGGACCGTTTATCACTTCGCCTCGCACGGGGCGCGCGTGCTCGTTCAAGGCCCAGACGCCCCGTCGCTACTCTCTGTGCCCGGACTGAAACCCGTTCGCGCAGTCTAAAGAAAGCCTCGCTCTCACGAACATATCGCCGACATGACGACCGCCGCGGCGCGGTCCCTTCCGCGCTGCACATTTTCGCTAACCCAACTGCACAGGCAGTAAGGAGAAACTATGAGTGAACTCGTCATCCCGCTCGATGTCTCGCAGGTTCCCGAAGGGGAACGCGGGCAGCAGAGCGTCAAAGTCGCCGTCCGCGCAGGCGACAAGATACAGTCGCAAGTCGTCAAGGTGACGGCGGGCAAGGCCGAGGTCAAGCTGAACGTGGACTCCAAACAGGCGCTCAGCATTGCCGTCGGCCCGGACAACGTTTCCGACGAAGAGATTTTTCAACTGCAAACCCTCACGACAAACGTCACGCCCAGGCAGTGGGCCGGGAAGGCCAAGCTCGCGCTAACGCCGATCATCGTGACTCCGGTGTGGTGGGGCCTCTGGCGTCGCTGGTGCCGGACCTTCGTCATTCACGGCCGCGTCCAGTGCGCCGACGGGAGCCCCGTCCCCGGCGCGGAAGTCCGCGCCTTCGACGTAGACTTCTTCTGGTGGTGGTCTTCAGTCTCACAGGTCGGCGCGGCCGCCATCACAGACGCCAACGGTAACTTCGCCATGAAGTTTCGCTGGTGCTGCGGCTGGTGGCCTTGGTGGTGGTGGAAGATTCGCAACTGGAGACTCGACCCGCTTCTCTTCGAGAAGATAGACCCAGTGCTCAAGCTCAACCCCAACCTCAAAGTCCCGGAGCCGAGCCCCGTGCCGACGGCCAATCTGATCGGCCATGACCTGCAAACCGTGCAGCCGCAGGGAACGATTCCGGCAGCAATCGCCACCACGGATCGGATCACGGACCCGAGCATCATCCCCGCCTTGCGTGACAGGCTCGTCGCCGTGCTGCCCCGCGTCCCGGAACTGGAGCGCCTGCGTATTTGGCCCTGGTGGCCCTGGACCCCTTGGCTCGACTGCACGCCCGACATCATCTTCCGCGTGACGCAGAACTGCGGCGGCGGCCAGAACAAGGTCATCGTCAACGAGAACATCTTCCAGGCACGCTGGGACATTCCCACCAACCTCAGCGTCACGCTCGTCGCCAACAAGGAAGCCTGCTGCGTTAAGCCCGAGCCCCCGGACCCGCCGGGAGATTGCGTTGTCTTCTCCGATGTCTGCGGCGTCACCGTGAGCAACATCGGCGGCAACGCAGGCGCGGGCGCGCCCGTTGGCTACGCCAGCCCAGGCAACAGGGACCGGCCCTTCTCCGAGGTCATCAACTTCTCGGGCCAGTTCGGCAGCTCGGCCCAGGCCGACTACTACGAGTTGGAATACACGCCGCACGGCGCGAACGCGTGGACGCCTGTGCCGCCGGCCTCGATGCTGGATTTCAATCGCCAGTACTTCGACGGCACACAGCCGTGGCCGAATCAGTGGTTCTATCCAGGCTTCCCCGTCAAGACGTTCGGGACCAAGAACGTTTACGAGAGCCGTCACCACTACGAGGCCACGCACCCGCCGGCCAACTGGGGCTCGCCCTTCGGGCGGACGTGGACGGCCAACAGAGACCTGCTCGCGGTCATCCAGACGGCCAACAACTTCCCCGACGGCACCTATGACTTCCGCATCGTCGGCTATCAAGCGCTGGCTAACGGCGACCTCGACCCCAACACACGCAAGGTGATGGACGGGTGCGGCGGGCCACAGAACAACCTGGTCGCGCTGCGCCTGGACAACCGCATCGCCAGCGGGCCGCCTCCGGGCTCGGTCCACGTCAACACGACGGAACCGGACTGCGGCATCACGGCCGTTCGCCTCGGCGGCGCGGCCATCGCGCCCTGCGGCGCTGAGCAACTCAAACCCAACACCCCGCTGGAGATTGATTTCTTCGTCACGGACAATCCTGTCCCCACGGGGCATCTGGACCACTACGAACTGCGCGTGGAGTTCGGCCTCGGCAGCGTCAAGAACCTGCTCGACACGGCCCAGGTCGGCACCTTCACTTTGACCCCGCTCACCCCTGGCGCTCAGGTCGGCCCGGACTACTCCAACGCCGTCTCTGTCGCGCAAGGCGGCGCTCGCCCGAGGTGGGACGGCGGCAGTATGCGCCTGCACATCAACGACGCGTCCAAGGTCTTCCCCCTGACCTGCTGTTACCTCATCAGGCTGACGGCCTACAAACGCAACATCGTCAACTGCAACGGAAACCTCGTCTACCAGAACCAGATGCACTACTCGTTCACAGTGACCGTGTAGCGCACAAGCAGGGGCCGCCGTCACCCACCTGACGGCGGCCCCTTTATCAACCCGCTGGACCAATCTCTTTTCTTCATGCGTGAAGGCATTCGCCGCGTAGGCGAAGCGCGCGCGCATCTTCTCTCAAGAGCGGCGAACTTGAGGCAGATAGTTTAAGCTGTCTGGATGAGAGAGATGGTGGGAGAGCGCTCAGACGAATTGACGGCAGCGGAGGAAATAGGGCCCAGGGTTGAATACGCGCGGCGACGCGAGGCGCGCGTCGAGGCGGCGGAGCGTGAGGTGCGACGCTTTCGCAAGGTCGGGCTCGTGCGTATCGGGTCGCTTGCTTTGGCGGCGGCGCTGGCCTGGCTCGCGTATGGCGGGCTGGTCGCCTGGTGGTGGTTGATCCTGCCGGCGGCGGTCTTCTTCGTGTTGGCCGACGTGCAGGACCGCATCACGCAGGCACGGCGCAGGGCTGAGCGCGCGGCGGCTTATTACGAACAGGGGCTGGCGAGGCTTGACGACGATTGGGCTGGGAAGGGCGAGACGGGCGAGAGGTTCGCGGACGCGTCGCACCCTTACGCCGACGACCTGGACCTGTTCGGCAAGGGCTCGCTCTTCGAGCTGCTGTCGCGCGCGCGGACGCGCGTCGGCGAAGAGACGCTCGCAAGCTGGCTGCTTCATCCGGCGAAGACCGATACGGTGCGCGCGCGGCAGTCGGCGGTCGCGGAGCTTCGACACAAACTCGACCTGCGGGAAGACCTGGCGCTGGAAGGCTACGGCGTGCGCTCGGGCGACGACGCGCGCGCTCTCGCGGCGTGGGCCGACCGAGCGCCGTGGCACGTCTCGCGCTTCGTTCGCGTGGGCGTGCTGGCGCTGGCGCTGCTCGCGGTGGCCGCTCTCGTTTTAGGAATCGCGGGGTTCGGTTGGACTCCGTTTCTCGTCGCGGTCGTCGTCGGGAGGGCGTTCAGTTTCCAACTGCGCGAACGTGTGGGTCATGTGGTCAGCGCCGTCGGCAGGGCCGGGCGCGACCTGCGGCTGCTGTCCGGGGTGCTCGCGCGGCTTGAGCGCGAGCGGTTCGAGAGTCCGCGGCTGAGTGAGCTGCGCGCGGCACTCGACGTTGAAGGCGTGGCCCCGTCACAACAGATTAGTAAGCTCGACCGTTTGATTGAGCTGCTGGACGCGCGGCGCAACATGATCTTCGCGCCGCTGGCCTTCATCTCACTTTGGGAGACGCAGTTCGCCATCGCCATCGAGCGGTGGCGTCAAAGCTCCGGCCCGGCCGTCGCGTGCTGGCTGGCCGCCGTGGGTGAGTTCGAGGCGCTCGGCTCTCTGGCCGGCTACGCCTACGAGCACCCGCGCGACCCTTTCCCCGAATTGTTGGAAAGCGCGGCGCGCTTCGAGGGCGAAGAATTGGGCCACCCCTTGATTCCCGAAGCGCGAAACGTACGCACGGACCTGCGTCTCGCCGACGAACCGCGCGTGCTCGTCGTCAGTGGCTCGAATATGTCCGGCAAGAGCACGCTCTTGCGCACGCTCGGGGTCAACACTGTGCTGGCGCTCGCGGGCGCGCCCGTCCGCGCCCGGCGACTGAGCCTCACGCCGCTTCAGGTCGGGGCTTCGATTCGCATACAGGATTCGCTACAGGCGGGAGCCTCGCGCTTCTATGCTGAGATTACGCGCCTGCGGCAGATAGTGGACCTGACGGCGGGCGAGCTGCCCGTGCTCTTCCTGCTCGACGAGATACTGCACGGGACGAACTCGCACGACCGCCGGATAGGGGCCGAGGGCGTCGTGCGTGGCCTGATAGAGCGCGGGGCCATCGGCCTGGTCACGACGCACGACCTCGCTTTGGCGCGCATCGCGGACGAACTCGCCCCGCGCGCCGCCAACGTACACTTCGAGGACCGACTCGAAGAAGGCAAGATGAGCTTCGACTATCGCCTGCGCCCCGGCGTCGTGCAAAGAAGCAACGCCCTCGAATTGATGCGCTCAGTCGGACTGGAGGTTTAATGATGAATGCGGAATGATGAATGATGAATTAAAGACAAACGCCTTTTCATTCAGCATTCATCATTCCACATTCATCATTTCAGTAGTTGGTCAGAATCTCGTCGGGCGCGAAGCCCATTTGCTGAAGGCGCTCGCGCGTCTGGCCGATCATCTCGCGTGAGCCGCAGATGAGGGCGACGGGCGAGGGCAGGTCGGGCAGGACGTGGTCCAGAAGCGACTGGACGTAGCCGGTCGGGCCGGACCAGTCGTGGCCGTCGGGCCTTGAGATGACGCGCCGCAGCTCCACGCCGCCGGCTTCCCACTCCGCGACCTCGTCGCCGTAGCAGAAATCGTCCGGCGTGCGCGCCCCGTAAAGCACGACCAGTTGGCCGAACTCGTCCGCGTGCTTGATGGCACAGCGCAGCGCCGAGCGCAAGGGCGCGACCCCCGTCCCCATCGCGACGAAAACCAGGTCCTTGCCCTTCTGCTCGCGCAGCGGGAAGCCGTGGCCGACAACCTCCACCAGCTCGACACGCTCGCCCTCTCGCATCTCGTAGATGCGACCGCCCGCGCCGCCGCCGCGCTTCACCAGAAACTCAAGCTCCTCGTCCTCGGGTGCGCTCGCGAAAGCGAAGTAAGCCTGCTCGCCGCCCGCGCGCAGGACGGCCACCTGGCCTGGGACGAACTCGACGCCGTGCGCGCCCAACGCTCCTTCGGGCAGCATGTCGAACGAGCGAATCTCGCGCGCCTGCTGCCGCGTGCTGTTGACGACGAGCGTGAGCGGCGTTTCTGCTTTCATGGGATTGCGACTGAAAGTTTAATCCGAGTCCGGGCCTCTTTGCCAGCGTAACCGGGCCGGCGAAGAGTCGCGCGGCGCGAGCCTCCGACGATTATAGAGAGGCTTAACTCAAGGCTGTGGAAGAAACCGCGCGCGTCTCAGACGGTGGGCTCCTGAACGAATAACTCGTCGCTGCCCGCCGGGTCGGTGCGCCCGGTCGGGTAATAGGCCACTCTGTAGAGGCTGTGGACGGCGGGGGCCGTGAAGATGACGCTGAGCTTCTCCGCGTTCAGCCCGGCGTAGCTGATGGGGTGTGAAGAGACTGGGGGAGCAAAGCCCTTGACCTGGCCGGTGCCGGGGTCCAGGTCCACACGCTGCACGTCGAGTCTGCCGTTGAGCTTGTCCACGCCGGAGCCGAAGGTGAGAGTGACGTGGACCGTGTCGCCAGGATTAACGACCCGCTCGCGCAACGCGACCTCGACGCGCTCGGGCTCGGCCGCGAGCACGCCTTCCTTGCCCAGAAGAATTCCCATCGTTCGGAGTAAGGCGTCGTTCCTGTAGATGGTGCTGTGCTCGCCGCCGACGGGCTGGCCCTGTATGCCCGTAATCGAGCCGCTCCAGGTCGGGACCGTCCCGTCACCCGCGTCCTCTAATTCCGTCCGGCGGAGACGATACTCGGCCTGACCAACGGGGAGCAGCGTGACGGACGAGATAGTCGTTTGCCGCGTACCGACGAAAAAGAAATAACGGACAGGCTTGCCCTGGACCTGCGGGCGTTTGGTGAGATCTAGCTTGCTGTGAAAATCCCTGGCCGCCTGCAAATTCCTGGCTTCGAGTTTGAGCGCGGCGGCGACCGCCGGGTCGTAAACGTCAATGCTCCCGTATTCGGAAGCCTTCGCCCCGTTCCAGGCGAAAGGCTCTCCCGGCGGCGGCATCAACTGATAGAGCGCCGGGTAGCGCGGGTCGCTGACGAGTCGGTGGACCTGTTCCGCGCTGAGAAAGAGCCGCTTCTCAAGCCCCAGCGCGGCGCTCAAGGCCAGGGGCGATCCCCTGTGCGGCGTGCCGAGCGTGAGCAGTCGCCGGACGCAAGGGAAGCCGGGGCGCGCGTTGTAATCTCCGCTTTCGAGATAGTAACGACTGACCAGCCCGCCCATGCTGTGTCCGATGAGCGAGATTTCGCAGCCCGCGCCGTGCGCGCCCTGCGCTTTGTCTATCACGTCCGCGAGCACGCCCGCCGCGAGCGCGTTGTCCTTGCGCCAATCGTAGGGGCAAAGATAGAGCGTCGGCGGTTGACCGTTCTCACGGAACCCGCACTTGCCGAGGTCGTCAATCAACTGCTGATACTGTTCGGAGATTGAGAAGCTGCGAATCAGGTCCGTGGCGACGACCGCCGGGTCCATCAGCTTGTCCATCTCTTTGTACGAACTGATCAGGCTCCAGACGGAGCCCGGCCAGATGACTTCGTTGTTAAGCTCAAGCTGCGAGCCCATGATGCCAGGAACAATAATCGCCACGTGTGCCATTTGAGTTACTCCTCACCGAGCTTATCGAGTTGTTCGAGCCAGTGCTTGTAGTCCACCTCTTCTTCTTCCGGCGCGGGCGCTTCCTCTCCTTCGCCCTTGTACGACCTCAAGGCGTCGAGCATTGCCAGGGCCGCCTGGCGATACTTATCACTAATCTTCGAGAGGCAGTCGTCGTCAATCTTCAGTGCGCGAATGGATTCGATGACGGAAGCCCTGTCGCTGTTAAAGTCGAAGATGCAGCCGGTGTCCTGGTGAAACGTCAGGCGGCTGTTCATCTCGACCAGGAGCTGCGCGACGACGAGCATCATGAGGGCGACTTCAAAGGAACGCCCAGCCTTCCTCGCGTACCCGCGCAGGTCGTAAGTCGAGGTCACCAGGAGATGGTCGCGCGAGGCCGTGAAATAGTTCCAGAAAATCTCCCCCTGGTCATCGCCCGCGATCATGCTTTGCGTAATCCCGACCGTGTAGTCAACCCCGATTCGCTTGTGCACGACCCTGGCGTACTTGTAGAACTCGTTGGCGATGAAGTTGTCCCCGGGGGCTCCGAGAGTTTCGCGCATCTTCTTGGTGAGGCGCTTGCCGCGCTTGTGCAGGCGCGCGCGCACCCAGTCTTCGACGCGCTGCGGGGGGCCGATGAGGCCGGTCGGCAGCGGTGCGCCCTGAAGCTCGAAGAAAGTGAAAAGCGGCTGTGCGCTGTTAATGAGGTTGATGACCTCGGGCAACTGCCCGCTGCGCGAGTTCAGGTCCCAGAGGGCCACGGTCACGACTTCGCTATCTCTTTTCAGGTCCGCGACGACGGGCTTGAGCGTTGCCACCGCCTGCTCGTCGTCTACCCCGATTGCAGTCTGTGCGAAAGAGGTGGAGAGCAAAGTTTGTTGAAGGTTCGGGTTCAGGTTCAGCGACTTGAAAGACTCCGCGAGTTCGGGCGCGGCCCTGCTGACGGCTTCGATGTGATGCTGAGCGGTGTCGCTCCCACTCGATACGCTTTCGGGCACGCCGGGGCCGCCGCTGTCCGTAATGCCCCTGAGCGTGCCCTCGTCGGGCGGCGGCGTCGTCGGTTGTCCGGGCAGTGTCATGACAGCGCTCTCGCTGTCGCCCGGCGGCTCCGGGTCGCCTGTCGTGATGGTATTGCCGGGCGGCTCCGGGTCGCCAGCCGGTTCGGTGGCTTGCGTTGGCGTTTCCCCGCCCCCGCCCAGTGTGTCCGGGTTCGTGATATAGACCAGTGTGAACGGCGGAAGCTTGCTAATCATGTGTGAAGCTCGTCCTTCTACGGCTTGAGCACTTGCGCGCCCGCGATGTGACGATGAAGCGTCGGGATACCCCATTCGAGCGTCGCGCTGTCGCCCTGCGAGAGGGCCGGATCGTTGGCTAAGAGGATGCGCGCTTCGTTGACCGCACGGTCAATGTCGCCGGACTTCAGGAGTTCTGTGTAGAGCGGCCTGACGAAAGTCGCGATGGTCGAGTCCGGCACGGGGAATTGATTGGCGACGACGGCCGGGATGCCGGAGTTGACCAGCGCCTCCGCCGTGACGGCGAACCTGTCGTTGTAGTTTCCGGCGGAGGTGTAACACGCGCTGAGGATGGCGAGCCTGATGCCTCGATTCCTCAGCGCCGCGCTCAGCTTTTTAGCGCTGTAGGGGATGGAGGTGTTCGTCTTGCGGTCCAGAAGCAGAACGTAACCCTCGCGGTTTCGGACCTCGCCGTGGCCGCAGAAGTGGAAGATGTCGCAGGGGCCGGCCTGCAAAGCCAGCGTCAAGTCTTTCGGGTTGGCGTCAATCGTCTCCAGCTCGTAATAATCTTTCGGGATGCTCGCCGAGAGCGCCCGCTCGACGCTCTCCTTGACGAGCGGCCAACTGACAGGGTCCTGGTCAACGGGGTCGGCGAAGGCGAAGAGGATTTTGAGTTTTCGGCCGAGGCCGGAGAGCGAAAGCGGCTCAAGCGGCTCGACGTTAATCGTCGGCACGATGCGGACGACCGAGCGCGCGAGCCACGGGCCCGGGGCTTGATCCGAGTCTTGCAGGTACTCCCACGGCAGGGACTTCAGATCGTCGCTGTTGCTCAGAATGCTGACGCGCACCATGCTGTCGGTCGGCGCGTAACCGTAAAGGCTTTTGACCTGGTCCCGGATGATGTACTTAAAGATGTCGTTGCCGAACTTGGTCAACTGATCGCTCGGCGGGCGCTCCTTGATCGAGTGCAGCGCCTGGTCCACCAGGTCGCGGAAGTCCGTCAGGGCTTTCAGGTCGGCGTCGAAAGGCAGTCCCGCCACGGCGATGTCCGAGCCCCGCCGCGCAAAGACGATGGCCGGCACCTTGGAGGCCGGGCTCGCCACGCCGGCGGCGGCAAGCAACGAGTTGGCGTCAATGATTGCGATATCCAGAGTGTCCGTCATGCGCTCTCCGGTTGAGGACGAGGAAACCGACCGCGGGTTGAGGCGCGCATCATAACCGCACTCTTCGGTTGGCGCAAGGTTTTTCGCAGAGCCTCTCGCCCGCCCGGGCTCAGGCTTCGGCGTAGAGGCGGTCAATCACGTCGCGATACTTTTCGTCCACGACGCGGCGCTTGACCTTGAGGGTCGGCGTCAGCTCGTCGCCCTCAATCGTCAACTCCTTTTCGAGCAGCGCGATTTTCTTGACGCGCTCGAACTGTGCCAAATCGGGCGTGAGGGCCGCGACCTGGCGCTCGAAGAGGTTGATGATGCGCGGGTGATTGCAGAACTCGGCGGGCGTGCGCGCCTCTATCCCCTTCAGCTCGGCGTATGAGCGCAACTGCTCCCAGTCAGGCACGATGAGCGCGGCCGGGAACTTGCGCCCGTTGCCGATGAGCACGACCTGGTTGACGAAGCGCGAGCCCTTAATCATCTGCTCGATGGGCTGCGGCGCGACGTACTTGCCGCCGGAAGTCTTGAACAACTCCTTCTTGCGGTCGGTGATGCGGAGGAACCCGTCCGCGTCCAGCGTTCCCATGTCGCCCGTCCTGAACCAGCCGTCCTGGGTGAAGACTTCGGCCGTCTCCTGCGGCTTGTTGTAGTAGCCGCGCATCACGTTCGGCCCGCGCACTTCTATCTCGCCGTCCGCCGCGATTCTCACTTCGACGTTGCGGATGGGGCGGCCGACGGTCCCGACGCGGTTGTCTTCGAGCATCCCGGCCGAGATGACTGGCGAGGTCTCCGTCAGGCCGTAGCCCTGGACCACGGGCATCCCCGCACCGTTGTAGATGAGCGCCATCTCGTCCGAGAGGGCCGCGCCGCCCGAGGCCATCACGCGTATGCGCCCGCCCATCGCCGCGCGCCACTTCCTGAAGACCAGGCGGTCGGCGAGCTTGTGCTTGAGCGCGAGGACGGGGGGAACCTTCTGGCGGTTTGAGAGGTGCTGCGCGTAGAGCTTGCCGACGGAAATGGCCCACATCAGCATGCCGTACTTGGCGCGGCCCGCCGCTGCCGCGCGGTCCTTGACGCGCGCGTAAATCTTCTCCAGGAGGCGCGGCACGCAGAGCACCACGGTCGGGCGCACCTCGCGCAGATTGTCGCCGACCTTCTCCAGCGACTCCGCGTAGTAGACGCTCATGCCGTGATATATGTACATGTACATGCCCGTGCGCTCGTAGACGTGCGAGAGCGGGAGCACCGAGAGCACGACATCACTGCCGCCGAACTCCAGGTGGTCCGAGCAGTCAATCACGTTTGAGGTCAGGTTCGAGTGCGTCAGCATGACGCCCTTCGGCTCGCCCGTCGTGCCCGAAGTGTAAATGATCGTCGCCAGGTCTTCGGGGCGGACAGAGCCAGCCATCTCCTGGGCCAATTCCGGCCTGTCGTGTCCGACCTCGCGCCCGCGCTCTTCCAGTTTAGCGAGCGTCAAGGCTGACGGGTCCGTCAAGCCGGCCGCGTCGAAGAAGACGACGTGCTCCAGCGCGGGGCAATCCGCGAGCGCCTCCCGCGCCTGTTCGTACCTGGCCCAATTCTGCACGAAGAGGACGCGCGCGCCGGAGTCTTTCAGGATGTAGGCGACCTGCGGCGGCGTCAGCGTCGGGTAGATGGGCACGTCAACGATGCCGCTGAAGAGGCAACCCGCGTCGGCGAGCGTCCAGCCCGGGCAGTTCTCCGAGAGCAGCCCGACGCGGTCGCCGCGTCTGATTCCCAGAGAGTAGAGGCCGAGCGCGATGGCTCGGCTGCGCGCGAGCATTTCCTCGGACGAGATGCTGTGCCACGCGCCGTCCTGCTTGTAGTTGAGCGCGTCCGGCTTCGGGCGCAGGCGCACCGTGCGCTCGAACATCTCCACGAGCGTGGTCGGCTCGTCCGCGCGCAGCGGCACGCGCGCGACGCTCGTGATGTCAAGAGGTTTCTCTGCCGTGTTGGTCGTCGCTTTCATCATCATTGGTCGCTCACGCCGTTGAGAAAGATGTCCAGCACTTCGTCGGCCATTGGCGCGAGCTTGTAGCGGCGCTTCGACAAAATCCAGTTGGTCGCCATCTCGTCGAGCGCGCCGAAGAGAACCTTGGCGGCCACATTGGCGTTCAACTCGCGGCGGAAGACGCCCGCGCGCTGGCCCTCTTCAATCGCCGCGCGAATCAAGCCGAGGTACTCGGCCACGCCCGCAGCCGAGAACTCTTCCATGAACTTGGTGGAGCTGCGCAGCTCGACCTGGAAGACGACCGCTAGGTCGCGGTCAGCGCCGAGGCGCTCCAGGTGCAGGTGCGCTATCCGGCGCAGCTTCTCGCGCGGGTCCGTGAGTGTTGCGACCTGGCGGCGTCCCTCGGAGATTGCGTCGCCCACGCTCCGGTCGAAGACGGAGTGCAGAATCTCCTCCTTGCTCTTGAAGTAGAGATAGACTGTGCCGTCGGCGACGCCGGCGGCGCGCGCGATGTCTGCGACCTTCGAGTTGAAGTAGCCGTTGCGCGCGAAGACCTGCGTGGCGGCGCGCAGGATGGCCTCGCGCTTGTCGGCGACCGGCGGGCGGATTGAAGAGAGGGAACGCGCTGAACTCATCTCGGGTTGCTTCGCAAACCTATTCTCTGAAAAGTCACGAGGGGCGCTGAATGAACAGCCACTCAGTCGAGCGCCCTTAGCCTAACCTCCGCCCGATGTTTTCTGCAAGCGGCGTGGAAAAATAGTAGTGTCCTGAGATGACGAGCCTTCTGTGCCCGCTTCGCGTTCCCTGTGTCTCTGTTCTGGCCCAGCCCGTGTGAAGACGGCAATTGCTTAACGCCCGCGCGCGGGCTCGGGCTGCCTCTGCTCCTCCGACGTAGTCTCTTCGGGGCCGAGGTCTTCGCCCGGAGGCATGAGCTGAAATGCGCCGCCGCGCAGGTTGAGGTCTTGCTGCGGGAAGGGAATCTCTATCTTCGCTTCCTTGAAGAGGCGGTGGATGCGGTAGTTGATGTCGCTCTTAATCGAGGGATGGCGGCGCGGGCGGTTGGTCCAGACGAGCAGGCGGAAGTTGAGCGAGTAGTCGCCGAAGTTCAGGAACTGCACGCTCGGCCTGGGCTCCTCCAGCACGTGCTCGACGCCATCGGCCGCGCGCAGCAGTGTCTCCTTCACCAGTTCCACGTCCGAGTCGTAGGCGACGCCGACGGGGATGGAGATGCGCGAGCGGCGTTCGCCGTAAGACCAGTTGATCAAGTTCTCGTTGACGAGCTTCGAGTTGGGCACGATGGCGGCGATGTGATCGTTGGTCATCACAATCGTCGTCCGCAAGTTGATGCTCTGCACGCGCCCTTCGGTGATCTTGCTGTCAGGGCCGGTGATGGTGATGAAGTCGCCGACGCGCACGGGGCGCTCGAAGAGGAGGATGAAGCCGGAGGCGAGGTCACCCGCGATGAACTGCAAGCCGAAGCCGATGCCGACCGAGAGCGCGGTGAAGACGACGGCGAGCGTTGTCAGGTCGAGGCTGAAGGCGGTCTTCAAGCCGAAGAGAATGCCGAGCGTGATGACCAGATAGTGAACCAGCCGCAGGACCGTGTACTGAATCCCCGGATCGAGGTTAGCGCGCGCCGCCATCCTGCGCTCCATGAACGAGCGTATGGAGCGCGAGATGATGATGGCGACGATGAAGACTGCGACGCCGATGACGACGCTCGCCAGCGAAATCTCGAAGTTGCCGATGGTGAACTTGTGATTGATGTAGCGCCAGACGCGCTGCAATACGTTCTCATCATTCTGCAAGAGCGCCAGGATGAGTAAAGGCATTTGAATGATTGCTCCGGCCATAATTTTTACAACACCTACTCAAGTTAAAAGTCCAGTGTCCGCAGGTCAAAATCGCGGGGGACACTGGACTCTGAAATTAAGACTTGAAAATGTGGCGGAGGCTGAGGGACTCGAACCCCCAAGCGCTTTCGCGCGCCGGTTTTCAAGACCGGTGACTTACCAATTAGCCTAAGCCTCCGCGGAAATCTTTTCGGAAGTAATATACCGCACGCTCATGTTCCGCTCAACTTAGGCACGCCAGCAGACCGCGCTCTTCTTTGTGTCCTTGCGTGAAAAATTTGTCTCACGCCGGGTGCACAAAGACGCAAAGGGGTTGAGCCGTTACCTCTGTTGACTCTTAGAGCGCGGCTCAAGTGCCTCTCCTCGTCTCGGCGACGATGAAGTCCACGACTTCCTCCAAGCTCCCGTTGCGCGCGTAGACTTCGCGCTGGCGGGTCGCGCCGTTGCCACGCTTGAGGGTCTCGCGTGTGAGCGCGCTGACCTCGTCCCACTCGCCTTGCTCTTCGAGCGCGGGGCGCAGGAATGAGAGCAGCTTCAAGACCATCTCACGCGCGGGGCGGGCCTCGCCTTCTTCCACGTCAATCAAGTCCGCGTCCAGGCCATAGCGCGCCGCGCGCCACTTGGCCGCGCGCAGGAGTTCGGGCCGCGCGTGACTGAAGGGCTCATCCTTGAGCGCACGCGCGTGACACGTACGCGCCAGCGCGCGCGCCAGCCCGGCCGTCAACACGGCCTCGTCCACGGTCAGGCACACGTCCGCCGCGCGGAACTCCAGCGTCTCGAAGCGTGCCGAGGGGCGCACGTCCCAGTAAATTTTGGTCCCGTCTTCGATGCTGCCGGTGGCGACGAGCGTGCGGACGAGCGCGTCGAATTCCGCGCGCGAGCGGAAGACCTGGGGCGTGCCGGACATGGGCCAGCGCCGCCAGATTTCCGTGCGGAAACTGCTGTAGCCAGTGTCCGCGCCGAGCCAGAAAGGCGAGTTGGCCGAGAGCGCCAGCATCACGGCCAGCCAGGGGCGCGCGCGGTTCATCACAGAAATCGCCGCCTCGCGGTCATGGATGCCGACGTGCACGTGGCAGCCGAAGATGAGGTGCTCGCGCGCCAGTTGCTGGTAGTCCTGCGCGATGTCTATGTAACGCGCCTTGGGCGTAATCTGCTGGTCGGCCCAGTGCGAGAAAGGGTGTGTGGCCGCCGCGCCGATCCAGTTGCCCTCGCGCTCGGCCGCCCCGACGACTTCGCGGCGCAGGCGCAGGAGTTCGGCGCGCACCTCACTGAGCGTGCGACAGATGTGTGTGCCAATTTCTATCTGTGAGAGGTAAAGCTCGGGCGTGACCTGATCGCCGACGGCCGCCTGCGCCCCGAGCAGGATGCGCGCGCCGCGCGGGTGCAGTTCGCGCGTCAGCCGGTTAATAATCTGGTATTCCTCTTCGACTCCGACGGTGAACTCTGGCGTGTTTGAAGGCATGGCGAGGTGTTCGATCCCTTGTTCGTGATTAAACTCTGCGCTCTTCCGGGATGAGCGATTTGTGTATGTGGATGGCGGCCATCGCGCCCTCGGCGGCGGCGACGACGGCCAACTGAGAGTGCGGCGTCATGTCGCCGGCCGCGTAGACGCCGTGTACGCTCGTCTGCTGCTCGTCGTCAACCGCGACGAGCCCGCACTCAGGGTCCAGCCCGCAGCCGAGCATCTCGTGCAGGCGTCCCGCCATCTCCGTCCCCAGGTTGAAAAAGAGCGCGTCGCAGCGGAGCGCGTCGCCGCCCTCGAAGAGAACACGCTCCAGGAGCTTCTTCTCGCGGTCGCCTTCGAGGCCCGTGACGCGCTCTTCTCTGATGGGAATGTTGAAGCGCGCGAGCTTTTCGCGGTGCTCTTCCGTGATGCCCTCCGCGTCGCCGTCTGTCAGCAGCACGAGCTTGTCCGTCCAGGTCAGCAGTCCGAGCGTGAAGCCCACGCCCTTTTCACCCGCGCTCAGCACGGCGACGCGCTTGTCCGAGACTTCATAGCCGTCGCAGTCCGGGCAGTGGTGCACGGTCACGCCGTAAAAGTCCGCGAAGCCTGGGCAGTCCGGCGTCAAATCGCGCAAGCCCGTCGCGAGCAAGATACGCCGCGCCTCGAACGACTGAACGGCGGCGTCAGCATTCGTGTCATCGTCGCCGCCAGTGCTGACGCGAAAACGCTCTTCGCCCAGCCGCTCGACTTTCGTCACGCAGCCCTCGACGATCAACCCGCCGTGCAGCGTCACCTCGTCGCGCCCGCGCGCGAGCAGTTGCTCGGGCATGATGCCGTGGTGGCCCAGAAAACCGTGGACGCCGTGCGAGTAGAGGTTGCGCGGGCTGCTGTTATGAAACGTGAGGACGCGACGGCGGTAGCGCGCCAAAAAGAGCGACGCCGACAATCCGGCCGGCCCCGCGCCGATGACTATGCAGTCGTACATGATAGTCAGGAGTCTGGGGCCTGAATTGGGAAAAGTCAAAACTCACTGCTGAACGTGTAGCGTCCTCATTTCAAATTCTCTGTGCCGTCTCTGTGCCCTCTGTGTCTCCGTGGTGAGTGTTGCTTAAGCTTCATTCACCACAGAGACGCGGAGGGGGCTCAGAGTAATACTGCATTTAGGACGCGGCCGGAAATAAGCTTTCAGGTTGTGAGTCTCCTGTAAATGCCGGGCATCCGTTCGGGCAGGGTGAGCACGTCGTCGATGATGGTGTAGCCGATGTCGCCGTAGAGGTCTTTGAGTTCCGTCTCGGACTCGCGGTCAATGGTGATGCAGAAGGGCGTGATGCCTTGCAGTTTGGCCTGGCGGAGTGCTTCGCGTGTGTCTTCGCGGGCGTAGCGGGCGTCGCCGTAGTCGTGGTCGTAGGGGCGGCCGTCGGAGAGGACTATCAGGAGGCGCGTGCGCGCTTCCTGCATACTGAGTCGCGCGGCGGCGTGACGGATGGCCGCGCCTAATCGGGTGTTGTTCTGGTAGGTGATGCCGCCGATGCGGCGTTCGACCTCTTCCGTGTAGCGCTCGTCGAAATCTTTGACGACGTAAAACTTGACGTTGCGCCGCCCTTCGGACGTGAAGCCGTTGATGGAGTAAACGTCGCCGACGGCTTCGAGCGCCTCGCTCATCAGGACGAGACCCTCTTTCTCAATCTCGATGATGCGGCGGCCGGGGTGCGTGTAGGGCTGCAAGGGGTGGCGGCCGATGGTGCGCGCCGTCGAAGAAGATTGGTCCAGAAGAAACGAGACGGCCACGTCGCGCCGCCGCCGCAGGCGCTTCGTGTAGATGCGTTCCGATTGGTGGCCGTCGGCGCGGCGGTCTATGACGTAGTCAATCACGGCGTTCAAGTCGTAGTCTTCGCCGTCCAGCTCGCGCGCGACGCGCGTCAAATCCTCGGGCCGCATCAGTTGAAACTGGTGGCGAATCGAAGAGATGACGCCTTTGTGCCGCTCGCGCGTCTGCTCTACGAAGGCGCGGCTGCCCGCGCGGACGCGCTTCTCGATGACGCGGCACCAGCCCGTGCGGTGGTCCGTCAAATCCCTGTCCCACTCGTCGTAGTTGAAGGCGACCTCGCCCTCTTCGAGCCCCTGCTCGGGCACCTCTGCCTTGGTCCAGGACTCGGCCCCGTCCAGATCGTCCGGCTCGCCTTCGGGCTCAAGGCTGTTCCAGGCGTTGAAGAGTTCGCGCGCGTCCAGCGGGCGGGATTTCTTGTCGGGCGCGTTCTGCGGCTCGCGCATCTCGGAGGACATGCCGCTCTCCTCATCCGTCTCCGCCTCTTCGGGAGTCGTCTCGGCCTGCTGCTGGCTCTGGTCCGGCGCGATTGATTGGAAGAGCGAGTAGACGCGGCTCGTCGCCATCAACGTGTCGGCGACCGTGACGCGCGCGCCGACGAGATAGTCTGCGACGATGCCTTCGAGTTCGGAGACTATCTGGCCGTAGAATTGGCGCGCATCGTCGAGCGCGCCGCCGCAGAGCGCGATCTGGAAGAGCAGCTCGAAGGGAACCATCGTGACCGGGAGGTCTATGACGCGCGGGCGATTGGCGCGCAGGTGTGCTCGGGTCAAGTCGAGGTCGCGCGCGAGGCCGCGATAGGCGCGGCGGAGCCGCCGGTCAATGCGCCCGTTCTCAAGTGTGCCAAAAATTTTGTGTGCCAATCCGCGCTGCGGGAAGAGTGAGAGCACGGCGCGGTAGTCTGAATCAACCGGCAGCGTGCGGCGCGCGGCGGCGTCGAGTTTCGCCTGCTCCTCGGGCGAGAGCGCGCGCTCGCCTTTCTCCAGCTCGTTGATGTAGCCGTCAAGGGCGAAGGCGTCGCGCGCGTCCGCGTTCTCTTCCGCGTAGGCTTCGGCGATTGAGCTGTAGGCGGCGCGCAGGTCGGAAGAGTCGCGCTCGTGCGTGCCGAACTCGATCTGGCCGGCGGCGTGCGCGGCGAGGACTTTGTAGAGGCGGAAGTCTAACTGCTCGTCGTTGAACTCGGCGACGTGCGAGGGCAGGTGGATGGTGCGGCCGTCGTTGATGCGCGCCTCGTGCGCGACGGCGGCGAGCGGCGCAACCTCGACGGCGCGGCCCGTGAGCGCTTCGATGTAGAGGCAGAGGAGGTGCTGAATCTTTTCGAGCGCGAGCCCCGCACCGCCCGTGTGCAGTGCGTCGTTACTGCGCCGCGTTTCGAGCGCGAAGTAGCTGCGACGCGCGCGCGGGTCTGCTTTCTCGGCGGAGAGCCCCTCGCGCGCCCACTGCTCGAACTGCTCGATGGAGACGGACCTCAGGGCGCGCGGGCTTGAGCGGAAGCAGGCGAGCGCGGATTCGCCGTCGAGGCGTGCGACCTCGCGCGCGATGTTGATGACGCGCTGTGCCAATTCGGCGGCGCGCGCGCGTTCGGTGTCGCTGACGAGGCCCTGGAAGAAGGAGGGGCCGGAGCGAACGAAGGCTATCAGGTTGGCGTTGCCGTGTTCGGCGACGACCCAGAGAAGACCAATCCAGGCTTCGAAGGCTTCGGGGAGCTGCCGCAAGGTCTCGCCGCCGGCGACGAGGACGTGCAGGGCGGCCCCGCCGCCGCGCTCAAGAAACTCGCCCGCGCGGCGCATCAGTTGAAGCGCGGCCTCAGGCTTCAGCCCTGCGAGCGCTGGGGGCAGCGCGGTCCAGGCGTCGGCCGCGATGCCGCCCGCGCGCGCGGCGAAGGCGGATGCCAGCCCGATGGCGGCGCGGAAGATGCGCTCGGCCTCATTTGGGCCAAAATCTCGTGCGCGGCGCGCGACCCTCGGCGTGGCCTTGAGGAAGTCAGCGCTGTGGCGTGCGGAGCGCTTGGAAATCTCGGCCGCGACCTCGAAGAGCAGGCGTAGGAGTTCGGCGTCCGTGACGTAAGCCGCGAGCAGCGGCGCGCCCCTGAAAGTTTCGAGCGCGACGGCGCTGGAGAGCGTCATCTGGCGCGAGCAGACCTGGAAGACGAGCGGGCGGGCCTGCGGCGGCACGCGCGCGAGTTCTTCCACGCCCGCGCTGAAGAAGCTGATGGCCGTCTCCACGTCGCCCATCGCGAGTCGCTTGCCCAACTCGCCCCAGGCGCGCAGGTCCGCAGCCTCTACGACGCGCGCGGCGCGCGGCGCGGCCCGCAGGAATTCTATGCTCGCGCGCAAGCTGACGCCCGCAATCGTGGCGCTCGTCTCCAACGCGGCGCGCGCGGCGTCCACCGGCAGCGAGCCCAACTCGCGCGCCAGTCCCGCAATCGTGCGCCGCTCAGTCACGCTCTTGACCGAGCGCAAACGCTCCTGGAACTCGCCCTCGAACGGCGCGTCTTCTTCAGCCTGTCTTTCGTCTTCGTCCATCACTTAGTGAGCACTCACCTCTTTGCGCCTTTGGTTTTTCTTTATTTGCGCCTTTGCGAGAATGGCTGTTTCACGCTGGAGGCGCTAAGAGAAAACTAAAGGCGCAAAGGGTTGAATGATTCAGCCTCTTGAAGCTTAAAAAATTCAGGTCGAAAGGGCAATCAGCCATTGGGCCGTGAAGTAGGTGGAGAGGATGAGGAGTTGAGCGCTGCGGAAGGGACGGCGGAATTTGTCGAGCGCGAGCGCGGAGTCGGAGGCGATGAAGAGGAGCGCGCCGAGGAAGGCCAGGAGGCTCCCACGCTGTTCGGTCAAGAGCCTGCGCCCGGCGGCCGTCCAACCCATCGCGAGAATCGCCGCCACGTAAATCAAGACCGGCAGCTTCAGTTTCCCCAGGTGCGGCCAGAGCACGCGCAGCATCAGGCAGCCGTAAAGCAGAAAAGGGACCAATGTCCAGAAGGTGAGCGCGCCTCCGCTCTCGTAGGTGAAGGCCGCGATGTAGAAGACGTGCGCGAAGAGGAAGCTGACCAGCCCAGGGATGAAGCGATCCGACGGCAGCATCAGGAAAATGTCGCCCGCGAGCGAGAAGATGAGTCCGGCGATGATCGCCTGCCTGTAAAAAGGCGAGGTCGGATGCTTCGACTGAAGCGCGATGAGGATGATGAGGACGACGGTCAGCGGCTTGAAGAGGTAGTGCGTCAGCCTGCGCTTCTGGTAAACGGAGAGGATGGCTAGAATCGCGGCGGCGAAGGCTAGAATCGAGAGGACGGCGATGAGCATTGTCTGTCTCTCAGGGGGCGAGCCTGGCGAAACCGAACGCGAGCAGCACGACGCCGACGTGCATCAGGACGCCGACGATTAAGCCCGCGCGCACGGTGCGCGCGTTCACACTCCTTCGCGCGCGCCGCAGCGTGACGAGGCCGAGCGGGATAAAGAACAACAGCCCTGAGACCATGCCCGGCGAGTATGACCACGTCGCGACGCTCGCGACGGCGTGCACGACGCCGTTAATCAGAACGGCTGTGCCAAAACTCACCAGCAGCCAGCGGTAGGATTTAGTTGCGAGCACCAGCACGACGCCGACGCACATCATCAACAGCGCCCCGCCGTTCCACGACAGGAAATTAGCGGCCGAGCTTTCGACGCCCCAGAACCTCGCAATCCACGCGGGGAAGCCGCCCCAGTACTCCTCCGCGATGTGCGCGAGGTAGGTCAGAGGGAAAAGCCAGGCCCAACTCCCGACAAACTTATCTGCGCGCGTCGCGTCGGGTTCTGCCTTCATCGGACTTTGCTGTCGAACGATGCTTCCATTGCAGTGTGCGTTTTAAATCACCGTCGTGACGATCTCGCGGATGCTGCGTTGCAGCTCGCGGTCGTCCGTGATGGGCGAGCAGAGGGCGACCTCCGCGGCGGCGACCGCTGAGATGCCGCCGGCGATCATCTGCGCGGCGTAAATCAAGAGACGCGTCGAGACGCCTTCTTCGAGCCCGTGGCCGCGCAGGTTGCGGACCTTCTGGCCGATGAGGACCAAATCGCGAGCAGTTGCCTCGTCCACGCCGCCTTCGCGCGCGACAATCTCAGTCTCCATCTCGGGCGGCGGGTAATCGAATTCGAGCGCGACGAAGCGCTGGCGCGTTGACTGCTTGAGGTCTTTGAGGATTGATTGATAGCCAGGATTATAAGAGACCACCAGCATGAAATCGTCGGGTGCGTCGAGCACCGTGCCGCGCTTCTCAATCGGGAGGCGGCGGCGGTCGTCCGTCAGCGGGTGGATGATGACGATGGTGTCCTTGCGCGCTTCGACGACTTCGTCCAGGTAGCAGATCGCGCCGTTTCTGACCGCCAGCGTCAAAGGGCCGTCGTGCCAGACCGTCTCTTCGCCTTCGAGCAGGAAGCGTCCGACCAGGTCCGTCGCGGACAAATCTTCGTGGCACGCGACCGTAATCAGCGGGCGCTCAAGCCGCCACGCCATGTGCTCGACGAAGCGCGTCTTGCCGCTCCCCGTCGGGCCTTTGAGCATGACGGGCAGGCGCGCGGCGTAGGCCGCCTCGAACAACTCCACTTCGCGCGCGACGGCCAGGTAGTAGGGCTCGGCGGCGACGCGATACTCTTCGATGGCTCTTTCCATGATTACGAAATTTTAAGTTTGAAACTGGCCCGATTCGTTCAGTCTCGAAAACAAAAACGATCTTAGACGATTGATCGCAATCTTAGCACTCTCGCGCCAAACGCGCAGCCGAAACATAGCGACTTATATTGATGAGCGCGGGCGGCGTCGCCTATAATGGCCGCCGGAAAGGATTCTTTATTTATGCTCAAGTGCATACGTGGCAGCACCACCTGATAACTCGACCGGGAAGCCTTCGGAAAACTTATTGGGCCATACCGCCGGCGGGGTGGTCGTGGACATAGGGACCGGCGACGGTCGCTTTGTGTACCAGTCTGCGCGGGCCGACCCGACGAAGTTCTACATCGGCGTGGACGCGAGCGTGAAGGCGCTGGCGAAGATTTCCGAGAAGATTTACCGCAAGCCGGCGAAGGGCGGCCTGCCTAACGTGCTGTTCGTGCAGGCCGCTGTCGAAAACCTCCCGGCGGAGCTGGACGGCGTCGCCGACGAGATTCACGTGCACTTCCCGTGGGGCAGTCTGCTGCGCGCGGTGGCGGCGGGCGACGCAGAAGTTCTCGCCAACCTGCGGCGCATCTGCGCGCCCGACTGCGTGCTCGAAGTCGTCATCGGCGTGGACCCCGCGCGCGACCGGGCCGAGATAGAGCGCCTCGGATTGCCGGAGCTTTCGCCCGCCTACCTCGAATCAATTTTGGCACACAAGTACAGCGCCGCCGGGTTCGAGGTGATGGAGACGGGCGCGCTCTCCAGAAGCGATTGGTCGCGACTTCAAACCTCCTGGGCGCGCAAGCTCCAGGGCAACACCGAGCGCGCGGTCGTTTACCTCGTAGCGCGGGCGGTTGATTAAAACTCCCCTGTAAATCTAGAGCAGCGAACTGAACTGTAGGGGCAGGGACGAGCCCTGCCCCTACAAACATTCGCGCCGTTGAGTTTTCATTAGGACGTTGACTTGCGACCAACCCGAGCGCCTGTCAGAATGTCTAAAGAGTTAGTCATGAAGATAGCAGTAGCGATGAGCGGCGGCGTTGACTCAAGCGCGGCGGCCGCAATCTTGAAGGAGCAGGGCCACGAGCTGGTCGGCTTCACGATGCAGTTGTGGAACCAGCGGCGCGGCGGAAGCCTTGACGAGCACGGCGAGCCTCTGCCGTCGCGCTGCTGCTCGCTGGACGACGTGTACGACGCGCGGCGCGTGGCCGAAGAGTTGGGCTTTCCCTTCTACGTCCTCAACCTCGAACGCGATTTCGAGCGCGACGTGGTCGAGCCTTTCGTCGCGAGTTACCTGTCAGGCTCCACGCCGATTCCGTGCGTCGCGTGCAACAGCCGGTTAAAGTTCGCCTCGCTTGACCGGCTGGCGGAGAGCCTGAGCTGCGACAAAGTGGCGACCGGCCATTACGCGCGGGTCGAGTATGACAGCGAAGCTCGTCGTCATCGTCTCTTTCGCGGACTGAACTTGCAGAAGGACCAATCTTACTTCCTCTGGGAGTTGACACAAGGACAACTCTCCCGCGCCATGTTTCCGCTCGGCGAGATGACGAAGCCGGAGGTGCGCGACGTGGCGCGCGCGAGCAAGCTCGCCGTCGCGGAGAAAGCCGAGTCGCAGGAAATTTGTTTCGTGCCGGACGGCGACTACGCGGGCTTCATTGACCGCTACCTCGAAGCTGAGGACGAGACGGAGCGCCTGCCCGGCGAGGGCGAGATCACGAACACACGCGGCGAAGTCTTGAGCCGCCACGGCGGCATACATCGCTACACCGTCGGGCAGCGGCGCGGGCTCGGAATAGCGAGCGAGCGCCCGCTCTACGTCGTCTCGATTGACGCCGCGCGCAACCGCGTCGTCGTCGGCAACGACGAAGAGTTGTGGCGCGACGAGTTCACGGCCGCCGGCGTCAACTGGATTGCATACGATGCGCCCGCCGAAGCCCTCCGCGCCGAGGTCCGCGTGCGCTACCGCCACCAGCCCGCGCCCGCCACCATCACGCCGCGCGACGGGGGCCGCGCCCACATACGCTTCGACGAGCCGCAACGCGCCATCACCCCAGGCCAGGCCACAGTCTTCTATCGCGGCGACGAAGTCCTCGGCGGCGGGTGGATAGTGAAGGGATGAGGGATGAGGGATGAATTGGATTGAGTGTGAGGTTCAATTGACGGATTCAGTCAACCCAATTTCATCCCTCATCCCTCATCCCTCATCCCTCATCCCTTCGTTAAACCTTTTCCCGCCGGCTTGCGTAATGACAGCGGCGTGCGCGCCGTATCTTCAAAAAATCGGGTTCAATAATTATGGCAATGTCATGCGGGCGTAAAATCGCAATCGTCCTCGGCAGTCTCTTCCTCGTCTTCGTCATCGCAGTCATCATCGTGCTCGCCGTCCTCTTCTCCTTCCTGCGCGGCGGCGAGCCGGCCATACGCGACAACAGCGTGCTCGCCTTGAAGGTCGAGGGCGAGCTGCCGGACTACGTGCCGGACAGCTTCGCCAGACGAATTTTCGGAAAAGACCAGTTGTCAATGACGACTCTGGTCGAGCAGTTGCGGAAGGCGAAAGTTGACAAGCGCATCAGCGGCGTCCTCCTTGAGATTGACCTGCTCGGCGCGGGCTGGGGCAAGGCTGACGAGCTGCGCGAGGTGATTACGGATTTTCGCGCCTCCGGCAAACCCATTTACGCTTTCATAGAGGTCAGCACGAACAAGGAGTATTACGTCGCGACCGCGTGCGACCGCGTTTACGTCTCGCCCGGCGGCGACCTCTTTATCAACGGGCTCGCCGCCGACGTGATGTTCTTCCGTGGCGCGCTCGACAAGCTCGGCATCGAGCCTGACATCTACCAGATAGGGAAGTATAAGAACGCGCCGGACCAATTCACGCGCAAGGAAATGTCGAAAGAGCACCGCGAGGTCGTCAACTCGATCTTGGACGACTTCTTCAACCGCTTCGTCAGCACAATCGCCGAGGCGCGCAAGAAATCGCCCGAAGACGTGCGCGCCCTCATTGACAACGCGCCGCTGAGCGCCGAGGCGGCGCGCGACGCGGGGTTGATTGACGGCGCGATTTACCGCGACGAAGTCGAGAATGAGTTGAAGAAGCGGTTGGGCTACAAGGACGGCGAGGAACTGCACGTCACGCGCGCGGAGACTTACAAGGAAATTGGGCCAGAGTCAGTCGGCCTGAACCGCGGCGAGCGCATCGCGGTCATCTACGCTTCGGGAGAAATCTGGCCCGGCAAATCCGAGACGGGCGCGATGGGCGGCGACCAGTCCGTCGGCTCCGACACGATGGTCAAGGCCATCAACGACGCGGCGCGCGACAACTCTATCAAGGCCATCGTCCTGCGCGTGGACAGCCCTGGCGGCGTGCACTACGCGTCGGACGCCATCTGGCACGCCGTCGAAGTCGCGAAGCAGAAGAAGCCGGTCGTCGTCTCGATGGGCGACCTGGGCGCGTCGGGCGGCTACTACATTTCGTGCAACGCGAACAAGATTCTCGCGGAGCCTTCGACCATCACGGGCTCCATCGGCATCTTCGCCGGCAAGCCTGTTGTCAAGGGGCTCTACGATTGGCTGGGCGTGACAAACGAATACGTGCTGCGCGGGAAGACGGCCGGGCTCTTCCGCGAGACGGAGAAGTTCACGCCCGAGGAGCGCGCTCGATTCGAGGCCACGGTCAAGAGCAAGTACTACGACGAGTTTGTGCCAAAAGTGGCGAAGGGACGCGGGCGCGACCCAGAGTACATTGATTCCATCGGGCAGGGACACGTCTGGACCGGCGCGCAGGCGAAGGAGAACGGCCTGATAGACGAGTTTGGCGGCCTGGATAAGGCCGTCGAGGTCGCGCGCGAACTCGCGGGCATCCCGGCGGACAAAGGCGTGCGGCGCGTCATCCTTCCTTATCCGCGCAGCTTCTTCGACGACCTGTTCGGTGGCGGAAGAGGCTCGGACGAAGCGAGTGCTAAGGTCGCTCAGCAGCAAGCGGCCTTCGCCGCCCTGCCCGAAGACGTGCGCCGCGCCTTCCGCTACGCCGCCACTATGGACCGCATGAAGCGCGGCGAAATCATGGCGCTCATGCCGTTCGATTTGAGAATCAAGTGAAAAGTGGGCAGCAGGCAGCAGGCAGCAGGCAGTTAAAGACATAAGACAAGAAGGCGGCCGAGTTAATCACGCTCGGCCGCCTTCTTCTTCTCTTTGATTTTTAACTGCCTACTGCCTACTGCCTGCTGCCCACTATTTTCTCCATTCCGTTCATGTATGGGCGCAGCGCTTCGGGAATGATGATGGAGCCGTCCGCTTGCTGGTAGTTTTCCAGGACGGCAATCCAGGTGCGGCCGACGGCGAGGCCGGAGCCGTTGAGCGTGTGCACGTATTCGGGCTTCGCGCCGCCCGAGCGCCGGAAGCGAATCTGCGCGCGGCGCGCCTGGAACGCCTCGTAATTCGAGCACGAAGAGATTTCGCGGAAGGCGTTCTGCGAAGGCAGCCAGACCTCTATGTCGTAAGTCTTGGCTGGACCAAAACCCAGGTCGCCGGTCGAGAGCGTCACGACGCGGTAGTGAAGCCCGAGCCTTTGCAGCACGGCCTCCGCGTTGCGCGTCAGCGACTCCAACTCGGCGTAAGAATTTTCCGGCAGCGCGTACTTGACCAACTCGACTTTCTCGAACTGGTGCTGGCGAATCAGCCCGCGCACGTCGCGCCCGTAGCTCCCAGCCTCGGAGCGGAAGCACGGCGTATACGCGGCCCACTTCATGGGGAGTTGCGCGCCGTCGAGTATCTCATCGCGGTAGTAGTTCGTGACGGGGACTTCAGCGGTCGGCACGAGGTAGAGGCCGCGCTCGTCCTCCAGCTTGAACAAGTCCTCCTCGAACTTCGGCAACTGTCCTGTGCCAAAAAGCGAGTCGGCGTTGACGATGAAGGGCGGCAGCGTCTCCTCGTAGCCGTGCTCGCGCGTGTGCAGCTCCAGCATGAAGTTGACGAGCGCGCGGCTCAGGCGAGCGCCCGCGCCGCTCAGGATGCTGAAGCGCGCGCCGGCGATTTTGCTCGCGCGCTCGAAGTCTAAGACGCCGAGAGACGCACCCAACTCGACGTGGTCCTTCGGCTCGAAGTCGAACTCTGGGGGCTGACCCCACTTGCGCTCCTCGCGGTTCGCCGTCTCGTCCGCGCCGACTGGCACACTTTCGTGCGGGACGTTCGGGAGCGTCGAGAGCAGCTCGCGCATCCGGGCTTCGGCCTCGTCGCGCACGCGGTCGAGTTCGGCCATGTGCTCCTTCATCTCCCCGACCTCGCGGCGGCGCGCCTCGGCCTCCTCCTGCTGGCCTTCCTTCATCAGCGCGCCGATGGCGCGGCTGGCTGCGTTGCGCGCGGCGTTGAGTTGATCGGATTCTGAAATCACGCGGCGGCGCTCGGCATCGGCGCGCGCGAAGTCGTCGAGCGCGGTGGTCGGGAACTGGCGCGCTTCCAATGCGGCGCGCACTTTATCGAGGTTATCACGAACGAAGTTAAGATCGAGCATTTGCCGCAGCCCTCTGTCTTATGGTATTGAAACACCTCTGCACAGGCTTCAAGTGAAAAGGGTCAAGCTATCTGACCGCGCACGCGCGTGTCAAGCGCGTGGGGCGAAGCGGCTTGCATCGTTGCTTGCCGCAAGCCGCGCCGGCTTAAGACAAGGGGGATTAGAACGTCATGGCACAAAAAATTCGTAAGGCGGTTTTCCCGGCGGCGGGCCTGGGGACGCGCTTCCTGCCCGCCACGAAAGCGTCTCCGAAAGAGATGCTCCCGCTCGTGGACAAGCCGTTGATTCAGTACGTCGTCGAAGAGGCAGTCGCCTCCGGCATCGAATCCGTCATTATCGTCACGGGTCGCGGCAAGACTGCTATCGAGGATCACTTCGACATCTCATTCGAGCTTGAACACCTGCTCAGCGAGCGGGGCAAGCAGGAGGAGTTGAAGCTGACGCGCGCCATCTCGGAAATGGCACACGTCAGTTACGTCCGCCAACGCGAGGCGCTCGGCCTGGGCCACGCCGTTCTTCAGGCGCGCGACCTGGTCGGGAACGAGCCTTTCGCGGTGATGCTCAGCGACGACATCGTTGACGCGGAAGTGCCTGCGCTCAAGCAGATGCTGGCAGCTTACGAGAAGTATGACGCGCCGGTGCTGGGCACGATGCAGGTCGAAGGGGAAGCGATTTCGCGTTTCGGCGTGATTGACGCCGAAGAGGTCAGCGAGGGCGTCTATAAGATCAAAGACATGGTGGAGAAGCCGCCGTTCGCGGAAGCGCCGTCGGACCTGGCAATCATCGGCCGCTACATTCTCACGCCCGACATCTTTGACGAGATAGAACGAACGGGGGCGGGCGCTGGTGGCGAAATACAGATCACGGACGCCATGCGCGCGCTCTTGAAGAAGCGACCGTTCTACGCCGTGCGCTTCCAGGGGACGCGCCACGACGCGGGCGACAAACTCGGCTTCCTCGTCGCGACCGTCGAGTTTGCCCTCAAGCGGCCAGACCTCGCGCCGGAGTTTAAGAAATATTTGAGTTCGCTAAAGCTCTGAAAGTCGAAGCGAGACCCGTGCGTTTTCTAATCTGAATCGGAGGACGAATCATTTTGGACAATTCATCCAAGCCTTTTTCCGGGCGGGCCGCCATCGTGACGGGCGCGACGCGCGGCATCGGTCGCGCGATTGCGCTCGAACTCGCGCGGCGCGGCACCGATGTCGCATTCAACTACGCGAAGAGCGCCGAAGCCGCCGAGAGCTTGAAGGCGGAAATTGAGGCGATGAACGTGCGCGTGCTGGCGACGCAGTGCGACGTGGCGCAGACGGATGCCGCCGCAGAGATGGTCAAGCAGGTCAAAGAAGCCTTCGGCAGAATTGATTTCCTGGTCAACAACGCAGGCATCACGCGCGACAATTTAATTCTGCGTATGAAGGAAGACGATTGGGACGCCGTCATTGACACCAACCTCAAGGGTGCCTGGAATTTCGCCCGCGCCGCCCTGCGCGTGATGCTCAGGCAGGAAGGTGGCGGCTCGGTCCTGAACATCTCTTCCATCAGCGGCCGCGTCGGGATGGCGGGGCAGTCGAACTACTCCGCCTCGAAGGCTGGCATGTTCGGGCTGACGAAGGCCCTGGCGAAGGAAGTGGCGAGTCGCAAAGTGACCGTCAACGCGCTCGCGCTCGGTTTGGTCTCGACGGAGATGGCCGGGGCGCTCAATGAAGATTACCAGACAAAACTCCTCGAACAGATTCCGCTGGGTCGCTTCGCCGAACCGGACGAAGTGGCGCGCATCGCGTGCTTCCTGCTTTCGGACGAGGCGCGCTACATCACGGGCCAGGTGATACAGGTTGACGGCGGCCTGGCGATGTGAAGCGAGGTTTGGCGGGGAGGCTAAAAAGCTGGTTCTAGTTTCCAGACGCTAAAAAGAGGAGTGCCCCGTCAATCTTTCGACTGACGGGGCAAAACTTTAGGGGCAGGCTCGGAGATTCAGGGTTGGCGTTGGCAATGAACAGAAGATCGTCACATACGTTCGATCCCGTGATTTTAGGCGGTGCGTTAGTACGGGCGAGATAATGCCGTGCGGCTTAAGAAAATTGTGCGTCCGCAGCGAACCCAACGCACCCGCTTACAGAGTTCGTACAGAAGCACTTTCACCACACTTGTCAATCAACTGAAGCGTGCCAACTTGGTTCTCCTGCCTCAGTGTGTGAGGAATTATACTGAAGTTTTGTGAGCTGTCAAGAACAATTTTCACCGAAACACAATATTTTTGTGACAAAGGGAGAGGCGAGGGCAGGCAATCATTCAAGTGACTTCTTAAACTCACAAGGTTAAGCTCAATTATTTCCTCACTTCGATGCTTATGAAGTCAGCCTCGCGCGGCTAAGACCTGGCGTAAAAATTTTTTTCTTTTTCCGGCCGGGTGTTCCAGCGTTTGTGAATCCAGAGCCATTGATCGGGGTAGCGGCGGACGTAATTTTCAACGACGGAAGTGAAAAGAGAGGTGAGTTGCCTGGCATCCTCCGACGGGTTGCCGCTGGGGGTGATAGATAGCGGCGGGTCAACGTGAAGGACGAAGCGGCGGCGTGTCTCGTCCCAGGGGATGAAGACGGGCAGGACCGCGGCCCCTGTGCGAAGCGCGAGCGCAGCCAAGCCGGAGGTCGTCGAGGCCGGTATGCCGAAAAAGTCTACGAAGATGCCCTCGTGGGGTTGAGTGTTGAGGTCAACGAGAATGCCCAGCGTCCCTCCCGCGCGCAGAGTTTTGAGCATCGGGCGCATGGCGGCGCGCTTGTCTATCGAGCGGTTGCCGAAGCGCGTGCGCGTCTTCTCGATTAGCGTCTCGACGCGCGGGTTATCAATCCGGCGGACGAGAAAGCTCAGCGGGTAGCCGAAGGCGGAGAGGGCGAAGCTCGAAAGCTCCCACGCGCCGAGATGCCCTGTGAATAAAATGACGCCACGCCCGCGTGCCTGCGCTTCGCGCAAATTCTCCAGGCCCTTGCACTCGATAATCTTGTGCAGGTCTTCGGGCGTCGCGCTGTCGAGTTGGCTGAATTCGCCGAGCAGGCGGCCCAGGTTGGCGAAACTGCCACGGAGGATGCGCTCGCGCTCGCGCTCGCTCATCTCGGGGAAGGCCAGTTCGAGGTTACGGAAGCCGGTCAGCCTGAGCCTGTCGCTCAATCCGTAGGCGACTCGCGCCACGGCACGCCCCGTGGTGAGCGCTGCGGAGCGCGGCATCTGGCCGAGCCCTGTGAGTATCAGGCGCACCGTCCCATATTCCAAAGCGGTTTGAACTTTTCCACGTTTCCCCATCTCGAAAAGCTGCCCGGCCGTAGTGTAATGTGCGGGCGCACAACTCGCAAACCAGCGCCTTTCATTCCGGCCTGGCTTACCTCAAGACATTTTTGTAAATCGCGCGCCGGCGAGACAACAGATTCGTTTCTTTTCGGCTTGATGCGTCAGTGCATTGAGTAGATTCGTGGAGCTTTTCGACGAGCGCGGCGACAAAATTTTTCAGGAAATATCTTCGTCGGCCCAGTTTAAAAGTCTTCCATTTCGACCTGACTTCTTGTATGGTATGGCGAGTGCAAAGGGTTCCGTGTCCGGGTCGTTAAATTGCCTGCGGGCGAAGGACGGAGGTAGAACCCCCTAGATGACTGATATGGAGTCCGGCGTCAACAGAGCGCCGAACCTTGTAACTAGTCAACCTCACACGTCCCAACTCTTCGACTACGGTGTGCACCTGGCCTCCCGCACCCTGTTCCTCTTCGACGAAATCAACCGCCCGACCGCCGCGAAGGTGCTAATGGGTTTGCAAGTCCTCGGCGAGGGCGAGCTGACCGTCAAGCTCAGCACGCGCGGCGGGTGCCGCGTGGCCGGACTCTCGATTTACGATGGCATCAGGGAGTGCTCGGACGCGCGCGCAATCGGCTACGGCGAGGTCTGCTCGATGGGCGTGGTCATCTTGCAGGCCGCCTCGCAGCGCGAGCTGATGCCCAACTCCGTGATTATGGTCCACCCGGGCTATTCGAGCGTCGGGGTTGACCACGACGAGAACACACAACGCACGGCCGAGTACGCGCGGCGGCAGCGCGACCGCTGCTGCGAGATTCTGGCCGAGAGGATGGGCATCACCCTCAAGCGATTCCTGCGCCGCTTTACCTGGGACACTTACCTGACGGCGCGGCAGGCCGTCGAGCTGGGGCTCGCCGACAGGGTGCTTGAGCCGTCCGCGTCGGCGAGCGCGTCCGCGCCGCTCGAACCGAAATTCGTCACGCCGATAGCGCGCAGAGCCAGTTGAGATAACAAAGACTACTTGGATAGGCGAAAGCCCCGCCGGCCTCCGACTGTTATTCAGAGTCGGAGGCCGGCGGGGCTTTTCGGGTCAGGCGGGGGAAGCTAAGCCTTTACTGCTGGCCGAGGCTCGCCGGCAGCGTGTTGCCCGCGCCGTTGCCGCGGACGTTGTTGTTGCCGTAGGTTTCGATAGTGCCGCCCATCGCTAGAATGCCCGTGCCGTTCTCGCCGATGGTGACGTTCGAGAGTCGCACGGTCGAAGCGCCGGAGCCTGCGTAGACGCCGTAATTCGTGTTGTGCGAGATGACGGCGTCCGAGATGTAGACCTCCGTGTTGGCGTCGGCCGCCTGCACGCCGGCGTTGCCGTTGCCCGTGATGACGGAGTCGCGGATCGTGACCTTCGAGCCCATCCCGGCGTAGACGCCCGTCCCGCCGTTGTCGTGAATCCTGACGTTATTGAGCACCATGTTGACGTTGCTCGTGTTGGTCACAATGGCGTTCGAGAGGTTGTCATTGATGGTCGTGTTCTGCACCAGCAGCTTCCCGTTCGAGGCCGCCCGCTGGTCGCTGATGCCACGGCCGTTGCCGGCGTTCGGGTCGCGGAACTTGAAGATCGCGCAGTTCTCGATGACCACGGACTTGGCCGCGAGGATTTTGATGCCGTTGATGCCGTTCGTCGCCCCGTTGATCGAGAGGTTCCTCAGCGTGACCTCGTCGTTGGCCCCGGGCGTGTTAATGATGACGCCGGTCGTGCCAACCATGCCGCCGCCGGCGAGGATCGAGGCGTGCGCGCCGTTGCCATCAATCGTGATCGGTTTGCCGATGGTCACCGAGCCGTAGCCGGCCGAGTCAATCACGTTAATCTCGCCGCCTGAGGCGGTCTTCGACATTGCTCCCGCGAAGGTCTTGCAGGGGGCTGTGCGGCTGCACGGGTTATCGTCCGCGCCGACGCCGGAGACCCAAGTGCGCGTTGCCTGGGCTTGCGCGATGGAGGTAAGGGTCATGAGGAGGACCGCACAGGTCATAACCTTGAGTGCGGCGGAAAGCGTTTTCATAAATATTCTCCTTAACAGAATCTGGTTGTTAATTGTCGTAGTGACGCTCACAAACCGCGCGTCACCTGCTCATTGATGCTCGGTGCAAAGCGAACTCGCTTTACGGCTGCACTCGAATCTCGCCGGCGGCGCGCGCCGCCTCGAAAAAGTCGAACGACGAGATGGGAAAACTCTTAGTCCCTATCTTTTCGTCCCTGGGCATTGAGAAGCCGCGGTCGTCCGTGCGCTCCGCGTCCGTCGCGACCCACGTCATCCCGACTCCGGGGTCCCTGTCTAATTCCGCATCCGACGCGACCCAGGTGACCTTGGGCTGCTCGTACCTGCCCCACGTCAGCTTGTCCGTCGTCTCCACACCGTCCCCGTCCTCGACCGTGAGCAGCACGCGCTGCCCTATCAACTTGCTGTCGCTTGAGTCCGTGATGACTCCGCTCATCACGCCCTGGTTCCTGTTGACCAGGAGGTCGTCGAACTGGACCTTGTACGAAATCCCTCGGAACGGCTCCTGCGTCTCGCCCGTGCCGTCCACGTCCTGCGGGAAGAATTCGGCCTCGTCGCTGAAAAACATCCCGCCGCTCGCCTGCCCGTTCGTCTGCGTCGTCGCGTCGAACTCAAAGTACTTCGTGTAGCCGTCTTCGAGTGAAAACTGGTAAGTACCCTGGGCCGATTGGGCGCTGGCCGTCGCGGCGGTCGCGAGGCCCAGCACTATCAGCGCCAGAAGTGAGGTGAACGATTTAATCTTCATCCTGAAACTCCTCCTATCAAGTCGAACGCATTGTCAGAGACGTTGCGTTTTCAAAGGCGGAATCTACCAAAGCGTTTCCGCCTCAAGTCCTGGTTTAGAGCCGTTGCGTTCGACTCGTCGCTCAAACCAGCGCGCATCATCTCCGCCTAGACTCCAAATGTCTTTAAAGTTGCGCCAAATAATTCCAAATACTTCCAAACGCGCGCGGCCGCCGCCGCCGGCCCGAAATCCCCCAGCTTTTTGTGCCATTTTTTCAGCGGGCCTGGGTAAAGCGCGTGAACGATTTTGAAAGTCCTGGGTTAGAATGGGCCGGAGAGTATTTTGTCAGGCGTATTGGTGAGAAGTGAGATGACACCCTTCAAAGCCTTCCTTGCCGTCGCCTTGCTCACGCTTGCCGAAAGCCCTGGTTCAGGCCCGAGGCTTCCCAGCTTTGACCGCGCCGTCGCTCTCGACGGCAAGGCTGAAACCACTGCCAACGCGAGTCTCGGCGACCTGGACGGTGATGGCGACCTTGACATTGTTTTGGCTAAGGGACGCCACTGGCCGCTGATTGATCTCGTTCTCTTAAACGACGGGAAGGGGCGCTTCAACCGGCGGCACGACCTCGGCGGCAAGGCGGATCGGACGTATACCGCCGCGCTCGCCGACCTGGACGGCGACGGCGACCTGGACGCGGTCGTCGGGAACGACGCCCCGGACGAAAAGGTCATTTACTTCAACGACGGCAAGGGTCGCTTCGCGCTCGCGGGTACGTTCGGCGATGCGCTTTGGCCGACGCGCAATGTCACCGTCGTTGATCTCAACCGCGACGGCCGCCCGGACATCGTGATCGCCAACAGGACCGACGAGGCTCCCGGTGCCAATTACGTTTGCCTGAACGACGGGCGCGGACATTTCCCTTCGTGCCGCACACTGTCGCCCGAGTCGGCCACGACGATTGCCGCCGGAGACATCAACGGCGACCGATTGCCCGACTTAGTTGTTCCACACCGCGACGGCGGCCAGAGCTATATCTTCATCAACGACGGCAAGGGCGGGTTCGCGGAGAGGCATCCGTTCGGCCCCGCCAACGCCGAGACTCGCTCCGTCGCTCTAGGCGATCTGGACGGCGACGGGCGTCTGGACATCATCATCGGCGACCAGGCGCGGGGCGGCGCGGCCATCTATCTCAACCGGGGCGGCGTGAAATTCTCCGACCCTGTCCCGATAAGCGATAAGGCGGAGTCCGTCTATTCCATCGCCGTCGCGGACATGAACGGCGACGGCCGCGCGGACGTTGTCTTGGGAAATCTGGAAGCGCCGGGAGCGGTCCTGATAAACGATGGGACGGGCCGCGCGTTCACGCCCGTTAGTTTCGGGGATAAGCAGGGCGCGGTCTATGGCCTCGCGCTCGGCGATGTCAACGGCGACGGTTCGCCAGACATCGTCGCCGCGCGCTCCGACGCGCCGAGTATGCTCTACCTCAACTCGCTTCGTCGCTAGGTGACATCAGGGCTTGCTGATTCCTGGGTAAACCTTAATCCAGTGTGTACGCACTTGTGGCTGCAAGTTGCCCACCGCCGTTGTCGAGATGATGGCGTTCGACGTGAGCTTAGGCATGTGGCAGTCAACGCAGTTCTCGGCAATCTTGTGGCCCAGTTTCTCGAATACGCCACAGTTCTCGACCTTATGGCACGTCAGACAGTTGCGGGAGAAGGCCGCTGCGTTGCGTTGTGGGAGGTGTAAGTTGTGGCATGTCGAACAGGTCATGGCGGAGGATTGAAAGCAACGGCTCCTCTCCAGCAAGGCCACTTGATTGCCGTGAACGTCAATCGCCACGCCGGGGTCCGGCGAGCTTAGCGTCAGGTAATCACCCAAAGGCTTTCCGGGTGTGTAGGAAAACGGCGGGGCCTTTCCTGCTCCGAGGCCGCCGTGACACAGCGCGCACGATTCAATCTGCCGGTCGCGAGACAGTTTCGCCGGATTAATGATGGCCTGCCCGGAAGATTTGGCGGACTGAGAGAGTTGACGCGCGACGTGCTCCCGCCCAGGGCCGTGGCACTTCTCGCAAGAGATACCCAGAATATAATTAGACTGGTTGTAGCGGTTGCCAGCGCCGGACCCCGCGAGCGGTTCGAAGTAAGAGGCGTGACATTCCAGGCAGCGGCCCGTCACGGGCCGCCCGAAATTTATATCCTCATCCATGAAGCCGGGGCTATTGGCCCATTCCCCAGGGGCAATCCAATACGATACCGGCAGCTCAAAGAGCCCGCCATTCTTCCCCCAGTAGAGGTACGTTTGTCCTTTCCGCGCGGAGCCTATTACTAAATCGAATCGCCTGGAGAAGGTGACGGTGTTGGGAGGCTCCCCCAGCACGGCCGTCTGGTAAAAGCCGTCTTTGGTCCTCTCCATCCTGTAATGCAGATACGGGTTCGAGGTCTTGAGAACGTTTGCGCCCTCGCTGAATTTACCGGCGATTGAATCCTCCGTCGGCAGCCTGGAGGTCAGGTGGTGGGCCGTTTCCCGAAAGGTCTTCTGGTCTCGATGACAAGAAAGGCATTTATCGTCTCCGACGTAATCCTCACGCGCGACCGGCCGAGAGCCTTGTCGGCCCGAGACTGCGATTGAGACGAGGCACGCGGCGGAGAGCAGACAGAGCGCGAGAAGGGCGAAGTTGCGCGGGGCTTTCTTCATCGTCCTGATAGTTTTTACCTGTACCACCTGGATGTCAATATCCGAAGGCGGACTCGGTCTGGACGGATGAGGAGAGCAGTCGGAAAATATGGAATTGCTGAAATGTGACGGCGCGGTTGAGTGAGATAGATTGCGTCTGGCCGAACGGCTCGTTCGACCCGACGCCTCTATAACTTTCGTTGCGTCATTGGGCGGTCCCCTCGCGCCGGAGCTTCTTCAACATTTCAGCGGCGTTGGCGTTCTGCGGGTCCAACTCGACCGACCTCTGATAATTCCTGATGGCGAGTTCCTTGTCGCCGTTCACCATGTAAGCCTCGCCGAGGCTGTCATAGACGTTGGCGGACTGCGGGTAGGTTTCGACGTTGAGCTTAAAAATTTCAATCGCTTCCCTGACCCTCTTCATCCCGAGTAAACGATAACCCAGAGTGTTCATCTGGCTCTCGCTGACGTAATACTCACTGGACTGCTTCAAAGCGCGGTAGCTTTGGAGAGCCGGTTCGATTCCTTTTTCCGTAATGATTGGGAGGAGCGCTTCCGCGACCGCGCGCTTCGGGTGCGGATCGTAAGGGTCATAGGCCGGCGCTTCCGGGTCGAGCGGCTTTGTCATATCAACGCGCTTGCCATCCAGGAAAGCAGCCCCGGCCTTCGACTCCTCTATGTATCCGCGCCTCCAGCCCTCGGGAGTTTTAACCCAGCGCTCATCCTGGACGCCGTTAGTTTCCACCCGCCGCGGCCTGCCCGCCACCATTTGCATTCGATACCACTGTTGAAGGACCGTCGCCGTCGCTTCATTCCCGCAGACTACGAGGCGAAGAATCGTGTTGCTGGTGTGAATTGTTTCTTTGACCTGCGCGAAGCCGTTTCTTAAAAAACCGAGCGTCTGGTCGCGGCCCCAGATTTCGCCATTGAGCAGCTTTACTTGAAAGTCCGGCGCGTAGAGAGCAAACAGAGCCTCGTAATCTTTCTTCCTTATTGCTTCGGCTATCCTGCCGTATAGTGCGTCCATCTCCTTCCACACGGGGTGCGTGTTGTCACGCACCAGCTCTTCTTTGCACTGCGTAGCTGGCTGCGGTGACTCTTGAGTTGTGGCGATTGGGGCGGCGAGCATGAGCGCCAGCAGAGCGGTTGTTAAAAGCAGGGCCATCTTCGTCCTCCCGAGGGTTGTCGTTCAAGTGGGAACAAAGTAAGTGCTCTCGGTGAGGGGAAGGTTTCAATTGATTTTGTGCCAGGAAGTTTAGACGCGGAGCGCGGCCTACGGTGGCGGCCGAAGCGTGACGTTGACAAGTGACGCGGGATGAAACTACTATCATGGCTCCCACATAGTTTAAGGACTTAGCCGCTGACGTTTTTCTGCCCCGGACACACTCACGTGAACGGGTCGCTTTCCGTTCAGCCCAGTTGCTCTGGGTATCGGTCCAGCACCCACAACAGGAAACTAACCGAAAGGAGCGGTGGTCTTATGAAATACGCGAAACGCGTGCTAGTCGTGGCTCTTCTGGTTCTCGCCGTCATGGCACTCCCTCAACTGAGGGTCGGCAACAGCCAGGCCGCCGGGGAGCCGAGCACTTCCTCCGCCAAAAAAAATTGGTCCCTTTACAGCATGCCCTACATTGATCCTGACATTGGCCGCCGGCCGGTCATCGTCAGAAGCGTCACGACAGACGCCAAACGCGGGCTTGCCGTCAACAAAGTCGAAATCTTCAGCCGCTCGAAGGCTGTCAAGTCAGTGAAGCTCAAGTGGTATCTCTCGGACGACAAGAATAAGGGCGTCATCCTCTTGCAGGGTGAGACTCCGGCCATCAAGTTCGACGGAGGATTGCCGGCGGGAGGAACCCTGGAGGTCAAGCATGAGGTGGTTGCCTTCGAGGACATCCTGAACAAAGTGAAAGACCATGCCGACCGTGGGGCAGAGTTTCACTTCGACATCAGCGTCAGCTCGGTAGTGTATGCGGACGGGAGCACCTGGGAAGAGCAGGCCAAAGCCAGGTTGGATTACCTGAGCGTTCCGCAGCAGGCGCGGGCTGACGAAAGCCTCTCGGATTACCTGAGCGTGGCGAAGGAGAACTGGCCCAATGACAACTTCTCCTTCGTCAAAACCGGCTACGTGAAGAGCGCGCCTCTTGCGCCGGCCCCGCAGAGTTGCATCCCCACGTACACCGCCTGCGTGTATCATTCCTGTGGCTGCTGCGGCTGCTACTGGACCGATTGCTCGAATTCCATCCCCGCGCCTTCGATGTGTCAGGCTAACGGGTCGTCGTGCACCACGACGTACTGCGGTTGATAAACACTGACGAGGTCAGGGCCAATCTTGAAGAGGAGGGCGGCGCGGGTTTATATCCCGCGCCGCCCTTCGTTATCCGTCCGGCATGGGCCACCCGAGAGGCCGAAGAAAAAGCGGGCCAGTTGTTCGAGTTCATGGGTTAGAATAAACGTGAGAGATTTCAAAGGATGCCTTCGGGGAGAACACACGACGCGATAACGTTGATCCTGGCCGCGCCGACTTTCGTGGCGGCGTGGGGGCTGACGGGCAATCTCGCGCTGGCCGTGGTGGCGACCTGCGCGATGCTGTTCGGCGGTTTCATGTTCGGCCCAGACCTGGACATACAGTCGCGGCAGTACACGCGCTGGGGAGTCTTCCGCTTCCTCTGGCTCCCTTACCGCGGGCTCTTTCGCCACCGCTCGCGCTGGTCGCACGGGCTGGTCTTCGGGACGCTGATTCGCGTCGTCTACTTCGCGCTGGTCCTGGCGCTGCTGGTCTCGGCGAGCGTCTACCTGCGCGCCGCGTTCACGAGCGGGCCGATGCCGACATTTGATGAAGTCTTGCGGGCGTGGCGCGCGATAGAGTCGGGCGTGCGCGTGAACGTCGGGGAGCACGCGGCGTGGGCGGCGCTCGCGGGGCTCTGGTGGGGGGCCGCGAGCCACACGCTGACGGACGTGGCGTGGTCCGTGCTCAGGAAGGGCTCGGAGATTTTCTGACTCGATAAACGGACGGACGAAAAGCGAACCACGAAGTCACACGCGCACGACACGACAGGGCTTACTTACGTTCGTGTCAGGCGTGTGCGACTTCATGGTTCGTCTCTTAAACCCCGGCGTGCTTCAGGCGCGGCGGCCAGCGATCAGGCGATAGATCGCCAGGATGACCAGCGCGCCGATGATGCCGAAGCCAACTTTGGTGAAGAAGCCCTTGCTCCCGACTCCTTCCGAATCTCTTGAGAGTTTCAGGAAGTGCGCGAGGAATCCCGCCAGGACCGCGCCGCCGATTCCCAGCAACATGGTGATGGCGCAGCCGCCAGGGTCTTTGCCCGGCATGATGATTTTGGCGATCACGCCTGCAATCAGGCCGACGATGATCCAGGAAAGAACATCAAATAATCCCATACTCCCTCTCTTTTTTGAGAGCGCGCATCTCTTTCTCGGCGCGCAACTGTTGTGATGGACGACCGCGCCGCCTCACACTCGGGTCAACCGGAGAGTGCGGCGCGAGTCGCTTCGGAAACCGAACGGCCGGCCGGTGCGAGCCTTCTGAGAAAATCGGAAATTCCCTAAATCGGTAGCGCGGATTTTAGGGACAGCCCGGCCCCGTGTCAATGAAATTTCAGTGGCCCGTGCGCGTTGCCGCGAGCCGGTAAGCCTGGCGGCGCACGGCCTCCGAGACGTTGCGGTTCTGCGAGATGTGTTGCAGGTCCTTGGTGTGTATGCGCGACAGGATGGTGATGGCGGTCGGGATGGGCGTGCGCGGGTTGCGCGCGAGGTTGAGGATGATCGGGTAGGAGCGCGCCCACGCGCGGTTCAAGGCGATGACGCGCAAGACCTCGTCGGAGACCGTCCGCATGGCGGCGATGTTCTCGACCTCGTGGTCCGTGATGCGCGGGTTGTGGATGACGGCCTGCGCGACGACCTTGTTGGAGTCGCGGATCAGGATGGAGCGGGCCTCGCGGTCGCCCTTCATCCCGAGCTTGATGCGGTCCTTGACCGTCATCATCATCACGCGCCGGATGAGCGAGATGCGCTCGGGTTCCACGTTCTTCGATTCTTTATGCGCGTCGGCGATGATGCGCTCGGCGTTCGCCAGCCGCTGCTCGTAGCTCTCGTCCAACAACTCTTCGAGCCGTTCGATGGCGAGCCACGAGTCGTCAATCTCCGCGTCAGAGACTTCTATGTGCTGGGCAATGGCCCACGCGTCGTCGAGCGTGAAAGCCTGCGGCGCTTCGTCGGTCGTCTCCGCGAGCGCCTCGGCCGCCAACATAAACTCGGCCGCGGCCTCCTGCCCGCGAGCGCGTAGTTCTTCGGCAATCTGCTGCGCGCCGCGCTCCTTCTCGAAGAACTCGCGGCGGGTCTCGCGCGCGCGCCGCTCGGCCTCAGGGGTGCGCGCCGGGTTGTTGATGACGGCCTCGATGATGGCGGGGGCGCGGATCATCCGCTGCTGGTTGACGGTGATGAGTTCGAGGAGCGCGCCGTCCGAAGTCGCGCCGGCGAGCAGCGCGACGGCCTCGTCGGGCGTGCGCGCGTTGAGCGTGGCCGCCTCGTGTATCTGGCGTGAGAGGTCGGGCCGGGCGGCGAGGTAGCCGAGGACGGCGGGCGCGGTCTCAGCGGCCGACGCGATGAGCAGGAGCGAGTCCTGCTCTTGCGCGGCGAGCGTTTCTTCGGCGGCCTGAGAGAGCATCTCGTCGTCGCTCGCGCGCAGGGCCACCAGGGCTTCGAGCATGTCCGCCTGGTCCAGCGGCAGCATCCCGCGCGCGGCGGCCATCTTCGCGCCCTTCGGTGCCGTACCCGCGACGATGGCCTGCACGACCGGGTTGGTTGACGTGGCGTTCGTGCTCAATGTTCTTTCAGCCCCCAGGAACGAATTTCGGCGAACGACGGCCGGACTTTCGGCGACTCTCGCGACTGCTTCTCAGTAGAGATTGAAATTGTATTCGATTTGAATGAATTGAGAAACAGGGCGGCCATCCTTCGTCGCCGGGACGAACTTAATCCTGCGCGCCGCCTTGACCGACATCTCCGTCAGCCCGTAGGGCAGCGAGCGCAGCACCAGAATGTGCTGGACCGTTCCGTCGGCGGCGAAGATGCCGCGCATGACGACCGCTCCGCTGACTCCGTGCTTGCGCGCCTCCTCCGTGTACTGCGGCTCCGGCCGCGTGAGGATGCGCGCTTTCGTCGTCACCTGGCTCGTATCGTAGACCGTGCCCTCGTCGGCCGGGACATTCTTCGCGTTCTGCGAGAAAGTCCGCAGGGTCGCCAACTGCGCGCGCCAGACATCCTCTTTCGGCGGCGAGGGGCTTAATTGAAGATACTTCTCCAGACTGTCGGCCGCTTCCTTGAGCAGTTCGCTATTGCCCTTCGTCCGCTCCGCGCGAGCCTCCGGCGTCTCGTTCTCCAGGTAGTTGGTTCGCAGCGAGTAGAGCCCGAGCAACACCTGGCTTTTCCACAGGAGCGCGGGCGCGAAATCAGGCTTCACGGCCAGGACCGCCTGGATGGATTCCAACGCTTTGTCCGGCGCGTCCTGGCGCAGATGCACGACGCTGGCGACATAGTGCGCTTCCGCGTTCTTCGGGTCGAGCGCCAGCGTCGCCTCGGCCTCGCTCATGGCGTCGCGCAGTTTGTTCGACAGGAGCAGGAAGTAGGCGAGTCCGGCGCGCGCGGGCGCGAAGTTCGGGCGCAGCTTGACGGATTTCTCGACGGCCTTGCGCGCGTCCTTCGTGTCGCCGTCGCGGTTGAGGGCGAGGCTCAGAAAATACCACGCGTCGGCGTCCGTCTTGTCCTGTTTGACGGCGTCGCGCAGGACTTGGACCGCCGCCTTGATGTTCCCTTGCCTGTAGAGTTCGATGCCGCGCTCGCGCTCTTGAGTGGCGGCGGCGGCCGGCTCCTGTGCGCGGGCCGCCGCCTGTGTGCCAATCAGTAGAGAGGCAGAGACGAGCAGCGTGACGGCGAGCGCCGTCACCTGGCGAGGTTTGGTATGCAAGAGTTCGTTCTCCTAAAACTGCCCGCGCTTCACGCGCCGCAGCACTTCTTGTACTTCTTGCCCGAGCCGCACGGGCAGGGCTTGTTGGGGCCGACCTTCGGCTGGTCGCGCGTGATGGTCTTGGTCTTGCCCGCCTCCTCGCCGGCCGCCGCCGCGCCCTGATTTGGGCCAGTAAAGCTCAGGGACGAGCGGCGCGGCGCGCGCCTCTGCCGCAGGGCTTCGGGCGGCTGCTCCGTGACGACCTGAAGGTTGAAGAGCGAGCGGATCGTCGTCTGGTCAATGCGGTCGAGCATCTCCTGAAACATGTCGAACGACTGCTTCTTGTACTCGACGAGCGGATCCTTCTGCCCGTAGCCGACGAGCCCTATGCCCTGCTTCAGGTGGTCAATCGAGAGCAGGTGGTCTTTCCACTGCGCGTCAATGATGTTGAGCATGATGATACGCTCATAGGTTCGCATCGCCTCGACGCCGATCTGCGCCTCCTTCTCGGCGTACTTGGCCTTGAGCTTCTCCCAGACGATCTGCTCTATGCCTTCCGACGAGCCGTTCTCGAAGTCAATGCCCTCGGCCTCCACGTCGAAGTCGTAGATGGAGTGAAGCTGTATGGCGTAGTTCTCCACGTCCCAATCGTCGGGGTCCGCCTCAGGGTTGAGGTACTGCTTCGTCAGGTCCGCGAGCAGGTCGCGCGCCACGCCCGTCTCGCCGAGGAGATACTCGCGCTGATCGGGCTGCTCCATCAACTGGCGGCGCAAGCCGTAAATCGTCTCGCGCTGCTTGTTCATCACGTCGTCGTATTCGAGGAGGTGCTTGCGCGATTCAAAGTTGCGCCCTTCGACGGACTTCTGCGCGCCCTCGATGCGCTTCGAGACCATCTTGGATTCGATGGCGACGCCCTTCTCCATGCCGAGACGCTGCATCAAGGCTTTGACGCGGTCGCCCGCGAAGATACGCATCAGGTCGTCTTCCAGGGAGAGGAAGAAGCGCGACGAGCCGGGGTCGCCCTGGCGGCCCGCGCGACCGCGCAACTGGTTGTCAATGCGGCGCGACTCGTGGCGCTCTGTGCCAATAATGTGCAGGCCGCCGAGCTTGACGACCTCCTTGTGCTCGTCTTCGACAATCCTCTTGGCCTTTTCTACGGCCTCCTCCCATTGCTCGTCCGTGACCTCGTCCGGGTCAATCTCTTCCTTCTTCAGGAACTCGCGCGCCATGAACTCGGGGTTGCCGCCGAGCAGAATGTCCGTGCCGCGCCCGGCCATGTTGGTCGCAATCGTGACCGCGCCCTTGCGCCCCGCCTGCGCGACGATCTCGGCCTCGCGCTCGTGGTACTTCGCGTTCAAGACGTTGTGCGGGACGCCCACCTTTTGCAGGCGGCGCGAAATCAGTTCGGAGTTCTCGACAGAGACCGTGCCGACGAGCACGGGCTGCCCCTTCTCGTGGCACTCCTGTATCTCCTCGACCACGGCGTCCCACTTCTCGCCAATCGTCCGGTAGATAACGTCCGAGTTGTCCTTGCGGACCATCGGCTGGTTGGTCGGGATGACGACCACGTCCAGCTTGTAGGTCGAGTGGAACTCTGCCGCCTCTGTCTCCGCCGTGCCCGTCATGCCCGCGAGCTTTTCGTAGAGACGGAAGTAGTTTTGCAGCGTGATGGTGGCGAGCGTCTGGTTCTCCTTCTCGATCTTGACGCCCTCTTTCGCTTCGACCGCCTGGTGCAGGCCGTCGGACCAGCGGCGGCCCTTCATCAGGCGGCCCGTGAAGTCGTCAACGATGATGACCTCGCCGTCCTGGACGACGTACTGGTGGTCCAGTTTGTAAAGCGTGTGCGCCTTCAAAGCCTGCTCGACGCAGTGGAGCATCTCCATGTTCGACGGGTCGTAGAGATTGCCGACGCCGAGGAGCCGCTCGGCCTTGTCCACGCCCTCTTCGGTCAGGACGGCCGTGTGCTGCTTCTCGTCCACGACGTAGTCGCCAGTCTTGATCTTCTTGCCGCCCGGCCCTTCGTCCTTCTCCTCGCCGCGCTTCAACTGCGGGATGATGGCGTCGGCCTTGTAGTACTTGTCCGTGGCTTCGTCCGACGCGCCCGAGATAATCAAGGGCGTGCGGGCCTCGTCAATCAGGATGGAATCCACCTCGTCAACGACGGCGAAGTAGTGGCCGCGCTGGACGCAGGTCGCGAGGTCGAACTTCATGTTGTCGCGCAGGTAGTCGAAGCCGAACTCGTTATTGGTCCCGTAGGTGATGTCCGCAGCGTAAGCGGCCTGGCGCTCGAAGTCGTCCATGTCGTTCTGTATGCAACCGACTTCGAGCCCGAGGAAGCGGTGAATCTGGCCCATCCACTCGGCGTCGCGCGAGGCCAGATAGTCGTTGACGGTGATGACGTGGACGCCGCGCCCCGTCAGAGCGTTGAGGTAAGACGGAAGTGTCGCGACGAGCGTCTTGCCTTCGCCCGTACGCATCTCCGCGATCTTGCCCTGGTGGAGGACGATGCCGCCGATGAGCTGCACGTCGAAGTGGCGCATCCCCGTCGAGCGCACGCTCGCTTCGCGCACCGTGGCGAAGGCTTCGGGCAGGAGTTCGTCGAGCGCGGCGCGCTCGCGGCGCTTGCGTTCTTCCTTGTCGGTGACGCCTTCGACGGCGCGTGCGACGCGCTCCTTGAATTCGACTGTGCGCGCGCGCAGCTCCTCGTCCGAGAGGCGCTTGACCGAGGGCTCTAATTCGTTAATGCGGTCAATGACCGGCTGGATAGTTTTCAGGAAGCGCTGATTGCTGCTCCCGAAAATCTTGGTCAAAAATTTATCTATCATGGCGTTCTTATCCTATTAGGTGAAAAGTGGGGCGCACGGGCCGAAGGGGGTCGCTGCCGAATCAGTCTGGAAGGGGCTGGCGACCGACGATTGTAAGGGAGCGGCGAAACCGCTGGCAAGCGAGTCAGTTTGAAGGGCGTGCGCGTCGTCTTCGCTCTGCTGCTCAGAGTGCCTTCGGCGATTCGGCCGACGACTCCGAGAGGCCCGCGCGGGCGAGATGCGTGACGACGAGAAATTGATGGCGTTCGGCGAGAGGCTTGTCGTTGCGGTAAGAATTCTCTTCCGGCGAGGCTGCGGCCCTCAGCGCGGGGCGCGGGAGCCAGCGGTCGTCCTGTTTCAACTTCCGCAGGGTGACGACGACCGACGGGGCGAACGCGTTGCGGATGACGGATGCGTTCTCGAAACGATAGACCTCACTGGACGCCAACCGCGCGTGCGCGTGCAAGGGCGTCCCGACGACCAGCACGCCGAGGCAGGCGCAGACCAGCGCGGTGAAAATCGAGGCGTTGTTGTTTCGAGATGCGTTCACGTTACTACTCATCAACCCCACTGTCTTAGCTTACACAAAAGCGCGCAGTTTTAACAGCTAGGTCGCGGGTATCTGCTTCTTAATCATTTCGGTGATGGCCGCGCGCGGGAGGTTGAAGCTGACGGTCAACTGCTTGCCGCTCGCCGTCACCTTGGTGTTGCTCATAATGGTCGCCTCGTCGCGCCCCTTCTTGAGGAACGCTCCGCCGACCAGCAGCGCGTTATAGCCGAGCGCCTTCTGCCTGGCCTCGGCGGCCGAAGCCATTTCGCTCTCGGCCGTGAAGGACATCTGCGAGCCGTCGAGCTTGATCGTCAGCAGGAGATGGTCCGTCCCTTCGAGAAAGTCCAGCACGCCCGACGCGCTCAGAGCCTGGACGAATGATTCCGCCGCTTCCTGTAGCTTAGGGTCGCCGGACTTGCGATTGATACGGACGTTGCTGAGCGTGCCGTCAGGGTTGCGGTCGGCCTCGATAATCATCTCGACCGGGTTATCCAGATTCAGCTCGCCCTTGTCTTTCATCTCCTTGTACTTGACCAGGAGGTCAACGAACGGGCGCTTGTTGACGGTGCGCGGACGCCTGACCTTGTTCTGCTCCGCGACCTGGTCCAGGTCGTTCTCCGCTTTCGCTTCGGTCGCGGACCCGTTCGCGTTTGTGCCGGTCGCGTCTTCCGCTCCCGCTGGCGAAGGCGTCGGGCTAGGGGTCGGCGACGGCGTCGGCGTGGGCGTCGGAGTGGGCGTGGGCTTCGGCGTCGGCACGGGAGTCGGGACGGGCGTCGGCTGTACGACGGCCTCTGCGGCCGGGACTTGGTCATTGAAATATCCCGGCGGATACTGGAAGCGCCCGCCCGGCCCAAGCATCACCGCGTCGCGTATCTTGACCTTGTCGTAGTCCTCGTCAACGTACTCGGCGTCGGAGAAGTTGCCGGCGATGTGGAAGGCTTCGCGCAGGATTGGCACATAAAGAATAGCCGCGAAAAGGAGCGCGTGCAGCACGGCCGAGACGCCTGTCAGGCGCGCGACTCTCGGCCAGCGCCGCGTCTTGTTGACCTCGAAATCCTCGAAAAGCTCTGCCATTTCATCTCACCCGACGCGCCTTTGAAAGCCCGCCGCGCGCCCAATCTTAGACGCCGCGTGCCCCCGAATCGTTGCGGACCATCCGCCCAAACTTACCACCTGGCGGCCCAAAATTGTAGGGCCTGGGTTAGAATGACGCTATGCCACGCCAACGTGTTAACGACCGCCGCCGCAAGGGGCGCGGCCGGAAGGGTGAAGAGCGAGAGGGCCAGAAGCGCGGGCCGCATGAAAAGTCCGGCCGGGCGCGTGAGGATTCGCCCGCCGCTCGCCCGCAGCCTCGCGGCGCGGCCGTCGCACGCCCGCCCTCGCGCGACCTGCGCCGCCTGCTCGAAGGAATTGGCACACCCCGTCCGGCCCCGTTCAAGCCGGACCCGTTTCAACTTGAAGCGCTCGCGGCGCTCGAAGACGAGGACGTGCTCGTGACCGCGCCGACGGGGAGCGGCAAGACCTGGATCGCGCGCGAGGAGATTCGCCGCTTGCTCGCCGCCGGCAAAAGGGCCTGGTACACGAGCCCGCTCAAGGCGCTGACGAACTCAAAGTATCAGGAGTTCCGTGAAGAGTTCGGCGACGAGCGCGTGGGCATCCTGACGGGCGACAGGAAGGAGAACGCAGACGCCCCGCTCGTCGTCGGCACGACGGAAATCTATCGCAACCAACTGTTCGACGCGCTGCGCGGGGGCGGCCGAATACGCGCGGACCTAGTCGTTCTGGACGAGGCGCACTACCTCGCGGACGAAGAGCGCGGGCACGTCTGGGAGGAGGCGATCATCTTGTCTCCGCCGCGCGTCAGGCTCTTGCTGCTCTCGGCGACCATCGGGAACGCGGATGAGTTCGCCTCGTGGATTTCGGAAGTGCGCGGCGTGCGCTGCGGCGTCGTCGAGCGGCCGGGCGCGCGGCCCGTGCCCTTGCGCGCGGCGTTCCTTTACCCGGACGGGCAGTTGGTCCCGCTCCTGAACGAAGCCGGCAGGCTGAACGCGGAAGTCGCGCGCCTCGGCGAGCAGCAGGAGCGACAGCGGCAGGAGCGCACACAGCGCGGCGATTAGAGATCGAGAAGGGGAGGCAGGCGTTGAAGCTGCACATGCCGGAGATGCCGCCGTCGCAGTTGCTGGCGTCTCTGAAATCTTACGACCTGCTGCCGGCCATAGTCTTTCTGCCGACGCGGCGGCGCTGCGACGAGGCGGCGCAGGAGGCCGCGCTCGCGCGCCGCGAGCAGAACCAGGAGCGGCGCGAGGCGCGGCGCAACATCATGCGCGAGTTCCTCGTCGAGCACCCGGAGGTGCGCGGCCACCGCCACTGGGACACCATCATCAAGGGCGGCGTCGCCGCGCACCACGCCGGCCACATCCCCGCCTGGAAACTGGTCATCGAGCGTTTGATGAGCGCCGGACTCCTCGACGCCATCTTCGCGACGGCGACGGTCGCGGCGGGCGTGGACTTCCCGGCGCGCACGGTCGTCATCTCGAACGTGGACGCGCGCACGGGCAGCGGCTGGCGCATGCTCTCGGCCTCAGAGCTTCAGCAGATGACGGGACGCGCGGGCCGGCGCGGGCGCGACAACGTGGGCTTCGTCGTCGCCGCGCCGGGGCTTCATCAAGACCCCGCGCGAATCGCGGAGCTACTGACCTCGCCGCCCGACCCGCTGACGAGCCAGTTCCGCGCGACCTACTCCAGCCTGCTCAACCTGCTCGACGCCTACGAGAGCTTCGCGCAGGTCCGCGAGATAGCCGAGCGCAGCTTCGCGCACAGAGAGACGGCGCGTCGCGTCGCGCGGCAAGAGCGCGAGCGCCTTGATGCCGAAAGTTTGATACGCGAGAAACTGGACGCGGCCGGCTGCAATTTGTCCGTCGAAGTCGCGCGCGGGCTTGAGCGTTTGGCGAGCGCGCGCCAGCGTTTGCTGGAAACTTTGCCGCAGACGCGCGCCGAGATGTGGTTCCGCTGGCTGGACGAAGTTATCGTTCCCGGCCGCGTCGTCGGCATCGGGCGCAACGGGCGAAGATTGTTGATCGTGATGCGTCGTCGCGGCGCGAACCTCGTCGGCATGCGCGAGGACGGACGCGGCGCGAACCTCGCGCTCGAACGCGTCGGGCGAGTCTACTCGCCAATCTACCCGCTGACGGAAGACGCCATCGAAAAAGCTTTCGATGAAGTTCGGACCAAAGGCGGCGAGCTGGTGCTCCATGAGCCCAAGCTCGCGGACGCGCGCGCGGGCGAGGACGAAGCCGTCTCCGTCCTCAACGACATGATTGACAAGATCGCGCCCGGCAACTTGAGCGAGGATGAACGCGGTGCTTGCGCCGAAGCTCTCTGGTCTGTCATCGAAGACGCGGAGCGCGTCGAGCGTGCCGAGCGGCGCATCGAGAGTATTCGCGCCGAAGTGTGGGAGCCGTTCGAGCGCCGCGCGAAAGTGCTCGCCGCCTTCGGCTATCTGGACTTCGCGCGCGAGCGCGTCACGGAGCGCGGGCGCTGGCTCGCAGACCTGCACGTTGACCGCCCGCTGCTGGTCGGCGAGGCGCTCGACAAGAACCTCTTCGCCTCGCTCGACGCGGTGCGCGCCGCCGGATTGATGGCCGCGCTCGCCTCGGACGCCGAGCGCGATTACGGCGAGCTTGAGTTGGACGATTCTCTCGTGAGCGCGCTTGCGCGGTTCGAGGAAGTCGCCTATAAAGTTGCCACCGAAGAATGGCAGCAGGGATTGGAGCCCGCGCCCGAGATAAACTTCTCGGCCGCCGCGACCGCCGCGCACTGGGCCGCCGGGACGGAGTGGGCCGACCTCGTGCGCGAGACGCGCGCCGAAGAAGGTGATTTGGTCCGCATGCTCTCGCGCACCGGCGAATCGCTCCTGCAAGTCGCGGGGTTGAAGCGGGCGCAGGCCGCTGCCGCGCGCGTCGCGGCGCAAGCCGCCGAGGTGGTCCTGCGCGAGCCCGTCAGGTAGAGCAAGGGGGAAGTGAACTTGAGGAGCGGGAAGTTAAACGGCAGCGAGTGGCCCCGCGCGCTCCTGTTTTTTCTTGCCTGCGGGATGGTCATCCCTGCGTGCGGGCAATCGGATTCGAGACGAAAAGGGGACAACGGGACGAACATGGGCGGGCGCAGCGTTGAAGAATCGCGGCGGGCGAAGAGTGGGGTCGTCTACGCCGCGCTGGGGGATTCGACGGGCGTCGGCGTCGGCGCGCGCGAGGGTGGCGGCTACGTCGCGCGCCTCTTCGAGAGAATCAGGCCCGAGCGCCCGGACTCGAAACTGATTAACCTCTGCGTGAGCGGCGCGACGACCGAGGGCGTGCTCCGCGAGCAGTTGCGCGAGGCCATCAACGCGCGGCCGACGCTCGTTACGCTCGGCGTAGGCATCAACGACCTGGGCCACGGGCTGACGGCCGAGCAATTCGCGCGCAACTATGAGGAGATAGTCAGGCGACTCAAGACGGAGACGAGCGCCCGCGTCGTCGTCACCAACGTCCCAGACATCTCGTTCGCGCCCGTCGTCCCCGCGAGCGAACGCGAGGCGACGCGCCTCCGCATCGAACTCTTCAACGAAAAACTGGAATCCATCGCCCGGCGCTACGAGCTGAGCGTTGTTGACGTGTACTCCGAAACCCACCGTGTCATCCCCGCCCACCCCGAATTCTTCTCCGAAGACGGCTTCCACCCGAGCGCCGAAGGCTACACTTACTGGGCCGAGACGATGTGGCCGGCGGTTAAAGAGGCGATAGAGGCTGGGCCAAAAAATTAAGCGCGGAAGGCACGGAGGAAGATAAAAATAATCTCAGATTTGAGCTTTCAAATTTGCTATCTTGAGTCCCTTCTTCCCTCTGTGTCCCTCCGTGTCCCTCTGTGGTTAATTCCGTCCGCCTGTCGTATGATTGCCCGCGTCTCTCCTGCTCCTGGCCCGATAGACGAGCGAAATAGTCATGGCTGTAAAAATACTCGCCCCCTTCGCGCGGTTCGTCCTTCTGCTCCCGCTGTTGGTCTTCGTCTGCGCGCCGCCAACCTACGCCGCGCAGGCGGGCAGGATTAAGGGAAAGATCGTCGCCGTCACGGCCGACAAGCGCGAGGCGCTGCCGGGCGTCGCGGTCTCTCTGACGGGCGGCATCCTTCAGGGCCGCGCGCTCGAAACCACGAGCGACGAGGAGGGCGAATACGTCTTCGACGGACTGGTCGCGGGCGATTACGTCGTCACGGTCGAGCTACAGGGTTTTGAGAAGTACGAGCACAAGGTCATGGTCCCGATTGAGGCTTCCGTTGATTTGAACATTTTCCTCAACCCCCTGGCCCCGCGCGAGACCGTCAACGTCGAGGCGGACGACCGCGAGAGCCGCAGGACCGAATCAACCGTGGCGGCGGTCGTCACGACCGACACCCTGAGGAACGCGCCGCTCGCCCGCGAAAAATATCAGGAGGCGCTGCCGCTTTTGCCCGGCGTCGTGCGCGGCCCAGACGGCATGTTGAGCATCAAGGGCACGCGCGCCGGACAATCGGGCGTGCTCGTCTCAAGTCTCAACGCGACCGACCCCGTGACAGGCAACGCGGCCTTTGACCTGCCGCTCGAAGCAGTTGAATTGGTCCAGGTTTACTCGAACCCTTACTCGTCCGAGTACGGTAAGTTCGCCGGGGCGGTGACGACGATTGAGACGCGCTCGGGGAGCAACGAGTTCCGCTATCTCTTGACGAACGTTTTGCCTCGCCCGCGCCTGCGCGGCGGAAGCATCTACGGCATCGGGGCGGCGACGCCGCGCGTAGCTGTCGGCGGGCCAATCAAGAAAGACAAGCTCTTCTTCTTTCAAAGCTTCGAGTATCGCTTCATTCGCACACAGGTCGAGAGCCTGCCCGAGGCCGAGCGTGACATCAGGTTGGAGAGCTTCGATTCGTTCTCGCGCGTTGACTACAATCTCAACTCGTCGAACCGGCTGGCCGTCAGTCTTTCAATCTTCCCGCAGAAGATTGACGGCTACAATCTGAACACCTTCAACCCCGTCGAGACGACCGCGAACTTTCATGAGCGCGGCTGGTTCTTCGCCGTCAACGAGCAGGCCACCTTCGGCGGCGGCACGCTCTTGCAGTCGAGCCTCAGCGCCAAGCAGTTCGACGTGGATATCTACGGCAACGACGCGGGCCCTTACGAGATCGCGCCCGAGCGCAGGTTCGGCGGCTTCTTCGACCGCCAGCGCCGCGACAGCCGCCGCTACGAGTGGCTCGAAGTCCTGAATCTGCCGGCGCGCGAGTGGCACGGGCAGCACTCGCTCAAGTTCGGCTTGAACTTGAGCCACACGACGTTCGACGGCAGGGACGTGAGCCGGCCTGTCAGCATCGTTCGCGCCGACGCGACGAGGAGCCAGTTGATAGAGTTCGCTGGATTGGGCCAATTGGGGCGCGACAACACGGAAGTCTCCGCCTTCGCGCAGAACAAGTGGACCGTCAGCCAGCGCGTGACGCTCGACTTCGGCGTGCGGTTCGACCGCGATGGAGTTGGGCGCGAGAACAACTTCGCCCCGCGCCTCGGCTTCGTCGTCTCGCCTTTCCAGAGCGCGCGCACCATCCTGCGCGGCGGCCTCGGCCTCTTCTACGACAAGATTCCTCTCGGCGTCGGCGTCTTCGACCAGTACCAGGATTTCGTCGTGACCACGTTCGCGGCCGATGGCGTCACCATCTTTGACGAGCCGCGCCGTTTCAGAAACGTCGTCGAGAATGGAGATTTCAAGAACCCTTACAGCGTCGCGTGGAACCTGCAACTCGATCAGGACCTCACCGACAGGCTGCTCCTCCGGCTCGGTTACGAGGAGCGCCGGACGCGCCGCGACTTCGTCGTCGAGCCTGTTTTTGGCACAGCCGGAGACGACCTGCTGCTCCTCAAGAATGACGGCGACGCGCGTTACCGCGAGTTTCAGATCGCGGGCCGCTACCGCTTGCAGGAGAAGCACCAGTTGTTCGCGGCCTACGTTCATTCGCGCGCCGTCGGCGACACGAACGACTTCAACACCTCCTTCGGCAACGTGCGCAACCCCGTCATTCGGCCCAACGAGTTTACGCTCCAACCCTTCGACGCGCCGCACCGCCTGCTCTTCTGGGGCGACATCGGTTTGCCCAAGCAGATCATCGCGACGCCCGTCGTGGACTGGCGCTCGGGCTTCCCCTTCTCGCTCTTGGACGAGGAGCAGAACTTCGTCGGCGGGCGCAACCAGGGCGGGCGCTTCCCCCCGTTCTTCTCGCTCGACTTGCAGGTGACGAAGTATTTGCGTGTGCCCGTCCCCGCCTGGAAAGTGATTCCGGCACAGTTTCGCGGCAAGAAATACGGCGGGCGCGTCGGCATCAAGTTCTTCAACGTGACGAACCATTGGAACCCGCGCGACGTACAGAACAACCTGGACAGCGCGTCATTCGGCACCTTCTACAACAGCGTCGGCCGGAGCATCCGGCTCAAGTTCGAGTTCGTGAAGTTTTAAGGATATAGATTCACCACGGAGGACACAGAGGAACACAGAGGGTGGAAATTTGAAAAAGCAGATTTGAAATTATTTTATCTCCCTCTGTGTTCCTCTGTGGTAAACCGATAGGCACGCAACATTCAATACTGAAAACAAACACAAAGATGAAAATCACCGCCACCAAAATTTTCTTCGCCTACGCGATTCTGACTCTCGTCTCCTGCGCGCTCCTTTACGCGCAGACCGCCAACCGCGCCGCCTCCGCCGCGTCGGACCTCCCGCGCGGCTACTGGCGTCTGGAACAGAGCCAGCCGATCATCGAGAAGACGCAGACCATACGCCTCGCGCCGGACCTCTCGTCGTTGACGGCGGGCGAGCGCGCGGCGGTCGCTAAGCTGCTCGAAGTCGGGAAAATCTTTCAGGGAATTTACGAGGAGCAATTGCACGCGCAGGCCGCCGCCTCGTTCGACAAGCTCACGAAGCTGGACGCGCAACTGAATTCTCCGGCCGCGACGCGCAACCTGCTGACGCTTTACCGCCTCAACCAGGGGCCGATTGCTTCCACGCTCGAAAATAAGCGCGAGGCTTTTCTGCCTGTGCTGCCGCGCCAGGAAGGCTCCAACCTGTACCCGCTCGGCGTGAAGCGCGAGCAGCTTGAGGCATACTTGAGCGCGCACCCCGACAAGCGCGACTCGCTTTTGGGCCTGCGCTCGGTGGTGCGCCGCGCCGACCGCCCGTCGCTCTTGCGCGACATCAGAAAGCTCACGCAGTATCCGGTGCTCGCGACGCTGCACCCAGGCTTGAAGAAGGAGCTGCAAGCTCTTTACGCGAGCCCGGACGAGTCGGCCTTTTACGCCGTGCCCTACTCGGTCGCTTACGCGGATGAGTTGATACGCGCGCACGAGCTTTTGAACGAAGCGGCCGACGCCGTGCGGAAGGACGACGAGGAGTTCGCGCGTTACTTAAGGAACCGCGCACGCGACCTGCTCTCGGATGATTACGAGTCGGGCGATGCGGCCTGGGTCACGGGGCACTTCAAGAACCTGAACGCGCTCATCGGCTCTTACGAGGTCTATGACGACGACCTCTACGGCGTGAAGACCTTCTTCGCCTTCAGCCTCCTGAAGACGCGCCACGAGGAAACGGAGGCGCTCCGCAAGGCCATGAAGGGCTTGCAGGCGCTCGAAGATTCTCTGCCTTACGAGCATCACAAGCGCGTGCGTGAGGACATCCCCGTCGGCGTTTACGACGTGGTGGCCGACTTCGCGCAGGCGCGCGGCGGCAACACAGCGACCATCCTCCCGAACGAGAGCTATCTCGCGCGCCGCTACGGTCGGACCATTCTCCTGCGCGCGAACATCATGCGCGAGCCGAACATCTTCGAGGGCACGAACAAGCGCTGGATGGCGGCCGTCGCACCGGCGCACCACACAGAGCTGACCTCGGAAGGCAACTTCTACCGCACGCTCTGGCACGAAGTGGGCCATTATCTCGGCGTGGACTTGACGAAGACCGGGCAAGACCTGGACACGGCGCTGCAAGAAAATTCCTCCGCGATGGAGGAGATGAAGGCGGACCTGGTCTCGCTCTTCGTCGCGGAGGCTTTGCGAAAGCAGGGCTACTACACGGCCGAACAGCTCCGCGCCGTTTACGCGAGCGGCGTCCTGCGCGTGCTCCAAAACAACAAGCCGCGCCGCGACCAGCCCTACAACACCATGCAGCTCATGCAATGGAATTTCTTCATGGAGAACGGGCTGCTCTCGTTCGACGCCGCGACGGGGAAGCTGAAGATTAACTACGACAAGTATCACTCGACGGTCGGCAAGATGCTGGCGAAGGTGCTCGAAGTGCAATACGAGGGCGACAAGGCGGCGTCCGACAAATTCATAGAGCAATACACGGCCTGGGACGAGAACCTGCACGGCGTCGTCGCCAAAAACATACGCGAGCAACAGGGCTACCGCTACCGCCTCTTCACCTACGCCGCGCTCGGCGAATAGAAAACCCAACTCAACCCTTTGCGCCTTACGTCTTAACTTTGCGCCTTTGCGTGAACCGTTTTTCTCGCAAAGGCGCAAAGTCAAAACCAAAGGCGCAAAGGGTTGACTGTTGCTGCTGATAGTCTTCTTCACTGACAGCCGAAAATTTTTAAATCTCTCCGAACGTCTGCGCGGGACGCGTCGTACTAGAGGGTACGCTCCGCTTGAGAAGTCTGTCAGGACTGACCCGCATACGAAGGAGAGACGCCGCCCCTTGAAGCTCAAAGTCTACGCCACGCTGCTCCTGCTCGCGCTCTTTAGCTTTCCCGCCGCCGCCAAGACTTCGCCCGACGACGGCGACAAGCAACTGATCGCCATCACGAACGTCAACGTCATCCCGATGGACCGCGAGCGCGTCCTACAGGACCAGACGGTCGTCATCCGCGCTGGGCGCATACACAAAATTGGCCCGGCGTCGCGCTTGAAAGCGCCCAAGGGGGCGAAGCTGCTCGACGGGCGCGGCAAGTACCTGATGCCCGGCCTCGTGGACATGCACGCGCATCTCTTCTCGGACGACGACGAGTTCCCCGAAGCTCTCGCCGACGAAGAGTTGTTCCTCATGCTCGCCAACGGCGTGACGACCGTCCGCCTGATGAACGGCACGCCGGAGCACTTGAAGTACCGCGCGCAGGTGGCGCGTGGTGAACTCGTCGCCCCGACGCTTTACGTGGCTGGCCCGCAGATTACGGGTCGCCGGCAGGGCCAGACCTTCAACGGGCGCGTGGTCACGAAGGCCGAAGAGGCGCGCGCGGCCGTGCGCGACTTCAAGGCCGCCGGCTACGACTTCATCAAGCTGACCAACTTCATCACGCCCGAGGTCTACGAGGCGGTCATTGACCAGGCGAAGAAGGAGAAGATTCGCGTCGTCGGCCACGTTGACACGCGCGTCGGCGTTCGCCGCGCGCTCGAAGCTCATCAGCAGATAGAGCACCTCGACGCTTATCTTGAGTCCGTGCTGAAAGACGAGTCGCCGATTAAGACTTCGGTCTCGGACATAGGGCTCTTCCGCAAGCAGAACTGGGAGAGCCTGGACTACATTGACGACAACAAGGTCCGCGAGATCGCGCGCGCGACGGCCCGCGCGGGTATCTACTCCACGCCGACCCTGACCTTCTTCAAGATGACCTTCGGCATCGGCATGAGCGAGGATGAGATTCGCGCGCGGCCCGACTTTCAGTTCGTGCCATTGAAGACGCGCGAGGAGTGGTTCGCGGCGAACAAGCGTGTGCTGGCGTCGTTCTTCGCGAGCGAAGCGCGAAGGCGCGAGTACGTGCGCGTGCGCGACATGCTCGTCAAAGAGATTCACGACGCGGGCGGGAAGATCATGGCCGGCTCGGACACGCCCGAGCTGTTCCTGCTCTACGGCTGGTCGCTCCACCGCGAGATTAAGAACCTCAACGCGGCGGGCCTCAGCCCCTACGAAGCGCTCGCCGCCGCGACGCGCAACCCGGCCGAGTTCCTGAGAGCTATGAAAGAGATTGGCACAGTCGAGCAGGGCAAGCGCGCCGACTTAATTTTGCTCAACGCGAACCCGCTCGAAGATGTCTCCAACACGGAGCGCCGCGCGGGCGTCTTCGTGCGTGGCCGCTGGTTCACGGAAGAGGAATTGAAGCGACGCCTCGACGAAATCGCGCCACTCTTCCAGCACGCCCTCGACGCGAAGACGGAACAATAGATCTTCCGAGGCGGAGAACCTGCTCCCGCCCGCCGAGATATTAGAGACCGCCGGATTGCCAGGAGATAAAAATGGACCGATTGAAACAAGCACTAAGAATACTCGGCGCGTTCTTACTGCTCGCCCCCGCGCCCGCCATCGTTCTGGCCGCCGGGCCTCCTGAAGAATCTCCGGGCGAGCGGCCCGTGCAAGGGGCGCGCAGCGTGGATTTCGGCGAACTGGAAAAAGTTATCGAGGCCGAGATGAAGGAGACTGGGACGCCGGGCGCTGCGGTCGCCGTCATCAGCGACGGGCGCGTCGTCTTCAGTAAAGGCTTCGGTGTGGCGAGCGTCGAGACCGGCGGCGCGATCACGCCCGACACGCTCTTTCGCCTCGGCTCGACGACGAAGATGTTCACGGGGGCGGCCCTGGTCGCGCTCTCCGACAAGGGACGCATCAAGTTGGACGAGCCCATCGGCAAGTACGCCAAGGGGCTCCCGCCGAAACTGGCACAGGTCACGGCCCACCAGCTCTTGAGCAACAACGCGGGCGTCGGCGATTTCAGCGCGCCTCCGCAGTCGCACGACGACGCGGCGCTCGGCGCGATGGTTCGCTCATGGAAGGACGACGTGATGTTCGGCGAGCCCGGGAAAGTTTATTCGTATTCGAGTCCGGGCTTCTGGCTCGCGGGCTACGTGCTGGAAGAGACTGGGGGCAAGCCTTACGCGGACATGATGGACGAGCTGCTATTTCAGCCCGTGGGCATGCGGCGCACGACTTTGCGCCCGCTGGTGGCGATGACCTACCCGCTCGCGGTGGGCCACGCGGCCGGCGAGGACGGCAAAGTGGCCGTCATCCGCCCGGCCTACGACAACGTCGCGCAGTGGCCCGCCGGCTCGATCTTCTCCTCGGCCAACGACCTCTCGCGCTGGGCCATCGCGCTCATGGCGGACGGCCGCCTGGACGGCGCGCAGGTTCTCCCGGCCTCGCTCTTCAAGCGTCTCTCGGGCGAACACGTCGCGATGCCGGGCACGCCCGAGGTGCACTACGGTTACGGCCTACTGAATTTCGAGGACCGAGGCGTGAGGATGATTATGCACGGGGGCTTCAGCCGTGGCTACGGCTCTATGATTCAGATGGCCCCGGAGCACCGCTTCGCCGTCATCGTCGTCACCAACAAGAGCGGCATCACGCTCTCCAAGACGACCGAGAAGGCCAGGGAACTCGTGCTCACGCTCAAGCCCGCCGAGCCGGAGAAGGTGAAGGAGAAGCTGCCGCTCGCGGCCGCGGACCTGGCGAACTTTACAGGCAAGTACGTCAACGGCCCGCAGACCTGGGAGATCGTCGCGAAGGACGGGAAACTTTTCTTTAAAGACGCGGAAGGCGAGTACGAATTAACTAAGACCGGCGCGCAGATGCTCTCCTTTGGGGACAAACTCGAATCGGACGTGGCGCTCGTATCCGGCGCGGACGGCAAGACCGAATACATCTTCACGGGCCTGTACTCGGCGCGTAGAAGCAACTGAAGCGTGAGAGTGCCATTTCAGGTTTCTAAGAAATCGTTTTAAATCCGTGTCGCCATTCGTCCCGTCAGGGACGGCTGACAATAGCCCAGCACTTCAGTGCTGGGGATAGCATGATGAAAAAAATTGAGTCCCGTAGGGACGACTGAACTCTTCAGTCGTCCCTACGGGACTCACAATTATTTTCCACATCGTTACCCAGCACTGAAGTGCTGGGCTATTGTCACTGCGTCCCTGACGGGGCTTCTCGAACGGTTTTGACTTATCCTTCTCGCTTCCGGTAATCAGCGATCCCCACCCGGCGAATAGAGCGCCCTTAGCCATTCCGAGCTTCCTTGATCTCACCCGGCGAGCCACAGGGCCAGGTTGCGGGCGTAGGTCTTCACGTCTTCGAGGTGTTCGGGCTCTCTTTTAATTTGGTCGCCCGGCGGCTCTAGAAGAAAGCTCGGGCAGCCCGCTTCAGTGTCCCAGTTGTAGTCCACGAAATGGTGGAAGCTGGACTCGGCGACGGCGCGGCCGAGCGCGTTGCCGTGGCGGTCCTGCTCGTGCTCGAAGGCGACTATCAGGTTGAAGGGCCGGTTGGTGACACGGCTCATGCCGGTGGCGATGACGCGCGCGGCGTGCGCGCCCTGTGGGACGCCGACGCCGCCCTCGTGCGGGTGCGCGGGGAAATATTCGATGAGGCCCGAGGGCGACGCGGCGCTGCGGAGAAGTTCGTGCGCGGGCTCGACAGCCGCGACGCGCTGGTAGTCGCCGTTGCTCCCGGAGTGATAATTGGGCCAGTTGATACTCTCGGTCTGCTGGTCGTCTCTTTCTCTTCTGGACTCGTCCGGGTCTTGATGCTTGGTGTGGAAGAAGTGCGCGCGGCCGATGCCGCCGAGCGTGCAGAGCGATGAGCCCAGGTCCTGATGGTCGCGCGTGGAGAGGATGCCGCCGCCGCGCTGCCGGAAGCGTGTGATGCCCTCGCAGTCGGCCACGGTCAGCCCGTCGCCCGCGTCCACCGCGAAGAGCCATAGCTCGTCGAAGTCAGTCGAGTCGAGCCGGCTCAAGAGTTCATCATCTCCTTCCGCGTTCGTCTCGCGGTCGCGCGCCGTGACTTCGCAGAGCGAGTCTCCTCGGTCGTCCGTGAGCCCATTCAGGTGCTCGCGCAGCAGAGAGAAGCGGCCAATGTGCCAATCGTCTTCGACGGCCGGGATGGTGGTTTGCATTAAGATGCGAATCGGTCTTTTCATAAAGGTCACCGCAGGTGCAGACGTGTTTTCCCGATGCGTAAGTTTCGCAGGCGGCCGAGCACGCCGGGCCGCTTCGCGCCGCCGTCGTCCAAGAGATTCGCGCCGGCCCCTCGGACTGCTTCGAGCAGGACTTCGAGGCTCTTGTTGTCGCTCAGGAGCGAGCCGTTCAGATAGACGGTCGGGGTTCCCGTCACGCCGTCGCCGTAAAGCGCCGACTTGAAATCTTCCTCGACCCGCGCGGCGTAAATGCCCTCGGCCATCTCGCGCGCGTAACGCTCCATGTCTAGGCCGGCGCGTCTGGCCGAGCGTGTGAGGCGTTCGTCGTCGAGCGGCTGGTCGTTGTCGAAGAGCGCGTCGTGCATCTGCCAGAAGCGCCCTTGCGCGGCGGCGGCTTCGGCCGCTTCCGCTGCCCTCACCGCATGCGGGTGGATGTTGCTGAGCGGGAAGTGGCGGTAGACGCAGCGCAGGCCCTCCGCGCGTCTCAGCAACTCCTGAATGATGGGGTGCAACTTCCGGCAGTGTGGGCACTCGTAGTCGCCATACTCGATGAGAGTCGCCGGGGCGGACTCCGGGCCGAGCACGTGGTCGCTCTGGCCCACGGGTCGCGCGCGCCTGACTTGTTCGTGTTCATCACTCATAAGTGTGCGTTTCCTTTGGGCCAAAAATTTTAGGCGTCGGGCGGCAGTAGTTTGGTCACGTCCCTGTGCGCGAGCGCGACCGCCGGCTCGCGCTGGATGGCGGCGAAATATTTGCGTTGGAACTCCGTGCCCTCGGCCGCCGGCCTGACGAGCGCGCGCGCCTGCGCGAGAAGCGCCTGCGCCTCGTTGGCCGTCGCGGGCTCGTCCGCGTCGAGCAACTCGTCAATCCGCACGATCAACTCGGAGACGGCGTGGAGCCAGGCGAACTGCTCGTGACTGATGACGAGTTGCAGCAATTCGCCGCTCGACACAATCCCATGCGCCTGTTCATACCAGGCGCGCTCGTCGTCCAGAAGCGCCTTGTGCAGGTGCAGCAGCCCGCGCCGCAGTCCGCGCAAACTCTGAAGCGTCTCTTCCGGGGCCGGGCCGTTCTCGGTGATGCTCTCTCTCAAATGATTCTGTCCCCCGTCTGGTTTAGCGAGAGTTTACTCCATTCGGGCCAGTAGCACATCACGATGAAGATAAAAATAATCTCAGATTTGAGATTTCAAATTCCTTTCTTTCCTCTGTGTCCTCCGTGTCCTCCGTGGTGAATTTGACCTCCTTGCGAGTAGCCTCACGCGCGTTGACAAAACTCCTGCCCGTCCGTATATTCCGTAGGTCGCGCTCCCCCGACTTCTGTTGACGTAAGTGCCCCTTGCTGTCAGCCTCATCCGCAACCACAGACCGGCGCGTCCCGTTCCGCGCCCAGTCTCCCTAAGAACAAGGCAATCACGGACGAAGACGTGGACGGAGTACGTTCGCGCCTCGGGCTTCGCTCGCAACAGAGCGCACGCGGGATTTTCTCGTCCGAAGTTCCACGGTTTTTATCAATAGGAGTTTCTGGAATGTTCCCTCGCTTAAAGAAGCTGATCATGCCAGCCCTCGCACTGCTCGCGGCCCTGGCCTTTTCGGGCGGCGCGTCACGCGTGAACGCGGCCGGCGGCGCGCTTGATACGACGCTCGCCGGCTCGGGCGCGAACGACACCGTCCGCGCCCTGGTCGTGCAGCCGGACGGCAAGATTATCGTCGGCGGGCTCTTCACGACGTACAACGGCGTCCTGCGCCACCACATCGCGCGCGTCAACAGTAACGGCTCACTCGACACCAGCTTCACCCCAGGCACGGGGGCCGACGGCGAGGTGATGACGATGGCCCTTCAGCCGGACGGCAAGATCATCATCGCCGGGGCCTTCGCCAACTACAACGGCACGCCGCGCGGCCACATCGCGCGGCTCAACTCCAACGGCACGCTCGACACGACGTTCGCCGCTGGCACAGGTGCCGATAACACCGTCTTTAAGATCGCCCTTCAGCCGGACGGCAAGACCATCATCGCGGGCGACCTGGACAACTACGACGGGACGCCCCGCAACCGCCTGGCGCGGCTCAAGACGGACGGGACGCTGGACACTTCGTTCAACTCCAGCACGTCGCCGAGCGGGACCATACGCGCCCTGGTCGTGCAGCAGGACGGTAAAATCATAGTCGGCGGCGACTTCACACTCTACAGCGGGGCCGCACGCAAATACCTCGCGCGTGTCAACGGCAACGGCTCGCTGGACACGACCTTTAACACGAGCGCCGGCCCCGACGACGAGGTCGGCGAAGTCCTCTTGCAGCCGGACGGCCGCATCCTCATCACAGGCGACTTTCTACACTACGGAAGCACTGCGCGCGCACGCATCGCGCGCGTCAACTCGAACGCCTCGCTCGACACTTCATTCAATCCGGGCACGGGCCTGGATTCCGCGCCGGAAGACATCTCGCTCAGGCCCGACAACAAGATAGTCATCGGCGGGAGCTTCACCTCCTACAACGGCACGCCGCGCTCGTGCGTCGCGCTGCTGAAGACGGACGGCTCTCTGGACCAGAATTTTGTTCCGGGCGCGCTCGGCGACCTCGTCTCACCCGTCGTCTTCGCGACCGCCGTGCAGGTCAACGGGCGCATCCTCATCGGCGGGAACTTCGACACCTACGGCGGCACGGCTCGCAACAACATCGCGCGGCTGATGCCGCCGGGTCCTGGCACACTCTCGTTCACGGCCTCGGGCTTCAACATCGGCGAGGGCGCGGGGGCCGCGTCTATTACGCTGAAGCGCGAGGGCGGAACGGACAACAAAGTCGCGGCTAAAATTACAGTCGCGCCGGGGACAGCCACCGCCGCCGATTATCGCCTGCCGGTCCCGGCCGCGCGCGACGCCTCGTTCGACACGACCAACGCCGTCAACAACGTGGTCTATGCCGTGGCCTCGCAGGCGGACGGCAAAATTGTCATCGGCGGGTGGTTCGACGCGTACTGGGGGACGGCTCGAAATCACGTCGCCAGGCTCAACCGGGACGGCTCGCTCGACATAACATTTAACCCCGGCTCTGGCACGAACGGCCCCGTGACGGCGCTGGCGGTGCAGCCGGACGGCCGCATCCTCATCGGCGGCTACTTCTTCTATTACAACAACACCGCGCGCAACTTCATGGCGCGGCTCAACACGAACGGCACGCTCGACACCACGTTCAAGCCCTCCGCGCTCGTGAACACCTCGTTCTATTCGATAGTCTTGCAGCCTGACGGCAGGATTCTCGTCGCCAGAGACTTCACGGACGGGAATGGAATCCTGACCGCCCGCGTCATCCGGCTCAACCCGAACGGCTCGCTCGACACTTCATTCAAGCTCGGCCCGGGCGCGAGCGGCGGGGACCACACTGTCACCACGGCGGCCTTGCAGCCGGACGGCAAGGTTCTCGTCGCCGGCGGCTTCACCTCGTACAACGATGTGCCAGCGGGCGGCCTCGTCCGCCTCAACGCGGACGGCACGCACGACCCGACGTTCAACTCGGGCACGGGCACCGACGACTACATTACGTCGCTGGTCTTGCAAGAGAACGGCAAGGCCGTCATCGCCGGCTACTTCGAGAACTACAACGGCACCCCGCGTCACCGCATCGCGCGCGTCAACACTAACGGTACGCTCGACACGACCTTTAACCCTGGCACCGGCCCCAACCTCTACATCTACGCGCTGGCCTTGCAGCCGGACGGCAAGATTGTCGCCGGCGGCAACTTCACCTCCTACAACGGGACGGCGCGCGAGCGCCTCGCGCGGCTCACCACGACGGGCGCGCTCGACGCGACTTTCAACCCCGGCGCGGGCGCGAGCAGCAGCGTGTTGACGATGGCCCTGTGCGACGATGGCAAGATTATTATCGGCGGAGAGTTCGGCGATTACAGAGGCGGCAACACACGCTACCTCGCGCTCGTGGAGGGCGATCCGTTCGTCACCTGGGCGGCCGGCGACGACGCGGACAAGACCTTTACGCTGCCCATCGTTGACGACGCTCTCAACGAGGCGGACGAGTCGGCGAAGCTCTCGCTGACCCCTGTCTCGGGCGGCGCGACCGCCGGCACAATGCCTTCGACCATGCTGACCATCCTCGACAACGACCCGCAGCCGACCGTGAGCGTTAACGACGCGCGCGTCAATGAAGGCGGCTCGGCGACGTTCACCGTCAAGCTGTCGGCCGCGAGCGGCAGGACCGTCACGGTCTCGTATGAGACCGCGAATGGGACGGCCACGTCCCCCTCGGACTACACGGCCAAGGCGCGCACGACCCTGACGTTCGCGCCGGGGCAGACCTCGAAGAACGTCGTCGTGCAGACGACGGGCGACACAGCCGACGAGCCGGATGAGACTTTCCAATTGGTCCTGTCAGGCCCGACGAACGCCACGCTGGGGGCGGCCAAGGGGATCGGCACCATTGTTGACAACGACTCGACGCCCTCCATCAAGATCGGCGACGCGACAGTGACCGAGCCGGACAGCGGGACCATCAACGCAGGCTTCCACGTCACGCTCTCGGCCGCGAGCAGCCAGACCGTCACCGTTAAGGTCGCCACGGGCGGCGGCTCCGCGACCGCCGGCACGGACTACACGGCAGTCAACGGCATCACGCTCATGTTCATGCCCGGCCAGACTGACGTGATCGCCTTCGTCAAGGTCAACGGCGACACGGCGGTCGAGCCGAACGAGACCTTCTTCGTCAACCTGAGCGCGGCGACCAACGCAACGATTGCCGACGCCCAGGGACTTGGCACAATCTTGAACGACGACTAAGCAACGCGGCCGCCGGCCTCGCGCCCCGCTTCAGGCCGGCCGCCCGTTCTTTAATTTTACGGAAAGACCAATGATGAGACGTTTAGCATTAATCTCCATCGCGGCGCTCGCGCTCGTGCTCACCGCACAGACGGCCTCTGCCAAGGACACCTGGACGAGCGTGCGCTCGCAGCACTTCTTCCTCATCGGCAACGCGAGCGAGAAAGACATACGCCGCGTCGCCACGCGCCTCGAACAGTTCCGCGAGGTGTTCACGCGGCTGCTCAAAGGCGTTGACTTCGGCTCGCCCGTGCCGACCACGGTCGTCGTCTTCAAGAGCGACGGCTCCTACAAGCCTTACAAGCCTGTGGTGGACGGCAAAATCAACGAGGTCGCCGGCTACTTCCAGCCGGGCGAGGATGTCAACTACATCACGCTGACCACGGAACCGAACGGCGAGAACCCCTTCAGCACCATCTACCACGAGTTCGTCCACCTGCTCGTCAACGACAACTTCGGCAAGGCCGCCGTGCCGCCTTGGTTCAACGAGGGGCTGGCCGAGTACTACAGCACCTTCGACATAGAGGATGACCGTAAGGTCTTTCTGGGCCGCCTCGTTGACAACCACATCCTCCTCCTCAGGGACCAGAAGCTCATCCCGCTCAAGACGCTCTTCGACGTTGACTACTATTCGCTGCACCGCAACAAGCGCGACGCCAAGGGTCTCTTCTACGCGGAGGCGTGGGCGCTCGTGCACTACCTCATCAACGGCAACAGCGGCCAGCGGCTACAGCAGATGGGCAGGTTCTTCGACCTGCTGCTCAAGAAGACGCCGACCGAGCAGGCTTTCCGCGACGCCTTCCAGACGGACTTCGCCGGGATGGAGAAGGAGCTGAAAAAATACATCGGCGGCAGCAGCTTCCGCGGCCAGCTCGCGACCTTCGAGCGCAAGCTCGAATTCGACGCGGCGATGCAGAGCGCGCCCATCAGCGAAGCCGAAGCCGTCGCCTACCTGGGCGACCTCCTGCTGCACACGAACCGGCTCGACGATGCCGCCACGCACCTCCAGCGCGCGCTCACGCTCGATGAGAATTTAGGAATGGCCCACGCCTCGCTCGGCATGGTGCGGATGCGGCAGCGCAAGTTCGGCGAGGCCAAGCAACACCTGCAACGGGCGGTCGCGGCCAACGCGCGGAATTATTTGGCCCATTATTATTACGCCTACGCGCTCAGCCGCGAGGGGATGAACGAGATGGGCATGCTCTCGGGCTACGATGACGAAACGGCCAAAGAGATGCGCTCGGCGCTCCAGAAGGCCATCGAGTTGAGGCCGGACTTTCCTGAAAGTTATCACCTCCTGGCCTGGGTCAACCTCGTGAGGAACGAGCAACTGGACGAGTCAATCAAGTTGATTAACAAGGCGCGCGCGCTCGCGCCCGGCAACGACGAGTATCTCTTCGTGCTGGCCCAAATCTACCTGCACAAGCAGGACCTCGAATCGGCCCGCCGCACCGTCGAGCCGCTCGCGCAGAGCGGGGCCGACCCGCAGATGCGCGCCAACGCCCAATCGCTCCTGAACGCCATCTCCGGGGCGCAGGCGCAGATGGAGCGCTACAAGAAGATGAACGAGGCACGCGCCGAAGGCGGCGAAAGCGTCGGCGGCGGAGGCGAAGCGCCCCGGCTCAGGAGAACCGGCGAACCGCGCAGCGAGGAGACGGAAGAGGTCTCGCAGGCGACGGTCGAAGACGCCATGAGGTCTGCGCTCGAAGCGGCGCTGCGCAAGCCGCTCGAAGGCGAGACGCGCGCGCAAGGCATCCTCACGAAAATAGAGTGCGGCGCGAAGGGCATGGTCTTCCACGTCAAGCTCGGCGACCGCGTGCTGAAGCTTGAGAGCAGCAGCTTCGAGGATGTGGACATCTCGGCCTACACGCAGGAGGCCGGGGGCGAGATTACCTGCGGCGCGCGCAAGCCCGAGAGCACGGTCATCGTGACTTACCGCGCCGCCTCGGGCGGGAAGTCGAAGGCCGACGGCGTGATGACGGCGATGGAATTCGTGCCCGCCAGTTTCCAGTTGAAGCAGTAACGCGGCGGAAGAGAACGAACCACGAAGACACACGCGCGCGACACGAAGCCAGGGGCAAACCTTTTCGTGTCGCGCGCGTGTGTCTTCGTGGTTCCTGATTTTGGGCCATTAATGAATCGGCCCCACTTTTAGCACCGAGTTAATTTGACACTGCCGGGCGCTTTAACTAAACTGCCCAGTCCTTATTTGATAGACACTGCCTCGCGGCCTTCGGCGGATTTTCTTAAAGCCTCAGCCCGGGTACGGGCATCGAAGGTTGGCGGGTCAAGTCCCATTCGTGCGGTAACAATATCTCTCTTTTGCCTGAAAAGAAGTTCTGCTCCCGCGCCGTTTTATGCCAGAGCGCCGGAGCTTTATGTGCGTCTCATACCTGCGATTGAAACTTCGCCGTTCACTCCGGGGGCGGCCCATCTCTTGAAAGGAAAGTTATGCCAAGTTTCCCTGTCCGCAAACGAATCTCTTTTCGCGCCGTGCGCCGGCTCTTCGCTCTCTCCGTCATCATCGCTTTAATCTATTCGATCACCCCGCTCCAACGTCTCGTCCAGACGACGCCGACGGCCTCGGCCGCTTCGTCGGAGCTTTTCTTCTCCGAGTACATAGAGGGGAGCAGCAACAACAAGGCTCTCGAAATCTATAACGCGACGGGCGCGCCCGTGGACCTCGGCGCGAACGGCTATAACGTCCAGATGTTTTTCAACGGCAGCGCCACCGCCGGGCTGACCATCAACCTCACGGGCACGGTCGCCAACGGCGACGTGTTCGTCCTCGCGCAGTCTTCGGCCAACGCGACGATTTTGGCACAGGCCGACCAGACCAACGGCTCCGGCTGGTTCAACGGAGACGACGCCGTCGTGCTTCGCAAGGGGACGACCATCGTTGATTCCATCGGCGTGGTCGGGACTGACCCCGGAACGGAGTGGGGCACGGGGCTGACCTCGACCGCCGACAACACCATTCGCCGCAAGCCCACAATCTGCGGCGGCGACACCAACACGACCGACTCCTTCGACCCGGCGACGCAGTGGGACGGCTTTGCCACGGATAATTCCAGCGACCTCGGCACGCACACGTCGAACTGCGTCAGCGAGACGGAGCCCTCAGTCTCCACCACTTCGCCCACGGACGGCGCGACAGACGTTTCCAAGGGTGCGAACATCACCGTCAGCTTCAGCGAGCCGGTCAACGTCGCGGGCAGCTGGTTCACCATCTCCTGCGCGTCGAGCGGCCTGCACACGGCCGTGGCGAGCGGTGGGCCAATTTCCTACACGCTCAACCCGGACTCGGACTTCGCCTTCGGCGAGACCTGCACCGTGACCATCAACGCGAGCCAGGTGTCGGACCAGGACGCCAACGACCCGCCCGACTTCATGGCCGCCAATTACCAGTGGAGCTTCACGACGGGCGCTGACCCGTGCGCGAGCCCCTTCACCAGCATCCCCACCATCCAGGGCAGCACCAACACGAGCCCGCGCGTCGGTGAGACTCACCTGGTTCGAGGCGTCGTCGTCGGCGACTTCCAGGACGGCGCGAGCTTCGGCGGCTTCTACCTGCAAGACCCTGTCGGCGACGGTAACACTGCGACCTCCGATGGCATCTTCGTCTTCGCGCCTTCCGCCACCGACGTGGCTGTCGGTGACGACGTGGCCGTCAAAGGCACGGTCACGGAGTTCAACGGGCTGACCGAAATCAACAGCAACGCGGCGGGCGTCACGCGCTGCGGCCTCGGCAACAGCATCACGCCGACGACCGTGGACCTGCCGGAGACGGTCGAGGGCGAGATTGAACGCTACGAGGGCATGCTCGTCAACATCCCCGAGACGCTGACGGTCTCGGAGGTCTTCAACCTCGGCCGCTTCGGCGAAATCATGCTCGCAGCGGACGGCCGTCTCATCCAGCCGACCAACTTCCTCGCGCCGAGCAACGCGCCGGGCAGCCCCGCGCAGCAGGAGTTCGACTCGATCCTGCGACGCAAAATCCTGCTCGACGACGGGCTCAACATTCAGAACCCGAACCCGATTCCCTACCTCAGCGCCGACAACACGCGCCGCTTAGGCGACACGGTCAATGGTCTGACGGGCGTCCTCGACTACAGGTTCAACGAGTACCGCGTGCAGCCGACCGTCGCGCCCGTCTTCACGAGCGCGAACCCGCGCACGGCAGCGCCCGCAAGCGTCGGTGGCAACATCAAGGTCGTGAGTGCCAACGTCCTGAACTACTTCAACGGCAACGGCACGGGCCTGGACGGCGCGGCCGGCGGCTTCCCGACCGCGCGCGGCGCGAATAACCTGGCGGAGTTCCAACGCCAGCGCGCCAAGATCATCGCCTCGCTGACGACGATTAACGCGGACGTGCTCGGCGTCATCGAGATGGAGAACGACGGCGGCGGGCCGTCGAGCGCCGTGCAGGATTTGGTCAACGGGATGAACGCCGCGACCGCGCCCGGAACCTACGATTTCCGCGTGGGCCAAAATCCGGGGACGGACCTGATTCAGAACGTGATCATCTACAAGCCCGCGCGCGTCGCGCCGGTCGGCCCGGCGGTCAACGACGTGGACACGGACGGCGAGAACGCCTGGGACGGCGCGCGTAACCCGCTCGCGCAGACTTTCCAGTCGGTCGCCAACGGCGAGAAGTTCACTTTCATCGTCAACCACTTCACCTCGAAAGGCTGCTCGGCCAACGACACGGGGCTCGACGCGGACCAGGGCGACGGCCAGGGCTGCGACAACCTCTCGCGCATCAAGCAGGCCACGCGCCTGCTGGTCTTCATTGACCAGGTCAAGACGGACTCGGGCGACCCGGACGTGCTCGTGATGGGCGACTTGAATGCTTACGGCAAGGAAGACCCGATCAACATCCTGACCGAAGGCGGGCTCGTCAACGAGATCGAGCGCTTCGTCGAGCATCCCTACTCGTTCGTCTTCCAGGCGCTATCTGGTTACCTGGACCACGCGCTCGCGAGCGAGACGATGGACGCGCAGGTGACGGGCGTCACTGAATGGCACATCAACGCGGACGAGCCGCTGGTGCTCGACTACAACACGGAGTTCAAGACGCAGGACCTCTACGAGCCGACGCCGTACCGCTCGTCCGATCATGACCCCGTCATCGTCGGGCTCGACCTGAACGCGCCGCCGGTCGTTGGGCCAATTACGGCCGTGCCGAACCCGGCCACAGTGAACGGCGTGGTTAACTTCAGCGCCAACTTCACGGACGCGGACGCGGGCGACACGCACACGGCCACCTGGAACTGGGGCGACAGCACTTCATCGGCCGGCACTATCAGCGGCGGCACGGTCACGGGCAGCCACACCTACAGCGCGGTCGGCACGTACACGGTCACGCTGACGGTCACGGACAGCCACAACAACACGGACACGAGCACCGTTCAGGTGCAGGTTGGCTACGGCGTTGTGGCGCTCTACGACCAGACGAAGGCGAACAAGAGCGGCAGCACGATTCCCGTCAAGCTGCAACTCGTAGACGCCAACGGCAACAACCTGTCGAGCCCGTCGCTGGTCGTCCACGTCACCGGCATCACGCCAGCGCCTCCGGGCACGAACTTCGACTCGGGCAACGCGAACCCCGGAAATAACTTCCGCTACGACCCGACGCTCGGCGGCTACATCTTCAACCTGAGCACGAAAGGCTTCGCGCCGGGCGAATACACGCTCAGCTTCACCGTGACGGGCGACCCCGTGACCCACACGCTGAAGTTCGTCGTGAGGTAGTTTCACTAACCGAGTCTGACGGCTGAAGTCGTCCAGGCTCGCAAACGAGAGGGCCGCCGGGGCGTAAGCCTTCGGCGGCCTCTTTCATTTTCACTGAACGGCGGCTGGCGTAAGATGATGATCGCAGGAGCGACGCTGATGAAAATCTATTTCGCGGGAGCAATCCGTGGCGGGCGCGATGACGTTGCGCTCTACTTCGAGATCATCGAGACGCTGGGCCAGTATGGTCGGGTCTTGACCGATCACGTCGGCAATCCAGAGCTGACCGGAGCGGGCGAGGTCAGCTCCGACGGGGAGATTCACGACCGCGACCTCGCGTGGCTCAAGGAGGCCGAATATCTCGTCGCCGAAGTGACCGTGCCGAGCCTCGGCGTCGGCTACGAGATAGGCAAAGCGACCGAGTGGGGCAAGCCCGTCCTGTGCCTCTTCCGGCCGCAATCCGGGCGCGCGCTCTCGGCGATGATCGCGGGCTCGCCCGGCGTCTCCGTGCGCGAGTATCAAAGAAGCGAAGAGTTGCGAGAGGCTTTCGACGAGTTCTTCGGCTCCCGGCCGCGTGTTATATAATCCGGGTCAACTTATTTAGGAACGTATGTCAGCCGACGACCAAGCGCTGCATGACCTGTTGGGAATACTTTTCCAGGCGCACCCGTGGCACGGGATGCCGCCGGGCGAGGACCCGCCGCGCGTGCTCAACGCTTACATAGAGATCGTCCCGACGGACGCGGTGAAGTACGAGTTGGACAAGCCTTCGGGCCACCTGCGCGTGGACCGCCCACAACGCTTCTCAAGTTTCTGCCCGACGCTCTACGGCTTCATCCCGCAGACCTACTGCGGCGACAGAGTGGGCCAACTCTGCTCGGAGCGCGTCGGCGTCCCGAACATCAAAGGCGACGGCGACCCGATGGATATCTGCGTGCTGTCGGAGAAGGCTTTCACTCACGGCGACTTCTTCGTGCGCGCCCTGCCCATCGGGGGCTTACGCATGATTGACGGCATGGAGGCCGACGACAAAATTATCGCCGTCCTCGATTCGGATGTCGCCTACGGCCACTTCCAGGACATCACGGATTGCCCTAAGGGGTTAGTTGATCGCCTCAAGCATTACTTCCTGAGCTACAAGCAACTGCCGAACGAAGCGCCGCGCCGCGTCGAGATTGCAGATGTCTACGACCGCGCCGAGGCCGCCGAAGTCATCAACCGCAGTCTCAGCGACTACCGCGCGCGCTACGGTGCGCCGGAAGAAAGAGTGGGCGAGCTGAGAAGGCTGCTCGGTTCCGACCGCTAACCTCTCAAGCCTTGTCAATCATCTCTTCGATTCCGCAGCGCGGGCAGGCCAGCGCCCGGCGCGCGGGTGTGGTCCAGCGCGCGAGGGCGGGGGTCGAGAGTTGAGGCTCTTTCTCCTCGGCCTCGCCCTCCCTGAAAAAGCGTGCGCGCGTGTCGCCGACAGCGTCCACGCGCGCCCTCAACTCCGCGCTGCAATGCTTGCACATCCAGCCGAAGCCTTCGTTGATGAAATGGTCCGTTTCGAACATCGGGGTTAGGGGTCGGGTAAAAGCGGGTCTCCAACCCCAACCCCTATCACCCATCCCCTGCTTTTTACCTTTTGTTGGCCGGACGCCGCGCGTCGGGCGCTTCGAGCAGGCGGACGTTGACGGTCATCTTGCGGTTCTCGCGGTAGATGTCCACTTTGACCACGTCGCCGACCTGCTTCTTGTCGAGGATGCGGAAGAGGTCGTCGCGCTCGGAGACCTTCTCGCCGTCAATGGCGACGATGATGTCGCCCATGATGATGTCGCCGTTGTCGGTCTGCATCAGCCCGCGCAGGCCGGCCGCGTCGGCCGAGCCGCTCGGCACGACCTCCCAGATCATCACGCCATCCGCGACGGGCAACTCCACCTGGCCCTGTAAGTATTTAACGTCGCGCGTGCCAACGCCGAGCTTCGGCCGGCGCACGACGCCGTTCTTAATCAACTCCGGCACGACCCGCTTGGCGATGCTCACGGGGATGGCGAAGCCTACGCCCGCGCTCGCGCCCGACGGCGAGAGGATCTGCGAGTTGATGCCAATCATGCGCCCGTGCGAATCCAGGAGCGGCCCGCCCGAGTTGCCGGGGTTGATGGAGGCGTCCGTCTGAATCGCGCCCTCTATCGGCCGCCCGTTGCGCGCGCGAATCGGGCGCTGCAAGCCGCTGATGACGCCGGTCGTGAGCGTGCGGTCGAAGCCGAACGGGTTGCCGATGGCGAGCACCTTCTGCCCGACCACGAGGTTGTTTGAATCGCCGAGCGGGACGACCGTCAGGCCCGAGGCAGGCGTTTCAATCTTGATGACGGCGAGGTCCGTGTCTGGGTCGCCGCCGACGACGCGCGCCGGGTAAGTCTTATCGCCGCCGAGGCTGACCGAGAGCTTTTGCGCGCCCTCTATGACGTGATAGTTGGTCAGGATGTGTCCCTCTGTGTCTATCACGGAGCCGGAGCCGGAGCCTTGCCCTTCCTCGACCTGGCCGAAGTAGTCTTGTCTGTAGGAAGTAGACTTAATTGAGGCGACGCCGGGCGCGATGGCCTTGTAAACCTCGACGTTGTTCTGCTCGTCCGTCGCCAGCGCCGGGTCCGTGACGCTCGGCGGCGGGGTTTCCGTGAAGGCCGACGAATTGGGCTGGATGTGGCGCGTCAGACGCGTGAAAACGATCACGGAGGTTGCGGCGAAGAGCGCCGAGAGTAATGCTATTCCGAGAATTTGGCGTGCCGAGAGTCTGTACATGGCTTTCTTCTCAATCTCTCTCTCAAAAATTAATCACCCGCTGGCAATCAATAACTCAGATGCGGACGCGGCGGCCCGCGTTTCCGGCCCGTTAATTTAGCGCCGACGCGCCCGCCAGACAATCCTTAAACGCGTTTCGCGGGCCGAGGGTTTTGGACGGGCTCGGCGGAAATTATAACGCGCGTTGAGGCCGGCTGTGCCAGGAAAATCCGGCGGCCGGCCCGCGCGACTCCACATTATTATATTTCGGCGGGAGGCGTCGGAAGTTCCGGGAAGGTTCGTGTTTTCAGGAAAAGAGCGCCAGAAGATTGTGGGGCAGGTTGCAGACGAAGGCGACGATTTTCTCCGGGGCTTCCCAGCCGAGCGCGGTCATCCCCGTCGCCGCGTGGACGACCATCAGCCCCAGGTAAAGGCCCAGGACCAGCGAGAGCCCGCGCCGCGCCAGTTTGTAGCGCGAGCAGCGGTAAAGGATGTAAGCGGCGACCGCGCCGATGGCGACTTTGACCAGGATGAAAGGCGCGTCGCCAAGCTCAAGCAGCCGGGCCATCAGCCCGTTGCCCTCGGACGCCACGCCGCCGCGCACCCAAAGCACCGTGAGCTGCGCGTCGAGCCAGTTCAGGCAAAAGAGAAGAATGCTTTTTGCGAGGATGCTCATCCCTCGGAGCCTTTCCTTCGTGCCAACTTTGTTTAACTTCCCCCTTTAATGACTGAACCCCCGCAGGCCATGCGCCACGGGGGTTCGGAAGTCGTTAAGGGAGAAACGAGAACGTCTCTATGTAATGGTTAGAAAGAACGAATGGGCGGCGGCTTCCGGCGTCCGCCGCGCAAATTTCAGCGGCTTGCGTCGGAGCGGAACCCACGCTTTCTAGTCGTCGTTAAGAATCGTCCCTAATCCCTGGTTATCGGCGATAGTCGCGTTGAGAACGCCGCTCAGGTTGACGAAGAATGTTTCGTTAGGCTCTTTGTCGAGGTCACCCCTGACAGGCACGAGGACGGTCCTGGTGGTCTGGCCTGGGGAGAAGGTGAGAGTGGTCAGCGGCAGCGCCGTGTAGTCACTGCCGGCGAGGGCAGTGCCGTTGGCCGTGGCGTACTTCACGGAGACTGTCCGCCCGCTCGCCGCGCTCAGCTTGATAGTAAAGACAGCATTGACGGTGCCGCCGTCGGGCTCTGGGAGCGTCGCGTTGGTGATTGTAATCGAAGGCGGCGGGTCGTCGTCCGTGATCGTGCAGGCGGCCTCGGCCACGGCGATAGTGGCGTTGGTCGGGCTCGAAAGTTGGAGCTTGAAATTCTCCGACGGTTCGTCCAGCAGGTCGCCCTTGACCGAGACCGTCACGACTTTCGTCTTCTCGCCGGCGAGGAAGGTCAGCGTCCCGCCCCTGGCAGTGTAGTCCGCGGGGGCGAGGGCCGTGCCGTTGAGTGTCGCGTACTTGACCGACACCGTTCGGCCGCTCGCGGCCGAGAGCGTCACGTTGAAATTAGCGGCCGACGGAGAGTTCCCCTCCGTGACGGGCGAGGCCGTGACCTTCAGGCTCGGCAGGGGGTCGTTGTCCGTGATCGTGCAGACGCCCTGCGCGTCTGCGAGCGCGGCGTTGACCGCCCCGGAGAGGTTGAGGTTGAAGACTTCGGCCGCTTCGTTCAGGAGGTCTCCGCGAACGCTGATATTCACGGTCCTGGTCGTCTCGCCGGGGAGGAAGGTCAGCGTGCCGGAAGCGGCCTGGTAATCGGCAGGGGCCAGGGCGCTGCCGTTCGAGGTCGCGTAATTGACCGAGACGGTCTGCCCGCTCGCCGGCGACAGTGTGACGGTGAAGCTGGCGACCACGGCCGCGTTCCCCTCGGCGACCGTCGCGTCCGCGACCTTGAGGAGCGGCGCGGCGTCATTATCGGCGACCGTTAAGACGGCCGTGACCGGCACGCCCAGGCCCGCCCCGCCGGTCGCGCCGCTGAGCGTGAGGTTAATGGTCTCGTTGGCCTCGTCCAGGTTGTCGTTGGTGATGGGGACGGTGAAGGTTTTGGTCGTCTGGCCGGCGGCGAAGAGGAGCGTGCCGGTCTTGGCCGTGTAGTCGGAACCGGCGGCGGCCGTGCCGTTGCCGGTGGCGTAACTGACGGAAACCGGAGTGCCGGCGTTCCCCTTGCGAGTGACGGTGATGACGGCGCTGCCCGCGCTCTCGGCCACGGTGTAGGCCGAAGAGTCGAACTGTAGGGCCGGGGCCGGGGCCGCGCCCACGATTCGTATGATCCGGGCCACGGAGGGCACGCCGTTGCCGTTCAGGAGGAAAAGCATGTAATGGCCCGGCGGGCACAGGTTGGCGACGGAAGGCGCGGTCACGATCAGGCCGCCGGACGTGCGCGAAAAGCTGAGACGGTTGATGCGCTGATTCTGATTGAAGGCGTGCGTCACCGAAGAGAGCCGTATCCAGTTCACGTTGGTAATACTCTGTGGAGTCGGCGTGGCGACAAAGAATGCCTCGCCGAAGCCCACCTCGGCAGGGGCGGACGTGAGCGCCGGACGCGCTCCTTTGAAGAGGTAAGGCGGCGAGTAAATCTCCGCATTCTGCTCCGGGCCGGTCGCCGGATTTGGATGTCCCCCGCCCGCGATGAGCACCCGCGCGTCCGGCAGGAGCAGCGCATTCGAGTGGTAGCCGCGATAGCGCGTGTAGCCGGCCATGATGGTCCAGGTCTCCGTCTCGGGATCCCACATCTCCGCGTACAACACTTTTCCTGACGGCTCGTCGTGCCCCGCAAAGCTGCTGCCGCCGGTCACCAGGACCTTTCCGTCAGGCAGTAGAGTCGCGTTGAGATGACGCCGCCCGACGGACATAGGGGGGACGAGACGCCACGCGGGCGTGGGGCTGTTCAGGTCAATGACTTCAGCGGTGGCGCTCGGAAGGACGTTGGGGTTATTAGGCTCGCGCGGGTTACCGCCGACGATGAGCACCTTACCGTCTTTGTACATGACCGACGAGCCATAGTCTCTGTAAAGCAGACTGCTACTCGCCACGTTGCTCCACGCGCCGGTCCCGGTCGTGTCCAGGTAGCGCGCAGTCTGTTGCGGGCCGGCGTTGAAGACCTTGCCGTTGGGGGCCACGAACATGAAAGGATAGTAATCGGGCCAGGTCGGGTAGTTGCCCTGCTGCTGGGCCGTGGTCAGGTTTCGCCAGGTGTTGCTCGCGGTCTGCCACACCTGGGGCGTGAGGTTCACGTCGCTGTAACCGTTCATCGTGCCGGCGACGACCAGCACGTCCCCGCTGGCGAGCGTCGTGTTGCTCGGATACCAGCGCCCGGCGTTCATGTCGGGCAGGGACGACCAGGAATTTAAGAACGGGTCGTAGACGCTGGTCGTGTGCTCCCCGATGTCGTTAGCCATGTGATGACCACCGCTGACGATCAACCTGCCGTCGGCCATCAGTGTGTGGCCGCTACAGAAGATGTCGTAGTCCGGGTGCGGGAGCATGACGGCCTCCTGCGTCGCCGGGTCCCAGGTCCAGGGATGCCCGGCCTGGCCCGTGGGGTCGCCAGGGTCGTGGCGGTCCCAGAACATTACCTTCCCGGTCGGGAGCAGGTGCATGTGAATGGGGATGGTCTTCCATTCGATGACCGGCCCCCACTGCCCGGACACTGCGGGCGTGTCGTCGTCAACTATCGTCACGGTCGCGGCCGACGTGTCCAGTTGCGCTCCCCCGGTCGGGTTGCTCAAAGAGAAGCTGAAGGTCTCGGCGGATTCGGGCGTCTGGTCGTTGAGGATGGGCACGCTGATGCGCTTGGCCGTCTCCCCGTCAAAGAACGTCAGGGTATCGGACAAAGGGGTGTAATCCGACCCGGCCGCTGCGGTCAGGTTAGCGGTGGAGTATTGGACCGAGACCGTCCCAGTGCTGCCGCCCGTCCGGTTGACCGTGATGACAGCGGGGCCGCCTTCGCCCGCGCCGTAGGAGCCGGAACTGAGCGACAACACTTGCGCCTGGGCGTTGACCTGAATGCTAATCATCTCCGCGTCGCTCAGCGGTATCGGCCCGGTCTGCGTTGCGCTGAAGATGATTGAAGAGTACGTGCCGGCCGCCGGGGACGGCCAGTTGAATCCACCCGTGGCCGCGTCAAACGTCGCGCCGGGCGGCAGGTTCTGTGCGGCGAGGCCGAGAGCGTCGCCCTCGCTGTCCGAAGCCGAGACGGTAAACTGAAGAGGCACTCCGACCGTCGCCGTCCTGTTCCCGATAGGATTCAGCACGGGAGCCCTGTTCGTCGTCCAACTCGCCGGCTGTTCGGCGTGAGGCGCTACTTCGGTGCCCGCTTGATTGTAGAGGCGTATGAGCCAGAAGAGGGTCGGGATGTCATGGACATCCATGTTCTGAACGACCACAATTCTTCCCGCCGAGTTGTCGCCGCCGCGATTGTCAATAGTGAAGGCGCGCTCGCACCACTGCGTGCTGGCACAGTCGGGACTAGGATTGTTTCCCTGGCCCAGGAGCCAGGCTTTAAGTGTGTACGTGTCTTGTCCCAGGCCGCTATATTCAAAGCACACCTCGGGCGAGTAAGTGGACAGCGGCGTGTTTCTGGGGAGCGTCGTCGGAAGGTCGCAGAATCTAATGCTCGGGGTTTGAGCGTGCAGTGGGAGAAAAGTGGCACAGGTAAAGAGTAGCGCCGCGCCTCTTAACCACGCTCGCGTCATTCGGCTCAACATACGCGCACCAATGTCTGTGAAATGGGAGGACTGGGTGAGAGAAGTGCGGGCTTACGAGGCTCTATGAGCCAGCCTCAAATTCGATTGAAGACGCTGGCATGATGCGCCCGACTTTACGGCCGAGTCAAGGTCGTGCGTGGTTCGCCGGGCGGTAGTAGTCTAGATTATCGTTGACTCAGTTTTCGATTTGGCGTATCAGCACACTTGAGTCGTTAATTCTTCAGCGAGGACCAGAGGCAAACGAAATCCATGAAACGCTGTCCCAGTTGCCACCGCACTTACGTGGACGACACGATGACCAACTGCGCGCACGACGGAGCGCCGCTGATGGCCGCCGCGTACAGCCCGCAAGGCCCGCCCATGATTCCTCCGCCGCAACCTTACGCCCCGCGCCCGGTTGAAAAAGTAGCCGGCGCGAAGTTTGTTAAGAAGCGGCCGCCTCGTCCGGCGGGATGATTCGCACGTTGGGCGACTCGCGCAGGACGAGTGTGCCCGGCGGGACCGAGTGCGTCAGCCAGACGTTGCCGCCGATGACGCTCCCGCGCCCGACGACAGTGCTGCCGCCGAGGATGGTCGCGCCGGCGTAAATCACCACGTCGTCCTCGATGGTCGGGTGCCGCTTCGTGTCGCGCACGAGATGGCCCGAGCCGTCCTTGTCGAAGGAGAACGCGCCGAGCGTGACGCCCTGGTAGAGTTTGACGTTGTCGCCGATGACGGCCGTGCCGCCGATGACGACGCCCGTGCCGTGGTCTATGAAGAAGGACGAGCCGATGCGCGTCCCCGGATGAATGTCTATCCCGGTGCGGTGGTGCGCGTGCTCGGTCATGATGCGCGGCAGCAGCGGGACCTGCATCTTGTATAGCTCGTGGGCCAGCCGATAGACCATGACGGCGTAGATGCTCGGGTAGCTGAAGATGATTTCGTCACGGCAGGATGCCGCCGGGTCGCCGTCCAAAGCGGCCTGCACGTCTGTCGCCAGCACTTCGCGCAAGGCAGGGAAGAGCGAGAGGAAGGCGGCGGCGCAATCATTCGCCTCGCGCTCGGCCAGGTCCGACGCCTCGCCGATCTTGTTGCCGTGGCGCAGCGCCCGCTTGATCTGCTCGCTCAGGACTTCGTAGAGCCAGGCCATACGCGCCTCGACGTGCGCGCGCAGTGGCTCGCCCTCCAAGCCTTGCGCCCCGATGTAGCCTGGGAAGAGCAGCTCGTGAATGGTGACGAGCACGCGTATGATTTCGGCGTGCGACGGCAGCGGCTGGCGGTCCAGGTGATGAATCTTCAGCTCGTCCGCCGCGTAAGACTCGACGAGCGCCGCCGCTGCCCGGTCAATCTTCTCGTTCATAAAGCAGGAGTCAGGAGTCAGGAGTCAGGAGACAGAAGGGGAAAATGCTGAGAACCGCTTTTCACGGATTTTCTTTTCTTCTGACTTCTGACTCCTGACTCCTGTATTCTTATTCGATACTTATTCCCCGCTCGTTGGCGATGCCGCGGGCCTTCATGATAACGTCGTCGTCAACCGCTTCGCCGCCGCCCGTCCAGGCTTCGACTTCTTCGACGGGGCGGCCGAGGGCGAGGGCCAGTTTCTCGTCGCTCCCCTCAAAGCCGTTGTCCCGCAGATGTCTGAGGAGCGCGCGGCCCTCCGATTGGTTAGTGCCGCGGTCGTCCACGGCCTCTTCCGATGTTGTTTCCCTGATGTTCTCTTCGCTCATGCCCCAACCTCGCTTTGCGGCTGGCCGGAAACAGTCGCCGCGTATCCCAGGTCTTGAATCTTCTTGATGAGTGTCGTCAACTGCACAGTGTTCTCGTCGAAGTCAACGACCGCCGTTTTGCGCTTCAAAGACGTGTCGGCCTCGCGCACGCCGGCCGTCTCTTCGAGCGTCTCCTTGATGTCTACCGGGCAGGATTCGCAGTGCATGCCCTCTATGTGAATCTCCGCTCTCACCTCTTCTCCTCCTTGAATCTAACAGTGCGCCCGAACGCTGGCCCACAAACGCGGCCGAGCCGGGCTACCCTCAACGAAACTGTCCGAGCGTCACGAATGCCTCGCATTATAGAAGGCAAAAGGTAAAAGGCAAAAGGTAAAAGTGAAGACCGAAAGCGCGCCGCCCGTCTTTACTTTTGCCTTTTGCCTTTTTACCTTTGCCTTATGCCGACTGAGTTCACCATCGCGCGGGCCGTGGTCGAGGCCGCGCAAATCCTCAGGCGCGCGGGCGTGCCCGAGGCGCGGCGCGAGGCCGCGTCGCTTCTTGAGCACGTCACGGGGCGCGACCGCACGTTTCTGATTACGAGTGCGGAGACGGCGCTCGCGCCCGACGAGGTGAATCGTCTGCGCGCGCTGGTCATGCGGCGCGCGGCCGGCGAGCCTCTTCAGTACATCACGGGGCATCAGGAGTTTTATAAGCTCGACTTCGAGGTGACGCCGGACGTGCTCATCCCGCGCCCGGAGACTGAGCTGCTGGTGGAAACCGCGCTCGACCTGTTGGACGAACCGGGCGGCCCCGCGCTCATCCTTGACGTAGGCACGGGCTCAGGCTGCATCGCCGTCAGTCTCCTGCACGAACTTGACGACGCGCGTTCGGTCGGCGTTGACATCTCACAACCCGCGCTTCGTGTGGCGGCGCGCAACGCGGCGCGGGCCGGCGTCCGCGAGCGATTGCTGCTCGTCGCCTCCGATGGCCTCACCGCGCTCGACCCTTCGCGCGCTCGCTTCACGATGATCGTCTCGAACCCGCCCTACGTCGCTGAGGACGCGCTCCGTGGGCTGCAACGCGAGGTGCGCGACCACGAGCCGCGCGTCGCGCTGACGCCCGGCGGCGACGGCCTGCGCGTCATACGCGCTTTGATAGACGAAGCGCCGCGCTTCCTCGACGCGGGCGGCCACCTCCTGTTGGAGATAGGCTTCGACCAGCACGAGGCTGTGAGGAAACTGATTGACCCGCGCGTGTGGGAGCTGCTCGACATTCACAAAGACTTGCAGGGAATTCCGCGTACGGTCGCGCTGCGGAAGCATTAGGTCAGTACCGCAGGCGGTACTGACCAGTGACGCATTGCGCGGCGGCTTTTTGGAATCATTCCATTGTTTCGGAGCGGTGATTGATTTCTTGACTTCATCCCCACTTTCACGCCTCACCAAGCCGAACATATCCGCTCATCTTTTCGTTCAAGACTGACAGGGCGCTGAAACACACACGCATTATCCGAGACGCTGTCAGCGCCTCATCCTTTTCCACAAGGCTCGACCGACCTCGCTTTGTAAAGACAGTGACGCAATCTTTCTCCCCGTTGCGAGTCACTGGCCTAACCTACTTTCAAAGGAGATGTGCGATGCGCCGTAACAAGCTGTTCCTTTTGTGCGCGATGGTTGCCCTTAGCGCCGTCGCGTGGACTGGTTGTGCCACGACGAGCGGCGATGGCAAGACACCTACCGCCACCACGACCGGCTCCGCTCCCGCCGCCACCAACGCGACCGCCGCCGGGAAACTCCCCGTCACCACCGCGTCCGACGAGGCCCGGAAAGAGTTCCTGCAAGGACGCGACCTGGCCGAGAGGCTATTGATACAAGACTCCGTACAGCATTTCGACAAAGCTCTCTCGCTCGACCCGAACTTCGCCGCCGCTGAATTGGGCCGCGCCACTTCCTCGCAGACCGCGAAGGAGTTCTTCGACCACTTGAAGAAGGCCGTGAGCCTCGCCGACAAGGCTTCCGAAGGCGAGAAGCTGCTCATCCTCTCAACCGAGGCCGGGGCCAACGGCGACACCGTGAAGCAGAAAGAGTATCTGGACAAACTCGTCGCCCTGCACCCGAACGAGGAGCGCGCGCACTTCAACCTCGGCGGTTACTACTTCGGCCAGCAGGACTACGCGAAGGCGATAGAGGAGTACAAGAAGGCGACCGAGCTGAACCCGAACTACTCGACCGCCTTCAACATTCTAGGCTACGCCTACCGGCAGCAGGGTGACTACGCGAACGCCGAGCAGGCTTTCAAGAAGTACATCGAGCTGATTCCGAACGATCCGAACCCTTACGACTCCTACGCCGAGTTGCTGCTCAAGATGGGCAAGTTCGACGAGTCTATCGCGCAGTACCGCAAGGCGCTCTCCATTCAGCCCAACTTCGTCAACTCGCACTTCGCCATCTCGGCCAACCTGATGTACCAGGGCAAGCACGACGAGGCGACGGCCGAGCTACAGAAGATGACCGAGAAGGCGCGCAGCGACGGCGAGCGCCGCACCGCGCTCTTCGGCCAGGTGGTCGTTGATGTGGACGCGGGGAGAATGGACAAGGCGCTCGAAGACATAGACAAGGAGTACGCCATCGCGGAGAAGATAGGAGACGTGGCGGCGATGACGGGCGACCTTCAGACGAAGGGGACGATTCTCCTTGAGATGGGGAAATACGCCGAGGCTAAGGAGCAGTTCGAGCGGCTGCTCAAGATGACGGAAGGCTCCACGCTGTCGCAGGAGATTAAGGACAACACCCGACTCTTCCACCACTACAACCTCGCCACGGTCGCGCTCGGCATGAAGGACAACGCGAAGGCGAAGGCCGAGGCCGAAGAGTTCCGCAAGGGCGCGGAGGCTTCCAAGAACCCGGCCCAGGTCCGCCAGTCGCACCAGCTCCTCGGCATGATCGCGCTCGCCGAGAAGGACTATGACAAGGCCATCGCCGAGCTACAGCAGACGGGCCAGCAGAACCCGCAGAACTTCTACCGCCTCTGCCAGGCTTACCAGGGTAAGGGCGACAACGCCAGGGCGAAGGAATTCTGCGGCAAGGCCGCCGACTTCAATTCGCTGCCCGCCCTCAACTACGCCTTCGTCCGCACGAAGGCCCGCAAGATGGCGGTGTAGACTAAAGGCTGACTTGGCGGTCGTTTCAGAACTGAAGCCAGCCATTGATTAGACCCCTGAGCGCCTTTGCGTCTTTGCGTGAAACTGGTTTTTCTCACGCAAAGACGCAAAGGCGCTCAGGGGTTTTGAGCTAAGAGCGCCAAACAAAACAAGTCACGGGCGAGAATATTGTAGGGGCAGGGCTTGTCCCTGCCCGCTCAACTTCCGTCAGACGTGGGCAGGGACAAGCCCTGCCCCTAAAGTTATTCCGGTTTTGTTAGTGGCTCTTAGCTTCCGGCCTCATTGCCTGCGCCGCCGATTTTGGCATATAGTGCTGCACTCTTAAGTCAATTCAAATCCAGACTGAAAGGCGCTTTCATCATGTCGAATAGCGTTCCCATCACGGTCGCGCATGGCGATGGCATCGGCCCCGAAATCATGGCGGCCACGCTCCACATCCTGAAGGAGGCCGGCGCGCCGCTCGAAATCGAGACCATAGAGATCGGCGAGAAGGTTTATCTCGCGGGCAACAGCGCCGGCATAGAGCCCAGCTCCTGGGAGTCCCTGCGCCGCACGAAAGTCTTCCTCAAAGCGCCCATCACGACGCCGCAGGGCGGAGGCTTCAAGAGCCTGAACGTGACGGTCAGGAAGACGCTCGGCCTCTACGCCAACGTGCGCCCGTGCGTCTCCTATCACCCGTTCGTCGAGACCAAGCACCCGAACATGGACGTGGTCGTCGTGCGCGAGAATGAGGAAGACCTCTACGCTGGCATTGAGCACCGGCAGACCGAGCAGGTCGTACAGTGCCTGAAGCTCATCTCGCGCCCCGGCTCGGAGAAGATCGTGCGCTACGCGTTCGAGTACGCGCGCCGCAACAATCGCAAGAAGGTGACGTGCTTCACGAAAGACAACATCATGAAGCTCACCGACGGCCTCTTCCACAAGGTCTTCGACGAGGTCGCGGTCGAGTACAAGGACTTAGAGAACGAGCACTGGATTGTGGACATCGGCGCGGCCAAGCTGGCCGACACGCCCGAAGCCTTCGACGTGGTCGTGATGCCGAACCTCTACGGCGACGTGCTCTCGGACGTGGCCGCGCAGATAGCCGGCAGCGTCGGCCTCGCCGGCTCAGCCAACATCGGCGAGAACGTCGCCATGTTCGAGGCGATTCACGGCTCGGCCCCGCGCCGCGCCGGCCAGAATTTGGCGAACCCTTCGGGCCTGCTCCTCGGCGCGATCATGATGCTCGTCCACATCAACCTGCCCGATGTGGCCGAGCGCGTTCACAACGCCTGGCTCAGCACCATCGAGGACGGCGTGCACACTTACGACATCTACGCCGAAGGCGTCAGCAAGCAGAAGGTCGGGACGAAAGAGTTCGCCGAGGCGGTCGTCGAGCGATTGGGCCGCGAGCCGCAGACCCTCAAGGCCGTCAAGTACAACACGGGCGCGAGCGCCGAGGCCGCGCCGGCCGCGCAAGCCGCAGAGCGCCCGCGCGCGAAGAAGGAGCTGGTCGGCGTGGACGTGTTCCTGGACTGGCGCGACGGCTCGGCGGACCAATTGGGCGAGTCGCTCAAGGGGCTCGCGGGCGACGAGTTGGAGCTGATGATGATTAGCAACCGTGGCGTCAAGGTCTGGCCCGGCGGCAACTCCGAAACCTTCTGCTCGGACCACTGGCGCTGCCGCTTTCTGCCGCGTGACGCGGGCGCGACCATCCGGCACGGCGAGATAGTTCAACTCCTCGAACGCGTCGGCGGCGGCGGCTTCGACTTCATCAAGACGGAAAACCTTTACAACTTCGACGGCGAGCGTGGTTACTCATTAGACCAAGGAGCGTGAAACTGCATGATTGAGACTCAAGAGAAGACCGAAGAGACGATTCGCGGCGACGAAGGCGCACGCCCCCTGGTCGCCGTCATCATGGGCAGCAAGTCAGACTGGGAGACGATGCAGCACACGGACGACATGCTGACGCGCTTCCAGGTTCCGCACGAATGTCGCGTCATCTCGGCGCACCGCACGCCGCAACTCGCCACGGACTTCGCGGAGACGGCCGAGGCGCGCGGCCTCGAAGTCATCATCGCGGCCGCCGGCGGCGCGGCGCACCTCGCGGGCGTCATCGCCGCGCAGACGTTGATTCCGGTCCTCGGCGTGCCGATGGAGAGCAAGGCGCTCAAGGGGCTCGACAGCCTGCTCTCCATCGTCCAGATGCCGGCCGGCATCCCCGTCGGCACGCTCGCCATCGGCAAGGCCGGCGCGAGCAACGCCGCCCTCTTCGCCATCCACATTCTAGCCAACACGCGCCCGGACCTGCGCGACCGCCTCCGCCGCTTCCGCGCCGAACAGGAACGCCAGGTCCGCGAAGCGACGCTACCATAAGAAAGTGATAAGTGATGAGTGATAAGTGATGAGTAAAAGAAAGCAGGGTTTACTTATCACTCATCACTCATCACTTATCACTCCTCTTGCTCTATCTCTGGAATTGGCGCAGAATGAGCGCGAACGAAAGTTCAGGCTCAAAACCTGCCTAACCCGTTGCCGTCGCCTCCGGCGGCGCGGGCTGTTACGTTTCTTCCGCTGGATCGGGAAAGCCCCTAACCATGATCGGGCGCGTCGTTTCCCATTACCGGATTTTAGAGAGGCTCGGCGAGGGCGGCATGGGCGTAGTCTACGCCGCCGAGGACACGCACCTCGGCCGCCGCGTCGCCGTCAAGTTCCTCTCCAACGCCAACACCGACACGCACCACTTCAAGGCCCGCTTCCTGCGCGAGGCGCGCTCGGCCTCGGCGCTCTCGCACCCGCACATCGCCATGATCTACGACTACGGCGAGACGGAAGAGGGCTTCCCCTTCATCGTCATGGAACTCGTTCGCGGCCGCCCGCTGAGCGAAGTCCTGGACGAGAGCGACCTCACGCTTGAGCGCGCCGTCGCCATCATCACGGACGTGGCCGCCGCGCTCGGCGAAGCGCACGCCGCCGGGATAGTCCACCGCGACATCAAGCCCTCGAACGTCTTCGTCAACGAGCGCGGCCAGGTCAAGGTGCTTGACTTCGGACTCGCCAAGCAGTTGAACGAGGATCGCGGCCACGGCGACCCCGAAGCGCGCACGCTTCTCGCGACGCGGACGCGCAGCGACATCGTCGTCGGCACGCCGCTCTATCTCTCGCCCGAGCAGGCGACGAGCGCGCCGGTGGACGGTCGCTCTGACCTCTTCGCCCTGGGCGCGCTGCTCTACGAGTGCGTCGCCGGGCGGCCCGCCTTCTCCGGCGCGAGCGTGATCGAGATTGGCGCGCAGATCATCCACGTCAACCCGCCGCCGCCCTCCACCTTCAACCCGCGCGTGCCGAAAGAAGTGGACCGGATTGTGATGAAGGCGCTGGCGAAGCGGCCCGAAGCGCGCTACCAGTCGGCCCAGGAGATGATCGAAGACTTGCGCGCCGTCCGCCCCAAGGTCGCGGGCGACACGCGCCACGTCACGCGCATCAAGGACGACCTGCACCGCACGGGCGCGCCCTCCGGGACGCGCCGCACACATCGCTCAAGCGCGCTTCTCTCCATCACCGAGAACCTGCGCCGCCCGCGCGTCTCGCTCGGCGTCATCCTCGTCGCGGCGCTCGCCTTCGGGCTGGCCGTCTGGGGCGTCGCTTATCTGCTCAGGCCCGCGCCCTACAAGGCCACGGCCGGGGCGCAGAGCTGGTACGACCGTGGGCTTGAGTCGCTGCGCGGCGGCGCGTACTACCAGGCGAGCAAGGAGCTGGCGAAAGCGGTCGAGGCCGACCCGAAGTTCGCGATGGCCCACGCACGCCTGGCCGAGGCGTGGACCGAGCTGGGCTACGCCGACAACGCCAAGGACGAGATGCTGCGCGTCTCGCCGCTCGTCCCCGAGCGCTCCGTGCTGACCGAGCGCGACGCGCTCACGCTCGAAGCCATCAACGGGCTCGTCTCCAACGACTTCACGCGCGCCGTCACGGCCTACGACGAAGTCGCGCGCGCCTATCCAGCGGACCCGCACGCCTTCGTGGACCTCGGGCGAGCTTACGAGAGGAACGGCGAGACGGCGAAGGCCATCGAGAGCTACGTGCGCGCGACGGGCCTGGACCAGCAGAACGCGCTCGCGTACCTGCGCGCCGGCGTCCTCTACGGCCGCCAGCAGAACCTACTGGGCGCGCTCGCCGCCTTCCAGAAGGCCGACGAGATTTACAAGCCGGCCGGCAACGTCGAGGGGCAGGCGAGTGTCTTCTACGAGCGCAGCCAGGTCTTGATGGGCGCGAGCCGTCTGGAGGAGGCGCGCGCCGACTTGCAGCGCGCGCTCGACCTCGCGACCGCCAGCGGCAATGACTCGCAGCGCATCAACACACTCCTGCAACTGAGCCGCCTGGCCTACACGGACGGCAAGACGAAGGAGGCGCAGGAGCGCGCCAACGACGCCATCAACTTCGCGCAGCAGCGCGGGCTCGACGAGCCGGTCGCGCTCGGGCTCAAGAACCTCGGCTACACCTATTACCTCGACAGCAAGTACGACGAGGCCGAGAGCACTTACCAGCGCGCGCTGGAATTCGCCAAGCGTAACAAGTCGCGGCTACGCGAGGCCGAAGTCTTGCAGAACCTCGCCACGATCTACATTCAGCGGCTACGCACGGACGAGGGCTTAGCTTACGCGCAGCAGGCGCTCGCCTTCTTTGAGCAAGGCGGCTACCGCTCGAACATACACACCTGCCTGACCATCCTCGGCCGGGCCAACCGGCGCAAGGGCGATTACGAGGCGGCGCTGCGCTACTTCCAGAAGGCGCTGGAACTGGCACAGTCCACGGGCTACAAGTCGCAGGTGGCTTTCTCCTTCGGCGAGATCGCCACGGTGCTCGCCGAGCAGGAGCGATACCCGGAGGCGCTCGACCAGTACAACCGTAGCTTCGAGATTCAGCAGTCATTGGACGACCGGCGCAACATGGCCTACAACCTGATGAACCGTGGCTACGTCCTCTGGCGGCTGGGACGGCGCGACGAGGCGCGCGCCGCGCTCAACCAGGCGGCGGAACTGGCGGGCCAGCCCGAGGGCGGCGTCAAGCCCGTCCTGGCCGAAGTGCCTTTGCACCAGGCGGAGATTGAATTGAGCGAGCGTCACTTCCCCGAAGCGGTCGCGTCCGCGCGGCGGGCGGCGGAACTCGCGTTGGACCAATTCAACGGAATCTATCTACAGGCCAGGGCCGTGCTCGGGCAGGCGCTGGCCGCCGGCGGTCACGCCGCCGACGGGCGCAAGGAGTGTGAGGCGGCAATCGAGATGGCGGCGCGGGCGGGCGACGCGGCGCTGCTTTCGCGGACGAAACTCGCGCTCGCGGAAGTGCTGCTCGAAGCCGGCGAGGCGGAGCGTGCGCGCTCGCTCGCGCGCGAGGCGCAGGAGAGTTTCGAGCGCGGCGGGCAACTGGAATCCGAGTGGCGCGCGTTCGTCATCGCGGCGCGCGCAAGCCGCCTCAGTCACGACGAGCGGTCGGCCTCCGAGCAGCTCGCGCACGCCGGGGAAGTGCTCTCGCGGCTCCGCCAGAAGTGGGGCGAGCCGGCAACCGAGCTTTACCTCAAGCGGCCCGACATAGAGTTTTCGCACAAACAACTCGGCGAAGCAGTCACCGCCGAAAAGTAACCCACCTCAACTGAAAAAGGAGAAAGACCAATGACTAAACAGACAGACAACGTAGGCGACCCAGAGACGCCGGGCGCTGCCAGCACATCACCGACCGACACGAGTAGTTCGGATACGTCGGACGCTAGCACAACGACGACGACCAAGACGGGCGACCCGGAAACGCCAGGCACTAGCTCGGCGACAACGACAAAAACGGGCGACCCGGAAACGCCGGGCGTCTGACGGCGAGGCATTTGGTGGGACGCCCCTGCGCTTTGATGCGCCGTGGCGCGCCGCCCGGATTGTGATCGGCGATTGGCAGCCCGACGGCGGTGCGAAACGCCGGGCCGTCAGCCTCACACAGACGCGCCGCGCAAGGTTTGACCACAGACCTTGCGCGGCGCGTCTCTTTTCGTGAATCGTAAATCGTGAATCGAAGAACGGCTTTCCTCGATTCACGATTTACGATTCACGGCTTTTATATATCTGGACCTGGCGGGCGAACTCTTGCGCGGCGTCTTCCGCCTGGTCCACACCCACGGGCAGGGCGGCGCGCGTCTTGCGCCGTTCCTTGAAGGCGGCCGAGGCGATGGAGGCGAGCCACCAGAAGGTCTCGCGCGCGCCGAGGTGTTCGCGCACGCGCTGGAAGATGCGCGGGTAGAGCTTGGCCGTCCGGCCGAGCAGCCGCTTGAGCGCGCTGAACGTCATGCGGTCCTGAAACAGCTCGCGGCTGACGCGCTCGTCCAACTGGTGAAGCGCGGCCATCACGGCGTTCAAAGTCTCGTTGACCGCGCCGGGCGCGCTCTTCGGCGTCGGGCGCAGGAACTCCGCGAAGCTCTTTCCAGCACATTGGGATCCTAAGCTTAGAATTCCACGTGGACAAGTTGTC
>JADMIO010703110.1_pt1 | contig 102201 bp, 86 predicted proteins | sample 8958161 | NCBI WGS metagenome assembly JADMIO01 (sample SAMN16585339, study PRJNA669376) | soil metagenome | isolation source: Crop rotation soil | place: USA: Cullars Rotation, Alabama | collected 2011 | reverse complement strand
GGCCGCGACTTCAAGTCACGTGAATTCCAAGCTTCGGATCCCACTGTGCTGGAAAGCCATAGAGCATTTCCGCGCATCAGGTTCTATTTGCTTCGCGATACCATTCGGTTCGCAACGTCGAAACCAAATTTATATGGCATTAAACCTCAAACCGCTAGGCGACCGCGTGATCGTTGAAGCAATCGAAGAATTAGCCAAAAAAAACAAAAAGGGTGACATCATCATCCCGGATTCCGCGAAAGAGAAACCGGTGGAAAGCCGTATCGTCGCGGTCGGAACTGGAAAGCGTGATGACGACGGAAAAATAACTGCCATCGAAGTAAAAACAGGCGCACGCGTGCTCGTCAGTAAATACGGCGGCACCGAAATAAAAGTCAAAGGCCGTGAATACACAATTATCAATACGGAAGACATTCTCGCCGTGATCGAATAGTCCCCAAACAATATTTATTATGGCAGCAAAACAATTAGTTTTTGATGAAATCGCCCGGCAATCCCTGCTTCGCGGGATTGAAAAACTCAGCCGCGCCGTCAAGGCCACCCTTGGACCCAAAGGACGTAACGTTGCCATCGACAAGAAGTTCGGATCACCGATCGTGACGAAGGATGGCGTAACAGTGGCGAAAGAAATCGACCTGGACGATGCCTGCGAAAATCTGGGCGCGCAATTGGTACGCGAAGTCGCCAGCAAAACGGGAGATACCGCGGGCGACGGAACTACGACTGCCACGATCCTTGCGGAAGCAATATTTCGCGAAGGCCTGAAGAATGTCTCAGCAGGTTGCAGCCCAGTGAGCCTGCAGCGCGGCATTCAAAAGGCCGTTGATGCCGCCGTGCTGCATCTCGAAAAAATCGCCAAGAAAGTTAAGGAAAAACAGGAGATTAAGCAGGTGGCAACCGTGGCTGCAAACTGGGATGAGACAGTCGGTGAAATCATCGCAGACGCCATGGAAAAGGTTGGCAAAGACGGGACCATCCGCGTCGAAGATGCTAGCTCCGTGGAAACGACCCTGGATATCGTCGAGGGCATGCAGTTTGATAAAGGTTACATCTCCCCCTATTTCGCGACCGACGCCGAAACCATGGAAGCACGTTTGGACGATGCCTATATTTTCAATTGCGATAAATCGCTTAAAAGCCTGACCGATATCTTTTCGATTCTTGAAAAGGTCGCCAAAACCGGCAAGCCGCTTTTGATTATCGCGGAAATTGTCGAAGGCGAAGCCCTTTCGACACTGGTGGTGAACAAATTGCGCGGCACGATAAAAGTCTGCGCTGTGAAAGCGCCGGGGTTCGGGGACCGCCGGAAGTCGATTATGGAAGACATTGCCATCCTCACCGGCGGCAAATGTATTTCCGACGATCTTGGCATCAAGCTGGAATCCATCGCTCTGGAGGATCTGGGCCGCGCGAAATCGATTCTGATTGATAAAGACAATACGACCATCGTCGAGGGCGCCGGAGCCCGCACGGAAATCCAGGGGCGCATAGCTCAACTCCGCCGCCAGGTGGAGGAAACCAGTTCAGATTACGACAAAGAAAAATTGCAGGAACGGTTGGCAAAGCTGGCGGGAGGCGTAGCCATTATTCGTGTCGGCGCGGCGACCGAAACCGAAATGAAGGAAAAGAAAGCGCGCGTTGAAGACGCCCTGCACGCAACGCGCGCTGCCGTGGAAGAAGGAATAGTTCCTGGGGGCGGGGTTGCGCTCCTCCGCTGTGTGCCGGCGATTGAAGCATTGAAACTTGAAGGTGATGAGCAAATCGGCGCTGACATTATCAAACGGGCCATCGAAGCCCCGCTCCGTACACTCGCGGCCAATGCTGGAGTGGAAGGTTCCATCGTTGTGCAGGAAGTTAAAAAGCGAAAAGGCAACGATGGTTACAACGTTGCCACCAACGAGTACGAAGACTTGATCAAGGCTGGCGTGGTCGATCCAAAAAAAGTCACGCGCTCCGCGTTGCAGAACGCCTCATCCATCGCAGGGCTCCTCCTAACCACGGAATGCCTTATCACTGATCTGCCTGAGAAGATTGAAGAGGCGATGGCGACGTAAGCGCTCCGCGACATTTTTGCATTTCGTTCCCGTGGCAAGTCATGGTTAGTTTGCGGGAATGCGAATTTTGTCGGGCATTCAACCATCGGGCGCGCTTCATCTCGGAAATTATTTCGGGATGATGCGCCCGGCCATCGAATTGCAGGAGCAAGGCGAAGCCTTTTATTTCATCGCGGATTACCATTCGATGACGTCCGTGTTCGACGCCGAGACCCGCCGCAAAAATACGTTGGACGTCGCGCTGGACTTTCTTGCGTGCGGTCTGGACCCAAAAAAAGCAGTGTTCTTTCGCCAGTCAGATGTGCCGGAAGTGACCGAACTGGCGTGGATGCTCACCACGCTCACGCCGATGGGCTTGCTTGAGCGATGCACCAGTTACAAGGACAAGATCGCGCATGGCATCTCACCGAATCACGGTTTATTCGCCTATCCAGTGCTGATGGCGGCAGACATTTTAATTTACGACTCGAACATCGTGCCCGTTGGACGCGACCAGAAGCAGCATGTGGAAGTCACACGCGACGTCGCCATCAAATTTAATCAGACTTACGGGGAAACGTTTGTGCTCCCGGAACCCCGTATTCGCGAATCGGTCGCGGTCGTCCCTGGCACCGATGGTCAAAAGATGAGTAAGAGCTACGGCAATACCATTGAGATTTTTGGAGAGGAAAAAGCGACTCGGAAAAAAATTATGAGCCTGGTTATGGATTCACGGTCGCCGGCCGAACCCAAGCCGGACGCGGACAAAAATGTTGCCATTCAGCTATTGAAACTTGTCACCGAGCCGGCTGTAGCTCAGGAAACGGAAGAGCGCTTGCGCGCGGGAGGATTGGGTTACGGCGATTTGAAAAAACAATTGTTCGGGTCTTATTGGACCTATTTTGCCACTGCCCGCCAGCGGCGCGCCGAATTGGCTGCTGATTCAGCTTACGTAAGGCAGGTATTGGAGGAGGGGAAAGTCCGAGCCAATAAAATCGCACGCACTGTTCTCGATCGGGCCAAACGCGCGTGCGGATTGCTTTAGGACCGTTGGTTCGAAGATTCGGTTCCCAGCGCCTTTATTCGTAACGCGCAAGTCCGCGCCGAAAGGTCCACGCAATCCAGGTGCCGGCCCTTGAATGCCTGCTTCGCGTTCATGGTATCGGTCCCTTCAAGGCCGAAGCCGAGCATTTCGAGAAGGTCGGCTTCGAACGTTATTACCATTGAAGCAGCGGCGGGCGAATCAGGCAGTCGTTCCAGAAAATCTTTCAGCAACTCATATTGCTCTGGGACCGGCGTTTCTCTCTCTGCGGTTTGCTCAATAAGTGCTGAGGCATAGGCCGCCTGGTTTAACCACATCAAATCGCGCCGCAGCTTTTCGTTGGTGCTGATAAGCTGCATTTCCCGCAATGGGTGCAATTCAGAGCGGCTACTTCGTTGAAATGTAAAATCGGCAAAATAATAAAGGTCGAGTTTGCCAGCAAAGGTCGATTTGGGCTTTCGCGCGCCCTTCGCCACGGTCGAGATTAAGCCGTGGTCGTGCCCGAGCCACTGCACGATCAGACTGGTTTCGGTGAGCGGCCGAACGCGTATGATTATTCCTGAATCACGCTCCTCCATGATTACGCAGCCCCAATTTGGCGAAGGTCAAATTTGCCCGCAAGCTCACCAACGAGCAGATTCTCGCGCCGTTTCATCCTCACTCGAGCCGGTGTCGTGAGATCATCTTCCCCCAGCAAATGCAGCAATCCGTGCACGATGTAGCGAATCACCTCCTGGTGCCAGCTAGTTTCAAACTCTTTTGCTTGAGCGATGGCGTCCGCCACACAAATGACTATGTCCCCGTGAATTGATGCCTGTGCATCCGCATAGCTGAAGGTGATCACATCGGTCGATCCCGTGTGCTTGAGGTACGCGAAATTGATCTCGGCCATTCGCTCCGCCGTGACAAATTCGATGCCGATTTCCGCTCCATCCAGCGAGAGCAAATGTTTGAGGCAATAATTTGTTATGCGACGGATTTGGCCCAGACTTAACTTGCGAGTCCGTTGCAGATCCCGCAATTCGACGCGGTTCATTTCGTCTTCTCGCGATGTTCTTCGTAGGCGGCAATAATACGCTGGACCAATTGATGGCGGACGACATCCTTTTTCTGAAATTGGACCATTGCAATGCCGGGTACGCGCGCGAGTGCGCGCTGCGCTTCGATTAACCCGGAGGTCTTCTGCGGAGGCAAATCTATCTGCGTAGGATCGCCGGTCACGACGGCCTTTGAACCTATGCCCATGCGCGTCAAAAACATGAACATTTGCTCGCGGGTGCAGTTCTGCGCCTCGTCCAGAATAATAAATGCGTTGTTGAGCGTCCGGCCGCGCATGTAGGCGAGCGGCGCAATTTCAATGGTGGCCCGCTCGGTGTGCTTAATAACTTCCTCCGCGGGCAACATGTCGTGCAATGCGTCATGCAAAGGGCGCAGATAGGGAGCAATTTTTTCGTAAAGATCACCGGGGAGAAAGCCCAACGCTTCGCCCGCTTCCACGGCTGGCCTCGTTAGAATAATCCGTGAAACCTTCTCCTCCTTTAACGCCGCCACGGCCATCGCCACCGCGAGATAGGTTTTCCCCGTGCCCGCCGGTCCGAAGCCGAAAGTAATATCGTGCGCCCGAATTGCCTCAATATATTGCTTTTGCCCGAGCGTTTTTGGGGCCACGAGCGGCTTCTTTGAGGAAGTCTGAACGCGTTCCCGATTCAGGGAATCAAGCGAGTCGGCTTCGCTGCTGTTGGCTACATTCAAGGCGTAGGCAAACTCACGGTTGCGCACCTGGCCGCCGGTTTTGATCGAATTCTCCAGGTATTGGAAAACTTTTTTTGCGCGCGCGATCGATTCTTCCGGCCCTTCCAGCTTGATCCAGCCTTCACGCGAAGTCGCCTTGATTCCCAGATGCTCCTCCATAGTCCGGAGATTGTCCGGGTCGTTATTGAACAGTTGCTGGGTTTGCCGAGCGTTCTCGTAATGCAAAGTTTCCGAAGCCATAATTACAAATTCCGCAATGCTTCCCGCAATCGTTGCGCCACGTCCGCCAGTGCTTCGGGGAGGACCGTGGTGGAGGCAACGACCGGCATAAAATTCGTGTCACCATTCCAACGGGGAACGATGTGCAAATGCACATGCTCGATAATTCCGGCGCCGGCTACTTTTCCGAGATTGATTCCAATGTTAAACCCGTCCGGATTCATCACGGCGGTGAGCGCTTTTTGGCACCGACGCGTCATCAGCATCAATTCGGTCAACTCGGCATCATTCAAACCATGCAAATCCGGCACCTGGCGATATGGCAAAACCAGAACATGCCCGCCCGTGTAAGGAAACGAATTGAGCACCGCGAAACAATAGCGGTCCCGCAGAATGACATAGTTGGCCTCGTCGTCGCTGGAGTGTGCGATGCGGGTGAAGATCGAAACGTCTGTTGGCGGGGCCTTTTGCCCGAGAATATATTTTATACGCCACGGCGCATGTAACGCTTCCATCTGCCGAACGCTAACTTTTGCGCCGGATAATGTCAAAACGGCCAGAGCCGAATCAACTATCCGTCTTTGCCTGAACTAAAACCGCGCGCCCTTGGTGGAGGTTCGGATGCGTGCCAGGTACATGTCCGCAGTGATGTAAAGGGTTCCGCCATCGTCACCCCATGCGCAGTTGGCAGTCGCTTCCCCGGTGTGGATGGTCCCGAGGTGCTTGCCTTCAGGCGAAATGATCAGGATGCCACCTGGTCCCGTTGCGAAGAGATTGCCGAGCTTGTCCACTTTCATCCCGTCCGGGAGGCCTTTGACATCTTTGCCCATCAAATGCGTGGCATCAAAGAACACTTTGCCTTTGCCGAGGTTTCCGTTCGAAAGGACGTCGAATACTTTGATGACCGGTTGCTGCGGATCGGATTGGGCGACATAGAGCTTCTTTTCGTCCGGTGAGAACGCCAGCCCGTTGGGAAATGTCAGATCGTCGGTGAGCAATGTTACCTTGCCATCCTTGCTTACGCGGAAGACGCCGTTGAACGGCAGTTCTTTGGCGGGGTCTTCATTCTTTTTGAGTAATCCGTAAGGCGGATCTGTGAAGTAAAGTTCGCCGTTCAAGCGGTAAACCAAGTCGTTGGGGCTATTGAACCGGCGGAACTCGTAGTACTCGGCAATGGGAACGAATTTGTGGCCGCGTTTTTGTTTTACGAGTCTTGCGACCTGCCGGTCGCCATGCTGGCAGAGAATCAGGTGTCCGGCCGAATCCAGGGTCAGGCCATTGGAACCGGGCTCGCCATCGCGGGATACGGTGCCTGTGTAGCCGCTGGGTTGAATGTAGGGGCGGGTGCCGAGGCCTTCTTTCCACACGAAAACGATGTTGCGGGGGACGTCAGAGAAATACAGTGACTTCGTGCGCTTGTCCCAAACGGGGCCTTCCGACCAGTCAAAACCTTCCGCAAGTTTTTGAAGGCGATTGTTGGGCGGGAGCACTGCGTCGAGCGCCGGATCGAGGCGTTCGACTTCGCCGAAGGTCGGATAAATGTGCGGCTCTTTTTTGCCTTTCGCATCGGCGTCCTGCGCGCGAAGTCCAAGAATACCTGCCGCTGCCATCAAAATCACCGTGCAAAACACCCGCTTGTAAATCTTCATATTCGGAATTGCGGCAAAGCATCCGCATGGGTGTGCACTGGGTCAAGAGGAAATGGCCCGACGCGTCTTTTGAATGGATCAATACGTTTGAATCGTTCCACTTTTTGCCCCCCCGGGGGGGGGGGTGGCGTGAGAATATGCGCCACTTTTTGCAAGTCGTTTGGGCTCAACGACGGGCTTTCTGGAGATGGTGGAGATGCGTAAATTATGCGGCAATTATGCGGCAATTATGCGTTAGATATGCGTCAATTATCCGGCAATTATCCGTCTCTCAGGCGTTACTTATCCGACATTTATCCGGCATTTTACGTGGGAAGCGGGAATTATGCGTCACTGGTGCGTCGAATCAATTCAGTCGAATGTCAAATGTCGAATGTTGAAGGGTAAAATCCCGGAGGGAAGCGCCAAAGCCGGACAGGATTAGAACGGATTTGCGGGATGCTTTTCGGCGCGGATCTCAAAAAATTAAGCGGAAATAAGCGGGACGAGACGGGATTAAGCGGGATTCCATTCAACGCAAAGCCGCAAAGAATGCGATAAAAGGGGACACTCGCTCTCGGCTTAAGGAGTCTGAGTTTTACCACCGAGACACGGAGAACTCGGAGTCCAGCAGAGGTGAGCCGCATCGCCGCAAGCGGGACCAGCCTCGGAGGCTGGGATGCTAGGATTGCGCAGATTTTCCCGAACACAGAGCCGGAACCCATTTCACGGGTCCAATTTGTGATATGCCTTCCGGCGCCTCCATCGGCGGACGGGTCGAATAGGATGTCAAAGAGCGGGCCGCGCGAGTGAGGCGCGGGCATGTCACGTCGGCCATGGCCGACCGCGAAACTTTACTTGATTAACTAGCAGAAAGTCAATGGAAGATCAGTCCAAAGTCAAATGTCGAATGTCGAAGGGTAAATCGGCCAGGGCATCTGAAGGTTTGCAGCGGTGGGGCAAAGGACCGCAGAGCCGGACCAGAGGACACCGAGAGCACAGAGGCCGAGATTCGGAGTTTAGACAGGATCCACACGATGGAAGGATTGATGAGAAAGAAGTAGGCGGTGTCATTGACCGGCAGGGCCTTTTCGCATTCGTTTTCTTACCTCCTCGGAAAATGGCACATTTTGATCGAGGGCCTGCTTAAGATCATCGACTGCGGCGATTAACTGATTCCGGAGTTCCTCGGGCGCAGTTGCCGTTCGATCTTCCAGTCCAGCGAACAATATGTCAGGGCTGACGGCCAGATGGCTTTCGATGACCCAACCTCGCTCGTGGGGTCCAAGCTCCAACCACCAGGCTGCCCACAAACCCTCGTCTTTGCTGAGTTCGGCCTCTACCCACTTTTCCAACCGCCAACCGTTCTTGTAGTAACGTATGTCCGCTCCTGTTCTCACCGTCCCAAATCGTGAGGACTCACGCAGTGTTCGCGCAAACTCATTCATTCGTTCGCAAGCCAACGCGAACTGACCAGTCGGCGTAAATTCTTGTTCGTTTAATTTCACAGTTGCTCTCCGTCACTTAGTAGCGCTCTTAGGGACCATCATCGGGGTCAGACCAGATTATCTTGTTGAGGGTTGTTCATATAGGCGCCGATGGTCTTCATGCTCCGAACAGCTTCTGAAAAAATGTCGGCTTCACAAAATGGTCGAATGTAATCTCCAAACTTTCTTCATGGCTATAGCCAACGATCTGTCTAGCTAGCTCAAGCGGGATGCTGAAGATAAAGTCCACATTCCGTGCGTGCTCTTGCTGTTTCATGAAGTTGTCGCGAATGTCGACGAATCCAGCAGGCGGATTGCCTTCAACATCCAAATGATTATCGCCCTCGCCGGAATCATGGCTAACCGACCAAATTTGCTCGCCGTCTTTCCAGTTGGCTGCGCGACTGACCATAACGTGCTCTTCAACAAAGCAAGCAATCACTTCGCACCCGCGCGACAAGCGGCGCACTTCGTCATTCGTGAACTCATGCCTACCATGAATGACTAAAACCCAGCCACTGGGTAATTCACCGCCACAGTAGGGAGTTTTGCGATAACCCTTGCCAACGTTCTTGAGACCGAAATTCTGCAATATTGCATCGAGGGATTTCCCGCGAACCGCAAACCAAGACAGTGATGCGCCCATATACGTGCCGGGACAATCCCTAACGTCCCGAGATATAAGTAACGCCACGACTCCCATTCGAGCGTGATCGGCGGCTGCGCCGCGAAGAGTTGTTCGGCGGTGTCATTTCGGAATCCACTGAAACTCTACGTCCGATGCCTCGATAATCCAGCGGGAACCCTCGCCCGGCGAAAAACCGGCCCACTCAATTTCGTGAATTAAATGACCCGCCGGAGCAACTCGAAACTCATCGTAGAGCCAGTCACCCAGACCGCGCATCGACGATGGATTGTTCAACGAATAACGGATCACGGGCGAATAAACCAACTCGATGAAGCCATCGTGGTATGCCCCCAAAAGCCGAACTCGAATCGTCGTCATGCGTTGGTCGCTACGGTCTTCGAGCCTCCCCTCAGCAACCGTTATGCTTTCAAGCCACGCATCGTGTGGACAGCGGTGGTCGCGTGGGTCGAAATACCACTCGGACGTGGCGAGCGCATAGGCGCCACTGGGAACGCTCGCAGCGATACTGGCGAGATACGCTCGATACTGCTCGAAAGCCGACAGTATCGTCTCAGGCTTTCGTTGTGCTGAAAGAATGAATGACATGGTGACGTCCGAAAACTGGCTCGCGAATCATTTCCGGCGGCGGTGATTAACGAGTAATATCCCCCAAAAGCCCATGAGGACCAAGGTATGCGGCTCGGGAACTGGAATAGGCGAAAAGGTAATGTTATCCAAAACGGTTCGTCGCCGGTCCAGTTCCCACGCATTGATAATTTTCAATTCCGCAGTGCTTCCCGCGAAAGCCGAGACATCACCCCCATAAAGATTGCCCCCCAAGGAAAGTATTGGAACGGGCGTGCCATTGACCGTTATTCGGACCGGGCCATCGGCAAGCAGTTGCACCGATCGGGCCGTGTCGGGAATCTGCCCCGTTTGGGAGATGAATGCATTAATAAAACCGCCGCTTCCATCCACCGAATTAAAAAAGCCGCTCGAAATCATCAAGGAATAGCGTCCCGCGAGTTGGGTTTGCGGTGCCCATATCGGACTGATGTTATCCATCAAGAGGTACGCTTGAGACACCCCGACATGCCGGCTTCCATAGTAGATGATAGATGTGTCGCTCCCAGTACTGTGAGTCCAGCCAGGCGCCGCCAGGTTCCAGTCGAGAAATCCGTAGGTCACATCGTGCGGGATTACAATAGCCTGCTCAAAGTCCAAATTGCGAAAGGTACCTTGGGCCAAAGCGGAAAAAGTGCACAATAAAATGACGATTACTCGAATCATCGGCGTCGACGGGAATTGATGGCGACAGCCAATGCTCCAATTCCAAGTTGAATCAATGCGCTTGGCTCTGGCACCGGCTCGCTGGAAAACTTAATGTCGTCAAGGAATATCGGATTGGTACTGTAGTTAGCCAAGGACGGCGAGGTGAATGAGAGTTTCGTCGCTCGGCCCGCAAATGCGGCGATGTCGATCCCATATTCGTTATAATTGGGATTTGAGGAAAAAGGGAAGACCGTTCGGTCTAAATCATCCACGGTCACCACTGGTATGCCGCCGTAGGCTTTGAATCGAATTGATTTTGAAGTCGCTGGGACCATTCCGGATTGTTCGATGGTCACCGTATGTTTGCCATCGAAGTTTACCCCTGATTCCAAAAGCACCGAATAACGACCGGAAATGACTAGCGGCTGTATTTCGTTGGGGCCAAATATGCTCAGGAAAGGACTTCCGACGCTTATTCCGTTGTGTTGAATTAGCGCAACAGGATTTCCACCGATAAATCCCATCCAGCCAGGCAAACCATCCGTGATCGATACGGGAGGCGACACACTACTACGCGGGACATCAGGAACATTTGCGAATTCAAAATTCAGGTTTTGAAAAGTGCCCTGAGCAGACACCTCAACTGCGCATAATAACATGGCAAGAAGGCGAATCATGGTCGCTTTGACCCCCATTTTCGCAACAATGTGATGCTCCCGAAGATCGTCAGCGTCCAAGTCGAAGGCTCAGGCACTGATAAGGTGGAGAACGCGATGGTGTCGATAATAGTCGATGCGCGTGACCTGGAATAAAATCGCAAATCGACTGTTTGTCCCGCAAACGAGGAGACATCGACGGCTGAACGCATGGGGATTTCCGGGTCAAAATATACCGGCTGGACCGATCCATTGATTTCCACAACAGGCGGAACAACATCAAAATAATTGAGAAATCGCAGTGATTTCGAACCAAGAGGAACTTCCCCAATTTGACCAATGCCGTTGGGAGATTCGGCTCCCGTTAAAGGATTTTGATTGTTTGATAGAGCCATTGAAAAGAGTCCCTCCGCACGCCCGGGGAAGTTTTGGGAACTTACTAGCGCAATAAACCCAGGCCCCAAGGGAAATGCATCCACCCCAATCAACGAATCGGTTACTGCGGTGTGATCGCGAAAAAGAGTCCATCCAGGAAGCACCTGCGAGGCCGGGTAATAGTCGGGTTGCCATCGGCGTGGGAGGGCTGAGTCCTCAAAATTTAGGTTTTGAAAAGTGCCTTGAGCGGACGTTTGAAAGTCGCACAGCAACAATGCAACAAGACGAATCATGGTCGCTTTCCAAAACATTAGTGCAATGACGAGGTATCGGCGGGCACGATTAAAGGAGCTACCAGAAAAAGGGTTTAGTATCAAACAGAGAAGGCGACGGGATGGTTGTGTGATGGGAAGCTGATGTGCATTGAAGGTCTGCCACCCGCTGCCGGGGTGGAATGATTCTTCGGCGGATGGAGTCCGGTGGTATCGGAGAACCTTAACCACCGGCTACAGGCTTCCATCCCGCCGGGATGGCGCTCGAACTCTGCGGCCCTGCCAGGGTGGGAGGATTTCCGCGGATGGGTTCCGTTGGTATCGGGATGATTTCGAACGACGGCGGGAGCGCCGTCGGTGTCCTATCGTTACGGCGATAGGAATTGGATGTTTCTAACCCAAGGTAGCCGGGGAACCGGCAACCGCTGGGCTGATGGACTTATCCCCTTCGGGGAACCGGAACGGACGGTGGAAAAGCGCCAGCGGCTGGCGCGCTCCAAGACGAAGAGTTGCCAGGCTTGTAAGGCGAGGTGATCAAATGGCGGCGGCGATGGTGTCGCCAACTTCGCGGGTGCTGACTTTTTTGGCGGTGGGATCGGCGGAGGTGTAGATGTCGCCGGTCCGATTTCCGGCTTTTATGTTTTTTGTGACGGCGGCGATGATGGCGCCGTGGGCGTCCCGCAGGTGAAAGCTATGGAGGAGCATGAGTCCGGCTGAGAGGATTTGGGCGATGGGATTGGCGACGCCTTTGCCGGCGATGTCGGGGGCGGTGCCGCCGGCGGGTTCGTAAAGACCAAAGACGCGATCACCTTTGGTGGCGCCCAAACTGGCGCTGGGCAACATGCCAAGGGAGCCAACGAGGGCGGCTGCTTCATCGCTCAAAATATCGCCGAACATATTTTCGCAGAGGAGGACGTCAAATTGCGAAGGCTTGAGCATGAGTTGCATGGCGCCGTTATCGACGAGCATGTGTTCGAGGGTGACGTCCGAATATTGTTTGGCGACAGAGGTGACAACGTCGCGCCAAAGGATTCCGTTTTCGAGGACGTTGGCTTTATCGATGCTGGTGACTTTGCCCTGACCACCGGATTTTTTGCGGGTTTGCGCGGCAGCGAATGCAACGTGGGTGATGCGTTCGATTTCGGCGGTGGTGTAAACCATGGTGTCGGTGGCGCGGCGCTGGCCGCCGCCGAGGTCTTCAGAGCCTTTGGGCTGGCCGAAATACAAGCCGCCAGTGAGTTCGCGAATGACGAGGATATCAATGCCGCCGGCCTGGCGCTCTTTGGTGAGAGGACAGGTATGGGAGAGTTCGGGCCAGAGAATAACGGGACGCAGATTTGCAAATAGTCCAAATTCTTTGCGCAGGCGCAACAAGGCGGCGCGCTCGGGACGTTGGTCCTTGGGGATGGTCGGATCGCGATCGGGCAAGCCGACGGAGCCGAAGAGAATGGCGTCTGAGTTCCGGCAGAGCGCGAGGGTATCATCGGGAAGGGCTTTGCCGGCGGCGTCGATGCCCGCCCAGCCGACGGGAGCTTCGGTGATGTTAAAGGAAACGGAGAATCGTTTTTCCACCGCGCGAAGGACTTTGATGGCTTCGCGCATTACTTCCGGACCGATGCCATCGCCCGCGAGGGCGGCAATATTGAACTTCTGCATACTCATGTTAGGCCGCGCAGAGTAGGAGTTAGCCCCGGCGGTGTGAAGCGATTTTTCAAGCGGGCGGCAATCAATTGGATTTGGCGAAAAGACTCGTCGGGGCTTTGGGAATTTGTGTACCAGTAGCGGGTCCACATGAGGAAATTCATCAAGATCGCGATTTGGTGCGCGGTGGTGGGGCTGGGAATTTTTGCCTACGCGACGCTGGCGCTGCGCCGTCATGAAACGATCAACTCTGCATTTATTTTGATCGCGGCGTTATGCAGTTACGCGATTGGCTATCGATTTTATTCCAAGTGGATCGCGACGAAGGTTTTCATGCTGGATGACCGGCGCGCGACGCCGTGCGAGGTGCATGATGACGGACGGGATTTCGTGAAAACGAACAAGTGGATCGTGTTCGGCCATCATTTCGCGGCGATCTCCGGGCCGGGACCGCTGGTGGGCCCGGTGCTGGCGGCGCAATTTGGATATTTGCCGGGGACGATTTGGATTTTGATTGGGGTGGTGCTGGGCGGGGCGGTGCAGGATTTTGCGATTCTTTTTTGTTCGATGCGGCGCGATGGGAAATCGCTGGGGCAAATGATCAAGGAGGAATTGAACTCGACGATTGGACGCATCGCGCTGGTGGCGATCGTGGCGATCATGATCATTCTGCTGGCGGTGCTGGCGCTGGTGGTGGTGAAGGCGCTGGCGGAAAGTTCGTGGGGGGTGTTTACGGTGGGGGCGACGATTCCAATCGCAATGCTGATGGGTGGCTACCTGCGGTACTGGCGGGTGGGCAAAGTGTTGGAGGCGTCCGCATTCGGAGTGGTGCTGTTGCTGCTGGCGGTGTGGGGCGGGCAATTCGTGCATAGCGACGCGGCGCTTTCGAAAGTGTTTAGCGTATCGGCGTTGAACCTGGCGTGGATAATTATCGCGTATGGTTTCGCGGCAAGCGTGCTGCCGGTGTGGCTGCTGCTGGCGCCGCGGGATTACCTGAGCACGTTCATGAAGCTCGGGACGATCTTTGCGCTGGCGCTGGGGGTGTTCTGCGTTTTGCCGAACTTAAAAATGCCGGCGATTACGAAGTTCATCGATGGCAGCGGACTGGTGTTCGCGGGGAAACTTTTTCCATTTTGCTTTATCACGATTGCGTGCGGGGCGATCTCCGGTTTTCACACACTCATTTCGAGCGGCACGACGCCGAAAATTATTACGCGAGAAAGTTATGCGCGGCCGATTGGTTATGGCGCGATGTGTTTGGAATCTTTGGTCGCGATCATGGCAATCATCGCAGCGTGCACACTTGATCCGGGCGTTTACCTGAGCATGAATGTGAAGGGAGCGGGCACGACGCCGGCGGCCATTGCGAATGATACGGTGCAAAAGGTGCAGGCAGCAGGTTTTGCGGTGACGGTGCCAGAGATGGAGGCGCTGGCGAAACAGATGGGCGAAACGACTTTGTTCGGTCGCACGGGGGGCGCGGCGACGCTGGCGGTGGGGATGGCGCAGATTTTTTCGCAGGCGGTGGGACAACGCTGGGTGGACCTTTGGTATCACTTCGCGCTGATGTTCGAGGCGCTCTTTATTCTCACGACACTGGATGCGGGGACGCGCGTGGGGCGCTATTTGCTGCAGGATATGCTGGGGAATATTTGGAAGCCGCTGGGCGATATGAAAAATTCGCGAGCGAATGTGCTGGCCAGTTTTTTGGTGGTGGCGGGCTGGGGTTATTTTTTAATTCAAGGGGTTCGCGATCCGTTGGGCGGAATCAACTCGCTCTGGCCGCTCTTTGGCATTGCGAATCAATTGCTGGCGGCAACGGCGCTATGCCTGGCCACGACGGTTATTTTGAAGATGCAGCTTGAACGGAAGGGGCGACTGACTTACGCGCTCGCGACTTTCATTCCGTTGATATGGCTGCTGATCGTCACGATGACGGCGGGGGTGCAAAAGATTTTCCATGAAAGCCCGGCGATTGGTTTTCTTTCGAACGCGCGCCAGCTGGCAGTAAAACGTCCCGGATTGCGAGAGGCATTGACTGCAGCGCAAACGCCGGAGGCAGTGGCAGGCGCGCGGAAAGCGCTGCGAACGAATGAAATTCTGGCGTTCAACCAATACCTTGACGCAACGGTCGCCGGAATTTTTTTGGTGCTGGTCGGCGTAGTGTTCGTTTTGTGCCTCGGCGAATGGATTCGCTTAATTGGCCGGAAGAAATGCACCGGGCTGAACGAGACAATTCCGGTGTGGCTGCCGGATTACGCGGTCGCGGAAGGAAAGCCACTGAGGCTTTTCGGCTTATTTACGCTGGGTTTTGCGCTGTTGAAAGAATTGTCGGGCGAAGCGGCGAGCGAACGAATGCAATCGCCGAAAGAATGCGTTTGCCGCATGAACGAGGATGGGAAAGTTCAGATTACTTTGGGAGAGGCGAAAAAACTTGATGCCGCAGAAGCGTACCGCGCTTCGGTGGAGCACCGTTTTGCGAGCATTCGGCGGTGTTGCTGAACGCGGCTACGCCGCAGGCAGATAAATGGTGAAGGCGGTGCCTTTGCCGAGTTCGGACGTCAGGTGAATTGCGCCGTGGGCGTTTTGAATGAGGCGGCGCACAATGGCCAGGCCCATGCCGGTGCCTTCGGTCACCTGCTTTGTGGAAAAGTAGGGCTCGAACACTTTCGAAATATTGTCGGGCGCGATGCCGTTGCCATTGTCCTCGACGACCAGCCGGATGAGCGGACTTTTATGTTCGACGGCTTCCCGATTGATCCAGGCTTGCGGGCGTTTTTCCGGCGCCTGACTGCTATTAATGAGGTGCTGCTCAAGAGAGGCCTGGACGACGACCTTGTGGGGATCCGCCGTGCATTGGAGCGCATTCGTCCCCAGGTTGATAAGGATTTGCATCAGGTCGGTGCGATTGATGCGTGCGGAAAGAGGGGTCGCAGCGGGTTGCACGAAGACATGATTATTCTTCATGTGAGGGCTGACCGAAATCATTTCCTCGAATTCGTGGAGGACGGTGTTGATTTCGGTTTTCGCCTCCTCGGTGCGCGCGGCGCGTAAAAAGCTGAGATAGCGTTGGGAGACTTCAACGCAGTTTGTTACCTGCCGAATGATCCCCGCGAGCTTGGTTTTGATGACATCCAAGTCTTCGCCCTCGACTTTCGTGCTTGTGGCGATGCGAGAATTAATCACTTCCGTAAAGCCGGAGATTAAGGTGAGAGGGCCGTTCAGGTCATGAATAACGCTCGCATAGACTTCCGTTTGCGATTTGGCGAGGTCATGGCGGGAACGCTGTTTCTGCACTTCATCCTGAAGTTCTTTGAGATGTTCGTTGTTGTGTTTGATTTCCTCGGAAATGACGCGGCGTTCGATGGCGGTCTTGATGGCGTCGCGCAGGGTGGTGATGTCGAAAGGTTTCGTGAGGTAATCGCAGGCTCCCAGGCGCAAAGCCTGGCGCGCGGTTTCGACAGTTTCGTATGCGGTCAGCATCACGACCTGCATGTCAGGATCGATTGCTTTTAGGCGCACGAGCAGATCGATGCCGGACATTCCGACCATGCGAATGTCGAGGACGGCGGCATCCACTGATTGAGCGCGCGCCATCTCGGTCGCTTTCAGGCCGTTGTCGGCCATGAGAACGTTATATTGATCCTTGAAAACCGCGCGGATGGATTGGCGCGGCCCTTCCTCATCATCGACGATCAAGAGCGTGCGACGAACCGCAGGCCTGGGCGCGACCGGATCAGAAGAGGTAGCGGATGTTGAAGGCGAGAGCATGACTTACAAAACTGTAACGGCCATTGGCTGAACCGGAAAAGGGCGGACCGCCAGGCCCAACGGCCACTGGAAAAACCAAAGGCGCGCTCGCTGAGATCGTCCGTTCCGGCCCCCATGCCAATTGATACCCCAAATTCCAGGAGAAATGCTCGTACTTGCGGCCAACACCAAGGCTGAAGATATGCCGATCGGAATCGGGCACCAGTGGATTGAAATTTCCTTCGGGGACCGAATTCTCGCTGAAAATGTAGCCGGCACTGACTTCCCAGTTGTTCGGAAGGTAGCGCGTGACACCGAATTCGTAGAACCAGGAGGATTTCCAATTGAAGGGCAAGGTCGCGCTGGGGCCGCCAGATTGATTCAAGGTCACTGAATTGAGAGTGTCCCAATCCGTCCAATCGGCGTTGAATTCGAGGTTCCAGTCTTTCGTTGGGCGGAAGGACCAGCCCGCGACGATGTGTTGGGGGAACTGGAATTCGGCTGATGCGCTGTTGCGAGTATCCGCAGGGGGCACGCCCTCCGTGGTGGCGGTGCCGCTGAAGTTCATTTTCGTGGCGCTGAAATAGGTCAAGCCAAAGGAATGCTTTTCGTGCGGACGGAACATGATGCCAGCGTTAACGCCGAAGGCAGTGTCATCGCCGCGAAAACGGAGTTGTCCACCGGCAGGGACGGCTGCGGGAAGAACGGTTTGGCGCAAATCGGTATCGCCGTAATTGAACGTTGGGCCGGCGGCGATGCTCAGTGAATCCGTAATCTTCCAGGCGATGACCGGGTTAACGGTGAGATAGCGAATGTCTCCACGCAACGCGCGGAAGGAGGGGTTATCCGGCCATTCCAAACCCAGGCCATAAGGAGAATAAAACCCGAGCCCGAACGAGACAGGATATTTGGGGCAGGACATCGCATAAAACAATTGCGGCACGACGGCGACCTTGTTTTTCGTTTCGGTCTTGGCGCCGGTGGGGTCCGTGAATTCGTCGTGGAGGTTAATGCCGTAGGCACCGACGCTAAATTGTTGGGATTGGATCTGCGTGATGCCGGCGGGGTTGTAGTAAACGGCGGAGGCGTTGTCCGCGGTGGCGGCAAAGGCATTTCCGCGCGCAGTAGCGGCCGAATCCTGATCGGCAATGCGAACGCCGAGCCCATAGGTTAAAACCGGCCAAAGAGGGGCCGTGAGTACAATTGTTTTAATTTTCAATTTCATGCCACGTGCGACGCAGAGGAGTTTTCAGACCGCACTCACAAAAGCAAGATTAATGAATAAGGGACGACGAGAAGTTGGCGCAAATTCCCTGCGGAACGATTCCTGCGAAAAGAAAAATTGGTTGCGGGGGCTGGATTTGAACCAACGATCCCGCAAGCGGGATTATGGCCGCCGAGCCAAACCAGTCAGGCGGTACAATCCACCGCCGCCCTTCTGCTGTTTTAAAAGATTTTCGAGTTTGCGGGCGTCGCTTAGTGACATGGGTCCTTGTTGCCAATTCAATCGCCAAGGTCCGCGAGCGCGCGTCCAAGTCGAGATTCCGCTATTCTGATCCTGAAGCCTAACGAGAATGTTTTCGGTCAGACCAATATATTTGCGTCCAACCGCATTTTCGATGATGTAAACGAAGTAATCCAATCGAAGAAAATTGGTTGCGGGGGCTGGATTTGAACCAACGACCTTCAGGTTATGAGCCTGACGAGCTACCGGGCTGCTCCACCCCGCGTCCCAGAGGAGCCGTAACATAATCGGCCCGTTCAATCTGACAAGGAGAATCTTTTTTGCGCGTAGCTCGACGGATTTTTTCGCAAGTTGCCGCAAGGGGAAATGTGCGACAGATTATTCGTATGAAACCGAGCAAGGTGCGTCTCTGGGTAAAACCGTATTGCGGCTGGTGCCACGAAGCGGAGGATTGGCTCGAGGAACGCGGGATTGAATATGAGCGGTTGGATGTGACGGCGGATCGCGCCGCGCGTCAGGAAATGCAGGAGCTATCCGGGCAAACGTTGGCGCCGGTCATTGAGGTGGATGGCGAATTGCTCGCGGACTTTGACACCGAGCAATTGGAAGAATTCTGGAAAAGATTTGAAAACGCGCCGCAGTAACGCAGACTTTCGGCGAAGTGAATAGTTGCGCATCGATCGAAGCGGCCCCAGCCCCTGCCCTGCCCCAACGGCCCAGGCTCCCGGAGTGGCTGAAAATCAAGCTGCCGGAGTCGGACGGCTTCTTTAAAACGCGCGGTTTGCTGCAAGACCTGAAACTTCACACGGTCTGCGAAAGCGCAAAGTGCCCGAACCATTGGGAATGCTGGTCGAAGGGAACGGCCACTTTCATGATCGCGGGAGACCATTGCACGCGAGCCTGCAAGTTTTGCGCGGTCAGCACGGCGAAGCCGCTGCCGCTTGAATTGGATGAACCGGCGCGAGTTGCCGAGGCCACCCGACGCATGCGGTTGAAGCATGTCGTGATCACGGCGGTCGCGCGGGATGACCTTGCGGATGGTGGTGCGCTGCACTTTCAGCAGACGATCACTGCAGTCCGCGCCGCAAACCCAGGGATCGTGATCGAGGTACTGGTGCCAGATTTTTTGGATAAGGACTCGTCGCTGCAAATGGTCCTCGATGCGAAGCCGGAAGTATTTAACCACAATCTTGAAACGGTGCGCCGGTTGACGCCAAGTGTTCGGTCGCGCGCGACTTACGATCGTTCGCTGACGGTGCTGGAGAAAGCGAAGCGGCTGGGAGTGAATCTTTACACGAAATCCGGAATCATGCTGGGACTGGGCGAATCAGAGACCGAACTGTTTCAGGCGATGACGGATTTGCGCGAGGCGAATTGCGACATCCTCACGCTTGGGCAGTACTTGCAGCCAACGCGCGAGCATTTGCCGGTGGCGGCATTCGTAACGCCGCAAAAATTCCAGGAATACGGAGACATCGCGCGGAACATGGGATTTCTCCACGTCGCGAGCGGACCGATGGTGCGCAGTTCTTATCACGCGGACGAGTTTTCGCTGCCGACTCTATCACGCTGACACGGAAATATTTTTTAAGTCGGCGCGGACCTGTTGATAGGTCGTCGAGTAAGCGAGGACTTCAGGATCGGGCTTCATGCCCCAAGCGTGGCAGGCCTCCTGATATACATCCGGCCACCAGTTGCGGTGTTGTGTGAAACCTTCGCGCCGCCAGCTTTCCCAACCCATCAGAACTTTCGACCAACATTCGTCGCCGTATTGAACAGCGCGTTTGGGGTCGTCGAACTCCTTGAGATACCAATCGCGGCCGACGCGCGCGTGCAGAACTTCATCCGCCCAATCGTAGTCTTGAAAGAGCGCAGCGAGCGGATTTTTCGAAGCCAATCCCACCTCCCATTCGAACCGCTTGCCGGTTTTCGGCATCAGACCTTGCTCGATAAAATAGAGGACTGCATGGCGCTCGATGGGTTTTAATTGCGTGTTCAAGGCGAGCGACCATGTGAAATTGATCATCACTTTGCGCCAATCTACTCCGGCATTTACGAAGCCGACCTCGCCCATCATTGCGTGCCGGGCTTCGTCCCAAAGCTGCCGGGTCATGTCACGGTAATAATCCCACGGTTTGCCGGGCGTTTCCGTGATGATGCTCGCCATCATTTCCGGGACATCGATCTCACGCAAACGCTTGTAAAACATCATCAGCGTTTTTGGCGCCGGCGGATATTTCGGGTCGTACAGGAAAACTTCTGCGTTCACGCCCATGTTGTAAGGATCGGGAAAACGTTCGTCGCGGCGCGGCTTTGGATCGTATTGATATGGCTTGGCAGAATAATTCCGCGTCACCCATTCGGGATCGATTTGCGATGTCCCATCCAATCCACCGGCACGAGCCAAGGCTTCGTCAAGCAGTGCAAGCCAATCAGTGGCGGTGGTTCGGATGTCCGCCGTCACAAGTTGGGCGATGCACTTACGGCCCCAGTCGAGCATTTGTTCCACTTCAAGAAGAGCGAAGCGGCAAAGACGAACGGACGGGTGATCGACGAGTGGATTTGTGTCCACCAGATGTTGTTCGAGCGCGATTTTTAAAGTCGGCAACGCTTTCTCGTATATGCCAAGCAAAAGTCGTTCGGTGTCCGGGGCTGAAAGAATTTCGTCGAAGAAAATTTCGAGGTTTGCGTTGGGTACTTGGTCAAGGCCCAGTGGGGGTTCGCGCATTTCGCCCACCCGCTTGCGCAATGTTGCCACGTGCTCGGCGCAAAGGTGCCCGTGCAAGCTGAAGCCCATCTTCAATTCGTAAATGGGCTCGGCGGTGAGGCGCGCGATAAGAATTTGATGGAGCCGTTTAAAGGCGTAATGGTAGCGCTTGAGCCTGGACACGCAGTCCTCGACGGAGAGACCTTTCTTCATCCCCTCTTCGATGGAGCAGACGCCTGCCAGCGCCGGTAGATTGCGATAAGAGGAATACGGTTTCATGCGCGTAATCTAAACATTCGCAGCGGCATTCGGCACGAAAAAGCTTAGGGCGCGGCTAAATCCCAATAGTGCATAGTCCGCACCGCATCTCCGCTGCTCTCGGCGATGATTTTTAGCTTTTCAAATTTTTCGCCGGAACGGACCACGCGCGTGCAGCAAACTTCATCGTCGACGAATAATTCCATAACGCTGCGGTCGGCGAATAGTCGCGCGCGATGCGACGAACCTTTGGAAATCGAAAATTTTGCGCCCGCAAACTCACCCGTGTCATCCTTAAAGGTGAGTTTTATTTCGGCGTTGGAAGTGGTCGGAGGATGCGCGAACGTCACAACAATCGGCTGCGTGGATGACTCGAAATCCATCGCAAATTCGAACACTGCCGGCTGTTCGGAAAACTCGGAGCGGGTCTGGGCATTATCTCCGGTAGCATTCGAAGATTGACTCAAATGCGCCCGCCGCATCTTTTCCAACTCAGGAGCCACGGTTTGTTTTAAATGCCCATCTTTTCCGATCGAAAGCACCCGGGGAACGGTGAGGCAGCCATTCCATCCGAGATGATCCTTAAAGCCACGGACCCAGCCCCACATGATACGGCGCCCTTTCGGATCCAGCATGCAATTCGGAGCGTAGTAATTATCGCTGACATCCATCAGGCCCTGCGTTTCGGACGTGAAATGCTCTCCATCGAACCGGCCAACGAAATATTGCACTTTTCCGTGCGGCGAAACCACCAGGACCCATTTGTCATCCAATTTGAAAAAATTCGGGCACTCGATATTTCCCAGCTTCGCATCCGGATGCTTGAACAGAATTCCTTTGTAGCGCCACTGGGTCAGCTCTTTATTCGTGGCTTCATATAAGTTCACGACTGCTTCGCCGCCTTTGCCTTTGTTGAGATTACCGCCGGCAACGAGGAATTTTTTACCGTTGTAGTCGAATACAAACGGATCGCGCCAATCATACACCTTACGCTCGCCGTGCAAAGATTCTGCGAGCGCGGGGTTTTTATCCGACTTGGTCCACGCTGTGAGATCGTTATTGCCGATGGCCGCCCATTGCTCAGCGAAATCGGAGGCTGATTTGCCCTTGTGAATGCTGGTATAGAAAATCATGGGCTGGCCAAGGCCATTGATGGTCGCGCAACCGGAAAACACGTGCTCTTCGCCTTTTTCTTTGGATGGCCCGAGCGCCACGGGCAAATGCTCCCACTTTACCAGGTCTTTACTGCGCGCATGGCCCCAATGCATGTTTCCCCAGCCATCGCCGTACGGATTATATTGGTAAAACATGTGATACCAGCCGTTGTGAAAAATCGGCCCGTTCGGATCGTTCATCCAATTAGCGGGCGCGGTGAAATGGTAGACAGGCCGGCTGGTATCGGCAGTTACCTTTTTTGCCGCCTCGCGCGTGGCCTCGTCGGCGCGAGTTAGAGTTTCCTGATAACTTTCTGCGCGGGAAGGACGACTCCATGTAAGCGCGCAGACCACCAACAAACAGGCAAAACGCATTCCTCAAGTGAACGCAGAAATGAATTGGTTCGCAACCACTACTTCGACCGAATCCGCGGAAAACTAAGCAATCAATTCTTTGACCACTTTGCCTTGGACATCGGTCAATCGGAAATCGCGGCCTGCGTGGCGGAAGGTAAATTTTTCATGATCGAAGCCCAGCAGCGCCAGAATGGTAGCGTGCAAATCGTGGATATGCACTTTGTCTTCGACAGCGGCGAAACCATACTCATCCGTGGCACCGTGAACGTAGCCGCCTTTGACTCCCCCACCCGCCATCCACGTCGTAAAGCCATGATGGTTATGGTCGCGGCCGTTGATTTTTCCGGCGTTAGAGCCGGGCTGCGGTAGTTCGACGGTGGGAGTGCGCCCGAATTCTCCACCCCAAATGACAAGAGTATCTTCAAGCATGCCGCGTTGTTTCAAGTCCTTCAAAAGCGCGCCAATAGCCTGGTCGCAATCTTTGGCAAGGCGCCGATGATTCACCTCGATGTCGTCATGATTGTCCCAAGGTTGCCCTTCGCCTGTCCATACCTGGACGAAACGGACACCGCGTTCGAGCAAACGGCGCGCGATTAATATTTGGCGGGCCTGGGTGCCCTCACCGTACATTTTGCGAATATTTTCCGGCTCGCGAGTGATATCGAACGCATCAGAGGCATCCATCTGCATGCGATAGGCCAATTCGAACGATTGAATGCGAGATTCAAGCTGCCCATCCTGCTGCCGTCTCTGGCGATGCTTCTCATTCAACTGATGGAGCAAATCCAGTTGGGCGCGCTGTTCCGGCAACGATGTATATTTCGCCCGAATATTTTCGATCAGCTTCTCGATCTTTGTGTGTTGCGTATCGATGTAGGTGCCTTGATACACACCTGGCAAAAATCCGGACTGCCAATTTTGGGATTCCTGAATTGGATAACCCCCCGGGCACATCGCGATAAATCCCGGCAAATTCTGGTTCTCACTACCCAACCCGTAGGTTACCCACGATCCGAGTGCCGGTCGCACCTGTCGCGCATCGCCGCAATTCATAAGCAACAAGGAGGGCTCGTGATTCGGAACATCGGCGTGCGTCGAACGGATGACCGCGATATCATCAATGCTTTCCGCAACATTCGCGAACAGCTCGCTGACCTCGATGCCACTCTTGCCGTACTTCTTGAATTTGAAGGGAGAGGCAAACGCGGCACCGGTCTTACGTTCCGTCTTCGGGTTCTCCATCGGCAATAATTTGCCGGCATACTTTTCGAGAGCGGGCTTAGGGTCGAAGGTATCGACGTGCGAAGGACCGCCATTCATGAACAAATGAATGACCCGCTTTGCCTTGCAGGGCAGCGGCGGCAACTTTGGCGCGAGAGGGGAACCGTAATCGGCGGCGCGCACCTGACCCCCGAAAGAATCGCCTAGCATTGCGCCCAAACTCAAAGCGCCAATGCCCATGCCGCAGCGCGAAAGAAATTCCCGCCGAGTTAAAGCCAAATGCTCCGGATTAAATGCGTGGTGTCCCATTACAAAAAAGTTTGCATCCGTTGGACGTTTCCGTCCACAGATGCATTCGAACAATAACACCAACCCGCAGTTGGAACAACGGGCGAAATTCAGGCGCTTACTTACTCTTCAACCGGCTTTTCATCCTCTTCGTTTTTGACCCGGTTTTTAGGACCGCTGTCTTCCTCTTCATCCTCGTCTTCTTCACCCGCAGCCTCAACGTTGATGCATCCTTCGGCCAGGTCGGTCAGGTTTTCGTCAGCATCGCGCTCTTCATCGAGAATTTCCTGAAGTGATTCGGCCTGCTCTTCGTGGCCGAGTAGTTCCGCGTAGGTGCGGAGGCAGCCGTAACTGGCGATTTCGTAATGCTCCACCTTTTGCGCCGCCATGATCAACGCCGCGTCCAACACTTCCGAATCGGAATCCTCCTCTTCCAGCAATTCCTTCGCCTCTTCGATCAGCCCCTTCATTGCTTCGCATTTGCCGCCCTTCGGCTTCACGCCAAGTTCTTCAAAGATTTGATCGAGCCGTTCCACCTGACTTTCCGTCACGTCCAGATGCTCTTCCAAAGCCGCCTGAAGGGATTCATTGGTGGCCGCTTTAGCCATTTTTGGAAGTGCCTTCAGAATTTGTTGCTCGGCATCATAAACGTCGCGCAATTCTTCTAGATAAAGCTCCTGTAAAGTTTCGAGTTTCATAGTGTATCTTTTTCTTTGTGTGTTCTTAAAAGTGTCCGTTGACCGATGCAGCGTCTTGCAGAGTGTTCGCTTCCACAATCGGTACCTCGCCCTGTTTTCCGGGCGGGGAACTCCTGATGCGAAAACAAGTATCATAAACCTCTTGGATAAGACTGTGGCGCCCGATCGGCTGTCTTCCAAGGGCGCGCATCACTTCGTTTCCTCCGCCGTGTTCATGTCGCCGAGGGATGGCCCGTTCATTACTTTGCCAGTGCAATTAAAACGCGATCCGTGGCAGGGGCAATCCCAGCTTTTTTCGACGCTATTCCATCCGAGGACGCAGCCCAGGTGGGGACAAATGGCGGAGAATTCTTTCGTCTTGCCCGAGTCATCGCGATAGACGGCAATCTTTTTCAAACCCCGACGGATGACCGCGCCTGTGCCAGGTTTAATTTCGGCGACATCCTTCACTTCACCCGGGGTCGCCAATTCCCCGTATTTCTTCGCGACGTTCAGATTTTCACGAGCGAAAGTTCCGCTCGCACGCAACGTTATCCGGCCAGGTTCGTAAAGATCAGCCCACTCGTTCTTGCGGCCGAGGATCAAATCCCGCACAAGCATGCCGCCAATAGTCCCATGCGTCATGCCATTGCCGGAATCGCCGGTTATGATAAAAACATTTTCTTTATCGGCGGGATTGCGGCCAATGAAGCCAAGGCCATCGACCGGCTCCATAACCTGGCCCGACCAGCGGAATTCAATCGATTCAATCATCGGAAAATGCTTTTTCGCCCAAGCTTCAAGTTTTCCGAAGGGAACATCCGTTTCGGTTGCCTGGGCAGTTTTGTGGTCCTCGCCACCGACAATCAGAATTTCATAGTCGTCGGATTTCTTCTCGGCATCCTGCAAGCGGACGTAGTGATACGGTTCCGCCGTATCCCAATATAAGCCGCGCTGGATTGAGCCTTTAGGCACACGCGCCCCGATCACATATGTGCGATAAGGGGCCTGTTTCGTGTGGATAACCACGCGATCGTTTACCGGCGTATTTGTCGCCACCACAATCGAGCCGCAAGTGATCGTAAGTTTATCCTTCGTTTCAACTTTTGCGGGCGGTCCTCCTTCAAATCCCATGGCCGCAGTATTCGGATGAATGCGACCGCCCCGTTTCATGAATGCATGAGCGACTCCGTTCAAATATTTGAGGGGGTGAAACTGCGCCTGGTTTGGAAAATGGAGGCAGGGACCGGTATCAAAAGGGAGCGGCGCGCGATTTTCTTTGCGCAAGGTTTGCAAACCGATGCGATGGGCCGCCTCTAGTTCGCGATCCAACAGGTCTTCAGTATGTTCAGGATCGAGAAACAAGTATCCGTCCACGCGGTGAAAATCGCAGTCGATGTTTTCCCTCTTAACAATTTGTTCGATTTGGTTGATGGCGCAGGTGTGACTTTCGGCAGCAAGCCGCGCGCCTTTCGATCCATGCAATCGCTCCAGGTTGAAGTAACGATCGTCCAGTGCGTGGGTCACGTGCGCGGTGGTCCGGCACGTCTCGCCGCCGGCGATGGGACCGTCATCCAGCACCACAACGTCTTTCCCTTCAAGAGCCAGCAGATAGGCGGTAGTCAGCCCGGAAATTCCGGCCCCGACGACGCAAACATCTGTTTTGGTATTCTCTTTAAGCGCTCCTTCGGACCGCACCCCCGGCGCGGACATCCAGACTGATTTTGTTTCCCCCGAATCCGACTTCATAAACTCCTTTGGTTGAAACCCTCTAATAATGAAGCACGGGTGCAATGGTCGCGCTATCGGGTGTGAGAACCGCCCATCCGTGCAAAAGGCCCTCCACAGGGGACGTCGCACTCAAGAAGAGCGATTCGAATGTCTCTAACTCTACGAAGTGCGCAGCCAGGTCGCAACTTGGGGTGCCCAATATGTGATGAGAATGTCCGCCCCTGCCCTGCGCATGGAAAGATGGGATTCCAGGACTACGGCCCGTTCATCGATCCAGCCGTTGGCTGCGGCGGCTTTGATCATCGAATATTCGGCGCTGACAGAATAAGCGGCGGTGGGATAACCGAAAGTCGTTTTAACGCGATGAATAATGTCGAGATACGAAAGTGCGGGCTTCACCATGATGATGTCCGCGCCTTCCGCGATGTCCAACCGTACTTCACGAAGTGCTTCCTCGGCATTGGCTGCGTCCATTTGATAGCTGCGGCGGTCGCCAAACTTTGGTGCTGACTCCGCGGCTTCACGAAAGGGTCCATAAAAAGCGGACGCATATTTCGCGGCGTAGGACATGATGGGAATATCCGCAAAGCCCTTCGCGTCAAGTTGCCCACGAATTGCCCGAACGCGACCATCCATCATGTCACTTGGGGCAATAATGTCTGCACCGGCCTGTGCATGGCTGAGTGCGGTCCGTGCCAAAAGTGCGAGGCTCCTGTCATTTTCCACATGTCCGTGCGAGTGGGATTCATCCAAGATGCCGCAGTGCCCGTGACTCATGTATTCGCAGAGGCAGACGTCGGTCACGACCAGTAAATCGGGCACCTCCTTCTTCAACAACTTCGTGGTCTGCTGGACGATTCCATTCGCCGCGTAAGCGCCGCTGGCCTTGGAGTCCTTTTTATCAGGAATGCCAAAAAGCAAGACCGCCGGCACCCCCAACTCAAAGGCTGTTTCCGCTTCTTTGAGCAATTCATCCGGTGATAATTGAAAGCAACCCGGCATCGACCCAATCGGCTGGCGCACCTTCTTTCCGCTGCGCACGAATAGCGGCCAAATCAATTGCGAAGCAGATAACGTGGTTTCCCGCACCAGGGCGCGCAAAGCCGCCGTGCGCCGCAACCGCCGCGGCCTATAATGTGGAAACTCGCCCGCACTCATGCCCGGAACCTAAAGGAAAGCGCTCTGTTTCGGCAACGTTCTTGTGACAGGAACATTGCCGAAGCTGATAATCCGCCCCTGCCCGTGTATAATTGGCGCCATGAGAAAACGCATGACAAATTCTTACGCGGGGATGGTTCGGTTATTCGCCCAGGAGGCAAGTCGAACCCGTGGCCATCCACCTCTTCAAAGAAATAAAGTTGAAGAGCAATCGCGGGCTGTAACTACAGTTTAACCCTTCGCTTCGTGAACCGATCGAAACGAATCGTCGCATTCGGCGAGCTGCTGTGGGACCTGCTCCCGGGAGGACGAACGCTCGGCGGAGCACCCGCGAACTTTGCGTTTCGCGCGAAAACGTTAGGCCACCGCACCTCCCTCATCACTCGGATAGGCACCGACGCGCTGGGCGCGGAAGGGCTGCAAAGGTTGCAATCGTTGAACGCCGACACCGAGTGCATCCAGACAGATGACTCTTACCCGACTGGCACGGTCCAAGTCACTCTGGGAACTGCCGGACCGGAATACTTCATCGTCCAAAATGTCGCCTACGACCACATCGAGCGAACCCCTGAAGCGATCGCGGCCTTACGGGAAGCGGACTGCTTTTGCTTCGGCACTCTCATCCAACGCGCCGAGAAATCACGCCACACACTTTACAAATTGCTCGAGCAGGTGCGTGGACTGCGCGTGTTGGACCTAAATTTGCGAAACAACTGCTACACACGCGATACCGTGCAGAAATCGATGGCGCATGCCGATATTCTTAAGATGAATGACGCCGAGGCGGTCGAGCTCCCCAACCTGGCTCCGCTGGGAGGCCCGGATTTTGAAAGTTTGTGCCGCTCGATCTTTCAGTCTTACCCGATCCATACGATCTTAATAACATTGGGCGCGAACGGCGCTTTCGCGGCAACGCGAAAGGGTGAAAACATTCACGTGCCGGGCCACGCTGTTGAGGTTTGCGACACGTGCGGCTCAGGGGACGCATTTACAGCTGCCTTCGTGGACGCATACCTGAACGGAGCTTCGCTCGAAACCGCGTGCCGTCGCGGCAACGCCCTTGGCTCCCTCGTCGCCACGAAACGAGGCGCAACCGCGCCGATTTCTCCGTCCGAAGTGGACGATCTGCTGGCGAGATAGTAGCATTGGCGTGGACATTTCAGTCGGCCCGTAGACGCAAAACCGAAAGGATGTGCGGCAACAATTTCGAATTGCTCAAATCGCGTGCGTTGACATGGATACCGTAGAAGCCGATAATCCGCGCCTGCCCGTGTATTACCTGCGCTCATTTCGCTTTGTGGCGGCGGCTTTCATAGTCGTAGCTTCGGGAATTATCTCCATGGCCACTCCGGTAAACCGGGCCGGACTGGAAAGGCATTATGGTCCTTTGCTTTCCAAAGACTTGGATCGCTGCACAACCTGCCATTTGCCGAGTGCTAATAAATCTCCGGAATCACTTGATGAATTTCCGCACAATCCGTTTGGGGACCGGTTGCGCGCGATCGGAAAGCAATTAGCAGCCGCAGGAAAACCGAAAGACATCGGAACAAGGCTCGGAATGGTCGCAGGCGAGGATTCTGATGGTGACGGGGTCGATAATGAAACGGAATTATTGCTCGGGTATAATCCGGGAAACGCGAAGGATAAACCGGCGAGCTGGGAATTGGCTTTCGTGGACCCGTTCCGCGCCGAACTGGCGAAGCAGTTGGCGGGTTATCAATGGCGGCCTTTCGAACCGGTAACGCGGCCCAAAGTTCCTAGAAACAAGGATCGCAACTGGGCACGCAATCCAATCGATTCCTTTATTGCCGCCGAGCGTGAGCAGCGAGGACTTATTGCACGACCGGAAGCGCCGAAGGAAATTTTACTGCGACGCGTTTATCTCGATTTGATTGGGCTCTCCCCTTCGCCGAATGAAATTGCTGCGTTCACGGCGGATAAATCGAGCGACGCCTATGAAAAGGTGGTGACTCGATTGCTAAACGATCCCCGCTACGGAGAACGGTGGGGCCGGCATTGGCTGGATATTTGGCGGTACAGCGATTGGGCCGGCTGGAGTGGCGGCAACCAAATTCGCGACAGCAAACCACATATTTGGCGCTGGCGGGATTGGACGGTGGAAGCGTTGAATGCCAATAAGCCTTACGACCAGATGATTCGCGAGATGCTCGCGGCGGATGAACTGGCGCCTGCGGACACGAATGCATTGCGCGCAACCGGTTTCCTTGTGCGCAATTATAAAATGCTTAGCCGCGAGCAATGGCTCGAAGACACGGTGAAGCACACCTCGCAGGCGTTTCTGGGGATCACGATGGGTTGCGCCAAGTGTCACGACCATATGTATGATCCCATTTCGCAGAAGGATTATTATAAGTTTCGCGCGATATTTGAACCGCACCAGGTGCGCACGGATCACGTGCCGGGCGAAGTCGACACCGCAAAGGATGGTTTGGTACGGACGTATGATATTGGCACGAACGCGCCAACTTATTTTTTCATCCGTGGCGACGAGCGCAAACCGGACACCAACCGCGTGATGACGCCGGGCGTACCGCGTTCACTCGGTGGAGAATTCAATGTGTCGCCCACAATTTTGCCACTCGTCGCGGCGATGCCAGACAAACGTCCTTTTGTTGTCGAAGACGCCAAGCGCGCGAGTGAGCGTGCGGTGGAAAAGGCAAGGGAGACGCTGGCGAAAGCTACGAATGGAAATGCGATTGCCGAACAGGAACTAGCCGTAGCCCAGGCGAAGCATAATGCGCTGCTGGCAGTTTTGCGGGCCGAAGAACATGAAGCAAAAAAAGGATCCGCTGAATGGAAGGATGCGGCCATGGCCGCCACAAAAGCGCAACGAGTCACAGCGGTTGAGGAAGCAAAATTGAGGCTTCAACAAACTGAAAAAGTATTGGCCGAAGCGAAAGAAAAAGCTGGAGAGGATAAAGGGGCAAAAACGGTGATCGATTCTGAGAAGAAACGCGCCGAAGCGGAAAAGGCGGTTCAAGAAGCGCGCTCGAAGCTGGATGCAGAACCTTCGACCGCTTACGCCCCCCGTACGACCGAATCGTATCCCGAAATCAGCACGGGACGCCGGGCAGCACTCGCGCAATGGATCGCGAATCCACGGAATCCTCTCACCGCGCGCGTGGCGATGAATCATATTTGGTTGCGGCACTTCGGGCAGGGATTAGTCCCCTCCCCTTCGGATTTTGGGCAAAACGGCAAACCACCCACGCACCCGGCGCTGCTCGATTGGCTGGCCTCGGAATTTGTGGCACGCGACTGGAGTATGAAGGCCATGCATCGCCTAATCGTCACCAGCGCCACCTATCGCATGGCTTCAACGCCGGACATGGCAAACGCCAAGATCGATCCGGACAATACTTACCTTTGGCGAATGCCTTCGCGCAGGATGGAAGGCGAATTGGTGCGGGATAATTTGCTGAAGCTGGCTGGTGATCTCGACGAAACCATGGGCGGCCCGGACATCGACAACAACGAAGGGTTAAAATCGAAACGTCGCAGCATTTATCTGCGCCACGCCGCAGAAAAAGAAGTCGAGTTTCTGAAAATATTTGATGGCCCGAGCGTCACAGAATGCTACATGCGGCATCCTACGGTGGTCCCGCAGCAAGCTCTGGCCCTGGCAAACAGCGAACTGGCGATCAAAGAATCCCGCGCCCTGGCAGCTAAATTAGCAGCCGCGAAGGATACGACGGAATTCGTTAAGCAGGGTTTTCTTCAGGTGCTGGCGCGCGATCCAAAGCCCGAGGAGACCAAGCTTTGCAGTGAGTATTTGAAAGAGCAGGAAAAACAAAACTCCCCCGAACGCGCCCGGCAAAACCTGTTGCTCGTGCTCTTCAATCACAACGATTTTGTGACGATTCGCTAAGTAGAGAACGGCCGCTTCGCTTTTTGATAAACCAGTCCGCGCCGACCGTGTTAGCGGGGTTGAACCACACGGCGAAAGACAGCCGGTTTCAAAGGCTCGACCGCGTCCGACGATTCGTAACGAGCGGCTGTAACGGTGTTGGTGCGAAGAGCGCGCCAATCGATAAAGTTGGTTGATTCCTGTTCGATGACCGTTCCCGGGAGGGGGTAAACGGTCGTGACGAGGGAATCCAAATTGCGGCGAACGCGTTGAACGGGTTGCGGGGAGAGGCGGCAGGCCACGCCCGGATACACCGTGCCTGGCCGAAACGCGGTAACGGCGATTTCCCCCCGATCATTGATGCCCGCCGCGCGCGCAATGTGATAGCCAGACGCGGCCGGTATTAATTTATCCAGGTTGATCATGACGCCTTCATGATAAATGAAACCCGCATCCCGCAATTCATGGCTGTAGTTGCCAACGACAACCCCGCTTTCATTAATGTCTCGCGCAACATGAGCGGCTCCAAGAACTCCCAGTTTTTTCGCATGCCCGTTTTGGTAAAGGAAAGCGAAATCACCCGCGGAGCCAACGATATGACCGGCATCGTTTATTCCATAAGCGGCCGTGAGGATGAAATTCGGATCGTCGGAGTTCGCTTCGAGTTCATGCATTTCTCCGTTCGAATGAATAAAAGCACGCGGATCCGAGAGTTGAAACCGGTAAGACCACCCCACAATGTCTCCTTGATTATTGATGGCGGACGCTTCGGACTGCCATCCGCCCAGCGTGGGCAAGGTGATAAAGTTCGTGCGATCCCAATAAAAGGGATATTGCAGATTGCTGTTTAGAAAGCCGACAACACCAGCTCTGCCGATGGCGAGCGGGGTCGCTTGCCCGCTGGAGCCGAGATCGATGTAACCTGCGGCGTCAGAGTAGATGAAGGGCCGGTAAGCTCCATCAAGAAAAGCAGCGCCAGCAACGGTGGAATCATCGGCAATGGCATTAATCACGATATCCGTGGAGCGCGCGGCTTCGATCACCTGGGTCACCCAATCGTGATGGCGAAACCCGCGACGACCCTCGACGCTGTTGAAAAAACCAACGACCTCCCCGCTGTTATTAAGGCCCCGCGCCTCTTCGGCGAATCCAGAAGGGCTGGCTTGGAGATCAATGAGAGCGTAGGCCGGAGCGTTGGTCGCGATTGAAATGTGGGATGGCCATGAGTTTTTCGAAGCGCCTTCGTTGTCAAAGCCGATGACAGAGAAGCTATAATTGCCCTGGCCAAGGGGACCATATGAAAGGCCAAATTCATCCGTGTTTGCGATCGGCGTGCCATTGCCAATGAAATTCGTGCCCAAAAAGAACTGGACGTTTGTGATAGTACCATCCGAATCGGTCACGCGCGCGCGGAGAGAGATGGTACCGAAGGTTTCTCTAAACAAATCGTTATTTTGTGGAAAAACCATTGTGGGGTCGGGGCTGCTGTTTACAGCCATCGCTACCCGTGTAAATGTTAAAAGAACCAACCCCGCCCCAATGAATGCCTTCATACCTTAATTCCAGAGAGCTTCGCATTGTACTTGAATGGCCGAAATCGGGTTATGCCCTGTGTTAGCGACAGGCATTCATGCAAATTGCCATTGAGGGGGGGGCGCACGTTTGCGCTGCCGAATCGAATTGCAAATTAGAGTGTCAACGCGCATCGTGAATTTGACTCAATGAACCATCGAAAAGAAAAGCCACAACGTTGCATGGGAGTGACCCGGCGCTCGTTCCTTTCGGATACGGGTCTCGGATTCACGGGACTGGTGTTGGGTGCGATGTTGTTTCGCGATGGGGTGGCGCGCGGGGACGATTCTGCGGTCCACATCCCGAGTGGAAAGCCCCATTTCACCCCGAAAGCAAAATCGGTGATTTGGATTTTTATGTGCGGCGGCGTCAGTCACGTCGAAAGCTTCGATGTGAAGCCAGAGTTAAACAAGTACGCGGGCAAGTCGATTGGCGAAACTCCCTACAAGGACGTACTCAACACGGAACTTAAGGACGTAATCGGGGCGAATCCGGCGCATGGGAATCGCAAAGTAATCATGCCCTTGCAGGCGGGTTACAAGCAGTACGGGCAGAGCGGCCTGGTGGTAGGCGACTGGTTCAAGAATATGGGGGAATGCGCGGATGACATTGCGGTGGTGCGTTCGCTCTGGACGATTCATAACGATCACGGTGCGCAGTTGACCTGGCACACGGGGCGGCATCCGCGCGAGTTGGAACATCCCACCATTGGCTCCTGGATCAGTTATGGGCTTGGGACCATGAATGAAAATTTGCCGGAGTATGTTGTGCTGGGCGCTCCCACGGGCGATTGCTGCGGAGGGGCCTTCACACATGGTGCGGCGTATTTGGGTCCGGAATACGGCGGGGTGCGGCTGGCGATTGACGCGAAAAAGCCGCTGCCATTTATCGCGCCGCCGAATGGCTCAATTACCACGGAGGAGCAGACGGCGAATTTGAGTTTGCTTGGAAAGCTGAATCACCTTGCCGGCATCGATTATCCCGATGACAAGAATTTAAGCGCGCGCATCAAGTCATACGAACTGGCCTTCCAAATGCAGACTTCGATTCCTGAAACTTTGCAGCTTGGAAAAGAATCGGCGGCGACGCGGGAGCTTTACGGCATCGACCAAACAGAGAGCAAAAGCTTTGGGGAACAATGCCTGGCTGCGCGGCGACTCGTCGAACGCGGGGTGCGGTTCGTCCAATTATTCCACGGCGGCGGTGGTGGTGGCGATTGGGATGCGCATTCGGAAATAAAATCGAATCACACCAAACTGTCCGCGCAGGTAGATAAACCGATCGCAGGATTGCTCAAGGATTTGAAGCAGCGCGGCATGTTGAAGGACACGTTGGTCGTGTTCGGTACGGAGTTCGGACGTTCCCCCGGTGCTGAAGGCACGGGGCGCGATCACCATCCGCAGGCTTTTTCGGGCTGGCTCGCGGGAGGCGGAATAAAAGGCGGCATCACTCACGGCGTTACGGATGAACTCGGCTTTCACGCCGCAGAAGATCGCCATTACGTCACCGATATTCACGCGACCGTTTTGCATTGCCTCGGCTTGGATTCACATCGACTCGAGGTCCCGGGACGCAAACGCCTGGATATGGATCACGGTTCGAAAATCGAAGAGATTTTGGCGTAACCTTGAAAGCATCCGAGCAAATCAAGGGCCGCGTTGCCTCCATTCATTTGCATCCAGCAGCAGGTGGCCAGCCATTGACGTCTGTAACATCCATCAACGTCATCGAAGAAAAAGGCATTGAAGGAAATCCACGCTACTTCGGGCGCAGGGGCCGCAACGGCGGGCCGAGTAAGCGACAGGTAACCCTTATCGAGCGGGAACAGATTTCCGAGCACGCGGCTGCGCTTGGCCTTCAAACGGTCGTTCCAGGGCAAGTACGCTCGAATATTGAAACGGAAGGGATCGATCTCGTCGCGCTCATGGGCCAAAATGTTCAAATCGGCGGCGCGGTATTACATTTCGGCGAGCCCCGCACTCCGTGCCAAAAAATGGATGCTATTTGCAGTGGGTTGCGCGCGCTTATGGAAAATGGGAAACAAGGAGTGATCGCCCAAGTGATCGTAAGCGGAAGCATTAACGTGGGAGACGCAATTATCCCGCTGGGTATGCCGCGCGAAGCGGCGGTTGCGGCGGTGTGACGTTGCTGGCTGGAATTCTGATCGCGTTAGCCCTGCTGAGCATCGTCCTTAACCTGTGGCAATGGTTCGTGGCGACTCGGTTTCCCCTCCACAAAAAAGTGGAACCTGGCCAGTTGGACTCGGTCACGTTGCTGAAGCCGTTGAAGGGTTGTGACGCCCAGACGCGCTCGTGCCTCGAAAGTTGGTTAACTCAAACCTATCCGGCGACGGTACAAATTCTCTTCGGAGTCGCATCGGCGACAGATCCGGTCTGTGCAATTGTTGAGGAACTAATCGCCAAATATCCGCACGGGAAGCTCATCATTTGTGAAGAACAATTCGGCGCGAATGCCAAGGTTTCAACCCTCGTTCATTTGCAACGTTTCGCGGTCCACCGGTTTCTGGTTGTAAGCGATGCGGATGTATTCGTGCCGCCAGATTTTCTCGCGCAGGTCATGATCCGGTTCAAATCGCCACAACATGGTTTAGTGAACTGTTTCTACCAACTCACGGGCTCTCGCAACCTCGCAATGGAATGGGAAGCGATCGCCGTGAACGCGGATTTTTGGAGCCAGGTGCTGCAAGGGATTTCGATGAAGCCGATGGATTTCGCACTGGGCGCGGTGATGGCGGTTCGCAAAGAAGCGCTGGAGAAAATTGGAGGCTTTTTCTCCGTCGTGAACCACCTCGCGGACGATTATCAATTGGGTCACCAGATCGCGCACGCGGGGTTTAAGGTCGATTTGGCTGACGTGGTGGCGACCTGCCGCGGCTCGGAAATGTCATTTGGGGAAGTGTGGTCGCACCAACTTCGGTGGGCTCGCACTATTCGCGTTTGCCAGCCGATTCCCTGGTTTTTTAGCATTTTGAGCAATGCCACGCTTTGGCCGCTGCTCGCTGCTGCGATAGTGCGATCCCGTTTGGCACTAGCAATACTGGCTATCGCGCTATCCCTGAGAATTGTCACCGCTTTGCACAATCAAATGCGCATTACAGAAAGCATTGTGCATGCGAAATACTTTTGGCTTGTGCCGATTAAAGATTTGCTGGGAACGGCGATTTGGGCGTGCTCGTTCCTTGGCTCGACCGTTGTTTGGAGGGGTGTTCGGTATCGCGTTAAGCCCGGCGGAACCCTCGTGCCGGTTTAAGCAGAGCCTTTGCCGCGACGGTTGATCCGGAAAGCGCCGTAAAAAAGCCCGGCGGCGGGAACGAAGAGCATCCAAGTCTTTGAAAGTCCGCCGACGGCGCAGGCAAAGCCAAGGGCGACGAAGGCGCTACTTAACAGCAAATCTCTGGGATTTGCGTCCGGTAGAGCATCCGAAGTATTTTGCACGTCGCGTCCACCAAAAACTTGACCGCAATGCGGACATTTCTTGGCATGATAAAAAACGACCCCTTCACATGAGAAGCAGCGCTTCGATTCGGGGACGTGCTCCGTGCTTTTGGGTTTGGGCGATCCACCGCTCGTGGCTAATCGCGCGAGGCCCCCGCAAAAAGGACAACGCATTTCGCCACGTGGATTAACCACAGTATCGAATTCTTTGGCACAAGCTGGGCAACTGGCGCGCGGCATCAGGATTTACGAATCGGAATGCTTCCGTTGCCTTGATTACAGGCGGATGATGGCGGATTGCCAAGAGCAATAACGGCGGGACGGGTGCCAAAGCCCAGCGAGCGCGGCACTTTCACGCGCTACGGCGAGCCCTTGAACCCAACCTGAAACCGGAGTGTCTCAAAGCAGGACGAATACGCCTTACGTATGTACACGGACGAAATCGAATTTCGAAAAATGGCTTTATTGGTGAACGGCACCATTTATGCACCATGAACTTGCTTGAATATCAGGGCAGAAACAGAGCCGGTGGCAAATCCCAAGAGAACCTTGCGAGTCCTCATAATTGAAGACTCGGGAGATGACACTGCGTTGTTGGTGCGAGCGATCCAGCGGGCGGATTTTGAACCGCAATACGAACGCGTGGATACCCCGGAGGAGACACGCCGGGCGTTGATCGAGCAAACCTGGGACCTGGTTATTTCCGACTACGTTCTGCCGCAATTTAGCGGACTGGACGCGCTTGAAATTGTTCAGCAATCGGGCGCCGATCTGCCGTTCATAATTGTCTCCGGGAAAATCGGCGAAGAGGTGGCGGTCGAAGCTTTGAAAGCCGGGGCCAACGATTATTTGCTTAAGGACCGCCTCACTCGCCTCGGACCCGCGATCAACCGCGCCATGGAAGAAGCGGAGCAACGGCGCAAGCGCCGTCAATCGGAGCGCGCCCTGCGCGAGAGCGAAGAACGCTATCGGCGACTGGTGGAGTCTTCGCCGGAAACAACTTTTATTTATACGGATGGGCGTTTTGTTTATATCAACCCAGCCGGGGTGCAATTATTCGGCGCGACGAGCCCCCTCGATCTCATCGGCAAGCCGGTATTGGATTTCATTCAGGAAGATTGCCGGCCATTCGCGGCTGAATACTTAAAACAAACGAGCGCCGGTCATGAACTGCCTTTGTTGCAATTCAAGGTAGCGCCATTGCGCGGCAACCCTATTTACGTGGAAGCGATCGCCCGGAGCATCTCCTATCACGGACACGATGCGGCCCACATGATTTGCCGCGACATCACCCTGCGAAAAGAGATGGAGGAACAGTTGCAGCATGCGCAGCGTATGGAAGCGATTGGCCGCCTCGCGGGAGGTGTCGCGCACGATTTTAATAATCTGCTGACGGTGATGACCGGTTATGCCGGCCTCGTCAAATCCTCTCTGCGCCCGGACGATCCGGCCGTTCATGATCTGGAGCAAATCAATACGAGCGCGGACCGCGCCTTCACGCTGACACACCAGTTGCTCACCATGAGCCGCAAGCAGGTGATTACGACTGTGGAGGTTGATTTGAACGTGCTGCTCACCCAGGCGCGTACCAAGTTGCAACGCATTTTAGGCGACGACATTTATTTGACGCAGAATCCCGCACTGGATTTGGGATTGATCCGCGCGGATCAATCCCAGGTCGAAACCGTGCTATTGAATGTCGCCGCCAAAGCTCGCTCCTCGATGACCGGGGGCGGAACCCTCACGGTGGAAACCCGCAACGTGACCCTGACGGATTCCAGTGTTCCGCCGGGAGGAGAACTCAAGCCTGGCGAGTACGTAATGCTCCAGATCAGCGATACGGGCCAGGGCTTTCCGCAGGAACTGCAGGGCAGGATTTTCGAACCGTTTTATCCAACGCAGGAAACGGGTGTTCCGTCCAACGGCCTGGGGATGGCGACGGTTTACGGCATCGTGCGGCAACATGGGGGCTACATTTCCTTTGTCACGCAACTCGGGAAAGGTTCGACCTTTAAAGTTTACTTTCCCCGATTGAGCACCCCCGTCGCACGGGCATTGCCGGCGCGACCGCTTGCTCAACCTGAACAAAAACTAAGCACAGTTCTGATTGTCGAAGATGAAGACGTTTTGCGGGATTTCGCGCGTTTGATTTTGCGGAAGGCAGGAATGCAGGTTTTGACCGCGAACGATGGCGCGGAAGGAGTTAAAGCGGCGGAAAACCACGGCAAACCACTCGATCTGGTATTTACTGATTTGGTCATGCCGAACATGAACGGCGCAGATATGGCCCGCGAAATTCGAAGGCTTCATCCTGAAACGCCGGTTCTCTTTACTTCCGGCTATGCACGCACAGTGCTGCTGGAACATGGCGTTGCGGATAATGATTTGGATTTTCTGCCGAAGCCGTACACCGCGCAGACCTTGATGCAACGCGTGCGCAAAGCGCTCGAAAAGCAAACCCAACCCCAGTAATCACGCACGGCGAAACCAACCACGCTTTTGTCCTGGTGCATCGAAACGCTGGGTGGCAACCGTGCGAAAATGGGCAAACAGGTTTTGCGCGGCCGACACTCCAAACAGGAGATCAATCCCCAGAGCGATTACCAACGCCAGCCCCAGAATTAATTGCCAGGTCACTCCCATCCCGGTGAAACGTGCGAAGCTTAAGCCGGTCATGCATCCGAAAAAGATCAACCAAGGCAGCACGAGCACGCGACCAATGGCCCCGCCCGCCGCCCGTTCGGGTCGCGCGTTGCTCACACCGAGCCACATGCCAACCCAAGCAAGCGTGATGAGGTCCGCGACGAACACGATCATTAAACCCAGGCAACAACCCACCCAGCTTGCGTCGAGATTGGAGTTAGACTGCCTCGTTCCAGCCAGCACCATGCACGCGTCCGCAAACAAAATGACTCCGACGGGAATCGCGAACTGGCGCACTAACGCCTGAATTTGACCGTTGATGATTTCCCGCACGGAAAGCGGCGTCGAAAGGGTGAGTTCCAGGGCTCCGGAACGACGGTCCTCGCCGAATGTGCGAGTGGCTTCCGAAGCGACCCATCCCTTGAGGATGGTGTGCAAAAGCAGCATGGTGAGAATGAAAACAAAACCTTCCTTCATGTCGCGCGGGTATTTAAACCACAAACCCATCCACGTGAGGCCGACCACCCCCAGGAACGCATATACATAACAAGGTTTGATCAGAGGCCGGCTTGCGATCCACAAGTAAGCAGTTCGATTGAGAAGCCGGGTGCGCGCGGCGGTTTCATTCCAGCCCACCCTGCCCTTCCATCCACGCAAACTTCTTCGAAAGCGCGCCTCTCGCGGGCCCGTGGGGTTGTCCTGCCATAATCGGGGCACTGCGAAACTTGCGATAGCGAGGAAAATGCCGCTTATGCCTGAAAGCGTGGCGACCGATGCCCAAAAAAATTGCGGTTTGAATCCACTGTCGTAAGCGGCCACGAAGGCAGCGGGAGGCGAGGCGACGAGCCAAAATAAAAGGTCGGTGAAATTGTGCCTGGAGTTAGCCGCCACAACGGCGACCGCCAGAGGAATGCCACCCGCTAGCACAATTAAAAAGAGCACGGTCGCCCCGCGGGCTTTCCGGTCGGATCGGCTTAAAGTGGAGCATAGAATTCCACAGGTAAGAGAAAACAAGAGCGTCACGCAAAGCACGAGCACCATACGCCACCATTCTCCGCCCGTAACACCGCCGAGAAGCAAGGGCACCGCAAGCAACGGAAAAATGGAAAGCAAGCCGTAAAAAAGATTCAAGGACGTCGCAAAAAGCTTCCCTAAAACCACATCGAAACCCCGCAAATCGGTCAGGAACAGCAGTCCGAGCGTCCCTTCTCGCTTCTCTTCGCTAATGGCGTCCGCCGTGCTGGCGCCAGCAAATAAACAATAAGCAAAGGCAAGGCCGGAAAGTCCGCTAAAGAGCGAACCGCCTTGCTTCGCAGGATTCATCGTTCCCACCATGGCCAACCAAATCCATGCGAACATGCCGACGGCCGTCAGCGCGGAAAAAAAACGTACCCAGTACGTGCGACCTTTGCGTGAAGCAACGCGCAGTTCGCGCGTGACGATGGGCAGAAAGGTCATGCGGAAACTCTACGCGGCAGCGATTGCGGATTTGAAGCGCAATCACTCATGCGGAGGCAACGAGGGAAAAGTTGCGGGTGGAAAGATCGCGGCGCAACCGGTAGAGCGCCCAACCAATCAACAACGCATGAATAATGATGACGTGATTTAGAAACAGGATTTCCGGCGAATCGGCCACGCGAAAAACAAACCCCACCCCAAAGATTGCCAGAGTAAAAAGAACGACACCAGTCAGGAGCATCGGCAGAGCAATCGCGATCAACGCCGTCAGAATCCAGGCCGCGATAAAACTTAAGCGCCGGATGGAGAGGTACAGACCCACCGCGGCGCAGGCGATTCCACCCGTCGCAAAGACCAAAAGGATCAAGGCGATCTTTTGATCCGGGAAAAAGCCGTTCAACAAAACCATCGATAAAAGCCAAACGGCGAGCGCCGGAATAAATTGTCCGAGAACGCCGCGCATGCGCCCGTAGATGATTTGAGCGACGCTCAGAGGGGTGACAAGGAGCAATTCCATGGCCCCATTTTGCCGTTCGCGTGCAAAACTGCCTGCGGCGGTGAACGCGATCGCCGCGATCATGACGAATACGGGCGCAACTTCCCAATCGCCGAGTACAGGCATGAAGCAGCCGAAAAGAACCATCGCCATGCACCAGCCCCATTTCGTCATGCGCGCGGACCAAGAGTATTGCTGCAACCAGCCGATGGGATTGCGGTCTAGCGCGCGAGACATTCGGCGATTGAAAAATCGGGACCAAAAACGAGGGGTGCAGAAGGTTCGGAAAAACCACGCTTGCCGAGGCGTGGGCGGTTCTTCATGCCACGACTTGCGAATGCGCGCACCCGCGAACATAAAAGTGAACAGGAAAAACGCGATTGCGATCAGCAACATCGTTGCGGCGGAATTAAACTGCGAAGCGGAACGTGAGGTTAACCATTCGCCGCCGGCTCCGGTAGCGAGACACCATTGCTGCTCAATGGAGCCATTGCGCGATTCGGCAATGACTTCATGAGAACTCACGAACATCATGGCGGCAGCGAAGCTAAAGCACTCGGCAGCAACGAGAGTGCGTGACCAACGCACGCTGACGCTCGAAACAAGCAATCCCACCGCGAGCGCTGTCAGGACGGCGGCAAAATCAAGCGCGGCCGCGCGGGTCAGGTCTTCCCAACCTACGCCCCCTAATAAAAAGGGGATCGTAATGGCCGGAAGCGCAGTCAGCAGAAAACTGCCACCGCGCAGGGTGTGGACAAACCCTTTGGCGATGACAATGGCCGAGGCTTTTAACGGCGTGAGAAATAAGAGGCCCAGCGTTCCTTCCCGGCGCTCACGGCTGATGGAATCGGCAGTGAGCAATGGGATGATGACCCAGATGGAAATGAATAGGAGTAAATTGAGCCCGCCAAAAATCGTCGAACCGGTACCGATTTCACCAAACATGACAACCGTGGCGACGGCGAGGAGAATCGCCCCCAAAACCACTCTCATCCAATACGTGAAGGGCCGTCGAGCCTCCGCCCGCATTTCGCGAAGAATGACCGCGGTTAGATTCATAGCGCCGGCCGCGCTTCCACGCTATTGGGTCTCGCCCTTGGTGACGCGCAGGAAAACTTCTTCCAAACCGAGTTCATCTTCCCAAAGGCCGGTAAGCTTAAATCCACCTTTGACCACGGTGTCGGCAATAAAGGCCGGATCGGTTTCCTGCGTCGCGAGGGTTAATTTGATTTGTCCGTCCACGGTTGCAGCTTCGACGACTTCGGGACGTGATTTAAGCAATTCAAGCGCGCCGTCCGAATTGTCGGTGACCCGCACCCAATAAACATGCCCGGCGCCAACTTGCGTGCGGACTCCGCCGACAGGGCCGCTATAGATCAAGCGCCCTTTCTCGATGATGGCAACGCGATTACAGAGGGTCTGCAACTCGCTCAAAATGTGCGAGGAAATGATGATGGTTTTGCCGAGGCGTTGCAGTTCCTGGAGAATTGCCATCATCTCGATGCGCGCACGCGGATCCAGACCGCTCGCGGGTTCGTCCAGCAAAAGCAATTGCGGATCGTGAATTAAGACGCGCGCGAGGCCGAGCCGTTGTTGCATACCGCGGCTTAAGGCGCCGATCAAAGCGCCGCGTTTTTCCGTGAGACCGACCAATTCCAGTACATCGTTGACTGTCTTCTCACGTTGCGCGGAGGGAATTTTGTAACAGGCCCCGAAGAAATCGAGGTACTCAGTCACTTCCATGTCTTTATAAACTCCAAAAAAATCGGGCATGTATCCGATCACGTGACGCACCGCATCGGCATCCTGCACAACATCATGACCCAGGACTTTGGCAGTGCCGGATGAGGGGGTAAGAAATGTTGCAAGGATACGCAGAGTGGTCGTTTTGCCAGCGCCATTCGATCCGATGAAGCCGAACAAATCACCTTTGTTTACAGTCAAGTCGAGCGCGCTTAACGCGGTCATGGTGCCATACGTGCGTGTGAGCTTGAGGGTTTGAACGGCGGGGACAATAACTGGAGGTTCGATGGCCATAATCAGATTGGCGTTTGTTTGACCGGAATAACGAGTCGCAAGAGTGAGTCCCGCTGCATGCGCGGCGGATTAAATTGATTGATTGGCTTCGTGTAGGCATGGCCAGCGTCCCACGCAAACAAAACGCCGTCGCCTTTTTCAAGAGAATGAGTCAGGTCAAGTCCGGCCGGGGAAACAAAACGCTGATACGATTGCTGGCCTTGGTTTACATATTTCAAAAAGGAAACAACTGTCGCCACCAGCGCGCGATTTTCCAACCGGCGGGCGTTCGTATCGCCAAATGCATTGCGACGAGCGTCGGTCGCGCGCTGAAATCCGCTGCTGTTTTGCTGAACAAATGCGGCTACCGGCGTGCCTTTGGAAGTATCCAGCGCGAGTTTTTTGGTTTCACTGGCAGCCAGCGTCCCAATTTCATAAATCGTTTGCGCATACGCAAAACGAACGTCGGTCAAAGGGCGGTCCGACAAATTCTGAACCGTAACATGCGTCGTTTGCCCTTCGGTGGACACGGAGGCAACGATGGGAATATTGTCCTGTTTGAACCAATCATTGACGTAAAGGAGACTGGTCCAGACGGGCACATTTATTTCCGCGGCGAAATTATTACCCGTGTTGTCCACGCGCAGTCGATTGCCCTCGCGCGCCCCGCCGGCGTACAAATCCATCAGCTCACCGCGCAAGGCCGCAAACGTAGTATCGGCGGCCAGTTGATAACGCGCGTTGGCCGAGGAATAAATGGAAGCATAACTGCGCCCGCGCAAATCAGCCTTGTCTCCGCGCGGCATGATATCGACAATCTGCAACTCGTTCCACTCCGTGACACCCGCGCGCAGCTTGTAGCCGATGAAATAAATTAGCAGCGAAAACAACACGACGTAAGTTGGAAAGGTGATCCAGGTGAGCATCTGCCGATTTATTTTTTTGAGCCAGTACTGGTCGAAGGGGCCAATCACGACTAGATAAAGCAGCAGCAACAACAAAAGCCACTCAACGGGAAGATTCTTAACCTGGCGACTATCAATGAGCGCGCCGAAAACGGCGTCCGTGCTGGCACCCCCGAAATTCTGATTGTCGGTCGAACTAAGTAGTTCGGGCGGCAACCCCGCGAGGCGGGACCAGAAGTAAGGACGGTTTTTCCATGAGCGAAACGGTTCTCGCTCGGGACTGAAAGCCAGCACTGTCAAAAGGCCGCGACCGCGATTCGCCTGGACGATCAAAGGTGAATCCCCCGCGCTGGCAATTGTTTTCCCGTCGCGCAACTTGAGCCGGACGACTGGCAGTTCCGCTTGATCGAAGCTCCGATCGGGTGGAAGGGTGCTGTAAGGGTTTTCCATTTGAAAACGATTCCGGTTTCCGGAAAATGCCGTCACAGGTCCCGCATTGCCGGAATCAACCAGTTCGCTCTTGAGCCAATTGGAAATCGGTTCATCCACGCGAACGTTTTGAACTCCGCTGATCTCGACGGGCAAAAATTGTTGCAACCACGGCAACCCGCTGACATCGCCCGACTGTTCCACCGCGACGATCAAGTGTCCCCCGCCCCGGACCCAGGCAATCAACGCGGCCACCTGGTTGACCGGCATATTCAGGGCTTTTTCTGAATTGAGGTAAATTGCGTCGAGGCCTTCCAGCGCGATCGGGTTGTCCGGGAATTGCTCGACTTGCAAGCGCGCCACTTGCGGCTTCAACTCATTGCGGTTATTGCGAATGTTCGGGAAGGTCGGCAACCCGGCATAGTTCCGGGGCAAAGCGCCAATAATGAGCGCATCCCAGGAAGCGGACTTTGCCTGAATGCCGTTGCGTTCGGCGCGCATTTTTCCATTTTCATCTACGAGCTTCGCGTCCCATTGCGCGCCAAAGCGAACGGACGACCCAAACATCGGTACGATTATTCGCTTGCGAGTGTTTGTCGGGAGTTCCACGGGGATGCGCCGGACTTGATCGGAGCCGAAGGCGCCGGCTGTCACCTGAACGAAGGCCTTGAAAGGAGGACCGTCATTGTGAATTTCAATGGCGAAAGGAAACCAGCCCGCCTCGCGAACCACGCCATCATAGCCGGCAAAAACATCGAATTGAATTGCTGCACGCCCTTGTGACGCGAAAAGAAGCGTCAGGCATGCGAAGAATAAATGGAGCCCGCGCCCCTGCAACCGGCGCAATTTCCCCGCAATATTTGGCATTGCCATAGTCGAACAGCCCGTGTTGGCACACGATATAGGCAACAATCCCAAATCAAGCAACGACGAACCGTGGCGCATCCGTCTGATAGACACCCCTGAAGGCCTTTTGCTCACGCGAATTATCGGCACTGTTTTCGAGTTTCCGAGATATTGATTCTAGTCCGATCGAGTTGCGTGTTGAGATTCGAACCATTCTCGGGAAAATTGGGCGGATGTCGCAAGATCACACGCTGATGGCGTCGCGGTTTGAGTTGAAGTACCTCATTCCGAACGATGTGGCCCTGCGCGTTCGAGCCTTTGTTCAGCAATACCTGGAGCTTGACGAATACGGAATCGACCAGCCGAACCTTTCCTACCCAGTTCACAGTCTTTATCTCGATTCGGATGACTGGAAGATCTATTGGCGCACAGTGAATGGAGATAAGAATCGCTACAAATTGCGCATTCGCTATTACGCGGACGACCATAACGTGCCGGTATTTTTCGAAATCAAAAGGCGCATGAAGGATGTGATTTTGAAGGAACGCTGCGGGGTGCGCATTCAGTCCGTTCCGGAAATTCTCGCCGGCCATTTCCCCTCTCGTGCCGGGCTCTTCAGCAAATCCGCTGAGGAGCATAATGCCTTGGAAGAATTTATGCGTTTAATGCTGAATTTGAACGCCAAGCCCAAGATGCACGTAGCCTACCTTCGCGAGGCCTACGTGAGCCCGTCGAACAATGAGTTTCGGATTACAATGGACCGCCACGTGCGCGCCGAACCGCGCTTCAATGGAGAAATAACTACCAAAATGACGGAGCCTTTTCTCGCGACGGCGGAGGACCTGGTCATACTTGAATTGAAATTCACGGGCCGTTACCCGAACTGGTATCGCGACCTGGTGGAAGTTTTTCAATGCTTCCAATGCGGCGCCGCAAAGTTCGTGGAAGGAACGATGATGTACTCCGGTCGTAAATTGCACGCTAACGACGTAATTCGAAATATGATTCTGTAATTGCCTGCCTGGCGCTCGATCATCGAAACCGAGTGGCAGAACTGGATAGCCGATGGCAAGTTATGGGATGAAGCCCGAACGATTTTCGACTGATACCAAACGCAACGTGCAGCAGCCTGTGAGCCTTCCCGACCTGGCCGCAGAAGCAACTGAGTCCGCTCCCGCCAAGTCTCTCGCATTGGATCGCCCGAAGCGGCAGGCGGCTCCTTCGCGCCCCCGCAGACGTTAATTCATCATGCGTTATTTGGTTAAAGTGCGCATCAAGCCTGGACGGGAGGCTGGTTTGCGCAGAGCCATTGCCGAACGCACCCTGGGGCGCGGTTCAGTTGCTGGTGACGAGTATCTGCACAACATGCAGAACGCCCGTGTGACCACTGATGGCACCGCTCATTGGGTCGAGGTTTGTTTTTGCTCGAAGCCGCTTGAAGAAGAACGCCCTTATTGGGAGGAATACTTCGATCTTATCAATGTCAAAGACGCGCATGCTCGCGGCAATTGCCGGGACGTCAACGGCACGGAACCCTGGGCCTGCAGCGACTGCGATTGCACGCAGCGCCTCGAAGACCGCCTTAGTCGTTCCGGTTGTTCGTTTTTGGATGCGCTTCAATCAGCACACAAAATGTGATTGGCGGAAACTTGCGACAATCCCATCATTGTCCGGTTGAAAGTTTATTGGCCCGTTTTTTGGCAACTTGTCGTCACCCCGTTCCAGCACGTGGAACTCGTTTGGGGTATCGTCCCCCTCTATTTTGGATGGCTGCTAAACGAACTGACCTCGAAAAAAGCAAATTTTCACACGGCGATTCAAACGGGATTTGCCTTGTTATGGGCTGGCGCTCATTGGACGTATCAATATTTCGCGGCGCGCCCCGCCGCCGCGCCGAAACTGGCTCTGGACTCCCTGCTCGCTGTGAACGTGGGGATTACTTGCATCGTGATTGTTTTGGGGGCGATCGCATTGATCAGCGGATTGCGACGCCGCTTTCCGCTCTATGGTTCATTCCTGGGACATTCGAGATTCAGCGCTTACTTCATGATTGCGATTTTCCCCATCCAGTCACGGTACTTGGAATGGTCATGGGAGCGGGTGGCGGCCATCGCGATCTTCGCAATCCCGATCTGGCTCGTCTTCCACTTTGCGCTCATGCCCATTAGGAAATGAGGCACCAAGCGAATTGATTCTTCGAAATTAGGCTGCCGCCGGCGCAGGCGAACCGAGACCCGGGAGCTTTGGAGGCGCCGGCTTGATTACTTCGGGTAAAGGGGTCGCAGCCATGGCCCCAGAAGGTGGCTCCGGAGTCGGCGCGGGAGGTGGCGGTGTGAATTTTCCGGTACGCACAATTTCCTCGACTTGCGGACCGTCCAGCGTCTCGTATTCGAGTAATTTCGCGGCAAGCAATTCCAGCTTGTCGCGGTGGGTTTCGATCAAGGTTTTCGCGCGGTTATACGCCTCGTCGATGATGTGTTTTACTTCGGCATCGATTTCCTGGGCGATACGCTCGCTGTAATCCTTGCTGCGAATCATTTCGCGCCCAAGGAAAACGTATTCGTTGTTCTCGCCATATTGGACCATGCCGAGCTTATCGCTCATGCCCCAATGGCAAACCATCGCGCGCGCCATGGAAGTAGCTTGTTGAATATCCCCGCTCGCGCCGGTGGAAATATCGCCTGACACAATTTCTTCAGCAATGCGCCCGCCCATGATCATAGCGATCATGTCCAACATCTCCTTCTTGCGGCGGTTCAAGATGTCCTGTTTGGGCAGAGACATGGTAGAGCCCAGAGCTTGCCCGCGCGGAATGATTGTGACCTTGTGCAACGGGTGCGTGTGCTCCAGCAATACATTGACCAGCGCGTGCCCCGCTTCATGCCACGCCGTAAACTTCTTATCCTCGTCCGTCATCGCGAGGCTGCGGCGTTCACGTCCCCAACGGACTTTGTCGCGGGCCTCTTCAAGCTCAGGCATGCCGATAGCCTTCTTGTTTGTGCGAGCTGCCAGCAAAGCGGCCTCGTTCAATAAATTTGCCAGTTCGGCGCCGGAATAACCGGGTGTGCCGCGCGCAATCACTGCGAGATCCACGGTCGGATCGAGCTTCACGTTCTTGGCGTGAACCTTCAAAATCGCTTCGCGGCCGCGTACATCGGGCAAATTCACGGTGATCTGGCGATCAAAACGTCCGGGTCGCAACAATGCGGGGTCCAACACGTCTGGCCGGTTGGTTGCCGCAATGATAATGATTCCCTCTTGCGTATCAAAACCGTCCATCTCGACGAGCAGCGCGTTCAGAGTTTGTTCACGCTCATCGTTCCCACCGCCCAGACCGTGTCCGCGACTCCGGCCCACGGCGTCAATTTCATCGATGAAGATTAGGCACGGCGTGTTTTTTCGCGCTTGCTCAAACATGTCGCGCACGCGGCTCGCGCCGACGCCCACAAACATTTCGACGAAATCCGAGCCGCTGATACTAAAGAAGGAGGCATCCGCTTCGCCCGCGATAGCCTTCGCAAGCAAAGTCTTGCCCGTGCCGGGCGCGCCGATCATCAAAATCCCCTTGGGAATTCGACCACCGAGCTTCTGAAATTTCTTGGGGTCTTTAAGAAACTCGACGAGCTCGGACACTTCTTCCTTCGCTTCCTCAACTCCAGCTACGTCCTTAAACGTTGTCCGATTCTTTTCCTTGCTCAGCATGCGCGCTTTGCTTTTGCCAAAGCTCAAAGCGCCCTTCCCCGCCATTTTGATTTGGCGAATGAAAAAGAAATAAATTAATAGTGCCAGGGCAATGATCGGCACCAATGGCACGAACAATGTCATCGCCAGAGTGCTCGGTTCCACCGGTTCGAATTTTCCCGAATCCAGTAATTTCCGCTCCACCTTATCGTCGAGCTTTGTCTTCGTGCGAAATGCAACTACCTCGGCATTTCCATTTGCATTCGTTTTGTAGTAATGGCCCGTGATTTCCTGGAGGACGGAGGATTGTGGGTTGTGTTGAATCAATCCATCCTTGATGGCTCCCGCTTCAAACAACTCCATCAACTCTTTGCGGCCACCTGCCAAAGGCGGAAATTTCGATTCACGGCGGTTATTAAAAACCATGATCACGGGCACAATGCCGATGATCACCAAAATCCAGAGGAGCCCATTACGCGGCGGAACCTTGACCTCAGGACCTTTTTTGTCGTTTTTACCCGTGTTATTTTGCTTATTGTCGTCGGCCATTTGAATAAATTCATCTCAAGCTAACATCCTCGAATAGGCGACGCAACCAACGGTTTCCAGAGAAATCTGAGGCTATTTCCGCTCCCAGGACCATTCCAGCGCCCGCTTCGTGGCGTTCGTTATTTTGAATCGTTCACCAATGCGCAATCCTTCCACCCAAAAGATCTCGCCTGAAGCCGTCGCGGCCAGCACCCGCTTGCGCCTTGCTCGAATGCTCACTTTTGCACCTGTCCAAAGGTCTTGAAGCTTCGCCGGCCTGGCAAAACCGATCGGCTGGAACCGATCACCGGCTTGCCAATGTCTCAAAGTGACAGATTCTCCCACCCCCTCGGCATCGAAGTATTCTAAATTCTTGTCGTGCTTAATCACCGGCGAAGTAAGTCTCCAGCGAAAGTCCGCGCCTCCAAAAGTCACTTCGCCTTCATCTGCAACTCTGACTGTCGTCAGTCCAAAGTCGAAACTAAGTTCCTCGGGGGCGTCCACTTTCAATCGACCCGCTGCATCCACCATTGCGAATCGGTTGGGACCAACGGAAACCCGCCGCTGGCCGCCTGACAAAGCTTCGATCAAGTCTCGCGTGGGTCGCACTTTTGCGGCGATTAACTGTTCATGAATAATCGTTTGCCGCATAAGCATCGGTTGCGCGGCGAAATTCTGGTTTGATTTCTTAACCCAGGCTGCTGCGTAATTCTTCAGCCATTCATTCTCGGTCGCCAGCAGGGTCGCGACACGCAAGAGAACGCTCTCTCCTTTCAATTCTCGCAGCAATGGCACGATTTCATGGCGAACCCAATTCCTTTGCACATCCAAATCTCGATTCGTCGAATCCTCGCGGTACGGAATTTTTCTGTGTTCCGCAAACGCTTTGATTTCGGGGCGCGCGGTCCCAAGCATTGGACGAACCAGTTCAATTGCCGCGTCTGCCGATGACCGATTCTGCCATTGCATTCCACCAAGCCCATCACCTTTCACATCCCGAATCAGCCTTAATAAAAACAATTCTAGCTGGTCATCCCGATGATGACCTAGCGCAATGTAACGGGCCTCGGCGTCCCGAGCTGTCTTTGCTAGAAAAGCATGCCGCAATTCCCGCGCCGCCATTTCAACGGATAGTTTGGTCCTGGCGGCGAATTGCTTCACGTTTCCGCGTTCGGCAATAAATTGCGCATTGATCGCAGCAGCCGCTTGCCGGACGAAAAGTTCGTCCCAATCACTCTCGTCTCCGCGCAACTGGTGGTTGAAATGTGCGACGATCAACTTCCATTCGTGCTTCCGCGAGAGCTCGTGGAGCACATGCAATAAAACCATCGAATCGACGCCTCCCGAAACTGCCACTACAACTGCGTGTGCGTTGTGAAACAGAGAACGATTGAGAATCTCTGTTTCAACGTTTTGAATGAGTTCTGGAGATTTCAAGACTTGTCACGGAATTCGCCTTCCCACCGCGCCATTACGGCGGTCGCAAGGCAGTTTCCGACAAGATTCACGGTAGTTCGCGCCATATCCATCAATTCATCGACACCAATAATCAGCACGAGTCCCGCCAATGGCAGATCAAACGTAACCAAAGTTCCTGCGATGATCACTTGCGAGGCGCGCGGAATGCCGGCCATCCCTTTGCTCGTTAACATGAGCGTCAGCATCATCGCGATTTGCGTTCCCAGAGAAAGTTCGATCCCACCCGCCTGGGCGATAAAGACCGAGGCGACTGCGAGGTGCAACGTGGAACCGTCGAGGTTAAAAGAATACCCGAGCGGCATGACGAACGAAACGATTCTCTTGGGCACACCGAATTCAATCATACGCTCCATCGCGCCCGGCATGGCCGCGTCGGACGAAGTGGTTGAAAATGCCAGCAACGCGGGTTCCTTAACCGCTCTCAAAAAACCTTTTAGTGGAATTCGCGCGAACAACGCCATGGGCCACAAAATCGCCAGGCAAAAAAAGGCGAGAGCTCCATACAGTGTCAGCACCAGCTTCCCCAAATTCACCAACACACCAATGCCGCTATGCCCGATCGTATATGCCATTGCCGCGCCAACACCCAAAGGCGCGAATTTCATCACGATGCCTGTGAATTTAAACATCACCTCCGTCAGGCCCTCGAAAAAGTGGAGGATCGTTTCCCGAGACCGTCCCTGCACTTGCACCAGCGCGACCGCGAAAAGCATGGCGAACACCACCACTTGCAGCACATCATTATTTGTCGCCGCCTCGAAGAAACTGCGCGGCACTAGATGCTCAAGAATGCCGGCCAAAGTGACTGGCGGCGCTGCAATTTTCTCCGCCGCACCCGCCGGAGGCAAAGTCACACCCGCGCCCGGGCGAATCACATTGACCGCCACCAGCCCAATCACCAGAGCGAACGTGGTAATGAATTCAAAATAAAGGATGCTTTTTAAGCCCAGTTTTCCCACGGCCTTCAGATCGTTCCCATGCGAAGCGATTCCCACCACTAGCGTCGAAAAAACCAGGGGCACCAGGATGCACTTGATCAGGCGCAGGAAAATGTTCGAAACTACTTTAAGGTGCTGCGATTGCGCGGGAAAGAAACATCCAAACGCCACCCCGAGGATCATTGACAACATGATCCATTGCGTCAGAGAAACTCGTTGCAATCGGCGCCACATCTAGGGCTTTCAGGTGAGGTTAGGGCCGTCAACGGAATTGTCGAGCCACTGGTAAGGCTCGTTCGCATGAACCTGCGCGCTTGCGTTGATTTAGCAGGGACCATTCAATGTGGTATGCAATCCCGTCTCCTGTTCGTTTTTTTGCTCGCCCTCCTGCTCATCTGGGGCGCTTCAGCAGAGGAATACGATTTGCCGCGCATCGAATCAGTCGTTCCGTCAGCGACGCAACCGCAAGCAGGCAATCCTAAAGTGATTTGGTACGATGACTTTGATGAGGATCGAATTGCCACATACCTAGAACCAAAGGCGGGCTCGCCCGATGCGGCGCGATCACTCACAGAAGCACTGGGGGGCCGGGGTGGTTCCATGGAATGCTTTTACGCCCTAGGAAAACAAGGCACCGGCAATCGCAAATTGGTTTTCGGTGATTGCCCCTTTGGGAACCCCCTTCGGCCCAAAGAGCATTTCCAGGATGTTTATTGGCGCATCTATGTAAAACATCAGCGCGGCTGGACCGGATCGCCCGACAAATTGACGCGCGCTACTGGATTCGTTTCCGATCACTGGAACCAGGCGTTTATCTCCCATGTTTGGAGTTCGGGACTTACTTTGACGCTGGATCCGGCCAGCGGTGTGCGCGATGGACAAGTGGTCACCACACGGTACAACGATTTCGCCAACCTGCACTGGCTCGGCAACAAACCGAATGGCAAATTTCCCATTCACGCGACCGCGGAATCCGGCCGTTGGATTTGTGTTGAATCACGCGTCCGCATCAATTCGCCCGGACTAAAAGACGGCTTGGCGGCGCTTTGGGTGGACGGAGTCCTTGATACGATTCGAACCAATCTCGATTTTCGCGGCACATATACCGGTCCCGGCAGTTCCGTGAACGCCATTCTATTGGAAGCGTATTGGAACAACGGATCCCCCACCCCACAATACCGCTGGTACGACGATTTCGTCGTGAGCACCGAACCGATTGGGCCAATCACCGCGGACGCGAATCCCACGCTCCTGCGAATGAAAACCCTTCCCGCAACGGGTTGGGAAGTTGAGGTGACAGCAGATTCATCGGCAACGAACACTGTTTGGAAATCCAGAGTCCTGCCACCGGAAGCCACGCTAGTTTCCGTGGATTCAATGAACGGAAGATTTATGAAACCCAGCAGTTTCCTCCCAGTTGGACCAACCTACTTTTGCCGGGTGCGGCAAAAAACCGCAGACGGAAACTGGACCGAATGGAGTCCATCCCATCAACCATTTTTTGTGGCTCGTCGTTTCCATTAGGCTTTCATCCTCGGGTCATTCGACATAATGTGCGCAAATGAAACGGCGGACTTTCAGGCAAATCCGGGCGGCCGCACCTTCCGCGCTTCATCATTGCGTGTATGTGGTGCTGCTGGATGAGATCGCGGCCAAATTGCGAACGGTGCGGGCGCTCAATCCAAAACGGGATCCGAAAAAGCCTTGCGTTTACGTGGGCCTCACCGGGCTGGATCCCTCTGTTCGTTTCCAGAATCACAAAGCAGGCATTAAAGCCTCACCAATTGTGAAGCGATTCGGACTCAGACTTTTGCCGGAACTATTCGAGCATTTGAACCCGATGCCATTCGACGTGGCTGTGAAAATGGAAGCCGAGCTAGCTGAGGATTTGCGGAACGAGGGTTACGTGGTCACAGGCGGCCACTAATTATGTTCGAAAAAAAACATCATCCGCTCGTACCGTTTCATATCTTTCTTCGCCGAACCGCCCGGCACTTTTTTATATCTTCATCCATTGTTTTTGCCGCCCTGACCCTGGGTGTGATCGGTTATCACCTGTTCGCGCAGTTTACGTGGATAGACTCTATTTTAAACGCCTCCATGATTCTCACGGGCATGGGACCAGTCGGAGAACTTAAAACTGTGGCCGCCAAACTGTGGTCCTCGGCTTATGCGCTCTTCAGCGGTTTGGTTTTCATTACCTCTATCGGTATCGCCGCCGGTCCAATTGTCCATCGCTTGCTGCATAAATTTCATTTGCAGGATGATGATTCCGAAGGTGAAGCCTCGTAGCAGCGGGAAATCTTCCCTTGACCGTACCTGGGCTCATGCCTAAATTACGCCGAATGTTCGCACAAGCCCGAGAACTGGTAAGCAGCGTCGTAGTAGTAGCTACTGACGCCGTTCGGGCTTGTCGAAGTTAACCAAGAATTTCGACGAAACCCACGGCTGGAAACGGTCGTGGGTTTTTGTTTCTCAGACCGGCCAGCCAGAACAAAGAAAGTAGAAATATCATGAGCACAGAAACGATGCAGACGAAAACGGCTGAGGAACGCCAACCCCGCATGCGCGGCAGTGACATTCTGGTCGCAGCACTCGAACGCGAAGGGGTGGAAGTCATTTTTGCCTACCCTGGCGGCGCGAGCATGGAATTGCACCAATCGCTGACCCGCTCGAAGATTCGAACGATCCTTCCGCGGCACGAACAAGGTGGGGCCTTTGCGGCCGAAGGATACGCCCGGGCCAGCGGCAAAGCGGGGGTTTGCATGGCCACCAGCGGTCCCGGAGCTACAAACCTGATCACTGGCATTGCGGATGCCTACATGGATTCGATTCCATTGGTTGCGCTCACGGGGCAGGTGCCGCAGGCGATGATCGGCAAGGGCGCCTTTCAGGAAACCGATTTTTTCGGCATGACCTTGCCGATCGTCAAACACAGTTACCTGATCACGGATATCAACGACATCCCGCGCATTGTGAAAGAAGCCTTTCATGTGGCGCAGAGCGGACGGCCGGGTCCCGTGGTGATCGATTTTCCAAAGAATTTGCAGCAGGCGGAAACGCAACCGGTCTTTCCGAAGGAAATTAATATTCGGGGTTACAATACGGAACGCAAAGCAGACGATCTCGCACTTAACGAAATCATTGGACTCATCGAGAAATCGGAACGGCCCGTTTTGTATGTGGGTGGCGGAATCGTCAGCGCGAACGCCGCGAAGGAATTGCGCGAATTCGCCAATGCGACGCAAATTCCCGTTGCCACCACCATCATGGGCTGCGGAGTTTTCCCGGAAACTGACCCGCTTTCCCTGAAGTTTTTGGGGATGCATGGTTCCGCCTACGCCAACTGGGCGGTGAATGGCGATCCGCAAAACAACGTGCCTGGGGCGGACTTGCTCCTTGCGTTCGGCGTGCGTTTCGATGACCGCGTCACCGGCAAAGTGGATAAGTTTTGCGAGCACGGAACAATTGTCCACATCGACATCGATGCCTCTGAAATCCACAAAAACAAACCCGCAAACTTACCGATTGTCGGCGAAATCAAAGATGCGCTGCAGCGCCTCAACAAATTGGTCAAAGCGCGCGCGATCAATAAGAAGTTTACGACCTGGCACAACCAGATTGCGGCCTGGAAAGCGCGCGCCCCGTTCCGTTTCAAAGTGAACGACGAAGTGCTGCGTTCGGACCACATGAAGGATCATATGGCCGGCGATTCAAGCGAAGTGATCCTGCCGCAGTATGCGATTCAATTGCTTTACGAACTCACGAAAGGTGAAGCCATTATCACCACGGGCGTCGGCCAGCACCAAATGTGGGCCGGCCAATATTACAATTTCACGTTTCCTCGCCAATTGCTGACCAGCGCAGGCCTCGGTGCAATGGGTTACGGCTACCCCGCGGCGATGGGCGCAAAAGTGGCCTTCCCCGACAAGCAGGTGGTGGATATCGACGGCGACGGCTCGTTCCTCATGAACGTGCAGGAACTCGCTACCGCTCACATCGATAAAATCGCCGCGAAAGCGCTAATCTTAAACAACCAGCACCTCGGCATGGTTGTGCAGTGGGAAGATAAATTTTACGCGGGCAATCGCGGTCACACTTATCTTGGGGATCCAGAAAATCGGAAAAATATTTATCCCGATTACATCGCGATGGCGAAGAGCTTCAATGTCCCCGCCGAACGCGTCATGTTTAAGAAGGATTTGCGCGCCGCCATGCAGCGAATGCTCGACTCAGACCAACCCTACCTGCTCGACGTTATCACGCCGTACACGGAGCACGTTCTTCCATTTATTCCCGCGGGAAAAACGATCCGCGAAATGATTTACGAGTAACTACGAGTTTTGGTATTCGAACCGTTACCCAGGCTCACCGCGTGCTCTAAAGAAAGAGCAACGTGGTTAGCCCGGCGTGCTTTCGCCGTCCGCTACTTCATCGGCGGAAACGATCTGCACATCCGGAATATAATGTTTTAAATAAAACTCCCGGGCCGCGGCCGAGTCGCGAAAGATGAACGCCTCTCGCCTGTCTTCGGTCCACACTGCGGGCCCTTTAAAGAAATGCCCATTTTTTTTATTACGTAGTACAACTTTCATCGCGTTAACAGGGTCTGGGAATTCGCGTCTCTATCAGTGCGAGAACCCATGAACCCTTCTCAATCACCTCCTTAACGCCCTTAACCTAGGCCGCGATAATGGGCGTCTCAACGCGGGGAAAACCCGAAACCCCTATACGAAAACCTGACCTCCCGTCAGGGCACCAAAACACGGGTCCTAAATTCAAAAAGGCCGCCCTCCAGATGAACTCGCTTTCTTTCGGGAAATCGCTGAGCATCCCCCAATTAATCCTCAAAGTTATATGAAATCTTTTTGGTTCCTCTTTGGCTGCCTCTGTACCTCAGCAGTCATACCGGCCCCCGCCTCCGAAAAGGCTGACGGTCAGCAATTACCGCGCGCCATGCATACAACAATGAAGGATCGCCCCCATATTCGGGTGGGCGTTCACGACGGGGATATTGTCGGCGCCGATAATCGCGCTTTGCAGGCAGCCGTGGATTATGTCGCAAGCTTGGGCGGAGGCGTGGTTGAAATTACTGCGGGCGAATTCCTCATGCGTGATTCGTTGCACCTGCGAGCCGGAGTCACAGTTCGCGGTACGTCCGGGGAAACAGTTCTACGCAAAGCCCCCGCATTCTCGTCCCGCTTAAAATTGGATGGGGATTACGGCGAGGAACAATTTACCGCAGAACAGGCCAGCGGATTCCACGTGGGCGATGGCGTTGCTATTTGGGACAAAAATTCCGGAGGATTTCACACTACTGTCGCGCGAATTACGGGAGCCAACGGGAATTCCTTTTCAATCAGTTTGCCTTTGAACGCGGACTGCATGGTCAGCGACGGCGCACAGGCCGCCACCGTTTTCCCGGTTATCAGCGGCTATGGGGTTGAAGGCGCACGCATCGAAAACATCACGATCGATGGAAATAAAGGTGAGAACGTTGCGCTCAATGGTTGTCGCGGGGGCGGCATTTTCCTCTACCGTTGCCCGGGCGCTGTCATCGACCGCTGCACCGTCCGGAACTATCACGGAGACGGCATCAGCTTTCAGCAATGCAACGATGTCACAGTGCTGGCATGCAGGAGTGAAAGCAACGCGGGGTTGGGTCTACACCCCGGTAGCGGTTCGCAACGGCCCATCGTGCGCGACTGCATCGCACGCAACAACGGCGAGGATGGATTGTTTCTTTGCTGGCGAGTCAAAAATGGCCTGTTTGAAAAAAACCTTCTCGAAGGCAACGGACGCTTCGGCATTTCCATTGGCCACAAAGACACAGACAATTTGCTGCGCGACAACCAGGTCCGAGGCAATCATGAGGATGGCATCTTTTTCCGCAACGAATCGGAAGGCATGGCGGGCCATCGCAATCGGGTCGAAGATAACCTGATTGAAAACAATGGAACCAAAACCGATGTGGCCGGAATTCGAGTTCGTGGAGAAACCCGGGACCTGATCTTCAAGAACAATATTATTCGCGATACCCGCGCTGGGAACGAACAACGCCAGAAAGTAGGCATTCGCCTCGACGAAAAGGTTGGCCCCGTGACACTGGACGACAACAAGGTGGATGCCGCCCGGCTCGTGCTCGATGAGCGCTCCGTAAAAGCCGACGGCAACTCGGTCAATAAATTGCCAAACTGAACCTTTCAATCGCGCTGGACGAGCACCGGCAAGCCCCCTATTCTCGCCGCTCAAAATTACATTTAATTAAACGACTTTTATGGCTCAAGCGTTTCCCAACGTTACGAAAATCAAGTTTGAAGGTCCCAAGAGCAAAAATCCGCTCGCCTTCAAACATTACAACCCGGAGGAAATCGTCGATGGCAAATCGATGAAGGAACATCTCCGCTTCTCAGTCACTTACTGGCATACCTTTCGCGGCATGGGCGCGGATATGTTCGGCGCGGGCACGGCCCAACGCCCATGGGATGATGGAACGGCCTCCGTCGCTAATGCGCAAAACCGGGCGCGCGTCGCATTTGAATTCTGCGAGAAATTGGATGCTCCCTACTATGCTTTCCACGATCGCGATGTGGCTCCGGACGGCGCCAACCTCCGCGAAAGCAACAAGAACCTGGACGCAGTGGTCGATGTCCTCGAAGCGGAACAGAAGCGAACGGGTGTAAAATTACTTTGGGGCACCGCCGCGTTATTTACGCACCCTCGTTACGTTCACGGAGCGAGCACCAGTCCGAACGCCGACGTTTTCGCGTTCGCAGCCGCCCAAGTGAAGAAAGCCATGGAAGTAACCCATCGCCTCGGCGGTGAGGGATACACTTTCTGGGGCGGGCGCGAAGGCTACAGCACTTTGCTCAACACCAACATGAAGCGGGAGCTGGACCATCTCGCAAAGTTTTTGCACATGGCCGTCGATTACAAAAAAGAGATCGGCTTCAAGGGGCAATTTTACATCGAGCCCAAACCAAAAGAACCGACCAAACATCAGTACGATTCGGATTCGGCCGCATGTTTAAACTTCCTGCGCGAATACGATCTGCTCGGTGATTTCAAACTCAACATCGAAAGCAACCACGCCACGCTCGCCGGCCACACGGTCCAACACGAACTTGAGGTGGCCATTGCCGCAAACGCACTCGGCTCCATTGACGCAAACATGGGTGACGAATTGCTCGGCTGGGATACAGACCAATTCCCGACCAATCTTTATCTCACCACCCAATGCATGCTCTCAGTACTCAAGATGGGCGGCTTCACCACCGGCGGTACTAATTTCGACGCGAAGGTTCGCCGCGAAAGTTTTGAACCCGTGGATCTCTTTTATGCGCATATCGCCGGCATGGACGCATTCGCGCGCGGATTGAAAGCAGCCGCGGCTATTCGCAAGGACGGTCGCATCGACCAGTTCATCAAAGAGCGCTATAGCTCCTGGGACAGCGGCGTCGGTGCGAAGATCGAGAAGGGCCAGAGCAGCTTCCGCGATCTCGAAACCTACATGCTGGAAAAAGGCGAAGCAGCCCCCAGCGGGAGTGGCCGCCAGGAATTCCTCGAAAACATTATGAACGAGTTCATCTGAGGATTCGCGCTTTAGCGTGTAACCGAAATTCGATGTGCGCTGTCATCTCACCCGACAGCGCATATTTTTTATGAAAACACTCTCACTCCTGGCTTTGGCCGGGATTTCGGTAGGGGTCTCTTTCGCCGCGGATGCGGACTTAAGCAAGCTTCCACCGGCCGCCGATCAAAAAGGTCTGACCTACGCGAAAGACATCAAACCGATTTTCGAACAATCCTGCTTTCGTTGCCATGGCGAAGAACGCCAGAAAGGCGACCTGCGTCTGGACAGTCTCGCGGCCGCGCTAAAGGGTGGCGAAGATGGCAAAGTAATTATTCCCGGAAAAGGCGCTGACAGCCCGCTCGTCCTGGCCGTCGCCCGCGTGGACGAAGAAAAAGCCATGCCCCCGAAGATGAAGGGCCGCGGCCCAGGAGGGCCGGGTGGACCTGGGGGGCCCGGAGGTCCAGGCGGACCCAACAGTCGTCCCGGCGGCGAAGGTCGTCCTCGTAATTCCCAAGGCGCAAACGCCGCAGGAAATCCCGCCGGTGGCCCTCCCGCCGGAGGCCCTGGCGGTCCCGGTGGGCGCCCCGGCGGGCCTGGTGGTCCCGGTGGTCCTCCCAAGCCGCTCACGACCGAACAGGTCGCCCTCATCCGAGCCTGGGTCGATCAAGGCGCCAAATAATCCCCGCGCAACGCTTACTTAGCCGGTGGCATTTCCATTCGAGGATCATGCGCCCAGCTCACGCACATACATTTGCGCGCGTGATAAAAACTTCGCGCACCGGTCAAACTCTCATGCACACACTCTCGATTGCTCGTGAGAGCCCTTGGAAAACCTACTCCAAAGCCATGTTATTTTTGGCGCCACCTGTGCTGGCCTGGACGTTTACCGCGATCTTTGTAGCGCCTAAGGTTAAGCAAATGTGGGCGGATGCCGGTGGCTCGCACACCATTGTTTTCTCTTCCATGGACACCCTCCGAGAGAACTGGCTGTTATTGTGCGGAACTGTCCTGATCGGCGTTGTCCTCTCGGAACTCTTCTGGAAACGCTGGGCGGACTTCCGAAAGACTATCCTCTCCGTCGCCGTGTTTCTGATCAACACCGGTGCCATCGCCTCGATCACTCTGTTGCTGGTGACAGCCATTGAGGTCGGCTTGGAACTCGGCAAGCGAGTTCATTTTTAGGCGCAGTTCCCTCAACGCTCCTCCCTGATAAGGACAACCCCGATTGATTTTTCATCGGCATTCGCATATTCATTTTCCCTTCAAATAAATCTCCGGAAAACTGATATGAAACAGCTGGATTTTCCTCTCGCCCCCAAACTGTGCCTATTCTTTGCTTCAATTCAAATTGCTTATGCGGCCGGGTCCCACATCTCGGACATGAAGGAATACGCTAACGAAAGCGGCGCCTTGCGCTCCTTCAGCCCGAATGGTGCGCTTGATACGAGAAACCCATTTTTCCAAAGCCTCGGTGCCAATGGCCGCTCCTGCGTCACTTGCCATCAACCTGCCCAGGGCTGGACCATCACCCCTGCGGAAGTGCAACAGAGATTTGACGCGACGGCCGGACTCGATCCGATATTTCGCTTGAACGACGGTTCCGTTTCCCCGGTCGCGAACGTTTCCAGCGTCGCCGCGCGCCGCCAGGCGTATTCGATGTTGCTTTCAAAAGGCCTGATCCGCGTGAGCATGGGCATCCCGGCCAACGCTGAATTCGAATTAATTAATGTCGATGACCCATATCACTATGCCTGGAGCGGCGAACTTTCCCTTTTCCGCCGTCCCCTTCCCAGCACCAACCTCCGCTTTTTGAGCGCCGTGATGTGGGATGGCCGCGAATCCATCCCGGATGCGACGCTTCAGGAAAACCTCCTCCGTCAAGCCCTCGACGCCACGCAGGGGCACGCGCAACTCGTCGGCAATCTCACTCAAAAACAACTAAACGACATCGTCGATTTCGAAATGGGCCTCACCAGCGCCCAGGCTAGCGACTCTAATGCGGGCGGGCTCGACACCAAAGGCGCCCGCGGCGGCCCCATGCGCCTCTTCCAGGAAGACTTTTTTATTGGCATCAACGATCCGCTCGGCGGCAATCCTACGGGCGCTCCTTTCAACCCCGTCGCTATGACCATGTTCGATGCGTGGGCGAATTCGCGGGGACGCTCTGCGCAGGACGCCTGTCGCGCTTCAGTAGTGCGCGGCCAGGAAATCTTCAACTCCAAACCCATCGCCGTTACCGGGGTCGCGGGGCTAAATGACAACCTCAACCTCGCAGTCATCAACGGCTCCTGCACCCTTTGCCACGACACTCCCAACGTAGGCAATCATTCTGTAAGCGCTCCACTCAACATCGGTCTTTCCGACGCCTCCCGTCGCACCCCTGACATGCCCCTCTACACCTTGCGCCACAAAGTTACCGGGCAAACCACCCAGACCACAGATCCCGGCCGCTCCCTCATCACCGGCAAATGGCGCGACATTGGCAAAATGAAAGGCCCCGTCCTGCGCGGACTCGCCTCTCGTGCTCCCTATTTCCACGATGGCTCCGCCGCAACCCTCGAACAGGTCGTCAACTTTTACGACACCCGCTTCTCCATCCATTTCAGCGCCCAGGAAAAAGCCGACCTAATCGCATTCCTTCGCACATTTTAGGACCAGGGTAGCGCGCCTTTGCGCCCCTCTGCTCTGAAATCTCAAATTTCTAATTTGCAATTCTCCTCCCCAGCCTCGCCCTGGGGGCCGCGCGCCTCAAAAGGTAGCGAGCGCCTGGCTCAGGCGCTCGTCCGGATCACGCTTTCAATACTGGTCAAGTGAACAGTGATGCGAGGTTCCGGGTCTTTTGGGGGCATGGCCTCGTTGCTGGGGTGAGCCTTCCCAACGCCGCCACAGATCAGGTGCCCATGAGAGACGATCTCTTCGAGAACCGTGGTGGTCACAGGTCCATCGGGACATGCTCCGCGCGCTGGCGCCTACCAGGCTCAGCCCTGCTTCAGCACCGCGTTGAACGCTGCCGTCGCTTTCAGCAGACGCGCGCGGCGTTGTTTGCCCCGAGTGTTCACGGCCATCGCCGCGCTGAAGTAACCGTCGATCAACTGGTAGAGGCGGCGATCCACGGGTCCGCGGCGCGCTTCGAACGCCCGCAAAAACCGGGAGTGCCAGTCCCGGGTGCGGAACGGCTGCAAGGCAGCGTCTTCCCACCGGATGCGGAAAACGTAGCCCGGGCAGCCCGCCGCTTCATGCTCGTCCACCTCGACCCACTCGGAACGCAACGCCAGCAATTCGCCGGTCGCATAGGAGACGTATTTGACCACGTCGAAAACCGGTGGGCCGCACATCACGCCCGCGACAGACACAGGATCGACCAGTATCAATCGCGGGGCAGCGCTTGCGGGCAGCACTTCAGCCCGCCGCCAGAGGATGTTTTCCAAAAACAGATCCCCATGGAGTCGAACGCATGGGCCTGCATCCAGGGCCGACAGGGCGCCGGTCTCACTCTGGATCCGCTCGAACGCCGTGCGGGGGCCAAGCACGCGTCCGCCGTTCAATTCGATGTCCGTAGAATGAATCAGCACGCATAGGGCTGGATCCCTTTCAAGCTCGCTCCATGCTTGCCCGACCACGGTGGAAACGTGCGCGGCCAGCGACTTCTGGGCCGCCACCTGTTCGTGCAGGCGATCGAACACTGCGTCCGCGAGGGCGTCCTGGAACCCATCGATTTCGTCCTGCGCCAGCGTTCCGTCACGAGCGAGTTCCCCGGCGTCGATGTGGTCCACATAAAACGGCATTTCGTAGCCCACATCCGGGTCGATGCCGGATTCATTGTCCCATGCTGCGAGCACGTGTGGGAAAACCGCGGCGGCCCGCTCCGGGAGCGAATTCAGGTAACGGATTTCGCGGCGCAACGACTCGACCCCCCATGGCCCGAAGGCCGCGCCCTTAGTCCGTTTGCGCACGCGACGTTCGCCCTCCGGCAACTCGATCACCTCCGTCCGATCCCAGTAGCCGTCCTTGAGAGTTCGGGTGACATAACCCTTGGAGGGCTGGCGACCAAATTGATTCATGTGACGGAAAGCGTTCCCAAAGCCTACCCACTGGCTCCACAATTCCAAGCGATCCCTTGATCGTCATCGCAGCCTGAAACGATTTTGAGGACGGGCCGAGGGTGGATGCGCCTGATGGCCAGAACGGGTTAAGTTTTCGGCGTTGTTCTCGGCGCGGGAGCCGAGCGCTTCGGTAAAGCCGATTGAATGTCGAACGGGGCGCTGCCAACGTGGCAGGTCGCAATTGAAAGGATGGCAAGCAATGCGGCGCGTTTCACGAGGAAGGCGTAACGGATGGAGGCCGTAATTGCAATGGCGGCAGTGATTGGCTTGCGATCGTGCAAGAATAAAGCCAATCTGGCGACTTGTTGGAACGAGGAAATCTATTGCTCGCGATTGGTGCCGCCGGCGCTGACTTCTGTGATGCGCACGGGCAGGAACCCCATCTCATTTGGTTCTCTGAGCAGGCTGCATTGCTTCTTCTTGACGACATTGTAGAAGGGAAGACGCTTTTTGGCATCAAGGTGAAAGTCACGAAACGCCTTCCGGGAGTATCATTTTTAATGCGAGCGAAAACGCCTTTGCGACGGGGTCGCTCTCGGATGGGCAAGGCCTAACGCCTTCCGACGGTAGTAATCGGCCCAATATTTGCGGTCGGCGGCTTCGAACTCGGGGAGGCGAGGATCGGTTTCGTCGATTAGCTGGCCGGTGTGGGTTTCGTAAATGTAGCCGGCGATGCAAAACATCCAGGGGATTTCGCTCACGATGCCGTTGTCCTGGCGAATGATTATGGTGTGACTCTCGGGGCGACGGGCAATGACGGTTACTTCGATGCCTTCTGGCGGAAGGGTGCTGACGGGGAAGCTGTAGCGGTGGTGGATTTTAACGCGGCTCCCGACTCCAAATTGTTTCTCGTAGATGCGCATCTCCTTGGGAGCAACGGTGGGCTAATTGCTATACTGGTCAAGTGAACAGTTGTTCAACTTTTGGTGCGGGCCTTTTCGGCAGCGCGCAGTTGCTGGCAGTCCGACGCGGGTGCGGCCCTTCACCATCACCCGTCTCACGCTTTCAGAAATCGCGGGGAATACTGCTACGCAAGCTTCGTAAGGTTTTGCGCCCATATCTCCCGTCTCACGCTTTCAGAAATCGCGGGGAATACTGCGACACGGGGCTCCCGATGATACCGGTCTTTAACTCTGCCCGTCTCACGCTTTCAGAAATCGCGGGGAATACTGCGGTTACGCGGCTTTAATTCTCAATGCCGTTGGGGTCCGTCTCACGCTTTCAGAAATCGCGGGGAATACTGCAACAAACTGTTTACGGTTGTTCAGACGGAGGAGAGCCGTCTCACGCTTTCAGAAATCGCGGGGAATACTGCCGCCTCCCTGTAACTGTTTGATACCCAATGGCGCACTAAACTATCTGCGACCGCTCTGCACACCGGCCCATCGATTCATTAAAACCAACTGGCCTGCGCTGCGAAACGGTCAACTTTCCCCACAAATTGTTATGCGAGCGTTCCTTCGCGCGAGCGTCAGCACTGCCGCGCTCGCATGCATCGCCGAAAAACAGGCGCAGTCGTCCGCGATTTCAAAAAACATGGTTTGCCAATGACGGAGGCAAACTGGTCGGTGGCCTTAGCCGGAAAAAATATGAGCAATAGATTCCCCCTATGCAATAACAACTTAAGCAAAATCAGCCCGTGATGCCTCATGCCAAGTTGCCCTGACCTTGGCATCAACGTCCAAAACGGTTCTCGGACTGGAAATCCACCGCCGGTCTAAATAATCGTCACCCGCGAGCGCACTTGATACGGCAATCCCATCGCATCAATCACTAAACTCGCATCATTGCTGCTCGCTCCCAAGGAAACAAACAACACCCGGTCCTCGTCGTGGTTAAGCAATCTCTGCAGTTCTCCCTTTAGCTTCGCCAGGCGCACGCCGTCCAATGGGCATTCAAAAACCGAATATTGCAGTCGCACCCCGAAGCCTTCCATGGTACGCGCCACCCGCCGCAATCGCTTCGGATCGCACACATCGTAACTTACCAAATATCGCGTCCTGCTCATTTTTCAAAATGGCGTCGCAGCGTGCCACGCCCTTATCGCGTGGTGAACCCGTGATACCCCGTCGCCTCACCGCGCACGAACCTCCACAATTGCCGCGCCTGCACCTCCATCATCCGCCGATACGACATCTTGTAGCTAAATTCCGGATGCGTCACCTCCGCGTCCATTCTCCGGAACCATGCCTCCCAAAAAGCCTTGCGCCCGCGATCTTTCAAAAAAGTCCCCGCCGCGCTCTTAATAAAATCTTCCGGCCCCAACTCACCACGGTTGATCAAACTAATCGCCACACTATCCGCCACCAGCGGACGAAACTCCTCCGTCAAATCCAATGCGAGCGCCGGACGTCCATAACGCGGCTGATGCATAAATCCCAGGAACGCATCCAACCCCACCGAATGGCAAACACCCGTCAATTCCTTTGATAACATTGAATATCCGAGAGACAGTAAGGCGTTCACCGGATCGCGCGGTGGTCGCCGATTCCGTCCACGCCAATCAAAATCCCATCCCTCGCGACCCTTTCAGCATCGATTCGAACTGCTCAAAATATAATGCTGCCGCCGTTCCTTCTATCCCCAGCAATTCCGTAACATCCCGCGCATTCGCCGTGGCATCCCGAAAACCGGCCATTAGAATTGCGACGCGTTCAGGCACCTCCCCGTTGCGCATCAACATCACCCTTTGATTATGAATCTTTGCGCGAATTGATTCCCGCGCCAGTTGCAAGCGCACTCCCGGGAAATCAAACAATCGATACTGACCCCGTCGCGCATCCACCCCACTCGCCGGCAATCCGCGCAATAACCCCAAAAACCTTCCCGCCGGAGAGAAATAAGAAACATCAATCCCCAATTCCAGGCACGTATCCACCGCTTGCGCCGTCATTTGCACCGCGCCATATAAATAAATCGCCCGCACCTGTTGCCCCGGAATCTTGCGGACATCTTCCCCTTTAACCGAGACCACAAGCTGATCCCCGCGCTGCCCCACTTGCGCCCCGGCCTTTTGCACCACCAGCACTTCCCCATCATCATGATCTGGCCGCGGCGGTTCCAACGTTGGCATCCGTTTGCCCGATTCAGCCGCGAAATCTAATGCGTCCAGGATTCGATCACGCACTTCATCCTCATTGCGTCGGGCAAACCCAAAATCGAGTTGCGAATCGTTCTGGGTCGCTTTTCGCACGCGAGACCACCAATGAGATTCATTGGGCAAACAAACAGGATACGCAGAACACCCGAGGCATCTCCCATCGTTCTTTAACGGCGGCGGACAGCGCCCGGACGCGGCAAGTGCCTTTGCTTCGCCAACCGCATTGACTGCACGCTGAAGCAGATCTTCGGTAATCTCGATGGATACCCGGCGTCGATCACCCGCATAATATATCGATGCGCCGGTAACCCTCACCCCCTGCTCGCGCAGCAACAAAGCATACGCGGCCATTTGAAAAGTTTCGGGCTCGCGCGCTTCCCTTTCACCCTCACTCGTTCGGCGAGCCGACCCATTCTTGTAATCGACAATTTCGGTTCCGTCTGCCCCGCCTTCAATCAAATCCACCACCCCCACTAATCCCAGTTTTTCACTTTCTAAACGCAGGCTCCTCAGCCGCGAACCCTCAGGCAAATTCTCTCCCAGCGCTTTTGCTTTAGCGTCATCAAGCCGCGAAGGGGCATCCACATTTCGATGCAGCGTCGAACCGCTAATCGTATCCGCACTCTCCTGAAATATATTCTCGACCCACTGGAAATAAAACAGCCGCGGGCAATAAACGTAGTTATTGAGGCGCCGCACCGGCATTGCCGGTTAGAGTTCCAAACCACCGCCCGCTTGGATGGCTTCGCTCATGTCATAGGAATATCATCATCGCCACGTGCCCATTTCTGAATCCGCGCACAATTGATTTCATCTACCCGCTGCCAGTCGTTTTGTTTGATTGCCCCCCACAGACCCCGCCCGCTGGAAAAACCCTTATTGCCTGATATTTCGGCGCGTTCAAAGTTCGCCACAGCTCCGATGTCGGCAAAGAAATTCGGATAGCTATCGTTGAGCAAACCCGCTAGCGATTGTCCATCCACTGCCTTGATTTCATGTTTTTCCGTTTTCCAACGGGCTTTCTCGCGCAAATTTTCAGCTCGCACGTAAAACTTCTCACCGTCGCGCCTGCTCCGAAGTCGCAGATGAATCTCATGATTTTCCGGTGCAGCAACAGCGCGTAGGCCGAGGTTTATGGCCGCATTAATATCGGCTTGGAATGGATTTCCACGCATGGGAACAAAGATTGGCCCACCTGCGACTGGCGCGAGGAGCGTACGCCACTTCGGGCGCGCAGAATCCTCCTTTAATAATTCACGATTAAGCTTTTCCAGCATGCCGAAAAGAGTTTTCACGCGCTGGCTTTCTTCCCGCTCCTCCCTGCTTAGCTTCTTTGCGCGTTCAGGGTCGGCAAGGCGATCCAAGTGTTTTTTCCAGCGGAACTCCTTTGCATTGTCCGGCGTAAGTTCGACCGCGCGAAATCCGGCAATACCAGTTAGGGAACAAAAACGTGACGAGTAAGCTGCCGGAGTTTCAAGGACGCGCAATCCATATGGTTCGCAAAGTTGCTTAAGCTTGCCGAGAATCGCACGGTGAGACCACTTCATCAGCCGGGAATTCTCGCTACGACTCCGACCTTGGCTGGCGAGGTAGCGGTCGAGATTTTCCAGCACTAAAAAGTCCACCGGAGCGCGGAATTTTTCGTACTCACCGTGAATATCATGACGCTCGCGTGTTAGGTCGTCTTGAGTATGTTTGCGTAAGCGTACGCCCAGGGCTTCAGCCAGAATGAGGTGGGCGGTTTGATTTACGCGCTGCTCCTTTAGCTTTTCAAGCCGGTCGAGCAATTCTGGGCAAGGGTCTGGCAACTCCATACCACGCTTGGAATATCCCAGCTTTGCTGGCTGCCCAGGTGTCTGCATCAAAGCCCGGTTTAGCGACTGGCAGCGTTGTCGAAGAGTTTCAAGTTGCTCGATCCGCTCCATTGAAAGCCCGCGTTGTCCGGCTAAGAGCTTTGGCCGCGGGTCGCTGTCGCGGTGCGTTTGCCGCATGAAATAGCAGTGGGAACCATCGTCGCGCATCACCCACTCCCAACGTCGTCCACGTAATGGTTGAATTCGGTCAGCAATGCGAAGGAGTTCCCGTTGAATTGTACCGCGATCTTTCTCCAATTCCACAATGAGTTTTGCGGCGATCAATTCCCATGCCTGTTTTGCCTCCAGTGCTTTCAGCCCAAGCGGGTCTTCTTCGATTTCACGAATTTCCTCTGCAATGCTCGCGCGCCGTTTTTCATCGGCGGCTAAACAACTCCAACTTTGCAATCGAGCAAGTCGTCCTTGTGCGCGACGCAACGCAAACAGCAGTTGGTCGTTAAGTTCGGGAAACGAATACAGTTTCGGATTATCACCAAGAGTTTTCGCATCCCCGACGAGCTTTTTGCAAATATCGCGGGCCTCATTCCATTCATCCAGCGTGGCGAGTCGCCCACGCTCTCCGGAGAACTCTTCCTGACGCTTTCCGTCGCGCAACACCAGCGCGTCCTCGCCCGGCAGTCGCAGCATGCCGATTGTCTCGACCGTGGCCCACCAAGTCTTGTCGCCTACTTTGCCAAGCTTGCGGCTGCGTGCCCTCGGGGCGTCGCCCTCGGCCGCTTCCAAGATCGCAAAGGCGCCAGCGTCGCGCTGGCCCAAATCAACCGATAGGTAGCGGAAAGGCTCGCCGCTTTCCCACCACGGTTTGGACTTAGCCTTGGGTGCCCATGTTGTTGGCCAGCGTAACCAGTAGGATTCGCCATCCGCTCCTCCAAATTGATATTTGTCCCAGCGTACCGCTTTGCCAAGCTGCTTAATAAGGGCGTCCGTATTAATGGTAAGTGGAAAATTGAGCAGAATTCTTTTTTCGCCCGACGCTGCAAAATCGGGCATAAGCGCAACGGGGCAATTTCGAAAATCCTGCGGGAGCGGTTCAGATAAGCCGAGACCCGCCATCATAGGCTGTACCCACGGCATCGCTCCGAGGTTTTCTCCTGCATCGGCTCGCAATCCCTCCCGAAGTAACCGAGGCGCCGAATAACGCAATCGCACACACGACTGACGCAAGATGCCGTTATCACGCATTGCGATAGGAACTGTGACGGTGCGCTGGTTGGGTTCGTGCCGATACTCGCCGCGCTCGGTAAACTTAGCCGCATCCGAGAAATAAAACTGTCGGCGTGAATGTTGCGCGTCCGCTGGTGTCAGGCGAATTGGCTCCGCCAACCGACTAATTTCTTCTTTCAGTTCACGTTCGTCGGTAAGTGCTTGCAACGGATCGCTGGCAAATTCGGCTTCATCAGGCAGCTTCGCTTGTTGTCGCCACTGTTCTTTTTGCGCGGTCGTCGGTTCGCGCCAAATTATCCAATTCGGTTTTTCGAGTAGTGCTGCAAATAGTCGCACACTGCCGATGATTTGTGAATTGTCCTTTTGGTAATCACGAAGCTTCTCCATCAAACGTTCCCGAGCTTCGTCGCCATAACCCTGGGAATCGTCGAGTTCTTTGCTCCAAATTTTCCGAAGATCCCGGAATCCCCGAATAGTTCGCGGCTGTAAACCGTATTCCACTTTCTCACCTTCACTCATTTCGTATTCAGCGCGCAGTTCTATATCAACAAGCTGCTCCAGTCTTTCGAGGCGAGGGTCACCTGCAAGAACCGGCGGATTAGAACCTTCGTCCATGCTCCCATCGGATTTCCATTTCTTCGATTTCCCGCGCTGGTAATCATGTCGGGCTTGTTTACGGGCGAGCTCCTTGGCGCGTTCTTTTCCCTTCTCCTCGACCTGGTGTAACGCTTTGAGTGCTTCCTCAAAAGCAGCCACATCAAATTTTTCCCACTGAAGTTTGCCAGTTTCGTTCCCTCCCCAGCACGGCAAGCTAGTAAACGCACGAAAGACGTAACCGCGCGTCCCCCGCGCGAGCCGAATCGGATCACCCGCTGATTCGGTTGCGCTAATTACTGTCGCCGGTGGCAAACCACCGGCTTTAGGAATGGGCGTTGTGGACCGTAGAAGCTGCAATGTGAATTCGGACTGCTCAACGTAACGGAAGAGAAACATTGCAAAAAGACGAAATTTGATATCGCCCTTCGCGCTCGTTGCGGCGTACCCCGGCATGACAAAGCTTTCAGGGAGCTTGCCGATTTTCTCTTCGAGCCGCGTCCAGTCTTGAGTTGTATCTGGCTGACGCTCTCGCCAGACAGAAACCATTTCACTCATTTTTTCAACAGCCTCTGATTCTTTAAACTCTGGCTTTTTAGGATTTGGTAATGCGATCGAGTGGACATTGAACGAATGCAAACTCGAGGAATTTGGCTGTGTGGCGGGGTCGTGCAAAACGAATGGGAAACGAAGTTTGTCCGCTTGGCGCGAAATTGCCGATTTGTCCGCAACGAAATTCCCGCCAAAGTCTGGTTTGCAAAACCTTGGCAAAAATTCAGGTGCCGCGTTTCGACAACCGCTGGCCCCGGTGCATTTCGAAAGCAGTTGGCGAAGCCCCGCTGCCAACACGCCGCGCCCTTCAACCGTATCGGCCAATAGGTTTCCTCGTAGGACTGCCGCCGAAGCCTGCTCAAATGTGGGCACGTCATTCCCGGGGGTAAGAAACTGCGCAACCGAATTTTGCAGCCCTTTTCGCTTGACCCCTCGTTTGCGGAAGGAACCCCAAATGTAAGTCGAAGTTCCCTCTTTGGTGATTCGATCTCTAAGCTTCGAAACTTCAGATTCCGCGTCAGTGGCGAGAGCTAAAAGACAAACCAAATAATAATTAACCGCCTCTTGAAATAACTCGTGGTGTTGCCACAGAACATCCAAGTCTAGCGGTTTCCCCTCCTCGCCATTGCTCGGACTTTCAATTCGTGTGACTCTTCCCTGGTAAATTCGATTCATGTGATATAACGCGCCCCTCGCAAGCTCGCCTTATTAAAGCGGAATGCTATACTCCCGGTGACTTGCCATTAGGTGATTTTCGCCAGCCTATAAACCCAAACCATGGAAGCAAGCCCTTTTTTCCCCCGTTTAGTTTCACCCCGCGCCCGGGTCTCGACGCAAAATCTTCTCCATCGCTTTCCCCTTCGCCAACTCATCGATTAATTTATCCAGGTAGCGAATCTCCCGCATCAACGGTTCCTCGATCTCTTCCACGCGAATGCCGCAGACCACTCCCTTGATCAAACCCCGCGCCGGATTGAGTTTTGGAGCCTTGGCAAAGAACGTTTCGAAATCGGACTGCTTTTCCAGTTGCGCCTCCAACCCTTTTTGCGTGTAACCCGTCAGCCAGCGGATAATTTCATCCACCTCCGCTTTCGTGCGCCCCTTTCGTTCCGCCTTATTAATGTAAAGCGGATACACCCGTGCAAACGCCATCGTATAAATCCGATGCTTTTCCATAACACCGCCAATTGTTCCCCCACCCTGCGCGAAACTGTCAACCGCCCACTTCGCCCCTTTCCGGGTCAAACCGCCAAAAGCCAAACTTCCATCCCGTCCCGTGAAATCGGTTTCGGCCTGTTCGAGTAATCTGTGCAATCCGTCCCCGCCCCGGCGGCTGGTCCCGCATGCGGTGATGCGAAAATCTGTGAAATCTGTGTGCATCTGTGGATCACAACTCCGAGTTTTTTCGCCGCGCCATCGTGTTTGGTATTGACAGTACACAAGTTAATCAAGTAAATTCACTGAGTCGGCCATAGCCGACGCGCGTACCAACGCGCCCGCGTTCTTTGACATTCAAAAAACGGGAGGGCGAAAGTCCCCGCGAGCCGTGACTAATTCCGGCCCGGGCGGGGCCTCACGTCCTTGTGCCCGGAGTTCTCAAACAGGACTTCAGCCACAAGTGCGTCTGCCCCGATCAGTGTGGCCACGGCCTTCGAGGCTGGTCTCGCGACTGCGGTGATGTGCATCCCGCTTAATCCCGCTTAATCCCGCTTAATCCCGCTTAATCCCGCTTAATCCCGTCTCATCCCGCTTAATCCCGCTTATTTTTTTGGATTCCGGGCCCGAATGCATCCTGTCTGAAAAGCTCGGTTTGGGAGATGAGACCGCCGTTTGGGAGACGCCGTCTCCCAAATTTGAGGGATGTCTCCAAAAAATCCCCCAAATTTCGGAGACAAAATCGCCTTTTGGGAGATAAAACGCCTCTTTTGGGAGATATTTCCGGGCCGTCTCCCAAAAATATCGAAAAACACCAACAAATCGTGTCATTTCGAAAAAAAGATTCTATTTTTCTACGATAACGGCGGGGTGCCCGGATTGCACCGGTCCCGTTAATCTGCCATGGTCGCGGCGAAATAGAGGCTGGGTTGGGCATTGCATGTCCTTGATGGAGATGAACTCGTGAAATATTTTAAGGGAAATATCGGTTACGTCGCGGGATCCGCCCTGCTCCTCTCCTCCACTCTTTCCATGGCGCGCGCGCAAACGCTGGCAATGAGCGATGCCCCCGAGGCGTTCAAGAAGCTTTCACTAGAGCAGTTGATGGAGACGGAAGTGACCTCGGCTTCGCGCACACCGCAAAAGTGGTCGGAGGTGGCCTCTGCAATCTACGTTCTGTCGCAGGAGGATATTCATCGGTCCGGCGTGATGACCCTGGCGGATGCGTTCCGGTTTGTGCCGGGGATGCAGGTGGCGCGGCTTGATTCCTCCACCTGGGCAGTTTCATCACGCGGTTTCAATAGCACCACGGCCAACAAACTCCAGGTCCTGATCGATGGCCGGAGCATTTACACTCCGTTGTTCTCGGGCGTGTTCTGGGACGTGCAGGATACGATGCTGGAAGATATCGACCGTATTGAAGTAATTCGCGGTCCGGGCGCAAGCGTGTGGGGTGCCAACGCAGTCAACGGTGTCATCAACGTGATGAGCCGAAGCGCGAAGGATACGCAAGGCACGCTGCTGACTGGTGGGGCCGGGACGGAGGAGCGGGTGTTTGGCGGAGTGCGCTACGGCGGCAAATTCGCGGAAAATGTCTACTACCGGATTTACGGAAAGTACTTTAACCGCGACGACAGCGCCCTGCCCAACCGTGACCCCGCTCTCGATGAATGGCAGATGGGCCAGGGCGGTTTTCGCATTGATTGGGAGCGAGACATGCAGAACCGCTTTACCTTTCAGGGAGACATTTACGACGGAAACAAAGCCCAATGGTCCAGCGTCTCGACGCCCACCTCAACCACCATGCTCAACGCGGACACTACCGTGGGGGGCGGAAACATCCTGAGCCGGTGGACGCACGATTTCTCGGAGGAATCGCAACTGCAATTGCAGGTGTATTACGATCACACGCACCGCGACATTCCCCAAGTATTCCGGGAGGACCGGGACACCGGCAATATCGATTTACAGCACGAAATTCGGTTTGGCAGCCGGAATGATTTCATCTGGGGCCTCCAGTACAACATCACGGCGGATGAGGTGGGGAACACTTATAGTGTGGCGTGGGACCCGCCGGCCAAAACCGCGCAAACCGCGAGCGCATTTTTGCAGGATGAATTCACACTCATTGAGGACCGGCTGAAACTGACAGCGGGTTCCAAATTCGAACACAATGATTACAGTGGGTTCGAAGCGCAACCGACCCTTCGCCTGGCGGCATTCCCGAACAAATGGCAAACGATCTGGGTTGCGGCCTCGCGCTCGGTAAGAACCCCAACGCGAATTGACACCGATGTGCGGATCAACTCTTTCGTCCCGCCCGCGACGACCCTGCAAGCGCTGGGCAACCCCGAGTTCGGCTCCGAGAAAGTGTACACCTACGAATTGGGTTACCGGGTGCAGCCATTGCGGCAACTCTCCTTCGACACGGCGCTATTCTATAACGAGTATTCACGGATCCGCGGAGTTGATTTCGCGCCTCCCACGACCTTTGTCATAGCCAACAGTTTCGATGCAGAGACCTATGGCGGTGAAGTCGCGGCGAATTACGATTTGCTGAGCTGGTGGCGCTTGAAGGGAGGTTATTCCTTTTTGCGGCTGCAAATGCACAAGCGCCCCGGCAGCACCGACACAACTTCAGAGGTTTCGACAGAAGGGAGCGATCCACGACACCAGGTGTTCATCCGCTCACTAATGGATTTGCCGCAACATCTGCAACTGGACACAGCGTTAAGATATGTGGATAGATTGAGGAGTGGCAATATTCCCAGTTACGTGGCGGCGGATTTCCGGCTGGCGTGGGAGCCGATAGCGGGCCTGGAATTTGCGATCATCGCCCAGAACTTATTGGACCGGCAGCATCCCGAATTCAGCACGGCGCGCAGGAATGAAATCGAACAGAGCATCTATGGAAAGGTGACATGGCGCTTCTGAGGAAATTGCTCCCTTTGCTGTGCGCGATCCTGATCGCGCCGCCAGGCCATGCGCAGGCACCCACGCCCGCGTCGCGGGAATATGCGATCAAGGCGGCGTTCCTGTTTAATTTCGCGCAGTTCGTGGAATGGCCCACGAACGTGTTCGCAGAGGCGGATTCGCCCTTTGTGATTGGCGTGCTGGGAGCAAATCCCTTTGGCAAGAGTTTGGAAGAGATCGTGCGAGGCGAATCGATTCGAGGGCACCCGGTGCAAGTTCGGTATTTGCGGGCGGATGAACCGATTGCCGATTGCACCGCGCTGTTCATAAGCCAGTCGGAGAATGCGCGCCTGGAGGCAATCCTGCAATCGCTGGAGCGAAAACCGGTCCTGACCGTCAGCGACGTCGAACGGTTCGCACGCCGCGGGGGAATGATCCGATTCGTCAATCAGCAGAACAAGATACGGTTTACGATCAATCCCGAAGCGGCGAAAAACGCGGGACTCAGTTTGAGTTCCAAGTTACTCAGGCTGGGAGAAATCGTCAGAACCGGCGATCCGTAGAAGGCCAGCCATGCCGGACCGCTCCATAAAACGCAAGCTGCGTAATGCCATCATTACGGCATGCGTAACCGTGCTGCTGGTGGCAGGAACTGGATTCGTCACCTATGAAGTCATCACCTTTCGCCGCAGCCTAGTCAATTACGTTACCACGGTGGGGGAGATCATCGCGGCGAACAGCAGCGGGGCGCTCTCGTTTGAAAACGAGGGAGACGCGGCGGAAGTGCTGGCGAGCCTGGCGGCGGAAAAATATATTGTAAATGCCGCGCTCTATGATCGGGAAAACCAACTGTTTGCGCACTATCCATCCAGCGAACCGGTGCGGACATTTCCGAGGTCACCGGGGAAAGATGGCCAGATTATAACCAACGGCGTGCTGATTTGTGTGACGCCGGTGATCCAAAACCACAGCCGTCAGGGAACGCTCTATATGACGGCAACCCTGGCGCCGATGTACGAGCGGCTGCAATTATATGCGGTGATAGCCTTGCTCCTGTTGCTGGCAAGTTTGGGACTGGCTTTAATGGTGTCAAAGTCAGTGCAACAAAAAATTACCGGTCCCATTCTCGATTTGGCGCGAATTGCGCGGACGATTTCCGATAAGCGGGATTACACCGTGCGCGCTCAAAAAACCACGCGGGATGAAATCGGCACCCTGACGGAGGCATTCAACCACATGCTTTCACAAATCCAGGAACGGGATGCGGCATTGCGGGAAAATTCCGACCGGCTGAATTTGGCACTGGAAGCGTCGCGCACGGGGACATGGGACTGGAAGATCCCGGAGGACCGAATTACCTGGGATCAATATCTTGAAGGACTACTAGGAGGGGTGCGGGGAACCACTCCGAGGACATTTTCGGAGTTCCTGGGACTGTTAAAACCAGAGGAGAGGATGCGCGTGGAGGATTTGGCGCGGGAGGCGATTGATTTCCGGCGGGAATTCGTGGCGGACTTTCGGGTGACGTGGCCGGACGGAGAAACGCGGCATTTATCCAGCCGCGGCCACGCTTTCTACGATGCGGACGGAAAACCGACACGCATGACCGGCGTGATGATTGATATCACTGATGCGGAGCGGGCCGAACAGGCGTTGCGTGAGAGCGAGCAGCGGTATCGGTCCCTAGTCAGCGCATTGACTTCCGTTGTTTGGGTATCGGATCCGGATGGCGCCTTTGTGACGCCGCAAGTTTCATGGGAACGATATACCGGGCAGACTTTCAAGGAATACAAGGGGTTTGGCTGGATCGAGGCGATGCATCCGGATGACCGCAAGCGTTTGATGGAGGAATGGAACACGGCCTTCCAAACGGCCAATCGAATTGAGACGGGAGGACGCATCTGGAACGCGGAAACGAAGTCGTATCGGCATTTCCTGGTGCGGGCGGTCCCGATTCGCAATGCGGATGCAACGATCCGCGAATGGGTGGGAACGGTAACGGATGTGAACGACCGAAAAGTTGCGGAGGAAGAGATTCATCGCTTGAACGCGGAGCTTGAGCAACGAGTGTTGGAACGCACGGCGGAACTGGCAAATACGAACCAGGAACTGGAAGCATTTACCTACAGCGTGTCGCATGACTTGCGTTCGCCATTGCGGCACATTGATGCCTACGCGCAAATTTTGCAGGAGGAGTTCGCGCCGGAACTTCCGGAGGTTGGCAAAGGTTATCTCAACCGCATCCGGAATGGGACGCAAAACATGGGGCATTTGGTGGATGACCTTTTGAACCTGGCGCGAGTAGGCCGCACAGAGCTGACGTTTCAACCTGCGAACCTCAAAGAGATCGTGGAGGAAGTGATTGAGGACTTAAGTTCAGAAACGGAAAAGCGAAAGATCGAATGGCACATCGGGGATCTGCCGTCGGTCGAATGCGACCGGGGATTGATCAAGCAGGTGTTCGCGAACTTAGTGTCCAACGCGGTGAAGTACAGCCGTCCGCGCGAGGTGGCCAAGATTGAAATCGACCTGACAACGGCGCGGGGGCAGCGCGCGATTTATGTGCGTGACAATGGCGTGGGCTTTAACATGAAATACGCCAACAAACTTTTCGGTGTTTTCCAGCGATTGCACAAGGCGGAGGAGTTCGAAGGGACAGGGGTGGGTCTAGCGACCGTGGAACGAATTGTCCGGAAACATGGCGGAGAGATTTGGGTGGAAGCGGAGCCGGACAAAGGAGCGACATTTTACTTTACGATGCGATCGCTGCAAGGAGCGGAAGTCGCTAAAGGTACAAGGCAAAAAACATGAAGCGGGATGAAGTAGAAATCTTACTGGTGGAAGACAATCCGGACGATCTTGATCTTGCTTTGCTGGCGTTGCGGAAAAACCATATCGCTAATAATATTCACGTAGTCCGGGACGGGGAGGAAGCGCTTGATTTCCTGTTTTGTCGCGGGGCTTTCAAAGATCGGTCATTCGACAAACCGCCGCGCGTGGTCCTGCTTGATTTGAAATTACCAAAGGTCGATGGCCTTGAAGTGCTCAAAGAAGTGAAGAGCGATAAGCGGACCAAAGCGGTTCCTGTGGTGGTCATGACTTCCTCAAAAGAGCAGCGGGATATGGTCGAGGGGTATCACCTGGGGGTGAACAGCTACATTCAAAAGCCAGTCGATTTCAACGAGTTTCGTGAGATCATCAAGCAACTTGGCTTTTACTGGCTGGTAATCAATCAATCACCACCCGCGGACGCCTTCAGGCGTTAATGTGCCTTCCCAAAATCAACTAAGAATCGTCGTCGCGCTAACCGGCGCGAGCGGAATGATGTATGCGCAACGGTTGATCGATGCCATTGGCGCTGCGGGGCATGAACTCCACGTAGTCATCAGCAACTACGCGCAGGCGGTTTTATCCCAGGAACTAGAAGGCGGATTAAAGCTCCCGGCTGGAACCCCAGTCCATGGATTGAAGAGCATGAACGTGCCGTTCGCGAGCGGTTCCAATGCCTTCGATGCGATGGTGGTGGTGCCTTGCACCATGGGAACTATGGGAAGGATTGCGCAGGGGATCAGCGATGATGTGCTTTTGCGCACGGCGGATGTGATGATGAAGGAGAAGAAGCGGTTGATTCTCGTACCTCGGGAAACCCCATTCAGCCTTATTCACATCAAAAACATGGAGCTACTCGTTCTCGCAGGCGCCACGATCCTGCCGGCGAATCCATCCTTTTATACCAACCCAAAAACACCCGAGGAAATCGTTGATACGGTCGTTTCCAGAATTTTGGACCATATCGGAATTCCAAACGAACAAAGTCCGCGCTGGAAAGCTGAGTTGGAGTAAGGGCGGGCATTCTGTAGATTGCGCTGTAGTGGGAAGTAAATTGCAACCTATAGAGTCCGTGCGGCGCTGGGCGGAGTTCGTCAAATTGTCGCACACGATTTTCGCGCTCCCGTTTGCACTGGCATCCATGGCCGTGGCAGCACGGGAAAACTACGGCTGGCCGGGTTGGCGAATTTTTGGACTGGTACTTGCGGCGATGGTCTGCGCTCGCACCTGCGCCATGTCTTTTAACCGAATAGCGGACCGGGAATTTGATCGGGCGAATCCAAGGACGAGCATGCGACATTTGCCGGCGGGACTCATTTCCCTTGCGAGCGCCTGGACACTGTGGGCGTTGTCTGCAGCCGGGCTGGTGATCGCCAGCTACTTCATCAATCGCATTTGCTTTTTGCTTTCGCCCATCGCGATTGTCGTTGTTTGCTTTTATTCGCTAACAAAAAGATTCACGGATTTCACGCATGTTTACCTTGGCGTCGCCATCGCGCTGGCGCCGATCGGAGCGTGGCTCGCGGTCCGGGGAACGATTGGCGTGCTGCCGATTATTTTAGCGTTGGCGGTCGTGTGCTGGCTGGTGGGGTTCGATATTATTTACGCGCTGCAGGATTATGACTTTGATCGCAAGCAGGGATTGCATTCAATCGTGGTGCGCTGGGGAGTGACCAACGCGTTGGGAATCGCCTTTTTTGCGCATGTGGGGATGGCGGCGTTGTTAACGGCGTTCGGGTTGATTTCGCGATTTCGCCTGCCATACTTTGTGGGTCTGGTTTTGATCCTCGGAAGTTTGGTCCTGGAGCACTGGCTGGCGCGCCGGCGAAGTTTGAAGTGGATCAATGTCGCCTTTTTCCGACTGAACGCGTTTATCAGCGTGGTGTTCCTAGTGGCGACAGTGGCATCGGTCGCATTCCCGGGATTTAAATTTCAACGATGAATTTTAGTTTAAGAAACAGTCCGTTGCGCGGCATCGCCGAAAAGGTCGCCGCAGGCACACGCATCAATGACACGGAGGCGATGGAACTCTTCGAAAGCCGCGATTTGAATGCCCTGGGCGCCATCGCCGATTTCGCGCAGCAGCGAAAGAATGGGAATCGCGCCAGTTACATCATCAACCGCTACATCAACTACTCGAACTACTGCATCTTAAGTTGCCAGTTCTGCGCATTCGCGCGAAAAAAACGGGATGCGGATGGATTTCAACTCACGATCGAAGAGATTGTCACTAAAGCGAGTGAAGCACTGGCACTGGGCATCACGGAACTGCATATCGTGGGAGGATTACACCCCAACCTGCCCTTTGACTATTACATCGGAATGTTACGGGCTTTGCGCGAGCTTGGTCCGCGCCTGCAATTGAAATGCTTCACTGCAATTGAAATTCTACACCTCGCGTGGCTCTCGAAAAAAACGGTGCGGCAAACCTTGATTGAACTCCGGGAGGCAGGGCTGAATTCATTGACGGGTGGTGGGGCTGAAATTTTTCGGAAGGAAGTGCGCTCGGAAATCGCCCGGGGAAAAGAATCCGCAGCAGAATATCTGGATGTGCACCGCACGTGGCATCAGCTTGGCGAGCGGAGCACGTGCACGATGCTGTTTGGGCACGTTGAATCCCTGGCCGACCGAGTGGATCATTTAAGGCAATTGCGGCAGTTGCAGGATGAGACGCACGGATTTGTGGGCTTTGTTCCCCTGCCCTACATGCCGGAGAATAATCGAATCAAGGTGGAACATGCGCCGACGGGATTTGATTGTTTGCGGACGATCGCGATCAGCCGGATTTATTTGGATAACTTCGACCATATAACCGCGTATTGGGTGGGAATGGGTTTGAGACTGGCACAGGTAGCGCTTAATTATGGAGCGGACGATTTGCACGGGACGATTATTGAGGAGCATATTTTTCACATGGCGGGATCGGCCGTGCCGCAATTGCAAACCGAGATTGACATGGTGAAGGCCATTCGGGAGACAGGCCGCGTGCCGGTACAGCGCAACACATTTTACGAACCGTTAAGAACGTGGCAGCCGCTGCCGAGCCAGCCAGCGCTGGCAGGCGCCGCCTGAGTATGGAGGAGCTTCCGAAATTGCGGCTGGCGACGCCGGATAGCGCGGAAGAGTTGGCGAAGCGCTTCGAGCGCGAACAACGCGCTTCCACCTTACAGCGGGAGTCATTGTTCGAAACGGAAGGTCTGGCGCCGTTTCGAGTGGGTTCGGTGCCGTATCTAAATGCAGTCCCGCTAACCCGCGGACTCGAAGATGAAATAGTATTTGCGCCTCCCTCCGAACTTGCCGTGATGCTCCGCGAGGAACGGCTCGATGCCGCGCTGGTGAGCATCACGGAACCATTATTTAAGGATGGATACGATATTCTTGATGGTGTCGCGGTCGCGAGCCTTGGCGAAGTCAAAAGCGTTTTCCTGGCGCATCGCGGTCCGATTGAAAGCGCGAAAGAAATTTTCTGTGACAGGGCGTCCTTGACGAGCATCAACCTGCTGCGGGTGCTGCTGGCGGAACGGGGAGTTCATCCAGAATTCAAGACTCTTGCAGATGGAGCAAGTGGCCCGGACCTGCCCGATTTCGTTCTTTTAATCGGAAATCGGGCGATCGATTATTTACGAAACGAGCCGAAACATGAGATTTGGGACCTTGGCGAGGCATGGTTTGAATTGACTTCGCTGCCTTTCGTTTATGCGGTGTGGGCGATTCGGCGCGGATTAAAAGACGAGAACGTATTGCTTCGAAAGCTGCGGGGGGCCCGCGATTTCGGACTGGATACCCTCGACTATATTATTTCCAATCGAAACGATTACGATTTGGCGTTCCGCAAAGATTATTTAGGCTGGCACATCCATTATCATTTGGGTTCAGACGAAAAGCGTGGGATCGCGCGCTTCGTGGAGTTGCTAAAGAAGCAGCACTCCCAGGTTTTCGAGCCTAGGTTTGTACACTAGGTTGCGAATGCGGTTTTGCGTAAGGCAGCATCGGAGTTATCCCGATTGAGGAATTTTCCAGTGAGAAGAGATTAAGTTCAATGTTTGGAGCGGCGCCCGCCGCTCGAACAAGGCAGTCGGAGATGGGTGTTTGGGTGTGCTCCGAGCTGCGGGGGCGGCTTTCCGTGTGTTTGTGAGCCGCCTTTTTTCATGTACGGATGAACCTTTTTCGATGGACCGACATCAACAGGCAATGAAAAGGGTGTTGTTCGTCTTGTCTCTTGTCGTAGCCGGGATGCTCTGGGTGAAGTATTCGCAATCGGCCAAGCCGCCCGTAAACTACGGGGCAGCCCCCGCAGTCGCAAAAGCAGAGGCACCGCCAACGGCAAAAGCGTATCTCGCGTCGTCGTCCCCGCGGTCCGCACCAGAACCGGAACCACTTACGATTTTCCAAAGGATTGCGCGCAACGATACGAATGTTGCAAAGCTACCCATTGAGCAAGTCGAAGCGTATCTGTCGCAAAATCACTCCAACGTGGAAAGCTTGATAACCGCTTACAACGTGACAGGCGACAAAGCCTATTTAAGGCAGGCCCTGGCGGATTCGCCGACGAATAGCCTCGCGCTCGCCTCTGCAATTTTGATGGGTGCCGACCCAGAAAAGCGTCCGGAGTGGATTGCCCAACTCAAGAGTTCCGCGCCGGAGAATTCCCTTGGGGATTATCTTTCCGCGCGCGAAAATTTCAAAAGCACTAATTATCAGTCAGCGCTGGCTGATTTGGGAAACGCGCAATCAAAATCAGTCTTTCAGGATTACGCGCTGGAGCGTCTCCAGGGGCTTGAAGAAATTTATATGAATTCTGGCCACTCGGCGGCCGAGGCGAAGGCATTGGCCATGGTCAACATTCACCTGCCCCATTTAAAAGAAATGCGGGATGTGGGGCGGGATTTGTCAGCACTAGAGGCTCGTTACGCGGAAGCCGGCGACGCGAATTCAGCGCAAGCGCTGGCGCGCATGGGCTTAAACATTGCGGACACTCTCGCCCAATCCGGCGCCTATAGCATGTTGAGCCAGGCGGTCGGCATCGCGATACAGAAAGATTTGCTGAGACCGCTCGATCCGAATCAAAGCTATGATTTCCTACCGGGACCCGTGAAAGAGCAACTAACCCAGCTAGACGCGCAAAAAAAAGAACTGCAATCATTGGGTGCAACCTTCGATCAATGGATCCAAGTCGCGAGTGAGCCGCAGTTGGTTAGCTACTTCGACCGGATGAAACTCCACGGGGAGGCCGAGGCATTACGCTGGGCCCGGACGCAGGCGGCAAATCGCTGAAATCAGCGGTACTTTTTCTGGACATATGCGGCAGAAATATCACGATATGATTCACTGCCATGGTCCGGATATTTCTCTTACTTTTTTCCCTGTCAATCGCGGCGGCGAACATGAGCGCATCGCCTGTCCCAGCGCCGCAGATTTTGAATACCTTTCAACAGCGCACCCAAATCGTCGGCAACGGGTTTTCATTGTTCGCCAGTACCAGCGGGCAGCTGCCGTTAAACTACCAATGGTTTCTCAACGGCAATCCGCTTTTGAATCAAACGAATGCGACGATTTCCATTCCGCATGTTCGTTTGGAAGATGCGGGCGATTACGGCTTATTTATCTCGAACGCGCAAGGATTCGCGAGCAATCGTGTCGCACAATTGAATGTAGTGCCGCTCACCCTCACGCTTTACACTTACGGCAGTCCTTCTCCAGCTCCAGAATTCAGTTACCTGCAGTTTTACAGTGCCGTCGATTCGAGCAGCTCGGTTTCATATCAGTGGCGCAAGAATGGCATTCCCCTGGTAGGCGCATACAACAATTACGTTCAATTCGCGGCTCTGCGCCTCTCTGATTCCGGAGCATATGATGTGGTCGCGCGTAATGACAGCGGATCTGTTACAAGCCAGGTCGTAAACGTTTCCGTCGTTCTCGCGGGGCCAACGGGGCCCACTGGGGAAGTGCCCACCGTTTTTGCCGCCGTGAATACGGAAGCACGATTGTTTTCGAATGTAACCGGAAGCGCTCCACTTTATTTCCAATGGTTTCGCGCGGGAGTGCCCATTACCGATTTATCAACGAACGGACTTCTGATCATTTCGAGCGTGAAATTTGAGGACAGCGGCGATTACTCCGTAAGAGCAAGCAACTCGGTCGCAATGATCACCAACCTGGTCGCGCATTTGGTTGTGCAGCCTTTAACTGTATCCCAGCCATTCAAGCTCTCGGGCGAACCAGACTTCCTGCAGGAGGCAGAAACATTGCAGGTGAATGTATCATCGACGGTGCCTTTCGAACTGCAATGGTACTTCATGGATTTGCCCGTGGCTGGCGCGACCAACGAGACGCTGCATTTTGACGAACTTGCCGCAACGAACAACGGACCGTACTTCGTGATTGGGAGGAACAGTTTTGGCTCCGCAACCAGCGCAGTAACGCGCGTGCAAGTTTTGGAAAGCGCCCCGTCGGTAAATTTGCCGACCGCGGCCGCCACGATCGAAGGGAATGTCTTCCAGTTTCGCGCGTATGTGGGCGGAGGTCCGAAGCCCGCGTTGCAATGGCGTTTTGGGGGCACGAATTTGACCGACCAAACAAACGACACTCTTTTTCTGCCGCGTGCAAACCAAGCACAGAGCGGCTTGTACGAACTGGTAGCCAGCAACCACCTTGGAGCTATCACCCAGGCAGTCAGTCTGGCGGTTCGGTCCGAACAGGCGTTGGATCGCTGGACGTGGAGGCGTCCGGCACCACAAGGTGCGCACTTGAAGGACGTCGCCTTTGGCGACGGTCGCTACGTGGCGGTCGGAGATGAAGGTAATATCATCGTCTCCACGAATGGGGTGGATTGGGAGAGCATCATGCTAAAGCTCGACGGAGACATTCGGCAGCTTGCTTATGGAAACGGACGCTATGTTGCGCTGGCCACGGCCCGCAGCGGGTCATTCGCGGGGTTTGGGGGACCGCTCGTTCTGACATCCACTAATGCAAAGGATTGGACAGCGCACCCCACGCCCAAATTAGGAGATTTTGCTTCCGTCACATTCGGCGCGGGCGTTTTTGTGGCGACAGTTCCACCGTATGCAACCAGCCGCGCGCTCGTTTTTAGTTCTACCGATGGAATCGAATGGACTCCGCAGATCGTCGATGGAATTCCCGCAAGGGCAACTACCTGGACGGGGGAAAAGTTCGTGGCTGTGACGCAGGATAGCGCCTACTTCTCCCTGGATGGTAAAATCTGGAATAGAGCCGGTTCGGTTAATGTACTATTGCGAACCCTTGATTATTATAATGGGCGATTCGTTGGAATAACTTATTCGGGAATTCCAACCGGCTCGGCGGATGGACTTTTTTGGGAGGAGGCGCCGACCGTCACTCGAGATTTTCAATCCTTCGCGGGAGCCGGCGGATTATTTATCGCCGCGACCTCGGAACCAAATGGAATTATTTATACCTCCAACGATGGCCTCTCCTGGCAGGCATGGGATACGGGCATTCGCCGCGAAATTAATTCAATTATCTTTGCAGAGGGCAAGTTTCTCGCGGTGGGTGATGCGGGAACAATCAGCAGTTCAATCGATGGCTATGTCTGGAACCTTGGAATTGGTAATGGGGCTGACAATTACGGGGTTGCTCAATCGCCGATGACAATTGCAATTGCGGCCGATGCCGGTGTCGTGCTGACAAGCTCCAACGGAAGCAATTGGGTGCAGCGGACAACTCCCACCACGAAAAATCTCCATACGATTCATTATGCAGATGGCTTGTTTGTGGCAGGGGGCCGGAAAGGTACCATCATCACCTCTCCGGACGCAATCGCATGGACGGAACGGCCAACGGGCAGCATCAATTATATCGAGCGGCTGGCCTGGGGAAACAGAACGTGGGTGGGCGCCGGCGAGCAAGGGGATATTTTCACATCGAGCGATGGGATAAGTTGGAGTGTGAAAAATACCGGCGAGCCGTTAACAGATCATGAGGGCGTGGCGTTTGGCAATGGATTATGGGTGATGGTCGGCGGATATTTTGCGAATGGGACATTCAGCGCGCGCGGCACCGTCGCTTTGTCGACAAACGCAACGGACTGGTCCGTCAGCCCCGCGGCGTTCGGGGTGCGTTTACGGGATGTTGCTTTTGGCAACGGACAATTTGTTGCCATTGGAAATGACGGACTGGTGGCCGTATTCTCGGGCAAGGAATTCTACACCAACGTATTTTCGATTCATTACGACAACCTGCGGCGTGTATATTACGCAAATGGACTTTTCGTAGCCGTTGGAAATGCGGGCGCTGTCTATAGTTCCCCCACCCCTCACATGTATTCCTCATGGATTCATCATCGCGTGCCCACTCAGCAAAATTTTCATGACGCCTTGCTGATGCGCAATGGCCGATGGGTGATCGTGGGTAATAACGGCATGGTGCTGGATTCGGCGCGTATGACGCCAAGATTAACGGTGCGAAATAATAATTCCATCGCGACGATAACAAGCGAGGCCGGACTGGAATTGGACGGTTTAAAGCTCGAGATGTCGCACGATTTGATCGGATGGGACGTAATTCCCAGTGCTGAACAAATGACAATTCAAACTACGGGGCCGAATACGTTTTTCCGATTTAGGGGCGAATGACAGGCTATTCGTAGCGCAGCGATTCGATAGGATCGAGATTCGCGGCTTTGATGGCTGGATAAGTGCCAAAAACAACGCCAACGACAGAACAGATAAGAAGGCCCAGGATAGCCCAGTCGACTGGGATGGCTGGCGTCATTTTCAAAAAAAGCGCAGCGCCGTTTCCACCAGCTATGCCGAGCAAGACCCCGGCGATGCCCCCGAGTTCACATAGCACCACGGCTTCGAGGATGAATTGCGCCATGATATTTCGTTTTTTGGCACCGATTGCTCGGCGAATCCCGATCTCTCGCGTTCGTTCGGTCACCGAAACAAGCATAATGTTCATAATGCCGATTCCTGCCGCGAGCAGTGCGATGGAACTGACCACAGCGATACCGATTCGTACCTTAAACGTGAACGATTCGAATTGAGTAATGAGTGAGTCGTTGGAAAAAATTTCGAAATCATCCTTATCGCCCGGCCGGACCTTGCGAAGGTTGCGCATGATTCCGCGAACCTGTTCGACCGTATCGGGGAAATGCGGCTGGTCGTAGGCCTCCACGAGGATGCTGATCCGGTTCCAAATGCGCCCGTAACGGTTGAGGCCCGTGGTAATCGGGATAAGCGCGAAACTATCCGGGGTGCTGCCCATGCTGGCCTGGCGTTCTTCGAGAACGCCCACCACGCGATAATTAATGCCATCAAGCTTCGCCATTTGTCCGATTGCGGATACGTACGGAAACAATGTCTTCGCCAGTGAAAAACCGAGCACGCAAACCTGGTGCGATCCATCCACATCTGAATCCAGAAGCGGGCGGCCTTCCGTGACGACGAGGTTTTTGGCGGAAAAATTAGCGGGCATCGCACCGGTTAGCTCTACGTTGGGAGGGGTTTTACCATAATCCGAACTGACCTCTCCCACCCAAAAAGTTTGCTCAGCCCCGATGCCCTTCGCCAGCGTCGCCTTCTTTTGCAATTCCGCAACATACGCAAAGGTGAATGGCCTGCGGCGCCAGAGTTTTTCGTAGCCTTCGCGGCCGCCGAAGAACGCACCGGGCATTTTGGAGACAGCAAAAGTATTCGCACCCAGCTGGCTTAATTCCTTGCCAATGCTGTTTTGCATGACGCGCATGACCGTCATGACAACGATGATCGAGAATACCCCCACCAGAACGCCAATCAGCGTGAGGATCGAGCGTAATTTGTGCGCGGCAATTGCGCCGAGGGCCATCCGCATGCTCTCCTGCAATTCCGCCCACCATTGGGTGCGCCGAACGCGAAATGGATTCGGTTCACTCATTGCGCAAGGCGTCCACAGGGTTCATACGCGCGGCGCGCCACGCGGGCAGAAAGCCGGAGACAAGACCGGTCATCAAAGACACACCCAGTGCGAGGGCGACGATAATTGGTGACATGACCGCTGGCATGAATTGATTCATGATCAGCGTGACCGGCCAGGCAATGCCGAGCCCGATCAGGCCGCCAAAAAGGCAAATCGTGGCGGCTTCGGAAAGGAATTGAATGAGGATAGCGCGGCGTTTCGCGCCAATTGCCTTCCGCACGCCAATCTCGCGCGTGCGTTCAGCGACTGATACGAACATAATGTTCATAATTCCGATGCCACCGACGAACAACGAAAGTCCAGTGATAAATAACCCGGCTGCGGCAATGCTACCGGCAACGCGATTGAAGGTTTCCAAAAACATACCTTGTTCGTTGATGGAGAAATCGTCGTCGTCTTCCGGGCGCACATGCCGAACTTTTCGGAGCAGCGAACGCAGTTCCTCGCGCGCTTCCGGCATTTGCGCAATCGACAATGCGCGCACCCGGATCGTGTAGTCCGGAAATCGGCGAATTTCGGTAAGGAATTGTTTCACCGGGATAACGATTTGATTATCGAGGCTAAATTGGCCCATGAAATTCCCCTGCTTTTCGATGATGCCGATGACTTCGAATTTCGATCCGCCCACGGTCACTTGCTTGCCCAGAGGGATGTCGTTCGGGAACAAATTCGTCGCAACTAGATTACCGAGCACGCACACGGGCCGACCGCCATCCGATTCACCCGCGCTGAAGAAACGGCCGGACGCAATGATGGCCCCCCCGGCCTCGGGATAATCGTCCGTTGTGCCCAGGACCATAACACCATCGGAAGTGTAATTTTTATATTTTACGGGGCGCCGCGATTCCGCAACGGGAGCAACCGCACGTGCGAGGGTCATTTGCGCTCTTATGGCTTTTACGTGTTCCCATGACATAGGTTGACGGCGCTCGGCCTTCATCCACGCCTCGCGGGTGTGCGTAAACCAGGCAAATCGTTGCACGTAAAAAACATCCGCGCCCATGACGGATACGCTTTGCTCAAAGGCACCCTTCAGGCCGGTGATGGCGGTTGCCATTAAGGTGACGGTCACTATTCCGATGACAATGCCCAGCGTCGTTAGACCGGAACGAAGCTTGTTGGCGCGAATTGCGGAAAGCGATATCCGCGCGCCTTCGAGGATTTCAGTAGTCCATCTCATGGCGCGACCGGCGCTCTGTGCGCTTTCTCGGTCAATTCATCACTGGCGATCAGTCCGTCGCGAATACGAATAATGCGCCGCGCATGCCTGGCGACCTCTTCCTCATGGGTGACGACGATTATGGTGTTCCCCTTTGCCGAAAGATCTTCGAACAGCGCCATGATTTCGTCACCGGTACGTGAATCCAGGTTGCCAGTGGGCTCGTCCGCGAGAAGAATTGAGGGGCTGTTCACCAAAGCGCGCGCGATCGCCACGCGCTGACGCTGGCCACCGGACATTTCGTTGGGTTTGTGATGCACCCGATCACCGAGTGCAACATTGCGCAAGGCTCCCATCGCGATCTCGCGGCGTTCATCCGCGGGAATGCCGGCGTAGATTAACGGCAGCTCGACGTTGTGCAGCGCGTCCGAGCGAGGGAGCAGGTTAAAACTTTGAAAAACGAAACCGATTTCACGATTGCGGATTTCGGCAAGGTCATTGTCATCCATTTCGCTGACACGGGAACCGTTGAGCACAAATTCTCCGCCGGTGGGCGAATCGAGACAACCGAGCAAATTCATCAAAGTGGACTTGCCCGAACCCGATGGCCCCATGATCGCGACATACTCACCGCGTTCGATCGTGAGGGAAACGTCGCGTAAGGCGTAAATCGTTTCCGTTCCCATCTGGTAACGGCGGGAAATGTTATTAAGTTGAATGAGCGCCACAAAAAAGGTGATCCGGTACAGGACCTAGGTGTTCTCTTTTTTCTCGATGCTTGGTGGCGGGCCCTTCTTCACCTTTTTGCCTTCTTCGAGATCGCGACTCACGGCTTTATATCCTCCGGAAATAACTTCCTGCCCTTCTTTCAAACCATCGGTAATCTCGATGAAATTGTCATCGCTGATGCCAGATTTGACTGGAACCATCTTTGCAGCATCCCCGTTTATCATAAAAACGACTTCCACGGGCTTTGGTCCTTCTGATTTATCTCCTTTGTCTGATGACTTGCTGTCAGAACGACGTTTGGGCTTTTCACTCGCAAGCTTGGCGACGTTGTTCGTGTCCTCTTTCGGCAATCGAGTGGTGACGCTTTGAATTGGAACAGCCAAAACGTTCGTGCGAGAGCGGGTTTCGATTTCCGCGGTGACAGACATTCCCGGACGCAGAATTTCCTTTTCCGCGATGAGTATCTTGACCTCGAACTTAGTTGCTTCCTGATTTTGGCTTGATTGGGAGGCCGCCGCCGCACCCGAAAGCAATCCCTTGGAGGCGTTGGCGATTTCCGTCACCGTTCCGTTAAACTTCCGATCACGAAAGGCTTCCACCTCAAGGCGAGCTTTTTGACCCAAGGCAATGAGGGGAATGTCGATTTCACCAATGTCCACACGCGCCTCCATTTTATTGAGATCAGCAACGGTCATAATTTCGGTCCCTGCCATCATAGCCGTTCCCACCACGCGTTCGCCCAATTGCGAACGTAACTTGGTGACGCTGCCATCCATGGGTGCAAAAATTGTAGTTTTGCCAAGGTCATCATCACTGCGCGCCAGGGTTGCTTTCGCTTGTTCCGATTGGTGCTGGCTCGTCTCCAAACTAGCCCGCATCACTTCGAGCGAAGTCTTGGCTTCGAGAAACTGCGAATCTGAAATCAGCTTCGTATTAAACAGCATTTCCTGCCGTGCGAAATCGATTTTCGCTTTTTCGAAATTCGCCTGCGCCAGTGCGCACGACGCAAGAGATGATTTGTAATTCGCGTTCGCCGAATTTCGCTGGGCGATGTAATTGTCTGGCTTGATTTTGACGAGCAAGTCGCCCTTTTTCACAAGCTGACCTTCTTTGACGGGCAATTCGATGATTTCACCGCTCACCTCGGGATTGATCACCACTTGCACGACAGGTTGCACACGGCCATTTGCCACCACGAGCTCCGTGATGTCGCGCCGCACGACATTCTCGGTCTGCACCGTTATCACTACGTCCCGGCGGCGCATGAACGCGGCGGTGCTTAATCCTGCAATCGCCAGCAGGATGACTGTAAATACAATGACCTTTCGCTTGGTTTTGGTTTTAGCCATGAAATTCTGGAGTTAAGACACGCCCCCTGCGTGTTTGTTTCACGTTTTTGGCGTCCCGCGTCTATATAACCATCTGCCCTGCGCCGCTGACGATGCATAAAACACGGGTCGTCAGCCAAAGCACGAGGACAGCCGTCATGCACCGCGCAACCGACGCACGGGTAAATGTGGCAAGAGCTATCCCCATCAGGACTGCCATCCAAAGATAAATGAAATTCACGGCGAGCGCCGCCAGGTGCGTCTTGTTCGAGATATTGATGTCGTGAATCAGCAATCCGAGGCTGGGTGTGCAAAAAAGTTTACCGAAAGCGACAGTCATCAAAGATCCGATAATGACGCCAAGCAACAGAATTGGGAGGGCGGTTCCCGCAGCCTCCACCGCGCGCATGTACGGGATCGGAACTTTAATGATAATTTTTGAAAGCAACCAAACGTAGAAGCCCCAGATGAAAGGCGTAAGCACTGCCGTAACAACCATGCCGAGGAGCGCAAACACGCGATAAATCGTCGAACCCATTTTCTCGTTGAACTCTTCCACCTTCTGCGCCGCTTCTTTAGGCAATTCCCCTTTGGCAATTTTTTCTTGAATCGCTTTTGCTTGGAGTTCTTTCACCTGTTGCAAAACATTGGGCTGCGTAAACACAAGCAGGATGGCTGCGCCGCCCACAGTTGCGAAAGTCATCACGGGCATTAACCAATTCCAAAAATTCGGCTCCGAATCCCGCACTTCGGCAAAAACGTCCGAGGGCGCGACGAAGATGTTGAAGAAACGACTGACGATCGAACCCTGCGCTTTTGGAAGCGGGTCGATCACTGTCGAGATATTTCCTGGTTCCATAATGCAGAATGGCGCGACGAGTTCTCCGTTAGCGACAGATTGGATGAAGGCTCTGTAAAGTAATACTTAAAGTCAAGATTGCCCCTCGTTTCTCGCGGAACTTACCCACAAATTGGCGATTGCGCTCGTTTCGACATGACGGAAGAGGGTTTGCAAGTTTTTCTCGAGTTTTGCGGTCAAAGTCGTTGGGCTTCAATGGCAAACGACGGTAGCGAAAAAACCGCGAAAATTTCTTGCCACCACAACCTGTAGTGTTATTCTCTTTGCGCTCCACCACGAATGGGGTAAATTTCTCGAAGGAATCGAGAGGTTCACCTGCGAAAAACGCAGGAAAATGGCGTAATGGAACAAAAACTTTGGCAGGCCGCGCCGCACGGCACAAACAAAACATACTCACACTCAACTCACAGGAAGGACACATGATTGACGCTCGCGATCAGACTCTCGAATCCACCTCCGCTCCCAAATCCCGCAAGGCGCAATTATCCTCGCCTCGCGCCGCTCAAACCTCAAAAAATGGCGGCGTGAAAAAGAGTTTGCGTGTGCACCGCGTCTTCAGTGACGCGCGCGTGAAGCCATTCGACCAGATCGAATGGGACAAGCGCACCGCGGAAATTACCGACGACAGCAACAAAGTCATTTTCAAGCAGGAAAATGTCGAAGTGCCAAAGTCATGGTCGATTCTTGCGACGAAGGTGGTGGTTTCGAAATATTTTTACGGCGAACAGAACACTCCGGAGCGGGAGACATCGGTTCGTCAATTGATCCATCGCGTCTGCCGTACGATTGCGGATTGGGGTATTCGCGACGGTTATTTTTCCAAGGAAGATGGCGAGATTTTTTACGACGAATTGACGTGGCTTTGCGTCAACCAATACGGAGCGTTCAATTCACCTGTGTGGTTTAACGTCGGTCTTTATCACCAATATGGTGTCGGCAAGAATTCCGGCGTCGGAAACTGGTTTTACAATCGCAAAACGGGGGAAGCGGAACGCGCCAAAACGCAGTACGAATATCCGCAAGGCAGCGCGTGCTTCATTCAATCGGTCGAAGACAATATGGAAGACATCATGCGCCTGGCTTACAGCGAGGCGATGTTGTTTAAGTATGGTTCGGGCACGGGCACCGATTTGAGCCCGATTCGTTCGAGCAAGGAAAAGCTGAGCGGCGGCGGCCGACCGAGCGGACCGATGTCCTTCCTCAAAGTTTATGACCAGGTCGCGAACGTTGTGAAATCCGGCGGCAAAACAAGGCGTGCTGCCAAGATGAATACGCTCAAAGATTGGCATGGCGATATCGAAGAGTTCATCGATGCCAAGCAAAAGGAAGAGAAGAAGGCCTGGGCGCTAATCGAACAAGGTTATAGCGGTTCCTACAATGGCGATGCTTACGGCAGCGTTATGTATCAAAACGAGAATTTGTCCGTGCGGGCCTCGGATGAATTCATGCAGGCCGCGCAAGATGGCAAGGAGTGGTGGACGCGCTCGGTAACCAGTGGAAAACCGCTGGAGAAAAAAGATGCGCGCACGTTGCTGAACAAAATTGCGGAAGGCACCTGGATTTGCGGCGACCCCGGCATGCAGTATGACGGCGCGATTCAAAAATGGCACACCTGCAAAGGTACCGAGCCGATTCACTCAACAAATCCCTGCTCTGAATACGTGTTCCTGAACAACACGGCCTGCAATCTGGCGTCATTGAACCTAATGAAGTTCAAACGCGCTGATGGCACGTTCGATGTCGAGCGCTACAAAGCCGCCGTGCGCGTTTACATTACCGCCCAGGAAATTCTTGTGGATAACGCCTGCTACCCTACCAAAGCCATCGCGGAGAATTCCCATATCTTCCGTACTCTTGGATTGGGTTATGCAAATCTTGGCTCGTTGATCATGAGCTATGGCCTGGCATATGACTCGGACGAAGGACGTGCGCTCGCCGGAGCGTTAACAGCAATCCTGACGGGTCATGCCTACGAGCAATCCGCGCAAATCTCCAGTGTCGTTTCGCCATTCGAGGGATATCGCGATGCGCGTTGCGCAGGCGTCTCGAAAACCGTTGCCAAAGATAACGTCGCCTCAATGCTGGGCGTCATTCGCCAGCATCGCGATGCGGTCGAACAGATCCAGGCGAGCAGCGAGTTCAATTATTTGAAGATCGAAGCGCGCACCTGCTGGGACCGCGCGTTAGCCGCGGGCGAAAAATCCGGTTATCGCAATGCCCAGGTCACCGTGCTCGCGCCCACCGGCACCATCGCATTCCTGATGGATTGCGATACCACCGGTGTTGAACCGGACATCGCACTGGTGAAGTACAAACTTCTCGCAGGCGGCGGCATGTTGAAGATCGTCAATCGCACTGTGCCCGAAGCGTTGCAGCGTCTTAATTATTCGGCAGAAGAAACGAAGAACATCATCGCCCACGTCGAGAAACACGACACAATTGAAGATGTTGAAGAAAACAGTGTCGTTTCAAAAAGCGGCTTAAAGCAGGAACACCTGTCAGTATTCGATTGCGCGTTCAAAGCTTACAAAGGCAAGCGCAGCATTCATTATATGGCGCACTTGAAGATGATGGGCGCCACGCAGCCGTTCATCAGCGGTGCGATTTCCAAGACGGTCAATTTGCCAAACGAATGCACGGTGACGGATATCGCCGATGCCTACACGCAGGCTTGGCAGATGGGCCTGAAATGCGTGGCAATCTATCGCGATGGTTCAAAGCGCTCGCAACCGCTCAACACCAAGCGCACCAACGAAGGCGTCGATGCACAGAAAAACGCCGTGGCAGCGGAGGACATCCGCGTCAAGGAATTGGAAGCTGAAGTCGAAAGACTTCGCGCAGACGCCGGCAAACCATTGCGCCGCCGCTTACCGGAAACGCGCACGGCCATCACACATAAATTCGAGATTGCAGGTCACGAAGGCTACTTCACCGTCGGTTTATTCGAAGATCATCAACCTGGCGAACTGTTCATCACCATGGCTAAGGAAGGTTCCACCATCGGCGGTTTAATGGACAGCATCGGCACGTTGACCAGCATGGCTCTGCAGTACGGCGTGCCGCTGGACGCGCTCGTTAAAAAATTCGCGCATCAACGTTTCGAGCCCTCTGGATTCACAAAGAATCCGGATATCCGCAACGCCTCGTCGATCACGGACTACGTATTCCGCTGGATGGCAATCACGTTCATCCCTGGCTACCGAGAAGCGAACGTTCCAAACCGTACCCAACCGGAACTCGCAATTCCCGGGCTGCTCGAGGAAATCAAAAAAAAAATAAATCGGCCGGTGCCTGAACTGCTGCCGCTTTCGGAAGAAGCCTCTTTGTCACTGACTTTGAAGCAAGCTAGTCCATCCAATGGGCATTCGAACGGAGGCACGCGGACCATACAAAGTTTGAGTGATGCAATTGCGCACTTCCAACAGGATGCACCTACGTGCCCGAATTGCGGGCATGTGGCGGTGCGCAATGGCGCTTGTTACAAGTGCCTGAATTGCGGTGAAAGCCTCGGCTGCTCCTAGGAGCGATCAGGTAAAAGGTAAACGGGTCTGGAGGAATCGACGCCGGGAAGCAATTCCCGGCGTTTCCTTTTCAAGAATGCTTTTTGCCTCCGCGATTTACTGTATTCTCTCGTTACGTAAATGAATTCCAGCGCCGCCGACATCTATAAAATTCGCACGAAAGCTTCCGGTCCTACGGGTGCGCTGCCGCTGACAGCCGAGATGCTTTTAGAACGCCCGAGTGGCGACATCTTCGGCATGACGCAAAACGCCGGCATGGGTTGGAACCCAAGCGAGCTCGGGCGAAAGCAATTCCTGATCTTGAGCACACAGGGGGGATTGCGCGCCCCGGACGGAGAACCCATCGCGCTCGGCTATCATACCGGGCATTGGGAAATCGGACTACTTGTGGAAGCGGCTGCGCGCGAATTAAAGGCGCTGAAGACGGTGCCTTTCGCGGCGTATTGTTCTGATCCGTGCGACGGCCGCACGCAGGGGACGACCGGAATGTTTGACAGCCTCCCTTATCGCAACGACGCCGCTATCATTTTTGGACGCCTAGCACGCTCTTTGCCGACGCGCTCCGGCGTTCTCGGAATCGCAACGTGCGATAAAGGTTTGCCCGCAATGATGATGGCGCTGGCGGCGATGCACGATCTTCCAACGGTTCTTGTGCCCGGCGGCGTGACCTTGCCTCCCGAAAATGGCGAGGATGCCGGGAAAGTTCAAACACTCGGCGCTCGCTTTTCGCATGGGTTGATTTCGTTGCAGGAAGCTGCCGAAGCAGGTTGTCGGGCGTGCGGAACCCCAGGCGGCGGCTGCCAGTTTCTGGGCACGGCCGCAACCTCACAAGTTGTGGCCGAGGCGCTGGGGCTCGCCCTGCCCCACTCCGCGCTCGTGCCTTCAGGCGAAGCGGTCTGGCTTGATCTCGCAAGGAAATCAGCGCGTGCGCTGGTTGAACTCGATGCGCGAAAAATTACCACGCGCCAAATAATAACGGGCGCGAGCATTCGAAATGCCATGGCGGTGCACGCGGCGTTTGGCGGGTCCACTAACCTGCTTTTGCATATCCCGGCGATTGCGCATGCGGCCGGTCTCCCGCGACCAACTGTGGATGATTGGATTGCCGTGAACGCCAGCGTGCCACGCATCGTGGATGTTTTGCCGAACGGGCCGGTGCACCATCCGACAGTGCGGGTGTTTCTGGCGGGAGGCGTGCCGGAAGTGATGCTGCATCTCCGGAAGCTAGGCGTGCTGGATACAACCGTCTTAACAGTTTCGGGCCGCACTTTGAATGAGGAACTGGATGACTGGGAATCGAGCGAACGGCGTGAACGCTTTCGAAAAATCCTCATGGACCAGGACGGAATCGATGCGAACGACGTGATCATGACGCCTCAAGTCGCGAAAGAACGCGGGCTGACGAGCACAGTCACTTTCCCAAGGGGTAATCTGGCTCCCGAAGGAGCGGTCATCAAAAGTACTTCCATCGATCCTACAGTCGTGGACCCGGATGGCGTTTATCGAAAGGAAGGACCAGCGCGCGTCTTTTCGAGTGAGCGCAAAGCGATGGCAGCCATTCGCGAAGGACGCATCCTGAGTGGTGACGTAATCGTTTTAGCCGGGTGCGGTCCTCTTGGCACTGGAATGGAAGAGACCTACCAACTTACCTCTTCCCTCAAACATTTGCCCTTCGGAAAACATGTTGCGCTTATCACCGACGCGCGCTTTTCAGGCGTTTCAACCGGCGCATGCATCGGACATATTGGCCCCGAAGCTCTGGCTGGCGGGCCGATCGGGAAACTCCAGGACGGTGATATCGTTCGAATCGTCATCGATCGCAATCGGCTTACCGGAACGGTCGATTTCGTGGGCACACTCACGCATCCAATAACACCAATTGAAGGGGCGCAAACCCTTGCGACTCGATCAATGCGAACGGACATCACTCCGAACGCCGCGCTTCCGGATGAAACCCGCATGTGGGCCGCCCTTCAGCAGATCGGTGGCGGAACATGGGGTGGATGTGTTTACGATGTGCAAAAAATCGTGGAAAAGCTCACTGCGAATTGATTTTTGGGGTCCTTTCAAAGTGCGTGCGGCCCGTTAGACTATCTTCATGACGAAGCCGGCCTACAGTGAAATTCCGCAACCAATGGACGCGGACACAGCGGTGACCGCACCGCCGAACAAGCAGCGGGAAGTCATCGTGATCGGTGGCGGGATGGCCGGACTCTCGGCAAGCATCTACTTGGGGCGCGCTTTGCGCGATGTGCTGGTAATCGATGCGGGCGAATCGCTAGCACGCTGGGAGCCGGATGTGCAAAACTATTTTGGATTCGCCCATATTTCGGGCGAAGAGCTGATCAAACGCGGGCATGAACAGGCAAAGCACTATGGCGTGGAGTTTGCCAAAGATGAAATCATCGAAGCGCATTCGGAAGACGGGGTGTTCCGCCTCAAAAGCAAAGAACATACCTACAGCGCTCGGCGATTGCTGTTAGCCACCGGTGTTTACCATCTACCTCCCCGAATTCCCGAAGTGGATGCGTGCATTGGCCATAGCATGTTTTTCTGCAAAGATTGCGACGGCTATCGCGTGCAAGACCGACAAGTGCTGATCGTCGGAACAAACGACGTGGCAGTGGAGTACGCGCTCGGGATTCTTCTTTATACGGCGTCCGTAACAATCGCGACGAACGGCGGCACGCCCAACTGGAGTCCGCAACATGACGCGTGGGTGAAGGAGTATAAGGTGCCGGTTTATTTGGAGCCGATCACCGCTGTCGAGCACGAAAAGGGGTGCATGAACTGTATCCAGTTTGGCGCCGACAAACGAATTACGGTGGATTTCCTTTTTACGACACGCGGGGATGTGTTTCACAATAAGCTCGCCCGCTCACTGGGCGCCGAGTTGGACGAGGAAGGACAACTGGTCGTGGACCATTGCCAGCGCACCAGCGTTCCAGGATTTTACGCGGCTGGGTGCGTAACGCCGGCGAATTGCCAAATGATCATTGCCGCTGGAAACGGCGCCACTGCGGCCCAGGCAATTAATCGCGATTTGTTTGAAGAAAGTCTAGCCACGCATTCCTTGCGCCGCCATCGGGAGAAACAATTGCGGACTGAACAAACCGATCTGCAACCGGCGCCCCGGTGAGACGCACGCAATTAGAGGACGACGTCTATTCCAACAATGCAAACGTCGTCTACAAATTCAGCTCCCCCCGAATACTCTTTGAGCGACGCCAGCAAAGCGTCGAACAAGGCGCTCGTCGGTAACTTTGCCTGCTTCTCGATTTGATCTCGCAGCCACTCGACCGAAAGCAGATGCCCGTCTTTTTCTACATCGAAAAAGCCGTCAGTAAAAAGAATAATCGTGTCGCCCGGACTCATCGAACATGTCGAAGTGTGGTAGGCAGGTCCGGCAAACAACCCCATGGCGGGGTCGAACTTGTTGTGAGTATTGCAAAGAAACTCGACTTTACCCGTACCGCGATGGAGCACCATCGGTTGTGGATGTCCCGCGTTTGCGAATGAAACTGCGTGTGTATCCGTATCAATCACGAGGTAAAAAGCAGTTGTGAAAAGCGGAGTGCCACTTTGCTTAAGTATTGCGCGCAAATCGTTGTTTACTCTACCCAGTAATTCTCCCGGCTCGGCAGTCATGGGAGTAATTTCCTCCACCAGCGCGCGGACAATTGCCGTAACGAGCGCGGAGCGCACCCCGTGGCCCATCACATCACAAATAAATACTGCGGCCTTCGTATCGGAAAGCGCGCGCACGTTGAAGAAGTCTCCACCGACTGCCCCCGTTGGAAAATAGCGATGCACGAAGCGTAAGGCGCTTTCTTCCACAGCGACCGTACGGGGGAATGAAGGATATTGCTGCGGAAGAATGGCCTGCTGGATTTCGCGAGCCATGCGCAAGTCATCCTCCATTTGATCATTGCGCAATCGCAACTCCTCACGGCTGCGCGTAAGTTCCAATGTGGCCCTTTTTACTTTCTCTTCTGCCTGCTTGCGCTCGGTAATGTCCCAGAAAATCCCTTGTAAGCCGATGATTTGGCCGACCGAATCGTAAAGCGGTGTTTTGACAACATTGACATAAATCTTGTCGCCATCGGGCAACTGATGCTCTTCAACCGCCTCGAAGACTTTGCCTGTCTCCATAATCTGCTGATCGTCTTTCTGGTATTTGGCGGCGAGGGCGGGCGGGAAAAAGTCGAAATCGGTTTTGCCTAATATCTCCTCCAAAGGCCGCCCCACTGTGGTGCAAAAAAGTTGATTGGCGAAAGTGAATTGCTCCGCCAGATTCTTGCGAAAAATATTCTGCGGCAAATTTTCCACCAATGAGTGGTAGAGCGCTTCAGAATTTCGAAGATTCTGCTCTGATCGCTTCCGTTCTGTGATGTTTTCAACCGTGCCTTCGTAAAACTCCAGCGCGCCACCTGTATCGCGCACCGCGCGCACATTTTCGGAAATCCAAATAATATCACCGTCCTTGCGAAAGACCTGGGATTCGAAATCAGTTACGACGTCATTTTTCTCCATCAACTCGACAAATTGCCGCCGCCGCTCCGGGTCCACGTACAAGGTCCGCCCGATGTCGGTGACACTAGCGATCAGTTCATCCGGCGTTGCGTAGCCGTAAATCCTCGCGAGCGCGCGATTCGCGCTAATGTAGTGGCCGTCCGCAGTCGTTTGAAATATTCCTTCAACGGTATTCTCGAAGATGTTCCGATACTTTTCTTCCGCTTGCAGAAGGGCGACTTCGGAACGCTTTCGTTCAATCGCATAACGGATCGAACGCACTAATAAATGCCGGTCGATTGCGCCTTTAACCAAATAATCCTGCGCGCCTTCGTGAACCGCCTTCACCGCGGTTTCCTCATCGTCCAAACTGCTAAGCACAATGATTGGCAGGAACGGCGCCGCAGAGCGAGCCCGGGCAAAACTGTCCAATCCTTCCGCGGCGGAAAGGGCCAGATCCAGCAGGATTATGTCGATATCGCCGCGCATGGCCCGCTCCACCCCTGCGTCCAGCGATTCCGCCCAATCAATGATGAATTTTGTTCCCTTGGCGGGCGCAAGCATCTCCCTCATTAAGTGCGCGTAGGTGGGAATGTTCGCGATTAAAAGAACGCGCACATCGCTTTGCTGCACCCGCACCGCGAGCAAATTGCGCTCAGGCACGTTGCGCCCTAGGGCGTGGTTTTGCGGCAAAACTTTCATTTCGGCGGCCGGGTCTTCTTGCGACTTTGCCCGCAAACCCTCGCTCACTGCAAGCAATTCAGACTGCTTTGCCAAAGCGAACTAAGCCTATCGTACATAAAACTGGCCCGCCGAAGCGGGCCAGTCGTGAATTCCTGAATTTAACTGGGGATAGACTTAGTAGTCCATTCCGCCCATACCGCCATGGCCGCCGTGGCCACCGCCTGCAGGAGCCGGTTTTTCCTTCTCCGGCAACTCAGTGATCAAGCACTCAGTCGTGAGCAACAGGCCGGCGATCGAGGACGCGTTCTGCAAGGCAGTGCGCGTAACTTTCTTCGGATCAACAACGCCAGCTTTGACGAGGTCAACGTATTCGCCCGTGGCGACGTTGTAACCGTCATTACCTTTACGGCGTTTGACTTCCTGCACGATGATCGAGCCTTCGACACCCGCGTTGGCCGCGAGCGAACGAAGGGGCGCTTCTATAGCGCGTTTCACGATATCGACACCGATCTGTTCGTCGCCTTCGAGCTTCAATGCTTCGATGGCGCCCAGGCAACGCAGCAGAGCCACGCCACCACCAGGAACGATGCCTTCTTCGACGGCTGCGCGAGTTGCATGCAACGCGTCTTCAACGCGCGCCTTCTTCTCTTTCATTTCGGTTTCGGTTGCAGCGCCGACATTGATCACTGCAACACCACCCGCGAGCTTCGCGAGGCGTTCCTGCAATTTTTCGCGGTCGTAATCAGAGGTGGTTTCTTCGATTTGGCGGCGAATCTGACCAACTCGACCCTGGATTTCAGAGGACTTCCCGTAACCTTCGACAATGGTCGTGTTTTCCTTGTCCACGACAATCGACTTCGCACGGCCGAGGTCTTCCAAAGCAACGCTTTCGAGCTTGATGCCGAGGTCTTCGGTGATGCATTTGCCACCGGTAAGGATGGCAATGTCTTCCATCATCGCTTTACGGCGATCGCCAAAGCCAGGAGCCTTAACAGCGCAGACGTTCAGCGTGCCGCGGAGCTTGTTGACCACGAGAGTTGCAAGGGCTTCGCCTTCGACATCTTCAGCGATGATCAGAAGGGGTTTGCCGAGCTTGGCGACTTTTTCGAGGATCGGGAGCATGTCCTTCAAGCTGCTGATCTTCTTTTCGTAGTTGAGGACGTAAGCGTCTTCGAGCTTCGCTTCCATCGATTCCGCGTTCGTCACGAAATAAGGAGAAAGATAGCCTTTGTCAAACTGCATACCTTCGACCACGTCGAGGGTGGTTTCGATCGACTTGGCTTCTTCAACCGTGATCGTTCCGTCTTTGCCAACTTTATCCATCGCGTCAGCAATGATCTCGCCGATGGTGTTATCCCAGTTGGCGGAAACGGTTGCGACCTGCTTGATCTCTTCCTTGTCTTTGACTTTCTTGGCGATCTTGGCGAGGTGCTCCACCGCCGCGTCAACGGCCTTTTGAATACCCCGTTGCAAGCTCTTTCCAGCACATTGGGATCCTAAGCTTAGAATTCCACGTGGACAAGTTGTCGCG